>Ga0102590_1000178_pt1 | contig 173655 bp, 154 predicted proteins | sample AraplaMF_Col_mMF_FD_76859 | JGI IMG/M metagenome (GOLD analysis project Ga0102590, IMG submission 76859) | Arabidopsis root microbial communities from the University of North Carolina, USA - plate scrape MF_Col_mMF | ecosystem: Host-associated > Plants > Roots > Endosphere | place: USA...
CGTCGGCTGCGCCTTCAAGGCCGAGATGCGCGGCGAGGAAGTCGTGCGCATGGTGCCGTACAAGGACGGCAAGGCCAATCGCGGCCATTCCTGCGTCAAGGGCCGCTTCGCCTGGGGCTACACCAACCACAAGGAACGCATCCTCAAGCCGATGATCCGCGAGCGGATCGAAGACCCCTGGCAGGAAGTCTCCTGGGATGAGGCTTTCTCCTTCGCCGCCGCCAAGATGCGCGGCATCCAGAAGAAATACGGCCGCGATGCCATCGGTGGCATCACCTCCTCCCGCTGCACCAATGAAGAGACCTATCTGGTGCAGAAGCTGATCCGTGGCGGCTTCGGCAACAACAATGTCGACACCTGCGCCCGCGTCTGCCATTCGCCGACCGGTTATGGCCTGTCGCAGACCTTCGGCACATCGGCCGGCACCCAGGACTTCGATTCGGTCGAGGAGACCGACGTCGCCGTGATCATCGGCGCCAATCCGGCCTCGGCTCACCCGGTGTTCGCCTCCCGTCTGAAGAAGCGGCTCCGCCAGGGTGCAAAGCTGATCGTGATCGATCCGCGCCGCACCGAGATGGTGGACTCGCCGCATGTGAAGGCGCTGCATCTGCCCTTGATGCCGGGCACGAACGTCGCCGTCGTCACCGCCCTCGCGCATGTCATCGTCACCGAGGGCCTCGTCAACGAAGCCTTCGTGCGCGAGCGCTGCGACTGGAGCGAGTTCGAGGAATGGGCCGCCTTCGTCGCGCAAGCGAAGCACAGCCCGGAAGCGACCGCCCTCCTGACCGGCGTCGATCCGAAGGTGCTGCGCGAAGCCGCCCGCACCTATGCCACCGGCGGCAATGGCGCGATCTATTACGGCCTCGGCGTCACCGAGCACAGCCAGGGCTCGACCACCGTGATCGCGATCGCCAACCTCGCGATGGCCACGGGCAATATCGGCCGTCCCGGCGTCGGCGTGAACCCGCTGCGCGGCCAGAACAACGTGCAGGGCTCCTGCGACATGGGCTCGTTCCCGCACGAGCTGCCCGGCTATCGCCACATCTCGGGCGAGGCCGTGCGCGACCAGTTCGAGGCGCTCTGGAACGTCAAGCTCAACCCGGAACCGGGCCTGCGTATTCCCAACATGTTCGATGCCGCGATCGAAGGCACGTTCATGGGCATCTACGTGCAGGGCGAGGACATCTTGCAGTCCGACCCGAACACCAAGCATGTGGTCGCGGCGCTGTCGGCGATGGAATGCGTCATCGTCCACGACCTCTTCCTGAACGAGACCGCGAATTACGCCCACGTCTTCCTGCCCGGCTCGAGCTTCCTCGAGAAGGACGGCACCTTCACCAACGCCGAGCGCCGCATCCAGCGCGTGCGCAAGGTGATGACGCCGAAGAACGGCATGGCCGATTGGGAAGTCACCATCGCGCTCGCCAAGGCGATGGGCTTCGAGATGAACTACAGCCATCCCTCCGAGATCATGGACGAGATCGCGGCGCTGACGCCGACCTTCACCGGCGTCTCCTACGCCAAGCTCGACGAGCTCGGCTCGGTGCAGTGGCCCTGCAACGAGAAGGCGCCGGAGGGCACGCCGGTGATGCATATCGGCGGCTTCGTCCGCGGCAAGGGCAAGTTCATCGTCACCGAATATGTCGCGACCGACGAGCGCACCGGCCCCCGCTTCCCGCTGCTGCTCACCACGGGCCGCATCCTCAGCCAGTACAATGTCGGCGCGCAGACACGGCGCACCGACAACGTGGTCTGGCATGCCGAGGACCGGCTGGAGATCCATCCGCACGATGCCGAGCAGCGCGGCGTGCGCGACGGCGACTGGGTGCGGCTGCAGAGCCGCGCAGGCGAGACCACGCTGCGCGCGGAGATCACCGACCGCGTGTCGCCGGGCGTCGTCTATACCACCTTCCACCACCCGGACACGCAGGCCAACGTGATCACGACCGACTATTCGGACTGGGCGACGAACTGTCCGGAGTACAAGGTCACGGCAGTGCAGATCTCGCCGTCGAACGGCCCGTCCGACTGGCAGAAGGCCTATGACGAGCAGGCGCGGCATTCCCGCCGCATCGCGCCCGCAGAGGCCGCGGAGTAACCGCATGCACGTGCCGGTCCAGGCCATCGACCGCGAAATCTGGCGCGACGGTGCCGCGTCGGAAGGGACGCGGCTGATCCCCGAGGAGACGCCGCTGGCGCTGACCTACAATGGCGGCACCTACGCCGTGATGATGGGAACGCCGCAGAACCTCGAGGATTTTGCCGTCGGCTTCAGCCTGGACGAGGGCATCATCACATCGGTCGACGACATCAAGTCGCTCGAGGTGGTACGCCTCGACGACGGCATCGAGCTCAGGATGTGGCTCGAGCCGGACAACGCCGCGCGCATCAGCGAACGCCGCCGCCACATCGCCGGCCCCACCGGCTGCGGCATCTGCGGCGTCGAGTCCATCGCCGAGGCCATAAGGCCCGCGGCTGTCGTCTCGCCCGGCCAGACCTTCACGCCGCAGCAGATCATGACGGCGATGCAGGCGATCGCGCCGCTGCAATCGATCAACATGCAGACCCGTGCCGTGCATGCCGCGGCCTTCTGGTCACCATCGCATGGCATCGTGGCCTTGCGCGAAGACGTCGGCCGCCACAACGCGCTCGACAAGCTCGCGGGCTCGCTGGCTCGCAGCCGGACCGATGCCGGCGTCGGCATGGTGCTGCTGACCAGCCGCGTCTCGGTCGAGATGGTGCAGAAGACCGCCGCGATCGGCGCGCCTGTCATGGTCGCGGTCTCCGCCCCCACCGCGCTCGCTGTACGCACGGCGGCGGCTGCCGGCATCACGCTGATTGCGATTGCCCGCAGCGACGGGTTTGAAGTGTTCACGCACCAGGGCCGCGTCACGGCCCTTCGTGCCCAGGAGATCATCGATGTCGTCGCCTGACCGCCTCGTCTACATGGCCAACCAGATCGGCATGTTCTTCCGCAGCCAGGGCCACGACAAGGCCGTGCCGGGGATCGCCGACCACATCAAGAAGTTCTGGGACCCCAGGATGAAGCACGCGATCTTCGCCCATCTCGATGCCGGCGGCGCGGGCCTGGAGCCGAACGTGCGCGAGGCCCTCACCTCGCTGAAGCAGAGCCTTCCAGCAGCGTCCTGAATACGCGCCGCACCTCGCCCTGCGTTTCCTTCACCCGCGCCTCGAGCGAGGAGAAGTCGGGCGCATCGCCGGCGCGTGCCATCACGCGCTGCAGATCGGTGCCGGCGGTTTCCGGCTTGAAGCGGTCGCTGACGCAGAGCCGCAGGATCTGCGTCAGATCGTGATAGAGCCGCGCCGCCGCGCGCAGGATCTCGGTCTCCGATTGACCGAGCACGCCGAGCCTGCAGGCATTGTCCAGCACCTGCAGCGTGCTGACGTCGAGAATCTCCGGCTTGTCGTGGGCGTGCACGAGCTGGAGATATTGCGCGATGAAGTCGATGTCGATCATGCCGCCGGCGGCATATTTGAGATCCCAATAGTCGGTCTCGCCCTTCTCCTGGCCGATTGCACCGCGCATGTCGGCAACGTCGTTGGCGATGATCCCGCGGTCGCGGCGACGGGTCAGGACATCGCGGATCACGCGTTCGATCCGCTTGCGGAATTCAGGTGAAGCCGACACCACGCGCGCGCGCGTCAGCGCCATGTGTTCCCAGGTCCAGGCCTCGTTGGCCTGGTAGTCGGCGAAGGAAGCAAGGCTCGACGCCACCGGGCCGGCGCGCCCCGACGGGCGCAGCCGCATGTCGATCTCGTAGAGCACGCCATAATTTGTCCGCGTCGTGAACGCGCTGATCAGGCGCTGGGTGAAGCGGGCGAAATAATGCGCGCCTTGCAGCGACTTGGCTCCGTCGGAATCCGGGTTCTCGGCGTCGAAGTCGTAGAGCAGGATCAGGTCGAGATCGGACGATGCCGTCATCTCGCGGCTGCCGAGCCGGCCCATCGCGATGATCGCGGTCTCCTGGCCCTTGATCCGGCCGTGCTGGGCGGCAAAGCGCTCGGCGACGAGGCCATGCACGGTGTGGACGATGCCTTCGGCGACGTCGGCAAAGGCGGTGCTCGCCTGCTGCGCCGAGACGGTGCCGGAGAGGATGCGCGTGCCAATCAGGAACAGGCTCTCCTGCCCGAACAGGCGCAGGCGATCGAGGAACTCCTCGTATGAGCCGGCGTCCTGCACGGTGGCGGCGAGCCGCTCCGACAATTCCTGCCGGTCCGGCATCGCGCCGAAGAAGCGTGGATCGATCAGGCCGTCCATGAGCTGCGGCTTGCGCGCCAGCATCTCCCCCAACCGGGGCGCGGCACCCAGCACCAGCGCCACCAGCGCAACGAGATCGCGGTTCTGGCCGAGCAGCGTGATCAGCCGGCCGCCCCGCTGCAGCGCCCCCAGGAAATGATCGAACGCCACGACCGCACGGTCCGGCTCCTCGGCATGCGCGAGCCCGTCGATCAAAGCCGGCACGAACTCGATGAAGGCGCTGCGTGTCGCCTCATTGCGGAACACGCGATAATCGCCGGTGATCCAGTCGCGCACGGTCTGGGCAACCGCGGCCGGCTTCTTGAAGCCGAGCGCCGTCATGTGCTGGAGCAGGCGCGGGTCGTCGGGGCCCGCACTGTAGTCGAGCGCCGGCAGCTTCGCCGTACCGGTCGGATCGTCGCCTTCGAACAGTTTTTCGTAGTGGCCCTGGACAATCTCGAGCTGGCGCAGGAGGTCGCGCGCAAAGGCCTCGCGATCAGGATAGCCGAAGAAGCGCGCAAAGCGCTCGACCGCCTCCTTGTCCTCGGGCAGCGCATGGGTCTGCTCGTCCGCGATCATCTGGAGGCGGTGCTCGACCCGGCGCAGGAATTCGTACGCGGCGGTGAGCTCGTCCCGCGCAGCAGAGGTGATCCAGTTGCTGGCAGCGAGCACGTCGAGCGCTCTCAGCGTCGGCCGCACCCGCAATTCCGGATGGCGGCCGCCGGCGATGAGCTGCTGGGTCTGCGCGAAGAACTCGATCTCGCGGATGCCGCCGCGGCCGACCTTGACGTTGTGGCCCTCGACCGCGATCTCGCTCTGACCGCGATAGGTCTGCATCTGCCGCTTCATGTCGTGGACGTCGGCAAGTGCGGCGAAGTCGAGGTGCTTGCGCCAGACGAAGGGCGCGATCTCGGCGAGCAGCGCCTCTCCGGCCTTGGCGTCGCCGGCACAGGCGCGCGCCTTGATCATGGCGGCGCGCTCCCAGGTGCGCCCTTCCCGCTCGTAATAGTTCAGCGCGGCGTCACGGGAGATCGCCACCTGCGTCGAGGACGGATCGGGGCGCAGGCGCAGGTCAACGCGGAAGACATAGCCGTCATAGGTGCGCTGCTGCAGGATGCGCGCCATGCCCTGCGTGACCCGGACGAAGAACGGCTGCGGCTCGATGTCAGGCGCCAGCGTCGTGTTATCAGGGTCGAAGAACACGATGAGGTCGATGTCGCTGGAGTAGTTCAGCTCGCCGGCGCCCATCTTGCCCATCGCAAGCACGATCAGGCCGCAGCCCTCTTCCGGAGCATCGAGATTGGGCGGGCGGATTTTTCCACGTGCGGCTTCCTGCCGCAGCTGATACTGCAGCGCCGCCTGCACGGAGGAGACCGCGACGTCGGTCAGCGCCGCCGTCACCCGCATCACCGGCCAGACCCCGCCGATGTCGCACAGCGCGGTCAGCAGAGCGGCCTCCGCCTTCATGCGGCGAAGCAGCCGCATCACCTCGGCCTCGTCGGGCGCGGCGAGCACCGCGTCCCCCGCCTCCGCGATCAGTGCGGTCAGGTGCGTATCCGGATCGCATTCGAGCAGCCGGATCAGGCGCTGAGCGTCGGCACGCGCCAGATCGAACAGATAGGGCGAGAATTCCGCGATGCCGGCCAGGATGTTCCGCGCGAAGGGATAAGCAAGCAGCGCCTGCAGACGGGCCGATTGCGCCGGCTCGAGCTCGGCCAGCCAGTTTTCAAATCGGGGTTCGTCGGTTGTGGAAGCGGCAATATGGGGAGCTTCCGCGAAGCGTGCGGCCAGACTCTCGCCATGCTTGTCCGCGTTTCCCGGCGCGGAGTGGTTCATGCCACCTTCTGTGGCACATCCGGCAGCGGCGGAGCAACCCTGTCGCCTGCGCCCGCGCGCACCGGCAGCGCCAGCGTGGCGACGAGGCCGGGATGGGCATCACCCAGCCGCAATTCTCCGCCATGGAGCGTCGCAACTGCGGAGGCGAGGCTGAGGCCGAGCCCGGAGCCCGGCAGTGTGCGGCTCGCCTCCAGCCGGACGAATCGCTCGACGGCATGCTTGCGGTCGGCTTCGGGGATGCCGGGGCCGCGATCGGTGACGCTGAGCAGCACCTGATCGCCCTCGCGCCGGGCCTCGATGGTGATCTGCCGCGAGTCCATGCTGACCACGGTTCCCGCGGGCTGCGAAGCCGGCTTGCCGTACTTGATCGCATTCTCGACCAGATTGGCGAGCGCCTGGCTGATCAGTTCGCGGTTGCCGTGAACCGGCGTCGGGTCGGCCTTCACCTTCAAGCTCATGCCGTCGTCCTCGGCGAGCGGCTCGTAGAGCTCGTGAATGCCGTTGGCGACATCGGCGGCGTCGAAATCGTCCATGTTGCCGCGGGCCTGACCGGACTCGGCACGCGCGATCATCAGCAGCGCGTTGAAGGTACGGATCAGGCCGTCGGACTCCTCGATGGTCCGCTCCAGCGCGGCGCGGTAGTCGGCCTCGCAGCCCGATTTCGCCAGCGCCTCCTCGGCACGGTTGCGCAGGCGCGTCAGCGGCGTCTTGAGATCGTGGGCGATGTTGTCGGAGACCTCCTTCAGCCCCGCCATCAGCGCCTCGATCCGCTCCAGCATGGCGTTTAGGTTTTCCGCGAGACGGTCGAGCTCGTCGCCGCTGCGGCCCACGGGCAAGCGCCCGCTGAGATCGCCGGTCATGATGCGCTGGGCGGTGCCGGTCATCGCGTCGATGCGCGTCAGCACCCTGCGCGCGACGAAGATGCCGCCGCCGAGGCCGAGCACCACGACGATCAGGACCGACCATTGCGCCGCCTTGGCGACGATGCTGAACAGGCGCCGCCGCTCGGCGAGGTCGCGGCCGATCAGGAGACGGAAGCCGTTTTCGAGTTCGGTGACGCGCACCAGTGCGCGATGATCGCGGTCATCGGCGTCCTCGATCCGCCGGTACGCGGTCTCGGACCAGCCGCGTGTCGCCATCACGCCGGGCGCGAGCGAGCCGACATTGCCGGCGATCGCCTGCCCGGTCGGCGTGGTCACGAGATAGAGGTTGGCGCCCGGCCGCAGCGCGCGGTACTCGATCGCAAGCACCAGGCCGCGCAAGCCGCGCCTGTCGTAGAGATCGTTGATCTCCGAGGTCTCGGCATTCACCGTCTGCGTGATTTCCTCGGTGATCAGCCGCCGCGTGTTCCAGGCGAAATAGCCGAGCAGCGAGGCCGCGAACATCGCGAACAGCAGCAGATAGACCAGCGTCAGCCGGAATGCCGTGGTGCGGACGAGTTTACCGAATGCCGTCACGGATCATGTACCCCGCGCCGCGGATCGTGTGCAGCAGCGGGCGCTCAAAACCCTTGTCGATCTTGGAGCGCAGCCGCGAAATGTGCACGTCGATCACGTTGGTCTGCGGATCGAAATGGTAGTCCCAGACGTTCTCCAGCAGCATGGTCCGCGTCACGACCTGGCCGGCATGCTTCATGAGATATTCGAGCAGGCGGAATTCGCGCGGCTGCAGCGTCAGCTCGTCCTTGCCGCGGGCGACGCGATGGGACAGCCGGTCGAGCTCGAGGTCGCCGACGCGGTAGAGGGTGTCCTCGGCAGGTCCGCCGCGCCGGCGCGACAGCACCTCGACCCGGGCGAGCAGCTCGGCGAAGGAATAGGGCTTCGGCAGGTAGTCGTCGCCGCCGGCGCGCAGGCCCTTGATGCGGTCGTCGACCTGGCCGAGCGCGGAGAGGATCAGCACCGGCGTGGTGTTGTCCTGGTCGCGCAGCGCGCCAATCAGCGACAGGCCGTCGCGCTTGGGCAGCATGCGGTCGACCACCAGCACGTCGTACTCGCCGTTCTCGGCCATGGCGAGGCCCTCCTCGCCGTCGGCGGCGTGGTCGGCGATGTGTCCGACCTCGCGAAACGCCTTCACGAGATAGTCGGCGGATTCGCGGTCGTCTTCAATGATGAGGAGGCGCATCGTGCGTTCGGCGGCGGTCAAGGAGGTCAACCTTCTCTAAACATGGCGCGAGCGGCAATCGCATGCAAGCCGAGGACGAGAGTGTCGAAGCGAGAAAAAGGCGGGCGGTGAAGCTGGGGGGACCTCACCGCCCTAGGCCTTCCGACGGAGGGGGGCGTATTTCCACCGGAAGGTAGGCTGGGGAAGCGAACGTTACGCTGCTCCCCCGAAGGGCGCCGGCGGCGGGGGCGACTGATGCCGGCGGCACCCTTCATCTCGTAGACCTCCTGAGGCTTACCCCTTGGCGAGGGGGATCGCGACGAAGCGCGACTGGCCGCCGCTCTTCACGCGCATCAGGACGCTGTTCTTGTTGTCGGTCCGCGCCGCGTTGATGGCGTCACGGACTTCGCCGGCGGTGGCGACGCTCTTGCCGCCGACCTCGAGGATCACGTCGCCTTCCTTGAAGCCGCGTTCAGCCGCGGCGCTCTTCGGATCGACCTCGGTGACCACGACGCCTTCCTTGCCGGCGCCGGCCACGGAATTCGCGGGCGCAACCGTCATGCCGAGCTTCGGCACGTCGGTGCCCTTGCTGGCACCCTTGCCGCTGTCCTTGTCGAGGTCGGCCTTGGCCTCGACCGTGTTCGGCAGCTGGCCGAGGGTGAGGTTCACGACCTTGTCCGCACCCTTGTGCAGCACGTTGAGCTTCACGGTCGCACCGGGCGCCATGCCGCCGATGGTGCGGGCGAGTTCGCGGGCGTCCTTGACGGATTCGCCGTTGACCGCGGTGATCACGTCGCCGGATTCGATGCCGGCCTTCGCGGCCGGACCGTTTGCCTGCGGCTCCGCCACCAGCGCGCCTTCGGCCTTCTTCATGCCGAGGCTGTCGGCGATGTCGGAGGTGACGGGCTGGATCTGCACGCCGATCCAGCCGCGGCTGACCGAGCCCTTGTCCTTGAGCTGGGCCACCACGCTCTTCACGGTGTTCGCCGGGATCGAGAACGCGATGCCGACGCTGCCGCCGGAGGGCGAGTAGATCGCGGTGTTGACGCCCATCACCTCACCGTTGGTGTCGAACGCCGGACCGCCGGAATTGCCCTTGTTCACGGGCGCGTCGATCTGGATGAAGTCGTCATAGGGACCGTTGCCGATGTCGCGGCCGCTGGCCGAGACGATGCCCGCGGTCACGGTGCCGCCGAGACCGAAGGGATTGCCGACCGCCAGCACCCAGTCGCCGATCCGCGGCTTGCTGTCGGCAAGCTTCGCGAACGGGAAGTTGGAGCTGCCCTCGACCTTGATCAAGGCGAGGTCGGTGCGCTGGTCGGTGCCGATCACCTTGGCGGTGTAGGTCTTGCCGTCGTCGGTGGTGACCTCGACCTTGTCGGCGCCGTCGACGACGTGGTTGTTGGTCACGGCATAGCCGTCAGCCGAGATGAAGAAGCCGGAGCCCTGGCCCTGCACGACGCGGCCGCGACCGCCGCCCTTCAGGCCGGGAATGCCATCCGGGCCGCCAAAGCGGCGGAAGAAGCGCTCCATCGGCGAGCCCGGCTGGAACGGCGAAGAGGAATCATCGCCGTCATCGTTGCTCGCGGCCTTCTCCTTGATGTTGACCTTGACCGAGATCACCGACGGCTTCACGCGCTCGACGATGTCGGCGAAACCGACCGGACGTTCGACCTTGCGGACCTCGTTGTTGACCTGCGCATGCGCCGGGCTCGAAATCAGGTCGGCCGGCGACATCGACGGGCCGAAGCCGTAGACGGCGGCACCGAGGCCGGCGACGACCGAGGCCATCAGCGCGAGCCTGCGCGCCGAGAACGCCGACCGGCGCGGCTGCCGGTAGGACGGGAGGTTTGAGAGGTCGATACGGTCGTTCATGCAGAGATCTCCAGGGCCCTAGAATTCATTTTGGCGCCGGGTGACGGCACCTTGCGGACCTGAAGATGGGGACTCCCGCCTTACCGCGCGCTGGCGGCGGGGTTAAACTTTTGTAATGAACGCACAGCTCCACTGCGGCAGTTTAGCGCAGGCCGAAAGTCGTGGTCTTACAGGAACTTAGTTGGGTTCCGTTGCCAGGCCTCAACTGGCCCTGACGCTGACGATGAACTCGTCGACTTCGCGCTTCAGGGTCTCGGCCTGTCGCGACAAATCGACGGCGGAATCCCGGGCTTCAGCCGCCATGCGGCCGGTCTCCGCCGAGGTCGAGGTGATCTGGGCGATGTGATTGGAGACGTCGAGTGTTCCGTGGGCGGCGTCCTGCGCGCTGCGGGTGATGTCCTGCGTGGCGTTGCGCTGCTGGGCGGTGTCGACCTCGATGCCGGACATGATCGACGAGATCTCCGACAGCGTCTTCGAGATGCCGTCGATCGCGCCGCGCGTCTCGGCGGTGATGCCCTGGATGCTGGCGACGTGCGAGGTGATCTCCTCTGTCGCCTTGCTGGTCTGGTGCGCGAGATTCTTCACTTCGGAAGCGACCACGGCAAAGCCCTTGCCGGCCTCGCCCGCCCGCGCCGCCTCGATGGTGGCGTTGAGCGCCAGCAGATTGGTCTGCGATGCGATCGCCTGCACGAGTTGCACGACCTCGCCGATCTTGTCGGCGGCGTCCGACAGCGTGTGGATGGTGTCGCGGCTCTTCTCGGCCTGCGACGCCGCGCCCTCGGCGCGCTGGGTCGCATCGGTGACGCGGCGGCTGATCGTGCCGATCGAGTTGGTCATCTCCCCGGCCGAGCCCGCAACCGTCTGAACGCTGGCACTGGCCTGGCTCGCTCCGCTCGCCACCGCATTGGCCTTGGTGCTGGTCTCGTTGGCCGTCCGCGACAACGTCTCGGCGTTGCGCTTGAGGTGCACGGCCGACGAGGCCACGCTGTCGACGACGCTGGCGACGAGGTCGTTGAAGCGCTTGATCCGCTCGTCGAGGAATTTCGAGCGCTCGGCCTGGTGCTGCGCCTCGTGCAATTGCTGCTCGGTGAGGCGGCGGCGCTCGAGGCCGTTGGTCTTGAACACTTCGAGCGCGCCGGCGAGCAGGCCGATCTCGTTGCTGCCGCCGAGCCCAGGGACCGGCGTCTCGAATTTCTGGTCGGCGACCTCGCGCATCGCATGCACGATCGCCGCAAGCGGCGTCAGGATGCCGTTGCGGACCACGAAAAAGGTAGTGAGGCAGATCGCGACGGCGACGACCGCGATCACGCCGCAGGCGACCAGGAACCAGGAGAACGCCGTCTGCGCCTGCTGGTAGATCTGCATGGCGTGGTCGCGCGCCGGGCCGCTCAGCGCGGCGAAATCCGACGACAGGCTGGTGATCTCGTTGTCGAGATAGAGCACCGCGACGAAGCCGGTACCGCCGCCGATACCGAGCAGGAACAATAATGCAGCGACGACGGCGCCGACCAGGAAGCGGATCGTCAGATTGCTGTTCGCGAACATCTCGGGGACTCAGAGGCTGGAATCGAATCTCGCGCCAAGCTTCCAGACAAAGGTCAATAGAGGATGAAACACGCAGCGCCCGACAGCCTACGTATCATTACGTAGGTTAGGACGATTTCGCGTCATCGGACATCAAGGCGGCGAGCCGCGCCTCTTCCTCCGCGGTGAGCGGCGGAGCCGGTGTATCCGCACCCGTCTTCGCGCGACGGCGGATCTGCAGCCAGAGCGCCAGGCCGCCGCCGATGAGCAGCAGCGGCGCGAGCAGCCACAGCAGCAAGGTCTGCCGCTCGAAGCGCGGCTTGAGCAGCACGAATTCGCCATAGCGCGCGACCAGGAAGTCGAGCACTTGCGAATTGCTGTCGCCCGCCGAAATGCGCTCGCGCACAAGGAGGCGCAGGTCGCGCGCCAGCGGCGCGTCGGAATCGTCGATCGACTGGTTCTGGCAGACCATGCAGCGCAGCTCGCGCGACAATTCGCGCGCGCGCGCTTCCTTGGCGGGGTCCGACATGATCTCGTCGGGCTGCACCGCGTGGGCCGCGGGCAACGCCAGCAGCATCAGCAGGGCGAACGCGGCCATCATCCGGCGCATCGGATCACTCCGCCGGCTGCAGGCGCTGCTTGGCCCGCGCCGGCTTGGGCGCGCCGACCCGCAGCCGCCGGTCGGACAGCGACAGCACGCCGCCGAACGCCATCAGCACCGGTCCCCACCAGATCAGCAGCACCAAGGGCTTGTGATAGATGCGCACGGCAATGGCGCCGTCGGCGTTGGCATCGCCCAGCGAGATGTAGAGCTGGCTCGCACCGCGCGTCAGCAGCGCGGCCTCGGTGGTCGAGGAGCCGCGGGTGGTGAAGCTGCGCTTGGACGGCGTCATCACGCTGATCTTCTCACCGTCGCGGCTGACGTTGAACTCGGCGATCATCTCGCGGTAGTTCGGACCCTGGCGCTGAAACAATCCGTCGAGCTTGACGTCGTAACCGGCGATGTGGGCGACGTCGTTCTGCTTCATCGTCGCGATATGCTCGCTGTTCCAGGTGGTCTCGCAGACGATGCCGATCAGCGCGACGCCGAGGCCGGCATGCGCGAACGCCGTGCCCCAGGCAGAGCGTGGCAGGCCGCGGGCGCGGTGCAGTGCCGTGGCAAACGGCACCCGCGCGAGCCCGGTCCGCTCGACGATGTCGGTGATCGCGCCGGCGATGACGAAGACGCCAAGCCCGATCGCGAGCGGCGCCAGCGTGGCGCCACCGCTCGCCCAGCCCCAGGCAATGGCGATGGCGACAAGCCCGGCAACGCCCGCCGCGAGCAGGCGTTGCATCACGCCGAGCAGGTCGCCGCGCTTCCACGCCAGCATCGGTCCGAACGGCACGGCGAGCAGCAGCAGCGCGAACAGCGGCGCGAAGGTGAGGTTGTAGAAGGGTGCGCCGACCGACATCTTGAAGTCGGCGAGCATCTCCATTGCCAGCGGATAGAGCGTGCCGAACAGCACCACTGCGCAGGCGACCGTCAGCAGCAGATTGTTCAGCACCAGCGCGCCCTCGCGCGAGATCGGCGCGAACAGGCCGCCCTGCTTCAGCGAAGTCGCGCGGCCCGCGAAGAGCGACAGGCTGCCGCCGATGAACAGGCACAGGATCAGCAGGATGAACACGCCGCGGGTCGGATCGGTGGCGAAGGCGTGCACCGAGGTGATGACGCCGGAGCGGACCAGGAAGGTGCCGAGCAGCGACAGCGAGAAGGTCAGGATCGAAAGAAGTATGGTCCAGACCTTCAGCGCGTTGCGCTTCTCCATCACCAGTGCCGAATGCAGCAGCGCGGTGCCGGCGAGCCACGGCATCAGCGAGGCGTTTTCGACCGGATCCCAGAACCACCAGCCGCCCCAGCCGAGTTCGTAATAGGCCCAGTAGGAGCCCATCGCGATGCCGAGCGTCAGGAATATCCAGGCGACCAGCGTCCACGGCCGCACCCAGCGCGCCCACGCCGCGTCGATCCGCCCTTCCATCAGCGCGGCGATGGCGAAGGAGAACGAGATCGAGAAGCCGACATAGCCGAGATACAGCATCGGCGGATGCACGGCGAGGCCAATGTCCTGCAGTACCGGATTGAGATCGCGTCCCTCGATCGGCGGATTGGCGATGCGCAGGAACGGGTTCGAGGTCACGAGGATGAAAAGATAGAACGCGCTGGCGATCCAGGCCTGCACGGCCAGCACATGCGCACGCAGCGACAGCGGCAGGTTGTTGCCGAATGCGGCGACGAGGCCACCGAACAGCGCCAGGATCGACACCCACAGCAGCATCGAGCCTTCGTGGTTCCCCCACACGCCGGTGATCTTGTAGAGCAGCGGCTTCATCGAGTGGGAATTCTCGTAGACATTGGCGACCGAGAAGTCGGAATTGACGTGCAGCATCACCAGCGCGACGAACGAGGCACCGACGAACAGGAGCTGCGCCAGCGCGGTGGAGCGCGACACGTTCATCAGCGCGGCATCGTGCAGGCGCGCGCCGATCAGCGGTACGATGGACTGGATCAGCGCCAGCCCAAGCGCCAGCACCAGCGCGTAATGTCCGGATTCTGCGATCACCGCACGGCTCCTTGCGGGTTGCCCTGCGCGGTGGTGGCCGCCGGCTTCGTCCCACCGGACGCCTGGGCACCGTAATCGTCCTTCCAGTGTCCCTGCTTCTTCAGGGCATCGGCGACGTCCTTGGGCATGTAGGTTTCGTCGTGCTTGGCGAGCACGGTGTCGGCCTTGAACACGCCATTGGCATCGAGCGCGCCTTCGGCGACGACACCCTGCCCTTCGCGGAACAGGTCGGGCAGGATGCCCTTGTAGGCGACGGGAAGCTTTGCACTGCCGTCGGCGACCTCGAAGGTCACCGCGAGATTGTCGCCGCGCTGGAGCGAGCCGGGCTGCACCAGGCCGCCGAGGCGAAACCGCTTGCCGGGCGCGACGTGCTTCTCGGCCACCATGGTCGGCGTCGAGAAGAACACGATGGAGTCGCGCAAGGCATTGAGCACCAGCGCGGCCGCGAGCGCGAGCACGGCGAGCGAGCCGCCGATGATGGTCATACGTCGCTGCTTGCGCGTCATGGCGTATCCGTTCTCCGCTCGTCCCGTCCCGACATCATCATCCGTCGAGCCCGAGGGTCTTGAGGCCTTCGTTGAGCTGACGAAGCCGTTCGGCATCGTTGGCGACCGCCTGACGCGCGTCGGTCGAAGCACCCTTCGCCTTGTCGCGATCGCCCATCACCAGATAGGCGCGCACCAGGCGCAGCCAGCCCTCGACATCGTCCCCGTTCTGCTTCAGCCGGGTAGCGAGGCGCTCGACCATGCCGCGCACCATCGCGTTGCGATCGCCCTCGTTCATGTCCTTGGACGCCGCAACGGTCTCGTCCGACAGCGCCGGCACCGTACCGCTGCCACCGCCGCCGACCCGCGCCAGCGAGGACTGCACCAGGGGCCGCCACGGCGCGTCGGCGGGCGCCTTCGCCAGCAGCGTGCGCCAGATATTGGCGGCCTCGTCCTTGCGGCCATCCTGCTCGGCGGCGAGCCCGAGGAAATAGTTCGACTTGGGATCATCGGCATCGAGCGCATGCGCGCGCTCGAATTCGGCCTTGGCTTCCGCCGTCACGACGCCGCCGGCGGCGGCCGAGATCGCCTCGCCGAGATCGGAGCGGCGCTCCGGACTCTCGCCATTGTAGGTCAGGGCGTTGCGATAGGCCCGCACCGCATCGTCGAAGCGGCCAAGCCGCTGCAGCACCGGCGCGAGCACGTTCCAGCCGCGTCCGTCGGTCGGATTCTTTTCCAGATGCTGCTCGACCTGCACGACGAGATTCTCGAGGGATCGCGCCATGCCGGAGCCGGCCCCGCGCTCGCGCTGCGCCAGCGGAAAGTCCTGAAGCAGGGGCGAGCCGAGCGGCATGTAGACGCCGATTGCAACCAGCGGCAGGCCGACGAGCGCCAGCACGGCCGCAGAGCGGCGCCATTTGAGGCTCGATTTAGGCACATCCGCGGGCTCGCTGGCGGCTGCGGCAAGCAATCGGCGGCTGATCTCGACGCGCGCGGCCTCGGCTTCGGGTGCGGCGATCAGCCCCGCGGCAAGATCACGCTCGACCTCGGCGAGCTGGTCCTTGTAGACCGCGACTTCGCCGCCCTGATTTGGGCTGTCCTGCCCCTGCGCGCGTCCGCCACGGCCGAGCGGCAAGAGCACGGCGAAAATCGCCGCGACCGTCATCAGCGCGAACACGAACCATAACGTCATCTGGCAAGCTTCCGGCAGCGCGCCACCCGCGCCCATAGGTGGCTTTACACCACGGCCGGACGATGCGGCAATTGACAATTGTCAATTCGGCGCGACCGCGCGCAGTCCCGAAATGGTGAAACTCCAACGGCTTAGCCGATCTCGAAGTCCGCGCTCCGAGCGGCGTCCTCGCCGTGCCCGTTAAAGGCCCTGAGGAAGTACGTCCCGGGCTCGATGGCCTCAGGCAGCCTGATGCGCAGCGCCCCGACCGGAACCGGAGAAGCAACCCTGGTAGCGGTCTCGGGCAACTGACGACCGCTTGCCTTCTCGACCAGCACCACCTTCGCGCCGACCATCAGCCTTTGGTATTTGGCAACAATGACGCGGTTCTCGATTTCGATGGAGCTGATAATGGGTTTCATGCGCCCACAGATAGAGATTCCAGAAATTTGCACGGCGACCGTAGGGCCCACCACCGGCAGCGTCAACTACAAATTGTGATCACGAAAATATGCGCTTGAATTAGCTGGCGCGCGACGATTTGCGCTCGCCTGTCGCGGCGTTTTCCGCAGCGCGGCTCATCAGCGAGGCATAGTCATCGCCGAACAACACCTGGCAGAAGCGGATCGCGGCCTGCACCTGCTGCTGCCTGTAGGTGCGCACCTTGTGGTCGGCGCCGCGCAGCGCCTGCACGAGCTGCTCGGTCGAACGTTCGACATATTGCTGCAGGTCGGAATAGGTGCGCAGCGTCACCTCGTTGATCGCGAGCTCGCTCGCGTAGTTGCGGCAGGTCGCGACGAACTCCATCAGCGCCGCGGTCTCCTCCACCTCGGTGCTGTCGATCCGCGCGCCCGGCGGAATGTCCTTCTCGGGTCGCTGGCGCAGGATCCGGCGCACGCGACCGGGAACGCTGTCGATCTCGGATTGCAGCGCGTTGGAGATGTCGGCCCGGATCGAGGTCAGCTGCTTGCCCCAGACTGAATCGTTGCGCAGGTCGAGCTCGGTGCGCAGGCCACGCGCGCCGTCATGCAGCGCCTTGAGATTGCCGGCGACATTGTCGAAATGGCCGCGCTTGATGTCCATGCGCAGGATCGCGGCGACGCAGGACAGATCATGCAGGGCAATGGTGACGGCGACGCCATAAGGCGTTGCCGCGACGCGGATCTCGTCGTCGGAGGCGGCGATCTTGATGGCGAGGCGGATGATCTGCCACGGCGCGGTCATGCGCTGCACGACGATCGACAGGGCGAAAGGCAGCATCTGCGGCGTCTGCAGGACCGGAATGTTGAGCGCTGACGTCACCGAGGCGATCTGGGAATCGCCGAAGGCGCGCAAGGTGCGCGGCAGCTTCTCGTTCAGCGTGGCGATGGCCTCGCGAATCGCGAGCACTGCGCCGATCGAATAGAGGTCCTCGATCACGCTGGGCGGGCCGACGCGGGCGAGCGCGCGTGATTTGTCGCCGCCGCCGGGACCGGTCAGCGCGAAGATGGCGTCCGCGGCCACTGCCTGCAGCTTTTGCGCGAGCGCCTCGACCTGGCCGGCACTCTCCGCCGGCATGCGCGCCAGTGCCGCCTCGAATTCGGTCACCTTGTCCGGAGCGCCGTCGCGGCCGAGCCATTGCCAGATCGGCTGCAGCGAGGATCGCCGGATCTGACCGACCCGGATCGGGGCGCCTGCCTCGACCAGGAACGGTTCCAGAGCCTGGAACAGGAGGCGCGACAGATCGTCGGTGCGCGGCGGCGGGGCCTCGTCGGCTTCGGTCTTGCGAACGATCTTGCGCAGCTGCTCGAGCACCAGGGTCGCCACGGCCGTGTCCTGGCCGCGCTCGAGCGCGCGCTCGAACTCCCGCATCAGCAGCGCCTGCGACTGCGGCGGGAGCTGCGCGAGATATTCCCTCAGCCGCTCGATCGATGTCTGGCTCATGCGCCCGGGTAATGCACGGTAAAATGGCGGACGTGGGATGCGTCCGGGCGCGATCATAGGTGGTTGCGCCTTAAGAAGCCGTTGAGGACGTTGGCTTGAATGCCACCGTTTTGCTCCGGATCGGCGCCCGGCGGACCAAATAACCCATTGGGAACAGAGGATTATATTCCCGGAAGCACCAGCTCGGCCCGCAGGCCGCCGGTCGGAGCGCCGCCGAGGGAGAGGCTGCCGCCATAGAGGGCGGCGAGGTCGGTGACGATGGACAGGCCGAGCCCCGAGCCGGGCTTGGATTCGTCGAGCCGCTGGCCGCGCCGGGAGACTTGGGCCCGTTCCGCCTCCGACAGGCCGCGGCCGTCGTCATCGACGATGATCCGCAGCCGCGGCCCCGCGCCCGCCTGCTGCGGCGCCTCGACCAGGACCTCGATAAAGACGCGGGAGGCCGCCCATTTGCAGGCATTGTCGACGAGATTGCCGACCATCTCCTCCAGGTCCTGCCGTTCGCCGCGAAATTTGGCCGATGGATCGGCCTTGGCCTCCACGGCGATGTCGCGGTCGCGGTGGATCTTCTCCATGGTCCGCCGCAGCGCCTCGATCGCAGGCGCGACCTCCGTCACGGTGGCGACGACCGAGACGCGCGCCGCGATCCGCGCGCGCTCCAGATGGTGGGCGACCTGGTCGCGCATCACGTCCGCCTGCTCCATCACCTTGGCCGCGAACGGCTCCGCGGCGTGGGCGCCGGCCTCGTTCACGATCACCGAGAGCGGCGTCTTGATCGCATGCGCGAGATTGCCGACATGGGTGCGCGCGCGCTCGACGATCTCGCGATTGGCCTCGATCAACGCATTGGTCTCGCGGGCCAGGGGCGCGATCTCGACCGGGAATTCGCCCTCGAGACGCTCGGCCCGCCCCGAGCGGATGTCGGCAATCGATTCCGAGATTCGCTTGAGCGGCGCGAGGCCGAAGCGGACCTGGAACACCGTGGTCAGGAGCAGCACGATGCCGAGCGCAGTGAAGGTGCCGCCGAGGTAGTAGTCGAAGCTGCGCGTCTCGTCGAAGATCTCGGTGTCGTCGCCGGCGACGCTGACGAGATATTTGCCGTCGGCGCCGAGATCGACCGGCCGCTCGACCATGCGCAGATTCTGCCCTTCGGGCCCGTCGACATAGCCGAGCCGGATGCCCGCGGCGGTGAGCTCGGCGCCCTGCTCCTCCAGCTTCGGCAGCTTCTTGTCCCAGAGCGAGCGCGAGGAACGCACCTCCGGCTTTTCTGTGTCGGTGCGCGTGATCTGCCAGTACCAGCCGGACAGCGGCAGCTCGAACAGGGGCTCGCCGAGCGACTGGAACTGGCGGTCCGGCGGCTCGTCCGGGGTCGCGACTTCGGCGATGAGGGTGCGCAGATAGAGATTGAGCCGGCGGTCGAAGGCGCGCTCGGTCGCGTTCTTGTAGACCGACGACAGCACCACGCCGGTGATCGCCAGAATCACCACGAGCCAGGCAGTCGCCGACAGGAACAGCCGGTTCGCAAGCGAGCTAGCACGCATCGGAATGATCCCGGCAGGCGCAGGATGTCGGATCGTCGCACGTCATGACCGGACCAAGGCCCCTGTTCGGCCTCCAGTCAAGCCCGCACAGGCTCAGGCCTTGGGCCTGAGCCTTGAGCTCAGGCGCCCGGCGCAGGCGGCGGGGTCAGGAGATAGCCGAGGCCGCGGACGGTCTGGATGATGTCGACGTCGAGCTTCTTGCGGATGCGGCCGACGAACACCTCGATGGTGTTGGAGTCGCGGTCGAAATCCTGGTCGTAGAGATGCTCGACCAGCTCGGTGCGGGACACGACGCGCCCGGAATGGTGCATCAGGTAGGCTAGAAGCCGATATTCGTGCGAGGTCATCTTCACCGGGTTGCCGGAGACGCTGACGCGGCCGGTCCTGGTGTCCAGCGTAACGGGGCCGCAGGAGAGCTCGCTCTGGGCATGGCCGGTGGAGCGGCGCAGCAGCGCGCGGATGCGGGCCAGCACCTCCTCAAGGTGGAATGGCTTTGCGACGTAGTCGTCGGCGCCCGCATCGAAGCCCTGCACCTTGTCGCTCCAGCGGTCGCGCGCGGTGAGGATCAGGACCGGCATGGTGCGGCCGTTGCGGCGCCAGGCCTCCAGCACCGAGATGCCGTCCTTCTTGGGCAGGCCGATGTCGAGCACGACGGCATCGTAGGGCTCGTTGTCGCCGAGATAGTGCCCCTCCTCCCCGTCGAAGGCGCGATCGACGACATAGCCGGCGTCGGTCAGCGCCTTGGTGAGCTGGCGATTGAGATCGGGGTCGTCCTCAACAACGAGCAGGCGCACGCTGGTCTCCAGAAATAGGCTGCATGAACACGGGTCACAGATGAGCAAGTTCGGCGTGAACTGAATATGAACGCGGGGAACCGGCGACGTTACTTTTTGGTCATTTCCGACTTGATCCTATCAGACCTGCCTGTCGCCAACGATTGCGCCCGCCAGGCCGCCGGACGAACCGGCGGCATGGCGGGCGCAATGTGCCGCGTCATGCGGCGTTGAGGAAGCCGGGTGTTCCGGTCCGGCCGTCAGGTCCGGAAAAACACGAACCAGACGACGGCGAGGATCAGGATCGCAAGGCCCGTCGAGATGGCGAGCAGCGCTGCCACCGACGGGCCCGGTTCACCCTGGCGCGCCTCGGTCGGAGTTTCCACGATCCGGTTCTGCTCTCGCGTTGCCATGGTGACCTCGATCTACGGCTGCCGTAACCAGTCCGCCGCGACCTCCTCGCGGCCAGTTAAGTCCCGGGGCAACGCCCCACCGCTGGCGATGTTCCGGGCGGCGGTTGCCGTGAGCCCCGCGCACAGCGCAGGCACCCAGGCCTCACCCGGCGATTAACGTCGTTGCAAGATTCCGCCGCCGCGCTTGCTATGATTCGTTGTTCCCCGATGGTATCGTTGTGAGTTGTCCCCTGTTGCGTTTGGAGTAGCCCATGGCCCCCCGCGCCAATTGGAAGGGTTTTCTGCGTCTGTCGCTCGTGACCTGTCCGGTCGCGCTCTATCCGGCCACTTCGGATACCGAGAAGGTCTCCTTCAACCAGATCAACCGCAAGACCGGCCACCGGATCAAGTACCTCAAGGTCGACGCCGAGACCGGGGACGAAGTCACGTCCGAGGACATCGTCAAGGGCTACAAGGTCGACACCGACACCTATATCGAGGTCACCAAGGACGAGCTCGACGACATCGCGCTCGATTCCACGCACACGATCGACATCGACGAGTTCGTGCCGAAGGCCGACATCGACAACCGCTATCTGATCCGTCCCTACTACCTCGTCCCCGACGGCAAGGTCGGCCACGACGCCTATGCGGTGATCCGCGAGACCATCCGCAGCATGGACAAGGTCGCGATCGGCCGCGTGGTGCTGACCAACCGCGAGCACATCATCGCGCTGGAGCCGCTGGAGAGCGGACTGATGGGCACCCTGCTGCGCTATCCCTACGAGGTCCGCAGCGAGAGCGAATATTTCGACGACATCCAGGACGTGAAGCTGACCAGGGACATGCTCGACCTTGCCAAGCACATCGTGGAGAAGAAGTCCGGCGCGTTCGAGCCCGAGCTGTTCGAGGATCACTACGAAACTGCGCTGATCGACCTCATCAACAAGAAGCGCTCCGGCATGCCCATCACCGCGAAGGCGGCGCCGAAGACGGGTGGCAACGTCATCAACCTGATGGACGCGCTGAAGAAGAGCATCGCGAACGAGAAGGATGCGCCGGCGGCGAAGGTCGCCAAGGAGGCCGCCAAGGGCAAGAAGCCGAAGAAGCGCGTCGAGGGTCAGCGCGAGATGCTGCTGCCGATTTCAGGCAAGGGCGGCAAGGACGCTGCGGCGAAGACGGCGAAGGAAGCCCCGAAGAAGGCCGCCGACAAGCCGGTACGCGCGCCGGCGCGGGCGAAGAAGGCGGGCTAGCGGCGCCCGGCCCGCGATCGCGTCGTGATCTCCCCCCTCTCCGGCCGGCCGGCCTGACATGCCCTGGTCGGCCGCGTTCGACGATCCGATCCCGCTCGGCAGCGGGCGCAAGCTGCGGACGCTGCAGGAGGCGGCCGATCACGTCATGCAGCTGTCCGAGGACGCGCAGCACGCAGGCCACTGGCAGACGGCGATCGAGACCCTGATCAACGCGGCCGAGACCGGCGGCGGCTGGACGATGTTCGCCCGCATTGCGATGCTGCGCGCGCTGAACGCGGACGCCGGCCGCAAATAGCCTCAACAATCGGTTAAGCCGAGCCGCCGTTTCCGGCGCGCCAAGTAGTCCTACGGAAGACAAAATTAACCGTCGATTCCCGTTCCGCCCGACAAGGTCGCGCCCTCGATTGAAGCAGGGTTCGCACGCGGTGCAGCAGCCGGACGCCACAAAGAACTACATCGGCCTCGTGAGCGACACGAGCGAGGACAAGCGGCGCGCCGACAGCGCAGCGCGGTCGCAGCCGCGCGTCATGAGCTATCTGGTCGGACGCCTCACCGCGGCGCTGAAGCGCCCCGGCAACGCCGCTTCGGGACGCGCGATCAAATCCTGACGGCGGCGGCACGGTCAAATGCACCTGAATTGGGTCATGAAACCTTAAGTCAACGAATGTCAGCATATAAAGGCCTGAGGTCGGCATGATCCGACCTGCGCTTTGGCGTGCGCATGCCCGCGAAAAAGTTAGTGAATCAATTTACCATTCCGAAAACGGCCTCAGCTTACGTTGGACGGATGCACAGGAGTTGACGATGGCTTTGCTCAGGTCCTTTCTTGCCGATGAAAGTGCAGCTACCGCTATCGAGTATTGCCTGATCGCCGCCGGCATCGCGCTCGCGATCGTCACCGTCGTGAACAACACGGGCAGCGCGCTGCTGAACAACAAGTTCAACTCGATCGACGCGGCCACGAAGTAACCGCCTATCCGGTTCGACGCGGCCCTCCGCCATCTGCGATAGCTCCGAACGCGCGCTGGCCCGCCAGCGCTGCGGGCCATGATCTGTGTCAACAGCACATGGACTGCGACGGTTAAGCATGGGAGCCGAGCTCCCTGCTGCCGGCCCGTCCATGCATCCAGACCTTCCGCACTCCCAGTTGAAAATCCGCCGCGTCCGCCTCGATACCGGCCGCGAGAACGTCGTCGTCATCTCCCGGCAGTCCAAGGCGCTGCGCGCGGAGATCTTTCGCGGTTTCAGCCGCGTCGAGCTGCGCCGGGACGGCAAGGTCCTGCTGGCGACGCTGCTGATCACAGACGATGACACGCTGGCGGCCCAGGACGAGATCGGTCTGTCCGAGCCGGCATTCCGCCGCTTCGCCGAACCCGTCGGCACGCCGGTCACGGTGACCCCCGCCTCGCCGCCGGAGAGCCTCGAAGCAGTGCGTGCGAAGATTCACGGGCGGACGTTGAACGAGGCCGAGATCGGCGCGATCATCAACGACCTCGCCCATTATCGCTACTCCGACATGGAGATCGCCGCCTTCCTGATCGGTTCGGCGAGCTTCATCACCAGCGATGAGCTGCTGGCCCTCACCGGCGCGATGGCGAAGGCGGGCACGCAACTGGTCTGGCCCGATCCGGTCGTCGTCGACAAGCATTGCATCGGCGGAATTCCCGGCAACCGCACCTCGATGGTGGTGGTGCCGATCGTCGCTGCGCACGGCCTGCCGATCCCCAAGACGTCCTCGCGCGCCATCACCTCGCCCGCCGGCACGGCGGACACCATGGAGGTGCTGGCGCGGGTCAATGTCGGCGTCGAGGAGATGAAGGCGATCGTCTCGGCCTGCAGCGGCTGCCTGATCTGGGGCGGGCACGTGAACCTGTCGCCGGCCGACGATGTCCTGATTTCGGTCGAGCGTCCGCTGAGCCTCGATACGCGCGAGCAGATGGTCGCCTCCATCATGTCCAAGAAGATCGCGGCAGGTTCGACTCATCTGTTGATCGACATTCCGGTCGGGCCGACCGCGAAGGTCACCAGCGCGGTCGAGGCGATGCGGCTGCGCAAGCTGTTCGAATTCGTCGGCGACCGCTTCGGCCGCACCGTCGAAGTGATCACGACCGACGGACGCCAGCCGATCGGCAACGGCATCGGGCCGGTGCTCGAAGCCAATGACGTCATGGCGGTGCTCGGCAACGACAGGGATGCGCCGCGCGACCTGCGCGAGAAATCGCTGCGGCTGGCCGCCCATCTGCTGGAATACGATCCGAAGCTGCGTGGCGGCGCCGGCTATGCACGGGCGCGCGAACTGCTCGACAGCGGCGCGGCGCTGAAGCAGATGCAGAAGATCATCGACGCCCAGGGCCCCTCGACATGCAGCACCGAGCTGGGATCGCTCAGCTTCGACGTCAAGGCAAACCGTGACGGCACGGTGTCCGCGATCGATTGCCTGCGCCTCAATCGCCTCGCCCGCACCGCCGGTGCACCACTCGACAAGGGCGCGGGCATCCGCCTGTTCAAGAAGATCGGTGACCGCGTCGAGCAAGGCGAGCCGCTCTACCGGGTCTATGCCTTCGACCGGCCCGAGCATGACCTGGTCGCGAGCGCGGCGACCGCGGACGACGGCTATGCGATCGCCGGCAACCCTGCTGGAGTGTGAAGAATGAGCGTGACCGTTCGATTTTGCGGCGCCGCCCGCACCGTGACCGGTTCGAGCTATCTGTTCCAGACCGCGAGCGGACGCTTCCTGGTCGATTGCGGCCTGTTCCAGGGACAGAAGACACTGAAGGCGCTCAATTACGGCGCCTTTCCGTTCCGCCCCGCCGACATCAAGGCGGTACTGCTCACGCACGCCCATATCGATCACAGCGGATTGCTGCCGAAACTGGTGCGTGAAGGCTTCGACGGGCCGATCCTGGCGACGCGCGGCACGATCGATCTCTGCTCCTGGATGCTGCCCGATGCCGGCAGCATCCAGGAGTCCGAGGTCGCGCAGCTCAACCGGCGCAATGCGGCGCGCCGGCAGAACGAGGTCGCGCCGATCTATACGCAGGCCGATGCGACCGCATCGCTGCAGGCGTTCCGACCGGTCGACTATGAGCGCTGGACCGACGTCATCCCCGGCGTTCGCACGCGCTACTGGAATGCCGGCCATTTGCTCGGGTCCGCCTCGATCGAGCTGGAATTCAGCGAGGCCGGACGCGCGCGGCCGTTGCGCGTGCTGCTCTCCGGAGACGTCGGGCCGGAAGCCAAGCTGCTGCAGCCCGATCCGCAGGCGCCGGCAGACCTCGATTACGTCATCGCCGAGTCCACCTACGGCGACCGCGTCCGCGCCGTCACCACCCCCGAGCAACGGCGGCAGCATCTCGCCGACGAGATTCGCCAAGCTTCGGCCGCCAAGGGCGCCTTGCTGATCCCAGCTTTTGCGGTCGAGCGGACGCAGGAGTTGATCGTCGACATCGTCGATCTGATGGAACGCGGCGAAGTTCCGGCCGCGCCGATCTTCCTGGATTCCCCGCTCGCCATCCATGCGACGGAAGTCTTCCGCCAGCACGCCGCGAGCCTCGATACCGGCGTCGACGTCGACCGCCTGCTCAACTCGCCGCATCTCAAATTCACCGAGACCGTCGCCGAGAGCAAGGCCATCATGCGCCTGACCGGCTTCCACGTCGTCATCGCCGCCAGCGGCATGTGCGACGCAGGCCGCATCCGCCATCACCTCAAGCGCTGGCTGTGGAACGAGCGCGCGACGGTGCTGCTCTCCGGCTTCCAGGCGCACGGCACGCTCGGCCGCTTCCTCCAGGACGGCGCCAGGGCCGTGCGGATCCAGGGCGAGGAGATCCGGGTCGCCGCGCGCATCCGCATGATCGACGAATATTCCGGGCATGCCGACGCCGCTGGAATGGCCGGCTGGATCGCGGCGCGCCGCCCCATCGCGCGCGGCCTGTTCCTCACCCATGGCGAGCAGGACGCAATCGCGGGGCTTGCCGAACGGCTGGCCGAGCGCATCCTGCCTGCGGCAAAGATCTATCAGCCCGTGCTGGACGACATCTACGAGCTCGCAGCGCCCGAGCCGCGCGTGCTCGACGTCGACCATCGCCGTCGCCTTGCGCCTGAAGCCGTCACGCATCTCGATTGGCACAACGAGATGTCCGAGCTGATGCTCGACATCAGCGACAAGGTCGCAGCCGCCGCCGACGACCGCGCCCGCGGCGTCATCATCCGAAAGCTGCGGCGGGCGCTGAAGGAGAACGCGTAGAAGGACGCACATTTTCACGTGCAGACACGCCTTCGCGTCCTCGCGGCTTATTTCGCCCGAGCTTTGCTCTCTGCTTTTGCCCTATTCAAGGAAAGGGCGCAGGGAAGGCCGGGCGCCGGCTGGCACCCGAAGTCCCGTGTGCGATGAGAAACGCGCACGGGGTGGACGACAGGTGACGCCGGACATCCCGGCCTTCCCTGCGCGGATAGTTTTAACGGTGTCCTTCGTGCTCTCCCCGGGGAGCGATGCACTATTGCCCCCGTCGCCATGCAGATGGCTGATGCGCGCAGTCCGGTTGGCCCGCCACATCACCGCATGACTTGACGCACAGACCCCGGGCGTCAGGACCACACGACTTCTCCGTCCGCGCACATCTCCGCCCGCATCCCCGACGGCTGGCGTGCGCTCGCCGTCGGAGCCGAACGGGGACGCTGTCAGCGCCGTGTCGTATCGCGCTTGCGGCTACTCACGGAATTTTCCGCCCTGCAGCCTGCCATGCGCGCCGACGCCGTCGCGGCCACCGCATCCCGACCCGCGTCCCGTGACGGTCGCGAAACGCCCCTTGTGGCGGGCCGGAACGGCTCGGGTTGTACGGCAAAACAGAATTTCTGTAAATACGAATATTTTGACGAACAGCTATCGACCCAGCGCTGGCGTGTTTTGCCCGTCCGGCGACGCAAGGGGTCGTGGGTCTGATGGAGCGGAGGGAATCCGGGAAGCGCCCTCACCCAGCAAAGATCGTGAAGGTTCATCCTCGTCAGAAAATCTAGTCGCAAATCAATCCGAGCTTTCTCGGCTTGCGATCAGCGTTGCGATCCGACGAAGTGCACTCTGAATACGCGCCCATTGCCCTGGAACTCTCTCTTGAGTGTATTCCTTGAGAGCTTCATGATAGGCTGTGGCAGCTTCTTCTAACCGTGCAATACCTACCTCGCGCTCACCGAGCAAGGCTAGCGCAGCCCCGAGGTTATTCTGGGTCATCGCCCACTTCAGTGGTGCGCGTTTCCGAGTTCTCTCTTCGAGAGCTTGACGATAAGCACTGACGGCTTGCTCCAGCCGTACCGAACCACCCTCGCGATCGCCGAGCCTCGCTAGTGCTATCCCGAGATTGTTCTGGGTCATCGCCCAATCCAGCGGGACACGATCGCAGGTGTATTCCTTGAGCGCTTCACGGTGAGCACGGATAGCTTCCTCTAGCTGGACGGTATCGCCTTCGCGTTCACCGAGACTAGATAGCGCAGTGCCGAGGTTATTCTGAGTCATAGCCCAATCCAACGGGACGCGGGCGCGGGTTCTTTCTTTGAGGGCTTCGCGATAAGCAACGACTGCTTCCTTCAGCCGCATGGTACCACCCTGCAACTCGCCGAGCGTCGACAACACATTCCCAAGGTTGTTCTGGGTCATTGCCCAATCTAGCGGAGTACGGTCGCGCGTTCTTTCCTTGAGACATTCACGATAGGCACCGACAGCCTCCTCCAGCCGAGCGATATCGACCTCGCGGCCGCCGAGAACCGATAGCGCAACCCCGAGGCTATTTTGGCTCGCCGCCCAAGCCAGCGGCACGCGATCGCGGGTGTTTTCCTGCAAGGCGTCACGATAAGCATCGACTGCTTCCTTCAGCCGCTCAACACCGGCCTCGCGCTCGCCGAGCCTCCGTAAAGCATTACCGAGGTTGTGCTGGCACGTAGCCCAAGCAAGCGGGACCCGATCGCGGGTGCGTTCCTTGAGGGCTTCACGAAAGGCATTGACCGCTTCCTCAAGTCGCGAAGTCCCAGCCTCGCGCTCGCCAAGTCTCCGTAACGCATTACCGAGGTTATTCTGGCTAGCCGCCCAAGCAAGCGGGACCCGATCGCGGGTGTGTTCTTTAAGGGCTTCACGAAAGGCACTGACCGCTTCCTCAAGTCGCGAAGTGCCCGCCTCGCGCTCGCCGACCGCACGCAACGCAGAGCCGAGGTTGGTTTGGGTCGCAGCCCAATCGAGCGGTACGCGGTCGCGGGTCCTCTCCTTGAGGGCTTCGCGAAAGGCGTTCACTGCTCCCAAAAGCCGCGTAGTGCCAGCCTCGCGCTCGCCGAGGGTGAAAAGTACGGCTCCAAGATTGTTCTGGGCCATGGCCCAAGCGAGCGGCGCACAGTCGCGGGTGTATTCCTTGAGAGCCTGGCGAAAAGCCCCGATAGCCTCGACAAGCCGTGCGGTGCCGGCCTCGCGCTCGCCGAGCTTCCAAAGGTAGTGGCCAAGACTATTCTGGGTCGCGGCCCAATCGAGTGGAACGCGCTCACGAGGTCGCTCCTTGAGGAGCTCGCGGCTAAGCTCAATTGCAATGAGAAGTGGCGCGTTTTCACCTTTTTCGTCGCCACGCCGGCCAAACTCCGCAGCTTTACGATTGAGCCATCCTCCAATGGCGTCTGGTCCGACAAGGCCCTCGACTCCTGCCAAGACGCGCAGCTTCTGGGCCGCTGCCTCACCATTCAAGGCGAGTTCATCGAACCGAATCGCCTCCTCCAATAGGCTCACACGTTGGCGCTTGCGCTCCTCCTGTCGCTCCTCCTCCACTCTTGCCTCTCGCTCGAATTCGTCCATCAAGGCGGATGATGCATCGGCAAGGCGACCTTCCCGAAACCGCCTTTCGGCCTCGTGGCGAGCCGCTTCAAACGCCTCCCCTTCGTTGGTCCGTCGACCTAGTTCACGACGGGCTGCCTCGATCCAATTATCGAGCCATGGAAGCAGGTCATCACGGGTAATCCCTTCGCCGCCGAGGCGCTCGACTATCGCTCGCACAGCAGCTTCAGAAATACCTTGCTCCGCAGCTCTACTGAATACTCCGCTCTGGCGAGCCAAAGCCAACAGCTCGTCGAGCTTCGTGTCTTGGGACGCCTGCTTGTTCCTGATCTCGACCAGATCGAGCGCAATTTGCGGGAGGGCCTCAAGGTACTGCGACGCTCCAGCGCGGAGGACGCCGAGAGGATCAAGACGGTCGATCGCGGCATCGAGGCCAGCATCGAGGCCGCGCACTTCCCTAAGAATGGTCTCACCAAGTTGGCGGGCCATATCGTCTATAGCGATATGAAATGCTTCGCGCGCCTCTGGGTATTTGTCCCTGTCCTTGATCAGTTCGGCAAAGGCGGCAAATACCAGTTCACCAAACATGCGCCGACGACCGCCGCCATGGGTGGGCAGGCCCTCATCCGCGATCTGCTGGAAAAGGGCCGGTACTTCGTCCAGCGGCCATTTTGTGATTGCGCCGAGTGTCTGCGCAAAGCCAGCGGTTACTGATGAGGCCTGATCCACTTCGCCGGAAACGCCGGTCGATTCCGAGGTACTTAAGATAATCGTGAGCGATTGACCATCAATCGCGGAGGCGCCGGCGTCCGTCCGTCGATCAAAGGCCGCATCGCGAACGGCGATCAGCTCGCGGCGTGCCACACCTTCGAAGTCAAGAATAGACTGGCGAGCGCTTGACCATTCCCGCGAACCTGCAACACCCCTTATTGTGTCGAGAATTTCGAGCGCGGCTTCGATCCATGCAATCCGGATTGCACGTTTCAGGTCCTGGTTGGACGAAATGACGTTCAGCGGATTGCGGTCAGAAAACCGCGCGGCGACCCTCTTTCTCCAATGGGACGGAATGGCGATAGTGGCAAGACCACTTAAGCCGCTTAGCGCCAAGTCGAGCAGCTTTCCGCCGAAATCAAACGGCACGTTTCGTCCCACTCCTGAACTACATCTGAAATACCATATCGCCGCCCTCTATCGCAAGTTGCGCACGGCCTCGCTCCTAAATTCTGCCTCCTCACCGGACTGAAGACGGCGCCCGAATGGAGCGAACCAAGGATCTGGAAGGGCCTCAGGGACGCAGTTACCCGGATTGCGCTCCGCTTCATCTGGGCCGGCAGCGCGACCGTCCTTTCGAAAATCAAGCTCCTCTCAAGGGAAACAGGAGGCGGCCCGAAGCCTTCCGTCAAGCCGGAACTGGTCTTCCGGCCTACAGACGATCTCGTTTGCCCCTCACCCGCGTCATCGCGAAAGCGTCGCGATACCGCCGGCCCGTTTCGACAATCACGCAAGCGAGAAGCGCACATGGCTGTCACAGCAAATTTCTCTGCCGGAATTCTCTCTGTCCTTGGCACTGGCTTGAACAACACGATCGTCCTCGGCCGCAACGCGGCCGGAACGATCGTCGTCAACGGCGGCGCGGTCGCCGTCAAAGGCGGCCCCGCAACGGTCGCCAACACCAAGTTGATCCAGGCCTTCGGCCTCGACGGCAACGACATCATCACCATCGACGAGAGCAACGGGGCGATGCCCGCGGCGAACCTGTTCGGCGGTGCCGGCAACGATACGCTGACCGGCGGATCCGGCGGCGACATGCTGTTCGGCCAGTCCGGCAACGACACGCTGTTCGGCAAGGGCGGCAACGACTTCCTGTTCGGAGGCGCCGGCAATGACGTGCTGGTCGGCGGCGACGGCAACGACCAGATGTTCGGCGAAGCCGGCAACGACCGCATGATCTGGAATCCCGGCGACGACAGCGACCTGATGGAAGGCGGCGAAGGCATCGACACCGCCGAGGTCAACGGCGGCAACGGCGGCGAGACCTTCGCCATCACCGCCAACGGCACGCGCGTCCGCGTCGACCGCCTCGATCCGGCGCCGTTCTCGCTGGACATCGGCACCACCGAAAACCTCGTGATCAATGCCAATGGCGGCGACGACGTCATCACGACCTCCGGTAATCTCGCCGCGCTCGTCACGTTGACGATCGATGGCGGCGCCGGCAACGACACGATCCTCGGCGGCAACGGCGCGGATCGCCTGCTCGGCGGCGACGGCAACGATTTCATCGACGGCAACCAGGGCAACGACACCGCCTTGCTCGGCGCCGGCAACGACACTTTCCAGTGGGACCCCGGTGACGGCAGCGACAAGGTGGACGGTCAGGCCGGGGCCGACACCCTGCTGTTCAACGGGTCGAACATCGCCGAGAACATCACCCTCTCCGCGGCCAATGGCGGACGCGTGCTGCTGACTCGCGATATCGCCAATATCGCGATGGACCTGAACGGCATCGAGACCATCACGATCGGCGCGCGCGGCGGCGGCGACCACATCACCGTCAAAAACCTCGCGGGAACCGATGTCAGCCAGGTCAATATCGACTTGGGGTTGGCCGACGCTGCGGCCGATACGGTGACGCTCGAGGGCACGCGCTACGCCGATGCGATCCAGGTCTCCGGCTCGGGCACGTCGGTGTCGGTCACGGGGCTGCCCGCCGCCGTCGCCATCACCAACGCGGAAGGGGCCAATGATGCGCTCGTCATCGAAGCCCTCGGCGGCAACGACACGATCTCGGCGGCCGCGCTTGCCGCAGGGATTGTGCACCTCACGATCGACGGCGGCGCCGGCAACGATACGATCGTCGGCAGCGCCGGCAGCGACACGCTGATCGGCGGCGACGGTAACGATGTCGTCACGGGCGGACGCGGCGACGACGTCGCCCTGCTCGGCGCCGGCACTGACGTGTTCCAGTGGAATCCCGGCGACGGCAGCGACACCGTCGATGGCGGCGCCGGCGTCGACACGCTGAAGTTCATCGGGGCCAACATCGCCGAGACCATGAATATCGTGGCGAGCGGCGATCACGCCCTGCTCACCCGCGACGTCGCCAACATCACGATGGACCTGCACGGGGTCGAGCACGTCGATGTCCACGCGCTGGGCGGCACCGACCATATCGCGGTGGGCGATCTGACCGGGACCGATGTGACGCAGGTGAACATCGACCTCGGCGGCTCGGCCGCAACGCCCGACGGCGCCGTCGATACCGTCTCGGTCGATGCGACCCAGAGTGCCGACACGTTCGGCGTTTCCGGAAATGCCGGCGGCGTCACGGTGTTCGGCCTGCATGCGGCGACCCACCTGAGCGGCATGGACGCAACCGACCAGTTGACGCTCAACGGCCTCGGCGGCGACGACGTCATCGACGCGAGCGGTCTCGCCGCCGGCGTGCTGCAACTCACGATCAACGGCGGACTTGGCAACGACACCATCCGCGGCAGCCAGGGCGACGACCTGATCAGCGGCGGCGATGGCAACGACGTCGCGCTGATGGGCGCGGGCAACGACACGTTCGTCTGGAATCCGGGCGACGACAACGACACCGTCGAGGGCCAGGCCGGCACCGATACGCTGCTGTTCAACGGCGCTAACATCGCCGAGACCGTCAACATCTTCGCGAACGGCGACCGCGCCGAGCTGACGCGGGACGTCGCCTCGATCACAATGGACACGCACGGCGTCGAGACGATCGCGTTCAATGCCCGCGGCGGCGCCGACACGATCAACGTCGGCGACATGAGCGGGACCGACGTGACCGAAGTCAAGATCGACCTCGCCGGCGTTCCCGGCAACCCCGGCGGCGACGGCGCGGCCGACAAGATCGTGATCAACGGCACCGCCGGCGACGACGTCATCACGCTGTCGCTCAACAGCAACGGCGCGCTGGTGATCGACGGTCTGGCGAGCCAGGTCGTGATCGAAAATTTCGACTTCAACGACACCATCACCATCAACGGGCTCGGCGGCGACGACGTGATCGAGGCGTCGGGCGTCGGTCCCGGCGGGCCGCATCTCGTCTTCGACGGCGGCGCCGGCGACGACGTGCTGATCGGCAGCGCGGGCAGCGATACGCTGCTCGGCGGCCTCGGCGACGATGTGCTGATCGGCGGCGGCGGAACCGACGTGCTGGACGGCGGGCCCGGCGACAACGTCGTGATCCAGTCCTTGCTGGCCCATGCGAGCCTCCACGCGGGCACGCTGGTCTGAGCCGGCGCTACGCCTGGCCAAGCCAGCTTGGCCTGACAGAAACCACTGATCGGGGCCCGGATGGAACATCCGGGCCCCGACGCTTTGACGGCTCTGTGAGTCCTGATACTCTGCGCCAATCGTGACCTGGCGAGCCGTGCCGTCAATCGTTGCCCAACACTGCCGAGAGGATGCGGATGAGAAGCGTGATGATCCTTGCTCTCAGCCTCATGTTCGTTGGCGCATGGCCGCACGACGGCGCGCGAGGCCAGACTTCGGTCGCCCCACCGGTTTCGCTCGCTCCGCCCGATGCAGCGCCACCGCGCCCGAGCGCCACCAGGCCCGCACGGGTGACGACAAACAGAGCTCCGGCGGCTTCCGGCAGAGAGACGTCCGTGATTGGGGGGCCTCAACCGATGCCCAATCCGGCCGCCGACTACGACGGCTTCAGCGCCGTCGATGACCATGACGCCGCGAGCCAGGTGACGCCGCCAATGAGGTCGCGCGCCGCAAAGGACACCCGGTCCAATCCGGATGCAAATGACTTCGATCAGGAAGATGGCGCGCTAAAGCGCAAGCTGATGATCTGCCAGAACTGCAAATAGGACGTTTGTCCACTGGACAGCCCGAACGGCAGCTTTGGCCGGCCGCAAAGCCCGTAGCCCGGATGGAGCGCAGCGAAATCCGGGGAGCAGGTCCCGCGGATGCAGCTACTTCGAGAGTTGGCTGACGCCGTTCACCTGCCCCCAACCTCAACCGCTTCCAGGACCACTGCCGTCCGATCCGCCAGCTCGGGAATTTTGGCCAGGTAGGCCTGGTAGTGCGGCGTTGTTCGGTGAGCTTCGACGGCCGCAACGTCCCGGTACAGCTCGTCGAGAACGTAGCGATCCTCGTTCGAGCTGTCGCGCCAGACGTCCCAATGCAGGTTGCCGGGTTCGGCCCTGGAATGCGGTGCCATGCCGACAAGCAGTGCTCTGAGTTCAGCGGATTTGCCCGGGCGAGCAACCAGGATAGCGGTAATCTTGGATGGCGATTGCGTCATTCGATGGCTCCCGATGCAAGGGCAAGCGCGGCATGGGAGATACCGAGCCCGTCCCTCGCGAATTGCATCCGCTCCGAGAATTCAGATTTTCGCGTCACCGGTCCTTGAGGGCGGACAGCAACTCCTTCCCCAGCGGTCCGGCCGAAGCGGGGTTCTGCCCCGTGATGAGCCGGCCATCGACGACGACGTGAGGTTGCCAGTTGGCTACCGACGAGTACTCGGCACCCTCCGCCCTCAGCGCGTCCTCGAGCTCGTAAGGCACGTCCTCGCGGGCATAGTCGTACTCTTCCTTCTTCGAGAACGACGTGAGCTTCTTGCCGCGCACGAAAGGGACGCCATCGCCGAGGTTGACGCCAAGCAGCGCGCACGGCCCGTGACAGACAGCGGCGACGAGCTTGCCGGTGCTCCAGGCCCGCACGACGGCGTTCTGGACCGTTGCGTTGCGCTGGATGTCCACCATGGGTCCAAGACCGCCGGGCACCAGGATGGCGTCGTAGTCGGCGGCGTCCACCTCGGACAATTTGCGACTGCGATTCAGGCGGCGAAAGGCTTTGCTCCCGAGAAAATCCTTCTGAGCCGGATCTTTCTCGTCGTACGCGTCGTAGGGTGTCCACCCGCCGGCCGGGGACGCGAACTCCACAGCAACCCCGGCCTTGTCGAGCACCTCGAAAGGATGGGCGACCTCGGCGAAAAAGAAGCCAGTCTTGCGATTATGCGGACCGAGAACGGCTGCGTTGGTGACGATGAAGAGGACATGATGGGTCATGCTTGTTTCCTTGGAATAACACTGTGAATTCGAGCGGTCAGAACGCCACTGCTGGCCGACCAACAACTTTGCCGTCGAGGTCCCATAAGGGGGCCCCGTTGGCGCGGCGCCGAACACCATCAGTTCGGACAGGGCTGCCCCGCCGCGCCCCACATCGCGACGTCCTTGACGTGATCCTCGAAAGTCCCCGGCGGCGTCGAGCGGCCTGCGCCGGGCGCCCAGCCGCGGGGGATGAATCCGTTCAGCGAGGCATCGTGCCTGAGATGGTCGACGAGGCCGGCGGCGTCACGGCCGCCATTGCGCTTGGGATCCTTCATTTGCGCGCAGATCTCGGCGCCGCTCTTGCCGAACCAGATGAAAGCCACCGGCGCGAGCTGCCAGTCGATGCCGGCGCGCGGCGGCGCCGGTGCCGGCTCGTTCGCCTGAGTCGAGGTCATGTGACAGGTCGAGCACGGGATCGCCTCGGCGCCGATGCGGCTCTCGCCACCGTGGATGTTCATGCCGTGCACGCGAGGCTTGGTCTCGCCTGCCGGCGTCCAGATCGGAATGGCCTTGGCATCGACATGGCAGTTGGCACAACGCGGATGGGTCACCACTGCTTCGATCCGCTTCCAGGCTTCCAAGCCCTCCACCCGGCTGACGGTGCCCGGCGGCAAGACATCTTTCCTGGCTTCGTCCTTGGCCGCGACAATTCCGGTGAGCGCCGCAATGGCGGAAGCTGCGAGAGTGAGCGCAATCAGAGATTTCTTCATGGCCCACCTCACACGAAATCGATGAACTTGTTGAAAGGCATCTCGCGGATGCGTTTTCCGGTCGCAGCGAAGATCGCGTTGGCGAGCGCAGGCGCCGCGGGCGGCACCGGCGGCTCTCCGACGCCCCTCACCTTCGGATCGTTCTCGAGCCCGCGAACCTCGATGACCGGGCACTGATAGATCCGCATCGCTTCGTGGTGATTGTAGTTGGTCTGCTGCACCGCGCCCTTTGCGTAAGTGAGCTCGCAGTTGATGGCGTGGCCGAGCCCCCAGACGACGCCGCCCTGCACCTGGTTCTCGAAATTGACGGGATCGACGACCTTGCCGACATCGACCGCGATCCAGACCTTGTCGATCCTGATGCCCCTGTCCGTCATCGAGACTTCCACGACCTCGGCCGTCGGCGTCCCGAAAGACTCGACGAAGGCGACGCCGCGCCCGCGGCCGTTGCCGAGCGGTCCCTTCCAGTCCGACATCTCCGCGACCGTCTCCAGCACCTTGCGATAATGCGGCACGGTGCACATCGCGATGCGCGCCTTCATGGGATCGAGCCCAGCCGCGTGGATCAACTCGTCGATGAAGCTTTCGGTGAAGAAGCCCGACGTCGAGGCGCCGACCGAGCGCCACGTCGTGCTCGGCGAAAGTCCCTGCGCCTCGTAGCTCGTCGCCCGGAAATTGGGAATGTCATAGTAGACGTTCCACAGGCCGGCGGCCAATTGCCCGTCGGGATCCTTGGAGGGCGTGCCAGAACGTTCGAGCAGCCCCTTGAGCGGAGCAGTCGAGGCCAGCTGCAGATCGGCCGCGACGATCTTGCCCTTGTCGACGCTGCCGCGATGCCGGGCAATCGCAATCTGCCGCGGGATATCCTGGAGGAAATCCTCCTCGCGCGAGAACACGAGCTTGATCGGCGTTCCCCGCATCTGGTTGGCGATCTCGGCGAGAACGCGGACGTTCTCGTATTCGAGCCGGTGGCCGAAACTTCCACCGGTCCACTGATTGTGGAAGGTCACCTGTTCCGGCTTGAGGCCGATCGCCGTCGCCGCGACATATTGCACGAAGCGCGGGCTCTGATGGCCGACCCAGATCTCCATCCCCTTGTCGGTGACGAGGCCGATCCCATTCAACGGCTCGAGCGGCTGATGCGCCACGTAAGGCGCGCGATATTCGGCCTCGACGCGCGTGCCTGTCTTCAGCCCGCCTTCGATGTCGCCGATCTTCTTCCACTCCTTGCCCAGGAACTCGGGCTTGAACGAGGATTCCAGCACCTTCCAATGGTCAGCCTGCTCGGCCGGATAGGCCGAGGGCGCCCACTCGCAAACGACGGCGTCGGCTGCCTTCATGGCGTACCAGCTGTTCGTCGCGATCACCGCGACGCCGTTCTTGATTTCGAGGATCTTCTTGACCCCTGGCATCGATTGCGCCTTGCCGGCATCGTAGGACTTCAGCGGCTGCCCCTTGGCGGGGTTCAGCTTGACGGAGGCGTAAAGCATGCCGTCCATCTTCATATCGATGCCGAACTTCAGCTCGCCCATGACCTTCTCGCGAATGTCGAGGCGCATCATCGGTTTGCCGAGCATGCGCCATGTCGAGGGGTCGCGCGGCTTGGCATCGAGCACCGGCGGAATCTTCGCAGCATCCGCGGAAAGATCGACGTAAGCGATCTTGGTCCCGTTGGGCAGGATCACATGGCCCGACTGGGTGCGCAGGTCAGCGACGGCAACGCCCGCACGCTTGGCGGCCGCCGCCTTCAGCGTCTCGCGCGCGACGGCGCCGGCGACGCGCAGCTTTTGATAGGTGTCCGGAACGGCGCTCGATCCACCCGTCATTTGCAGCCCGGCTTGTCTCAGCCATTCGAGCGTCTTGGCGCGCGCTTCCTCCGCGGCCGGGCTTTGGTCCGCGGCGACGAACGGCGCGAACTCGTCGGCGAAGCCCGTGTTGAAATAGACGGGACTGGCACCGGCGAACCGGACTTCGAACTGGCCGGGATCGAGGTCCATCTCTTCGGCGATCATGATCGGCTGCACCGAGCCGACACCCTGTCCGATATCGGCGTGCTGCGCGATCAGCGTGATCTTGTCCGGGCTGATCTCGACCCAGGGATTGAAGGTCACCGAGTTCGGCCCGAGACCTGCGGCCAGCGGATTGCCGTCGGCGCTCGGCGCTGCCGCTTCAACGGTTCCATAGGCACCGAAAGCAATGCCGCCGGCAACTGCCGCGGAGCCGAAGACGAAAGCGCGGCGTGAGAGGTTCTGCATGTGGCCCATCTCACTTCTCCGCCATCTTCTTGGCCGCAGCCGCATGGATCGCCGCACGGATGCGCGGATAGGTGCCGCAACGGCAGAGATTGCCGGACATCACCTGGTTGATCTGCTCGTCACTCGGCTTGGAAATCCGTTCGAGGAGCGAGATGGCCTGCATGATCTGTCCGGTCTGGCAGTAGCCGCATTGCGGGACCTGATGCTCGATCCAGGCCTGCAGGACCGGATGCTGGTCCTTGTTGTCCAGCCCTTCGAGCGTGACGACCGACTTACCGGCGACCTCGCCGATATGTGCCTGACAGGACCGCACCGCCTTGCCGTCGACCTGAACGGTACAGGCGCCACACTGCGCGACACCGCAGCCGAATTTCGCACTGGTGATGCCAAGTTCGTCGCGCAACACCCAGAGCAAGGGCATCTCAGGAACGACGTCGACCTGGCGCTTGATCCCGTTCACCGTGAGCTCGATCATGTCGGTATGTCTCCTAACGGATCTGGTCGGCACAACAGCACTGCATGATGGGCGGACAGAGGTATTTCCGATTCCTGCGGGATCATGCGCAATCCCTGCGGAACGCCGCATCGGCGGTTTTCACCTCGGCCTGGCCGCAACACAATTCGCGATATTGCCCCGGCGTGAGATTTGCGGCCTTGCGGAACACGCGCGTGAAATTGGCCTGGGAGCCGAAGCCGAACTCCAACGCAATCTCGACCAGCGACAGGCGGTCGCGTGAGAGCTCGTGCCGCGCCGCCTGGACCCGGCGATCGGTCACATAGCGGTGCGGCGACAATCCCGTCGCTTCGCGAAACAGCCGGGAGAAGTGATAAGGGCTGAGGCAGGCCTGGGCCGCCAGATCCTCGAGCCTGATATCGCTGCCGAGAGACGCCTCGATATAATCCAGCACGCGCTGGACGCGCCGCGGATCCAGCGATGGCGACCTGTCGGGCGCGCGCCAGCGGTCGACCGTATAATTTCCCAGAAGATGCGCTGCGAGCGCGACCTGGATCCCACCCACGAACAATGCGTCGGTCGGCTGGCGCGGGCGATAGAGCAAATCGCGTAGCGGCGCGCAGATGTGGAAGAGCACCTGGTCGGCCAGCCCGTGAGCGTAAGCGATCTCGACCTTTGCCGGATCGATATCGAAATCCGCCAGCGCGCTCTGGTCCAGCAGCGCCGGGGGAAGATAGAGATGAAGACATTCCATCCGATCCGAAAGCTCGAGATGGCTCTCCTGCGTCCCCACAGGAACGAGGTAGCTCATGCCTGCCCGGGCGAAGCTCTTCTGGACTTCGCCGTTGCCGATCCGGCACACCATGCCGCCGCCCGACAGCACCATGACGAGCTCGGTGCAGATGGGGACAGGCGTTGCCTGGCGCCCCGCCTCGAACCTGCGATGCTCGATGCTCAGCCCCGGCCAGTCGCCGGTCGCCGCGAGCTTCTCGCTGTTCTTGTATTTCTGATCTCCATGCGTCACGAGCGCCATTACGACCTCCGCTTCTGTTGCGGCGAATCCCGGCCCCGTATCGCGCGCGAGCGATCATTCCATCCGGTGGTGAGTTGCAGCCCCGGCCACTGTCACGCCGATCTTTGAATTTCTCACAAGCGGCGGTGGCGAAGTCCAGAGGCGGCGCGGTTAAAAGAGGTAAAAGACCGACAAAGCAAAGGCTTGGATCTCGGCGGGATTGGCTTCGGAAGCTTGGATGAGCAAGATGCGTCCGTCATCGCGCAGGAATCGGAAATACCGCAATGCTCGCCCGCGTTAGTGAAAGGCTCACCAGCGGCAATGCTGCCGTATCGAGGATCGGAGCCTATTATGAAGATGCTTATCTCTGCGCTTGCTGCCATGTCGATCGCAACGGCCTCCGCCGCGGTCGCGGCCGAGCGGACCGTCTCCATCGTCCTCGTCCACGGCGCCTTCGTCGATGGCTCGGGCTGGAAGGACACCTACGACATCCTCTCGAAGGCAGGCTATGAAGTGCTGGTCGTCCAGCAACCGACGATCTCGCTTCGTGACGACGTCGCGGAGACCGAACGCGTGATTGCCAAGGCGCGGCATCCGGTCATTCTGGTCGGACATTCCTATGGCGGAATGGTCATCACCGAGGCCGGCGACAATCCGAAGGTTCGCGGCCTGGTCTATCTTGCCGCATATGCGCCCGAGGCTGGGGAGTCGGTCGCTACGCTGTCGGAAATACCCGTGCCGCCCGGCGAGCACGCGGGTCCGCTGGTCAAGGAGGGCAATTATCTCTTCGTCGAGCGCGATAAATTCCCGAGCTCCTTCGCAGCCGGTGTCGACCCGGCCACGACCCGCTTCATGGCTGCGGCGCAATTGCCGTTTGGGCTGCAGGCGGTGCAGACCAAGGTCGAGCGCGTGGCCTGGAAGACGAAGCCGACCTATTACATGGTGACGATGGAGGATCACATTATCCCCCCGAGCTTACTGCGCTCCATGGCCAAGCGATCGGGCGCGAAGGTGACAGAAATCAAAAGCAGCCACGCGGTGATGCTGGCGCATCCACGCGAGGTCGCGGCGTTCATCAGAAGCGCAGACACCTCTGCGACCGACTGAGATCGGCCGCACCGCGCACGGACGGTCGTGGCTGTAACCCAGGGACTCGCAACATGGCCCTCAAGAATGTTCTCCCCGGACAATTGGGTTTCGGTGCAGCGCCGCTCGGCAACATGTTCCGCGACATCCCGGAGCAGGAAGCCCTCGCGACGGTCAACGCAGCCTGGGACGACGGCATCCGCTATTTCGACACCGCGCCGTTCTACGGCGCGGGGCTTGCCGAGATCCGCATGGGCGCGGCTCTCGGCGGCCGGCCGCGGGGAGACTATGTCGTCAGCACCAAGGTCGGACGCCTGATCCTGGACGAGGTCGAGGATGTCAGCACCCGCGATCTCGGCGAGAAGGGCGGCGTGTTCCAATACGGGCGCCCGAACAGGATCGTAAACGACTACTCCCGGGACGCGACGCTGCGCTCGATCGAGGACAGCCTGAAGCGGCTTGGCACAGACCACATCGACATCGCCTTCGTGCACGACGTCGCGCAGGATTTTTACGGCGACGAGTGGCTTTCAGTGTTCGAGAGCGCGCGCAAGGGCGCGTTCAAGACGCTCGACCGGCTGCGCGACGAAGGCGTGATCAAGGCGTGGGGCCTCGGCGTCAACCGGGTCGAGCCGATCGAGCTGCTGCTCGCGCTCGAAGAGCCGCGCCCAGACGGTTTCCTGCTCGCCGGCCGCTACACGCTGCTCGACCATGCACGGGCGCTGCAGCGGGTGATGCCGATGGTGGCGGAACACGAACTCGCGATCGTCGTCGGCGGCCCCTACAGCTCGGGCGCGCTCGTCGGCGGCCCGAACTTCGAATATGCCCCGGCGCCTCCGGAGATCCTCAACAAGGTGGCGCGGATCAAGGCGATCGCCGACCGCTACGGCATCAGCATGAAGGCGGCCGGCCTGCAATTCGCGCTCGCCAACCCGGTGGTCGCAGCCGTGATCCCCGGCGCGAGCCGGCCGGGCCGCATCGCCGAGGATCGCGCCGCGCTCGGGGAAGCCATCCCCGCCGATTTCTGGCGCGAGCTCCGTTCGGAGGGGCTCGTCAACGCCGCAGCTCCCCTTCCCGCAGCCGCTTGAACGTCGGAGAGCGCAGCAGGCTCATCCCGACCGGGCATCGCTCCGGCCGGCAGGACAACACACGCAAAATCCACCGAACCACCGAGGAAAGCGACATGACAGATCAAGCCGACAACGCCACCGACATGGGCCGCCGTACCCTGCTCCAGTCCGCCGGCGCAGCCGTCGTCACCGGCCTCGTCGCCGGCACGGCAACGGATGCGCAGGCCGCGACACAGGGCGCCAACAGCATGTCGCCGGCCGAGCGCAACGAGGCGCCGCTCGGCGCCCGGCTCCAGGGCGTCCAGCATTTCGGGCTGACGGTCCAGAACATGGAGCGGGCCTATCAGTTCTACACGGAAGTGCTCGGCGGCACCGAAGTGTTCCGTCACGGCGACTTCCAGGGCGACGAGGTGCAGAACACCCTGCTGGCCGACCAGGAGATCGAGGCGAATGCACGCGGGGTCAATCCGCGGACGATCGGCGTTCCCGATCTCAGAAGCGGAGCGCAGCGGCTGGATGTCCGCTTCATCCAGTTCGACAACGTGGTGATCGAACTGCTGCAATATCGCGAGGCCGATCAGCCGATGGGCGGTGCCAAGAGCTTTGCCGAGCCGGTGGAGCACATGAGCCCGGCCTTTCCGCGCATGATGCACATCTGTTTCTACATTCGCGACGACGTCGACTTCAACAAGTTCATTGCCGACCTCGAAGCCGAATCCGCGCGCCGCGGCATGACGCAGGTGCGGGCGAACCGCACCATCCGCGTCATGACGGAGGCGGATCGCAAGGCCGCGCCCCGCAACACCAACACGAACCGGGTGACCGTTGAACCCTCGAACGGCTGGGAGCTGATCTATTGCAAGGGGCCGGAAGGCGAGCAGCTCGAATTCGTCAAGGCGCTTGGCCCCGTCAAGCAGCGCTTCAGCGAGGCGCTGGCCAAGCGGCAGCAGGCCATCGTGCGCTGACCCATCAAACGCCGGGCGGCCGACTTCCGCCGGCTGCCCGGCAGAGCGCTCACGATCTCAATGTGAAGGACGTCATCATGAAAACTCTCCTCCGCAATTCGCTTGGCGCGCTGCTGTTCGTTGCGGCGACGGCCATGACGGCGGCACCGATCGTCGCCCAGGAAGCCCCGCGCGTGCACTATCAGGAGATTCCCGAAGGCGCCTATTCGGTGGTGGCCCAGGTGCGCGCCAAGCCGGGGAAGGAAGACGCGCTGCGCGCAGCAACGCTGCCGCTGATCGACCTGGTTCGCGGCGATCCCAAGAACCTGGTTTACTTCCTGCAAGAGGACCGCACCGAGCCCGGTCATTTCATCTTCTACGAGATTTTCGCCAGCCAGGCCGATTTCGACGCGCACAACGCGATGCCTTACGTAAAGGACTGGTTCGCCAGGCTGCCGGAACTCGCCGATGGCGGCGTCGAAGTCATGCACATGGCCGTTCTCGGCAAGCCCAAAAAATAATCAAAGCCGATCAAGAAGCCGTCCCGCGCGCGAGCGGTTTTGCCGCAGCCTTCCGCGGGCAAACGCCCGCGGCAAATCGTGCGAATTCAGAAGGGCTGACTTCAACAGGTTTGCAGCGCATGATAATTGCTGGTGGTCTTTTCGATCGATTGGCAATGAGCAATGCGGGCTGCCACGGAGATACGGCAACGGGGCGCGCACCGACAGGAACTCACCTTCCGCTTCGGCCCGTTTCGACTGGTTCCCAGCCGCCAGCTCCTCCTTCTCGACGGGCGCCCCGTCAAGCTGGGCGGACGCGCATTCGAACTGCTGCAGCTGCTGGTGCAACGGCGCGGCGAGCTGGTCAGCAAGAATGAGCTGATGGCGGCGGCGTGGCCGGGAACCTTCCTCCACGACAGCAATCTCAAGGTCAACATGTGGAGCCTGCGGCGCTCGCTGGGAGATACCCAGATCGAGCCCGCCTACATCGCGACCGTGGCGCGCCGCGGGTACAAGTTCATCGCCGATGTCCAGGCCAGCATCGGCGAGATCGAGGACGATCCGGAACTCGCCGATCCGCTCCGACAGTCCAATCCACCGTTGCTGCGCGGCATCGTCGGCCGCGAAGCTGATATCGCCGAGATCGCCGATCTGCTCGCGGACGACAGGCACGTCACCCTCGCCGGCGCAGGGGGCATCGGCAAAACGACGGTTGCCGTAGCGGTCGCCCAGGCGTTTGCGCCCCGGTGTCGCGACGGCGTCTGCTTCGTCGATCTCGCCACGATCTCCGATCCCACGCTTTTCGGCGCGGCACTGGTGACGGCCCTGGGCATCAGGGGCAATACGGACAACGGTCTGGCTGCGGCCCTCGACTACCTGAGGCCGCGGCAGATGCTGCTGATCCTGGACAATTGCGAGCACGTGCTGCCCGCCGCCACGATCTTCGCCGGCAAATTCCTGAGCGACACGTCGCCGTCGAGGCTGCTGGCGACCAGCCGTGAGCCACTCGGCACCGCGACCGAGCATGTCGTGCGGCTTGGTTCGTTGCCTTCGCCGAAGCCTGGCCTCGCCCTCACCGTCAATCAGGCCGTCCGGTTCCCGGCAGTGCAGCTATTCGTGCGCCGCGCGGCCGAATGGTCGGACTACCAGTTCGTCGATGATGATTGCGAGGCCGTCGCCTCGATTTGTCATTCGCTCGACGGCCTTCCTCTGGCCATCGAACTGGCGGCGGCTCAGATCGGCCGGTTCAATCCCCGCGAACTGGTGGCGATGCTCGACCAGAAGCTGGGCTTTCGCGCCCCCAGCGCCGATGGCACGCCACCGCGCCACGAAACCCTGATGGCGACGATCGACTGGAGCTTCCGCCTGCTGCCACAGAAGGAAGCCAGGCTGTTCGCCCTGCTGTCGGTGTTCAGCGATGCCTTCGAGGTCGAGGATGCGGTTTTCGTCGCGGAAGCCGCGGGGCTCACGCCGGTCGACGTCGTCACCGGCCTCGGCAGCCTCGTCGCCAAATCGCTGCTCAGCGCGCAGGCCCGCGGCGCGAGCCTGCGCTACCGCCTGCTCGACAGCACGCGCCGCTACGCGGCCGAGCGGCGTCAGGCCGATCCGGCCTGCGGCCAGGCACTGCAACGCCACGCGCAGCGCATGCTTGCGCTGTTCGAGCAGTCCGAAGAGGAGTGGAACTGGCGCGAGCCGGCCGACTGGACGGAACGCTACCTCGGTCGCATCGCTGATCTGAGAGCCGCGCTGTCATGGGCGTTCGGCGAACAGGGCGATGGCGTCCTCGGCATCAGGCTCGCGGTCGCGGCGATCACCTTGTGGTCGGAAACCTCCATCCTGTCGGAAGCGCAGACGAGGCTTGAGGACGCACTCGCTTTGGCCAAGACCGTCACGTGCGACGAGCTGTCGAAGGCAAAGCTCGCCTGCGCCCTTGGATGGAGCCTGTTCTACGCCCGCAAGATGTCGAACGAGAACGAGGTCGCCTGGCGCGATGCGATCGACTTCGCAAGGCGCGCCGGCAACATCGAATATCAGCAACGCGCATTGGTGGGCTTTGCCTTCTACCTGCTGCAGATCGGCGAAGTCGCCCGCGCCATCGCCTATCTCGAAGAGGCCACCGCGCTGGCCGATCGGGACCGCGACTTGACGGCAACGTCCGAAGCCGATCGGGCCTTGGCCTGGGCCCGCGCCTTCGCCGGCGAATTGAGCAAGAGCCGACCGGTTCTGGATCGCCTCGCCGCGACCTATTCGCTGGCCGAGGGCCGTTCGCGCAAGGATGCGAACGAGGTCTACCGCTTCATCACAGTCCGCTTCAACCTGCCCTTCGTGGCGTGGATGCAGGGGCAGCCCGACTACGCGGCAAGGCTGGCCCGTGACGCCGTCGACGCCGCGGACCGCAGCGGCCATTGGGTGTCGCAGTCTAATGCCCTTGGACTCGCCGCACTTCCGGTCGCGCTCGAGACCGGGAATCTCGACGCGCTCGAGAGCTTCACGATGCGGCTGCGCCGCAACCTGGAACGCGAGCGCATCTCGCGCTGGGTAGCGGTCGAGCGCTATTTCACCGCCTGCCTCCGCGACCTGCGCGGCGATCCGCGCGCGGTGGATGATATGCGGGCCGCGATCGACGAGCTGATCGAATGCCGCTTCCTGATGCGGATCGGCAGCTATCTTGCGACCCTCGCCCGCGCCTATCTGCGACAGGGACGGATTGCGGAGGCGCGCGAAGCCATCGCGCGGGCGATCGACCATCAGGAACGCCAGGGCGAACGCTGGTGCCGGTCGGAGCTTCAGCGGGTCGATGCGGCGATCCTGCTCCGCGCCGGCGAGCCGCTGCGCGCCGAAAAGCGGTTGCAGCAGGCCCTCGCCGAAGCCCGCGCCATCGGTGCGACGACCTTCGCGCTGCGCATCTCCACCGACCTTGCCGCGCATTGGATCGCAACCGACCGCAGGCCCAAAGCCGTTCGACTGCTCGCACCGATCCTTGACGAATTCACCGAGGGATTCGAGACGCCGGATTTGGTGGCCGCTTCGCGTCTGTTGCAGCGCATGCGGCCGGCGCCGAGCAGCTGCGGCCATTACCGCTCGCCGGTGCCGGTGCACGCTCGGGGTGCATAGCAGGCCTACCGCCGCGCTCATCGCACACGCTTTACGCTTCCCGGGATTCCTGATCCTCTCTCCCCCAATCGGCCGGATCAACTGGCCACGGCCTGAGGAGAGAGACGTCATGAAGCTCGGCACCGCGATCGCGGAAATCATGCGGCGGGAGGGAATCGAGATCCTCTGCGGCTATCCGGTCAACCATCTGATCGAACATGCGGCCAAGGCCGAGATCCGCCCCGTGATGGTGCGGCAGGAGCGCGTCGGCATCCACATGGCCGATGCGATCTCGCGGGTGACGTCGGGGCGCAGCATCGGCGCGTTCTGCATGCAGCATGGGCCCGGCGCGGAGAACGCGATGGGCGGTGTCGCGCAGTGCTTTGGCGAATCCGTGCCGGTGCTGGTGCTGCCCATGGGCTATCAGCGCCGCCTTGCGCATGTCGAGCCGAACTTCAATTCCAGCGAGGCGATGAAGCCGTTCGCGAAATCGTCCGAGCCGATCATCCTCGCCGCGGAGGTCGCCAACATCTTCCGCCGCGCCTTCACCAAGCTGAAAAACGGACGCGGCGGGCCGGTGATCGTCGAGATTCCCTCCGACATGTGGAACGAGGAGGTGCCGGAGCCGCTGAACTACACGCCGGTGCTGCGCACCCGCTACGGCGCCGACCCCGTGCATGTGAAGGAGGCCGCGAGCCTGCTCGTGAATGCAAAGCGGCCGGTGATCTATGCCGGCCAGGGCGTGCATTACGCGCAGGCCTGGCCGCAGTTGAAACGGCTGGCCGAGCGGCTGGCGATTCCAGTCACCACCAGCCTCGGCGGCAAATCGTCGTTCCCGGAGACGCATCCGCTCTCGCTCGGCTCCGGCGGCCTCGCGGTGCCGCGCGCGGTCCCGAAATTCCTCGCCGAAGCGGACGTCATCTTCGGCATCGGCTGCTCCTTCACCGAGACCAATTTCGGCATCGCGATGCCGAAGGGCAAGACCATCATCCATTCGACGCTCGATCCGAACCATCTCAACAAGGATGTCGAGGCGAAGATCGGTCTCGTCGGCGACGCCGGCCTCGTGCTCGACGCGCTGCTGGAGGAGATCGGCAAGACCGTCACCGCCGACCGCGACGCTTCGGCCGTCGCGGCCGAGATCGCGGCCTCGCACAAGGAGTGGCTGGCCAAATGGATGCCGAAGCTCACCAGCAACGACGCGCCCTTGAGTCCCTATCGCGTGCTGTGGGACCTGCAGCACACCGTGGACGTCAGGAACACCATCATCACCCATGATGCCGGCAGCCCACGCGACCAGCTCTCGCCGTTCTGGAAGGCGGTCGAGCCCCTCACCTATCTCGGCTGGGGCAAGACGACGCAACTCGGCTACGGCCTTGGGCTCGCAATGGGCGCAAAGCTCGCCAAGCCCGACAAGCTCTGCATCAACGTCTGGGGCGATGCGGCCATCGGTTTCACGGGCATGGATTTCGAGACCGCGGTGCGCGAGCGCATCCCGATCATGTCGATCCTGCTCAACAATTTCTCGATGGCGATCGAGCTGAAGGTGATGCCGATCTCGACCGAGAAATATCGCTCGACCGACATTTCCGGCGACTATGCCGCAATGGCGCGCGCCTTCGGCGGCTATGGCGAGCGGGTGGAGAGGCCCGAGGACATCATCCCCGCGATCAGGCGCGGCATCCAGAAGACACAGGAAGGCATCCCCGTGCTGCTGGAGTTCATCACCAGCAAGGAGACCGAGGTGTCGCGGCCGGGCACCTGAACGAGGCCAGGCTTCGGCAAGGCTTCCAAGACTGGCTCCCGCCGCGGGGGATGTGATAATCCGGCCCGGTGCCGCCCCTCGCGGCACCAGGCCGGATTGTGAATGACCAACCCTCCCGACGATATCGCCAACACGCTTGCGGCCGAGAACGCGCGGCTGCACAGCGAGCTTGCGATCGCGCGCGATCGCCAGAGCGCCAGCGCGGAGATCCTGCGCACCATCGCGGCCTCCCCTTCCGATGCGCGGCCGGTCTTCGCCGCGATCGCGTCCAGCTCGAAGCGCCTGCTCGGCGGCTTCTCCGCCACCGTGCTGCAGTTCATCGGCGACGAGCTCCACCTCGTGGCCTTCACGCCCACCAGCCCCGAAGCGGATGAAGGGCTGCAGGCGTCGTTCCCGCGCAAGATCGCGGACTTTCCGACCTTCGCCCTGGTTCGCGGCGGCGAGACCATCCAGTTTCCCGACAGCGAGGCCGACGATGTCCCGGAGCTGAACAGGAACCTCGCGCGGCTGCGCGGCTTCCGCAGCGTGCTGTTCATGCCGCTGATGAGCGGCGGCATGGCGGTCGGCATGATCAGCGTCACGCGCGCCGAGCCCGGCGCGTTCGCACCCGATCTGGTGCAGCTGCTGCAGACCTTTGCCGACCAGGCCGTGATCGCGATCGAGAATGCGCGGCTGTTCAACGAGACGCGGGAGGCGCTGGAGCGCCAGACCGCGACCGCCGACATCCTCAAGGTGATGGCTGCCTCGCCCTCCGACGTGCAGCCGGTGTTCGACGCCATCGCCGCCAATGCCAACCGGCTGATCGGCGGCTTCTCCACCGCCGTGCTGCGCTATGTCGACGGCGCCGCGCATCTTGCCGCGTTCACGCCGACCGATCCGGCCGGCGATCGCGTGCTGCAGGCCTCGTTCCCCGTGCCGTTCGCGCGGTTCCCGCCCTATCAGCTCGTCGCCGACGGTTCTGCGGCGCAACTGCCCGACACCGAGTTCGAGCCGGCGGCGCGCGACATCGCGCGCGCCCGCGGCTATCGCAGCATGCTGTTCGCGCCGCTGATGAGCGAGGGCGAGGCCATCGGCATCATCATCGCCACGCGCCGGGCGACCGGTGCCTTCGCCGAACATCACGTGCGGCTGCTGCAGACCTTCGCCGACCAGGCGGTGATCGCGATCAAGAATGTCAGCCTGTTCAACGCCACCAGGGAAGCGCTGGAGCGGCAGACCGCGACCGCCGACATTCTCAAGGTGATCGCGGCCTCGCCGGCCGATGTCACGCCGGTGTTTCAGGCGATCTCCGACAGTGCCAAGAGCCTGATCGGCGGACATTCCTCCACCGTCACCCGCGTCATCGACGGCATGCTGCATCTGGCCGCCTTCACCACCGACAACACGGCCGGCAACGCCGACCTGCTGAACTCCTTCCCGTCGCCGCTGGCCTCGTCGGGCATTCACAGCCGGGTCGCGAGCAGCGGCGAATACGCCTTCCGCAGCGACATGCAGAACGAGCCGGACCTGACGGATGCCATGCGCGAGCTGGCGCGGACCCGCGGCTATCGCAGCATCCTCGTGATCCCGATGCTGCGCGACGGCGCCGCGATTGGCACGATCGGCGTGACGCGGCCGGAGGCGGGCCCGTTCCCCGACAAGGCGATCAACCTGCTCAAGACCTTTGCCGACCAGGCCGTGATCGCCATCGAGAACACGCGCCTGTTCAACGAGGTCCAGGATCGCACAAGAGAGCTCGCGAGGTCGCTCGACGATCTGCGCGCGGCGCAGGACCGCCTGGTCCAGACCGAGAAGCTCGCCTCGCTCGGCCAGCTCACCGCCGGCATCGCGCATGAGATCAAGAACCCGCTCAACTTCGTCAACAATTTCGCCTCGCTCTCCGCCGAACTGACCGAGGAGCTGAACGAGGTGCTCGCGCCCGTTCCGCTCCGCGACGACGTCCGCAGCGAGATCGACGAGCTGACCGGACTCTTGAAGGACAATCTGGACAAGGTGGTGCAGCACGGACAGCGCGCCGATTCCATCGTCAAGAACATGCTGCTGCATTCGCGCGAGGGCGGCGGCGAGCACCGCTTGAGCGACATCAACGCGCTGGTCGAGGAAAGCCTCAACCTCGCCTATCACGGTGCGCGCGCCGAGAAGCCGCAGTTCGACGTGACGCTGAGGCGCGAGCTCGATCCAGCGGCCGGGCAAGCCGAGGTGTTTCCGCAGGAGATCACGCGGGTGCTGCTGAACCTGATCTCGAATGGTTTTTACGCGGTGACCCGGCGCAAGGCGGAGGGTAGCGCCGCCGGCTACGAGCCGGTGGTGATCGCAGCAACCCGCGATCGCGGTGACAACATCGAGATCCGGATCCGTGACAACGGCACCGGGATTCCGGACGAGGTGAAAGAGAAGATGTTCAATCCTTTCTTCACCACCAAGCCGGCCGGCGAAGGCACCGGCCTTGGCCTGTCGATGAGCCATGATATCGTGGTCAAGCAGCACGGCGGCACGATCGACGTCGCCACCGAGCCGGGCAAGTTCACGGAGTTCACGATCCTGCTGCCGCGGAAGAGCAGTTTCGCGGAGATCGGCAAGGGATAGCATCACGCGGAGGATGGCTTGAAGGGTCTCGCGCGGCTCGTTCGGCGACAACTCCTTTCGCTGTCCGGCATCGGCCTGATGCTGGGCGCCCTGTTCTTCGCGGCCGCGCTGACGCCGACGCTGGTGCCGCGGAGCTATCTCACCCAGGGCGCCCTCGCCGGCGGCTGCTTTGCGATCGGCTACCTCGCCGGAAACCTCTGGCGCTGGCTGTGGCACTATCTCGAGCTGCCCGAGCCGTCGGCCCAGCTGCGCTCGCGCGCCAATGCACTGGTCGCGGCCGCCTGCCTGATCATCGTCGTCGTGTATCTGTGGCGCGCCGCCGAATGGCAGAATTCGATCCGCGCCGTGATGAAGATGCCGCCGGTCGAGACCGCGCATCCGCTCAAGGTCTGCGCGGTCGCCCTGATCACGTTCATCCTGCTGCTGGTGCTGGGGCGGCTGTTCGCGGTGGTCTCACGGTTCCTCGCCTTGCAGACGAAGCGCTTCATTCCGCGACGAGTGGCCAACGTCGTCGGCGTCGTGATTGCCGGCCTGCTGTTCTGGTCGATCGCCAACAATTTCCTGATACGCACGGCGTTCAACGCACTCGATTCATCCTTCCGCGAAATCGACGGCCTGTTCGAGCCCGAGCGGCCGCAACCGACCGATCCCGGAAAAACCGGAAGCGCGGCATCGCTGGTGAAATGGAAGGAGCTCGGGCGCATGGGACGGCGCTTCATCGCCTCAGGCCCGGGCGCAGCCGATATCAGCGCCGTCACGGGACGGGCTGCGCAGGAGCCCGTGCGTGTCTATGTCGGCCTCGCCGGCGCCGGAACGGCGCAAGCGCGTGCGAGGCTGGCGCTCGACGAGCTCAAGCGGCAGCACGGTTTCGAGCGCGCCGTTCTCGTCGTGATCACGCCGACCGGGACCGGCTGGATCGACCCGTCGGCCATGGATACGGTCGAATATCTCCATCATGGCGATGTCGCCAGCGTGGCGATGCAGTATTCCTATCTCAACAGCCCGCTGTCGCTGCTGTTTCAGCCCGAATACGGCGCGGAGGCCGCGCGTGCGCTGTTCGCCGAGATCTACGGCTACTGGACGACACTGCCGAAGGACCGGCGGCCGAAGCTTTACCTGCACGGGCTCAGCCTCGGCGCCCTCAACTCGGAAAAATCCGCGGAGCTGTTCGAGACGATCGGCGATCCCATTGCCGGCGCACTGTGGAGCGGGGCGCCGTTCGAGAGCCGCTTCTGGCGCACAATCACGGCGAACCGCAATCCGGGCTCGCCGGCCTGGCTGCCGGAATTCCGCGACAGCCGCTTCGTGCGCTTCATGAACCAGAACGGAGCGACGGTGCCATCAGATGCGCCGTGGGGCGCGATGCGCATCGTCTATCTGCAATATGCCAGCGATGCGATCACGTTCTTCGCCTATAGCGACGCCTATCAGGCGCCGGCCTGGCTGAGCGATCCGCGCGGGCCTGACGTCTCGCCGGAGCTGCGATGGTATCCGATCGTGACCATGCTCCAGCTCGCCCTCGACATGGCGGTCGCGACCAATACGCCGATGGGCTTCGGCCATGTCTATGCGCCCGAGCATTACATCGATGCCTGGGTCGCGGTCACCGATGTCCGTGATTGGTCAGCCGAAGCAATCGCGAAGCTCAAGCAACAGCTCGCGGCAAAAGCGCGGAAGACCAGCGCGGGCGATGTCGACGACGATCCCGACCGGGGCGGCTAGAGCTCCAATAATGGAGCCCTTTACTCCGCCATCTCCACCGGTTGCGCCGTGGTCGGACCGGCCAGCGGCCGCTCCTCCATCATGATCAGGCAGAGCGCAGCGCCGGCCATCAGCGCGGTCGCGGCGCCGAAGACGTAACGGAAGGCGTGGCGCATGTCCTCGGTGGGGATCGCCGGAATGCCGCCGGCAATGTGATGCTCGCCCGCGAGCGGCACGTCGGCGCCGAGCGCGATCAGCAGGATCGCCGCGAAGGCCGCAACCGTGAACGAGGACATCAGCGAGCGGAAGAAATTCAGCGCGCCGGTGATGGTGCCGACTTGCGGACGCGGGACCGAATTCTGGATCGAGACCACGCAGACCGGGAAGGTCGTGCCGAGGCCGAGCGCGAACGCAGCCATCAGCGTCAGCAGCCCCCAGAGCGGCAAGGTGGTGACGGTGAGACCGAGGCCACACAGCGCGGCCCAGGACGTGCCGACGATGGCAACGCGCTTGTAATGCTTGGCCCGCGCCATGGTGCGGCCGGCGATCGCCGCGCCGCAGGTCGAGACGGCCGCGAGCGGAATCAGCGCGAGCCCGGCCTCGCTGGCGCTGAGATGGTAGACCGACTCGTAATAGAGCGGGAGCTGCACGGTGAGGCCCGTGATCGCGCCGAGCGCACAGCCGCCGGCCATCAGGCCGAATGGCACGACCGATCCGCCGAGCAGCGGCAGCGGCAGGAACGGCTCGTCCGCACGACGCGCGTGCCAGACGAAGGAGACGACGAGCGCGACCGCGCCTCCGAGCATCGCGAGCACGGTCGGCGAGAGCCAGGGAAAGCGCGTGCCGCCCCAGGTCAGCACCAGCATGAAGACGACCGCGGAAGCCATCAGCAGCACGCCGCCGAGCCAGTCGACCTTGCGCTTGCGGTGGAACACCGGGATCTTCTTCATCTTCGGCAGCAGCAGCGCGAGGGCCGCAGCCGTGAGCGGCAGGTTGATCCAGAAGATCATCGACCAGTGCAGATGCTCGGCGAACACGCCGCCGATCACGGGGCCCAGAATACCGCCGACCATCCAGACGCTGGAGAAATAGGCCTGGTACTGGCCGCGCTCGCGCGGCGAGACAACGTCGGAGATCACGGTCTGCACGACAGGCATGATGCCGCCGCCGCCGAGACCCTGAAGGCCGCGGGCGAGGATCAGCATCGGCATGTTCGGCGCAATCGCGCACAGGATCGAGCCGGCCACGAACAGGCTGAGCGAAGTGATGATCATGGCCTTGCGGCCGTAGATGTCGCTGAGCGTGCCGAACACCGGCGCGACGGCGGTCGAGGCGAGCAGATAGGCGGTGATGACCCAGGACAGGTTCGAGACATCCTGGAACTGGCGTCCGATGGTCGGCAGCGCGGTCGCGACGATGGTCTGGTCGAGCGCTGCCAGGAACATCGTCAGCATCAGGCTGACGACGATGGTGCGGACCTCGTCGGAGCTCAGCGGCACCGGCGGCGCGATGGACGGAGCGTCATCGACGCTGATGACCTCGCTCGGAAGGCGCGACAGCTCTTCGGCGATATCGTCGGGCAATGCCTGGATGTCGGCAGAACTGCTCTGCCGGTCGAACTTGTTCATCTCGATCGGACGCATGAGCGGCGCAACGCCGCGAAGGATTCGTTCTATGCAGCCAATGTAGAGAGGAAAGTTCTTCTCGGGCAGGCATCGCCGCGCATGGGAGCATCCCACCCGCGGGTCATCCCGAACGCGTGATCGACAGCCTGCGGCGGATCAGTCCTTCGGACGTCGCTTCAGGCGCGCCCGCTTCGGCAGCTGCGCCGGCCACTGCACGATGTGGTCCTCGAGATCCTCGTCGGGGATCTCTTCCTCGCTGCCCTCGACGCGGCCGCGCACGGAGACGCCGGCATCATGAACGGTGTTGGGATCGCCCGAGACCAGCGGATGCCACCAATAGAGGTCACGCCCCTCGGCGACGAGCTTGTAGCCGCAGCTCGGCGGCAGCCAGTTCAGGGTGCGGACATTGGCCGGGGTCAGTCGGACGCAGTCCGGAACCTTGTCGGAGCGATTCGGGTAGTCCTTGCAGGCGCAGGTCGCACCATCCAGCAGCTTGCAGCCGATATGGGTGAAATAGATCTGGCCGGTATCCTCGTCCTCGAGCTTGTTCAGGCAGCAGCGGCCGCAGCCGTCGCAAAGACTTTCCCATTCAGCCGCCGACATCTCTTCCAACGTCTTGGTTTTCCAGAAGAATCCTTCCTGGCCTGAAGGTCGTTTGGGAGCTGCGGTCATGCGTCTCAACAAGGTTCGAAAGAGCTACGGCTAACGCCATCTAGGGCGCGGGGGCATCAGGCTGCAAGCAACGCCCCCGTGAGGCCCGTAATGAACCGGGGTCAATTAGGCCTGTTGTTCAAAATACCCAGCCTGACCATTGGTTTATAGGCCCTGCTCGGCTATTAGGAACAGCAAGTCCCCAAAGGACGCGAACCGGGCGCCTTGGGTTTGCCGCAACATTCCCGCAAGACGTCCCGATGCCGCCCCGGCCGGGTGCTTGAACGCTGTCGAAGCGAGCCTCAAGGGTTCTAGGTGGTTCAGAACACACCATCCAATTGGAAGAGCCGCGTCCAGAATTTCTTTCTGGACCTCGACGCGCGCATCGACTCCTCGCTGTTCTCCTCGGCCAAGGGCATCCGCGAGCTCTACGAGCGCTATTCGACCTTCATGGACCGCTTCTATGTCGGGCGGTGGAAGCGCTGGGTCTTCATCGAGCCGCTGTCGGAGGCCGCGACCCTCGGGCTCGGCGGCCTGGTGCTGATGCTCACCCTCGCCATCCCCGCCTTCCGCGAGACCGCGGACGAGGACTGGCTGAAGAAGTCCGATCTGGCGGTCAGCTTCCTCGACCGTTACGGCAACCCGATCGGCAGCCGCGGCATCAAGCACAACGACTCCATTCCGCTGGAAGACTTTCCGGACGTCCTGATCAAGGCGACACTGGCGACCGAAGACCGCCGCTTCTACGAGCATTTCGGCATCGACATCGCCGGTACCGCGCGCGCGCTCGTCACCAACGCGCAAGCCGGCGGCGTCCGCCAGGGCGGCTCCTCGATCACGCAGCAGCTCGCCAAGAACCTGTTCCTGAGCAACGAGCGCACCATCGAGCGCAAGGTCAACGAAGCCTTCCTCGCGGTCTGGCTGGAATGGCGCCTGACCAAGAACGAGATTCTCAAGCTGTACCTCGACCGCGCCTATATGGGCGGCGGCACCTTCGGCGTGGACGGCGCGGCGCATTTCTATTTCAACAAGTCGGCGCGCGACGTGACGCTGGCGGAAGCTGCGATGCTCGCCGGCCTGTTCAAGGCGCCGACGAAATACGCCCCGCACATCAACCTGCCCGCCGCGCGCGCCCGCGCCAACGTCGTGCTCGACAACCTCGTCGATGCCGGCTTCATGACCGAGGGCCAGGTGTTCGGCGCCCGCCGCAACCCCGCCTTCGCCGTCGACCGCCGCGACGAGGCCTCGCCGAACTACTATCTCGACTACGCCTTCGACGAGATGCGCAAGCTGGTCGACACCTTCCCGAAGTCGTACACCGAGCGCGTCTTCGTGGTGCGGCTCGCGATCGACACCAACGTGCAGAAGGCGGCGGAAGACGCCATCGAGAACCAGCTCCGCCAGTTCGGCCGCGACTATCACGCGACGCAGGCGGCGACCGTCGTCTCCGATCTCGACGGCGGCATCCGCGCCATGGTCGGCGGCCGCGACTATGGCGCCAGCCAGTTCAACCGCGCCACCGACGCCTATCGCCAGCCCGGCTCCTCGTTCAAGCCCTACGTCTACACCACGGCCCTCCTGAACGGCTTCACGCCGAACTCGATCGTGGTCGACGGCCCGGTCTGCATCGGCAATTGGTGCCCGCAGAACTATGGCCATTCCTATTCCGGCTCAGTGACGCTGACGCAGGCGATCACGCGCTCGATCAACGTCGTGCCGGTGAAGCTCTCGATCGCAATCGGCCAGAAGGAGCAACCGAAGGCGCCGAACCCCGCCAAGATCGGCCGCGCCAAGATCGTCGAGGTCGCGCGCCGCTTCGGCCTCAAGGCGCCGCTGCCCGACACGCCGTCGCTGCCGATCGGCTCGGACGAAGTCACCGTGCTCGAGCATGCGGTAGCCTATGTGACCTTCCCCAACCGCGGCCGCGCCGTGACGCCGCACTCCGTGCTGGAGGTGCGCACCGGCGCCGGCGATCTGGTCTGGCGCTGGGACCGCGACGGCCCGAAGCCGCGCCAGGCCATTCCGCCGAACATCGCCGCCGACATGGCGGGCATGATGAGCCACGTCGTCAGCGAAGGCACCGCGCGCCGCGCGGCGCTCGACGGCATTCCGACCGCGGGCAAGACCGGCACGACCAATGCGTATCGCGACGCCTGGTTCGTCGGCTACACCGGCAATTTCAGCTGCGCTGTGTGGTACGGCAACGACGACTACTCGCCGACCAACCGCATGACCGGCGGCTCGCTGCCGGCGCAGACCTGGCACGACATCATGGTCGCCGCGCATCAGGGCGTCGAGGTCCGCGAGATCCCCGGCATCGGCATGGGCCAGAAGCTGCCGCCGCAGCCGAAGGACGCGAACGCGCAGGCCAGCGCGGCGCCGAAGGTGCTGGAGACCAAGCCCGGCCCGCCGCCCGTGCTGACCAAGCGCGGCGCCGACATCCTGGTGCGGGTCGAGAAGCTGCTGGATGACGCGGCCAAGACCGCGACCAAATCCACCAGCAACGACACCAAGGCGGCCAAGCCGTCCTCGTCGACGAGCGCACTCGCCTTCCCGCAGAATTATGCGGAAGAGAATGCGAACCCATCCGCCCCGCGCAAGAACTGATCGAAACCCGTGCGGCTGATCCTGATCACATTGACGGCCCTTCTGCTCGCGACCGTGGTCGGCGTCGGCGCCACCTGGATGACGACGACGCGCGGCACCGAGATCGGCGCGCTGACCATCGGCGCCTGGACCGCGCGGCCGCGCACCGGCACCGCCGACGTCGATCCCTATTCGCGCGCCACCATCGTGCGCAACGGCGAGCTGCCGATCGGCACCGGCGACGGCGTCGCCTTCACCGCCACGACCGACGACAAGAAGAAGGCGCTCGACGGCCGCTGCGACGTGATCGTCTCCGGCGTGACGCCGCCGGCGCGGTTCTGGACGCTGACGCTGTACGACCGCAAGGGCCACCTCGTCGCCAATTCGCTCGCCCGCTACGGCTTCACCAGCCAGGAGATCGTGCGCTCGTCCGACGGCTCGTTCGAGATCCGCATCGCCTCGCGCTCGCGCGCCGGCAACTGGCTACCGACCGGCGGCATCGAGCGCTACGCCCTGATGCTGCGCCTCTACGACACGCCGGTCGGCGTTGCGACGCGCACCCAGCGCGATGCGCCGATGCCGACCATCTCGACGGTGGGCTGCTCATGATCCGCCTCGCCTTCACCATCGTTGCCGGTGTGGTGCTGGGCCTCGTGGTCCATCTCGTCAGCGTGCTCGCGCTGCCGCGGATCGCGACGCAGGACGCCTATTCGCGGCTGACGCCGATGACCAAGCTGAACGGCGTCACCCAGCTTCCCCTCGCCGATCCGCAGACCTCGCCGATGCCGTTCATGGACCCGGCGTTCGCACTCGCGATCTGCCGCTACGACCTCTCGGGCGGGCCGATCAAGCTGACGGTGCCGGTGAGCCAGGCCTACACCTCGGTGTCGTTCTACACCCGCAACGAGATCGCCTATTACGCCATCAACGACCGCTCGGCGGGCCGCAAGGTGATCGAGCTCGACCTGATGACGGAAGCGCAGCACAACGAGCTGCCCGAGGACGAAGAGGTCACCGCGGCCGACCGCCTGATCATCGATTCCCCCAGCACCACCGGCCTGATCGTGATGAAGGCCCTCGCCGCCGAGCCCGGCCTGATGCCGCAGGCGCAAGGCTCGCTGCAAGCTGCGACCTGCGGTCCGCAGACCGAGCCGCCCGCCAAGGCCGAGGCGCCGCGCGGACGGCGCTGAGCGCGGCCGTCTCGGACAGCCTCAGCACAAAGTTGCGAAAACAACCCCATGCACAGTAGCGGGGGCATTGAATCATTTGTTGTTTTCAGACCATGCCGGGCACGCGCGCCTCGGACCGAGCCGATCAACTTTGACACGTCGGGCAAAACACCGGCATAGTGGCAACATCGAAAAATGGTGACACCCGCGCGGAGCAATCCGCCGCGGGTGTTTTCATTTTGGAGCGCGAAGTGCCGTGATCGACGGTTTCAAAGGCGATCATTGCCCCGCCATGAAGATTATCCCATCCTGATGTCAGGATGGGATCTCTGGAGAGTGTGCTTCGTCATCCCCAACGACGCGCAGCTTGGGACGTCGCCGGATGCGATAAACCGATGCCGGCGGAATATTGAGCGCCGTTCGCCCGACCAGGCTCGCCTTCAGCCCAAGACGGTCGAGTATGGGCCGGGGCACCGGGCAACGCGGTCCATAGGTGAACTGGTAGAGCGTGCCGCCCTCCTTCATGTGACGGAAGGCCCCGGTCAGGATCGCGATCACCTTTCGCGGCGACATCGACAACAGCGGCAGGCCGCTGACGACGGCCGAGGCCGGCGCCATGAAGGGCTCGTAGTGCGAGAGCTGGCGCGCATCCATCCAGAGCACGCGCGCCCGCGGGAAGCGCTCCTGCAAAAGGCGAACGAAGTCCGAACCATACTCCCGAGCAACAAGTCACGTTCCGGCACGCCGCGCCGGAGCAGCGCCTTGGTGAAGATACCGGTGCCCGGCCCCAGCTCGATCACTGGCCCCGCGCCTGGCACGATCTCCTCCGTCATCAGGCGCGCGAGCGACTGGCCTGATGGCGCGATCGCGGAGACCTGCCAGGGATTGGACACGTACGAGCGGAAGAAATGGAGAAAGTCCGCAACAGCTGTGGCGTTCATCACGATCCTCTTTTCCGTTCGCCGCAGAGCGAACGGACGCGTTTCAAGGAAAACCGCTGGCGCAACTACGACGCGATGTTGTGTTGCCTCGACTCGCCTTGAGCGGCGTTGGACAAAGCTTCCCACGCTTCCCAAGTCGCAAGACGATCGGCGTAGGCGGTGCGGGCGTGAGGCAACCCTTCGGTTCCGACAAAGAACCGCAGCGGCGGCTTCTCAGCGTCCACGATCTTCAGGATCGCGTCGGCTGTTGCTTGCGGATCTCCAAAAGCCAGCTTTGCGCCCGCCGCAAACACCTCGGCGCGGATGTTGCTGTAGGCGTTGATGACGGGCGAGATCCGGAGCGAGGCCATGCTGGCAAATCCGGTTGCATAGGCACCCGGCTCGAGCAGCGTGACCTTCAACCCGAGACCCCTGACCTCCTGCGCGAGGCTTTCATGGAGAGCTTCGACCGCGAATTTTGAAGCGTTGTAGAATCCGGTGATGGGCCCTGCGACGATGCCGGCGACGCTCGACACGCCGATGATGTGGCCGCGGCCCTGTCGCCGCAGCAGGGGAAGCGCGGCCTGAATGACCCGAAGCGTGCCGAAGAAATTCGTGTCGAACTCGGCGCGAACATCGGCCTCGTTCGCCTCCTCGATCGCCCCGACCAATGCGTAACCGGCGTTGTTGAGGACGACGTCCAGTCTTCCGAAGTGGGCGTGGGCCCTGGTCACGGCGCTCTGCACCGCCTGGGCATTGGTCACGTCCAGCGCAATCGGCAGTATCGCGTCGCCGTAACTTTCCACGAGGTCAACCATGTCCGCCAGGACGCGGGCGGTGGCAGCCACCTTGTCGCCGCGCTTGAGGGCGGCCTCGGTCCAGACGCGACCAAAGCCGCGGGATGCCCCGGTGATGAACCAGACTTTACCAGACATGCGATATCCTCGATGAGTTGAGTTGCACTTACTCGGCAAGTCCTATCCCCGCGGGCCTGGATCGGCAGTGACGAGGCGCGCCAACGGAGTTGCCGCAGGCGCCAAAAGGGACGCAGCAGCGGTCAGCGCCTTTTCCGTTCCGATGGAATCGGAACGGGGCTCCGGATTCCTCTTTTGACGCGTTTTCTTGACGCGAACCGGAATCCACTTCGCTCGAAAACGCGCTAGTGAATCTTGTTGCCGTGCAGCTCGCGCCAGCGGCTCGGCGTCACGCCTTCCCAGTACCGGAAAGCGCGATAGAACGAGCTTGCGTCCTGGTAGCCCAGGAGGCATGCGACCTCGTCGATGTCAGCCGTTGGATCCGACAGAAGCTGCCGCCCGAGCTCCTGACGCGCTTCGACGAGGAGCTCGCGGAAGCTTCCACCCTCATCAGTGATACGGCGCTGAAGGGTCCGCTCGCTCAAACCGAGATCGCGCGCGACGTCGGACAACTCGGGCCGCCCGCTCGCAAGGCTCCGCTTGAGGACGACCTTCACCTGCTCCCTGACGGAGCTGCGCGCTTCCAGCTCGCCCAGGGCGGAGGCTAATGCCGGCGTCAGGATTTCGAGCAGTTCCTTGTTATGCCCGGGAAACGGACGATCGAGGTCAGCGGATTTCAGGACCAGCAGGTTCCGTGCCGCACCATAGCGGACCTGGCACTCGAAATATGCTTGGTGGACGTCGCTCTTCGGACGAGGACGAACCAGCTCCACGCGCTTTGGCGTCAAGCGCTGCCCCGTACCGCGACGCCCGAGCTCGACCAGTGAGGCGAAGGTCACGTCGGTCGAAATCGCGGGCTCCGGATCGGTTGCGTAAGGCCACTCCACCGTGACGACGCACTCGTCCTTGCCTTCCGCGACCTGCAACTGCTCGGGCGAGCACAGCCGCTTGAAGCGCGCGATGCGAAGCAATCCGTCGCGATAGTCCCTTGCATAGAACGCAGCGAGGCTCGACGGCGGATGCACCGCCGTCTCGACGCTCTGCACCAGCATCAGGCCGAGCCCCGGCTCCGGCTTCAGCTCCTCCAGCGCTCTCCAGAGCGCGAAGTATTGCACTGTGGTGACCTGCCCCTGATCGTTCAGGTGCAAGGTCGCGGGCAATTTCGCCTGCCGCAACAGCACCGCCGGCGGCACGCCGATATGTTCGACGGCCTGCCAGAAGGCTCGGGGAATCTTGCATCTGTCTGCCGCTGTCCCGCCCATGACCGATCCCTAAAGCATGATCCGGAAAAGTGCGAAGCGGTTTTCCGGAAAGATCATGCGCAAACAACAACCTGAAGCGCGATGACGATTCATTCCAATCTCATCGCGCTTTAGCGCATCTGGCTCATGATCACGCGGTCGAACATGCGGTCGCCGAACCATTCGCGGATCTTGATCATGGGAAGCGCGTATTTGCCCGCGACGTAGCGCGTTCGCGGCTTCGTCTCCTTCACCGCCCTGGACACGACGTCGGCAATGACGCTCGGATCGGTGCCGCGTCCCTGTCCATAGGCCTCGCGGGTCGATTTCGCGACGGCCTGCGTCAGTTTGGCGTAAGGCCCCCCACCCGATCGTTTGAGCAGACCATTGGCGACCACATCGCCAAACCCCGTCTCGATCAGGCCGGGCTCGACGACGACGACCTTGATTCCGAACGGCGCTAGCTCAAGCCGCAGGCAATCGGACCAGCCTTCGAGCGCGTGCTTGGTCGCGTGATACCAGGCGCCCAGCAGAGTGTAGATCTTGCCGCCCATCGAGGTGATGTTGACGATCGTTCCTGCACGCTTCTCGCGCATTTTCGGCAGCAGGAGTTGCGTCAGGCGGGCGGCACCGAACAGGTTGACCTCGAACTGGTAACGCGCTTCGTCGATGCCGACATCCTCGACGGGGCCGTAGAGGCCGAAGCCGGCGTTGTTGACGAGCACATCGACGCCGTCCACCTCGTGCAGGATGGCATCGACCGCCGCCTTGATCTCGACCTCGTTCGAAATGTCCATGCGAAGGGACCTCGCCCCAAGCTTGACGAGGTCGTCCATCTTGTCGACGTGGCGCGCGGCGACGAAGACCTGAAAGCCGTCCTTGACCAGACGCCTTGCGATTTCCTTGCCCATGCCGGAGGAGGCTCCGGTGACGAGCGCTGTTCTTTTCGACCTATCGAACATCTCAACCTCTCTTCGTTCAGATCCTCAACCTGCCGCCTCCGTCGACCTGGTTGACTAACCGAACGCGCCAACAGACTTGCACAACACGCCAATCCTGGCGACAGGCCCAAGCTTCTGTTTTGCAAAGAAAAAGCACGGCACCGGGCCGTGCTTTCCCTGGCGACTGCGGATTGACGGTCACCCGCGGGCGCGGTGGAACGAGCGGGTTTGCCCCATCGCCGGCAGCCCCATGTACCCTCTCAGGTGCATCTTGCCGCCCTTGACGGTGGCCTTGCAATTGTAGGTGCGCCCCGACGAGGCGTCATAGATGGTACCGCCGCTCCACTCGCCGTCGCCCCAACGCAAGCCCGTGATGAAGACGATGTTCTTCAGCGATCGCGAGCGCAGCGCGGGGTCGGGGTTCTTGGCATCCTTCTTGAAGGTCAAATTGTCGGCTTCCACGATCTCGTTGCCATAGAGCATACGCGCCTGGAATTCCGTTCCGTTCTTGAACATGTCGAGCTTCACGGTGCCGTCGTCCGCCTCCCAGGTCCCGACGATCGCATCGGAGACCGGCACCTCTCCGTGGGCCATCGGCATCAATCCGACGTTCACGGTCGCCATCAGCAGGAAGATGGCGGATCGACGGGAAAGCAGAGACATTTGCATTGTGTGTTCCTTGATTTGCGGATGGGAGGAGCGATCGAGGCGGTTCGCTCGGTGGTCTCGCAGGCGTCTGTAGATTTCCGCATCGGCTTTGACAGCGGCAGAAGACGCCAGCGGAATTGCGTGGCGTGCCAATCGATGCCACGCCACGCGGACTACTTCCTGTACGGGCCGCACGATGCCGCCGGCGCCGATACCCGCGTTCTGTGCGAGATCAACGCGAGTTCCTGCTTGGTCATCCCGACGAGCGGACACCGAGGCGGACGATGAAGCACCGCCTCAGTACGCAAGAGGCGGGTTCCGGCTGAAACGAGAGCCGCGGCACAACCTTGCGCTGCGGCATTCTGCGCGGCGGGAGGGCTTGGCTGCCGGGTCGATATGAGATATCCCCTCCCAGGGGATAGGATAGGTCATGGCACAGCACATCCACGAAAGTCACCCGGACATCGTCAAGCGGCTCAAACGCGCCGAAGGGCATCTGCGCAGGGTTATCGGCATGTTCGACGACGGCCGGTCATGCCTGGATCTCGCCCAGCAGCTCCACGCCGTCGAGAAGGCGATCTCCGAGGCGAAGAAAGCCCTGATCCACGATCACGTCGATCACTGCCTCGACGCCGCCGCCAATGGCGGTTCCGGCAAATCGCCCAAGAACGTGCTCGCCGAGTTCAAGGCGATCTCGCGATATCTGTAACGCGGAGTCTCCGATGTTTCCGGCCAACCGTCCGGCAGCCGCGATCCTGTCGGCCCTGCTCGCCGTAACCGACGTCACTTCGCAAGCGCTTGCACAGTCCGGGTCCGCAAAGCCCGACACCAAGCCGGCAGTGATCGTCATGGACGACGAGCGGATCAAGCTCGCCGAAATCGAGCTGCGCGAGGCGGGACCGGCCCCGATCGCCAGGCGGCTGACCGTGCCCGGCACTATCGTGCCTGATGCGGGACGGGTTGCCCATGTTTCGGTCAAGCTCTCGGGCACGGTCGCCGAACTGCGCAAGAACATCGGAGACGACGTCGCCAAGGATGAGGTCATCGCATTGCTCGAGAGCCGCGAAGTCGCCGACGCAAAGAGCGAGTACCTCGCAACGAAGCTCTCCAACGAACTGCAACAGGAACTGACGGCCCGCGACAAGTCGCTATGGGAAGGGCGCGCCGTGCCCGAGCAGCAATACATCAAATCCCGCAACGCCGCGGCGCAGACCGAGATGCGGTTCGGCATTGCGCGCCAGAAGCTGATGGCGCTCGGCCTCACCGATACCGAGATCGCCGCGTTGCCGCAGGCGCCCGACGGAACGCTGCGCAGCCAGAACATCAGGGCGCCGATCTCCGGACGTGTCGCCGAACGCAAGGTCGAATCCGGCACCGCCGTCGGACGCGACAGCCTCGAAACCGAGCTGTTCGTCATCGTCGATCTCAGCCGTGTCTGGGTCGAGCTCGCCGTGTCGTCGAGCGATCTGCCACTGGTGAAGGAAGCTCAATCGGTCGATATCGCGCTGCGGAGCGCCACTGAGACCGGCGCCGGCAAAATCGTGTTCGTCAGCCCCCTGCTCGACAAGGAGACGCGGGCTGCCCGGGTGGTGGCGTCGCTGCCCAATCCTGACGGAAACTGGCGGCCGGGATCGTTCGTCACTGCGGGCATCGCAGTCGAACGCCGCGACGTGGCTGTCGCCGTCCCCTTCTCCGCCATCCAGACCGTCGACGGCCGCAAGGCCGTGTTCGTCCGCACCAAGGGCGGTTTCGAGAAACGCGACGTCGTATTGGGGAGACGTGACGGTGCGATCGTCGAGATCGTCTCGGGCCTGTCCGCCGGCGAGACGGTCGCAAGCTCGAACACCTTTTCACTCAAGGCCGAGCTTTCCAAGCCCGGCGATGAGGACTGAGCGATGATCGAACGGATCGTCGAATTCTCCGTCCGGCGGCGATGGCTGGTCCTGCTCGTCACGCTCGCCGCCGCGGCGTCCGGCTTCTGGTCCCTGACGCGTCTGCCCATCGATGCCGTGCCTGACGTCACCAACGTCCAGGTCCAGATCAACGCGACCGCGCCGGCGCTCACGCCCGTCGAGATCGAAAAACAGGTCACGGTCGCACTCGAAACGGCGCTGGCCGGCATGCCCGGCCTGGAGGCGACACGGTCGTTCTCGCGCAACGGCTTTGCCCAGATCACAGCCGTCTTCGCCGACCGCACCAATATCTACTTCGCGCGGCAACTGGTTGCCGAACGCCTCAACGAAGCCAAGGCCGGCCTGCCACCCGGCGTGGACGTCCGGATGGGGCCGGTCTCGACGGGCCTTGGCGAAATCTATTGGTGGGCCGTCGAATACGAGAAGCCGGGTTCATCCGCACCGGTCCGTGACGGACAGGCGGGATGGCAGACTGACGGTAGCTACCTCACGCCGGAAGGCGAGCGGCTGACCGACGATTTCGAGCGCACCGTCTATCTGCGCACCGTGCAGGACTGGATCGTCCGGCCGCAGATGAAAACCGTTCCCGGCGTCGCCGGTGCCGACGCGATCGGCGGGTTCGTCAAGCAGTTCCAGGTGCAGCCCGATCCCGCACGACTGGTCGGCTATGGGCTCACCTTCAAGCAGGTCGTCGACGCCATCGAGGCGAACAACGTCAGCCGCGGCGCGAACTATATCGAGCAGAACGGCGAAGGCCTCGTCGTGCGCGCCGCCGGCCGCGTCGAAAATCTGGAAGACATCGCGCAGATCGTCGTGACCACGCGCGGCGGCGTGCCCGTTCGCATCAGGGATCTTGCCGAGGTTTCGATCGGAAAGGAACTGCGGACCGGCAGCGCCAGCGTCAACGGCCGCGAGGTCGTGCTCGGCACCGCCTTGATGCTGATCGGCGGTAACAGCCGCACCGTCGCCGCCGCGGCCGACGCCAAGATCAAGGAGATCAGCAAGACCCTGCCGCCCGGCATCTTTTCCCGCACCGTCCTCAACCGGACGCAGCTCGTCGATGCCACGATCAACACGGTGGCCAAGAACCTCGCCGAAGGCGCGCTGCTCGTCATCGCCGTGCTGTTCCTCCTGCTCGGCAATATTCGCGCCGCCCTCGTCACCGCCTGCGTCATTCCCATCACGATGCTGATCACAGCGACCGGGATGCTGCAGGGACGCATCAGCGCCAATTTGATGAGCCTTGGCGCACTCGATTTCGGCCTGATCGTGGACGGCGCCGTCATCATCACCGAGAACAGCCTGCGTCATCTCGCCGAGCGTCAGCGAGAGCTTGGCCGCGTCCTGACGCCGGACGAGCGTCTGGACACCGTAAAGGCCTCCACCTCGGAGATGATCCGGCCATCGGTCTATGGCCAGATCATCATCATCCTGGTCTACACGCCGCTACTCGCTTTCACGGGCGTCGAAGGCAAGACTTTCGAGCCGATGGCGCTGACGGTGATGATCGCATTGGCCGTGGCGTTCATCATCTCCCTGACCTTCGTGCCTGCGGCCGTGGCCATTTCGATCAGCGGCGCAGTCAAGGAGCGCGAGAACATCCTCGTCCGGACGCTGAAACGGATGTACGCCCCTCTGCTCTCGGGCGCCATCGCAAGGCCCCTGCCTGTCGTCACCGTTGCCGCGCTGCTTTTTGCCGGCACCGCACTGCTGTTCACCCGCCTCGGACAGGAATTCACGCCGACCCTGGACGAAAAGAACATCGTCATGGAAGTGAAGCGTGTGCCCAGCACAGCGCTCGCGCAATCGCAGGCCATGCAGCTTCTCATCGAGCGGCTGATCAGCAAGCTGCCCGAAGTGGCCTTCGTGTTCTCCCGCACCGGCACACCGGACCTTGCCGCCGATCCAATGCCGCCGAACGCCTCCGACACCTACATCATCGTCAAGCCCCAGGACGAATGGCCCGACCCGTCGATGACGAAGGAGGACCTCATCAAGAAGATCGAGGCCGAGGCCGGAAAGCTGCCGGGCAACAAGGTCGGATTTTCGCAACCGATCGAGATGCGGTTCAACGAGCTGATCGCGGGCGTCCGCGAGGACCTTGCGATCAAGGTATTCGGGGACGATTTTGCCCGGATGCAGCGGACCGCGGAGCTGATCTCCGGCGTGATCCGCAAGATCGACGGCGCCGAAAACGTGAAGGTCGAGGAGACCTCGGGCCTGCCCTTCCTCGAGATCAGGATCGACAAGGCCGAGATCGCGCGGCGCGGCCTCAGCCTCGTGGCCGTGCAGGATCTGATACAGACCGCCGTCGGCGGCATGGATGCCGGCCTGGTCTTCGAGGGCGACCGCCGCTTCAAGATCGTGGTGCGGCTCGCCGACACGCTCCGGAACGACATCCCAACCCTGGAGGAGCTGCCGGTTCCGCTGCCCCGCGCCAATCCCGATGCGCCGGCCGCCTCGATACCGCTGCGAACGATCGCCTCGTTCGAGCAGACCACCGGGTATAACCAGATCAGCCGTGAGAACGGCAAGCGGCGCGTGGTTGCCACCGCCGAGGTCCGCGGCCGCGACATCGGCTCGCTGGTGGCTGAGGCGCAAGGCAAGGTCGCGGAGGTGAAGCTGCCGCCGGGCAGCTATCTCGCCTGGGGCGGCCAGTTCGAGAACTTTGCGGTCGCCCGGCAGCGGCTGGTGTTCATGGTGCCTGCAGTGTTCGCCCTGATCTACCTGTTGCTATGCGGTGCGCTCGGCTCGGCACGCGATGCCCTGCTCGTCTTCAGTGCCGTGCCGCTCGCGCTCACCGGCGGGATCGCGGCCCTGTGGCTACGCGGTATGCCGTTCTCGATCTCCGCAGCCGTGGGCTTCATCGCACTTTCGGGCGTCGCCGTGCTGAACGGCCTCGTCATGCTGACGCAAATCCGCAAGCTGATTGCCGAAGGCGTGGAGCCGAAACGCGCCATTGGCGAGGGCGCGCTGACGCGCTTCCGCCCCGTCGCAATGACCGCGCTCGTCGCCTCGCTCGGCTTCGTGCCGATGGCGCTTGCGTCCGGCACCGGCGCCGAGGTGCAGAAGCCTCTGGCGACGGTCGTGATCGGCGGCCTGCTGACTGCGACACTGCTCACACTGGTGGTGCTGCCGGCGCTCTACGCTCGATTCGCCATACCTCGCGCTCCAGCCGCTCGCAGCGCAGGAACCACGCCCTTCGTCCACGACCGCGCTGCCGAGTAAGGCAGGTACTCCCTTGGGGCGCTCATGATCGTTGCTTTGCAGGCTGCGCCATCCGCGCCCGGAGCAGCGCCAGCGGCCCCACCGAAATTCCGGCCGCGAGGACGCTGAACGCCAGCAGCCAGCCGGTTGCGCTCTGCGGACCGCCGGCGATATCGAGCGCGGCGCCGGTCCCCCAGGCGCCAGATGCGGGCGGGCCGAAACCGACCGTCGAGTGCAGGGCCAGCGTGGCGCCGCGGCCGCCGCCGAATCCCGGCGGTCAATGCCCCTGAATCGGCCGGCAACCTTGTGTTTGTGGCAGGGTTGTTCCTGCTCTCGCCCATGGCGCGGCGGCGTCGATCGCAGCTTGGGGATTGCTCGGGGACGCCGCCATCGCGAGAAAAAATGGCCGTGCTCATCAAGGCGATGGGCAATCCGGCTCGCGGACTTCTGCGAGAGAAGGAGAACGGCAAGGGGGTGAGCCACGGTAGGGTTCGGCGCGTCGGCCAAAACGTCAACACCCGCGCGGACCAGTCCGTCGCGGGTGTTTCAATTTGGGACTAAGAGATGGCCGCGCGCTCAGTGCGGCGGACTGCAGTCCAGTTCCCTGATCCGGCCGACGTCGTCGAACGCAAACAGCGCGCTCATGACGCCTGCGCTCGTGACGTACGACATGATCGTACCTTCGTGGTAGGGATTGAGATCATCCAGCGTGCTTGCCGGATATTTCCGGAGACGATCGATCCAATAGGCTCGCAATGCCTCGCGGCCGGTAATGGTCTTGCCGCCGCCGCAGCCGCAATGGACCACGGCATTGTCAGCATGCATCTCCAGGATCGCTTCAATATCGCCTGCGCGGTAGGCATCGAGCCAGTCAACCGCAACGCCCATGGGATCAAATGACATAATTCCTACCTGCATACCGTCAAAAACATGCAATTTTAGGTCGGGTTAACCCCGCTAAGCCTCTTTCTCCAAACGATTAATTGTAATTTAATGGCTCCGCCCGGCCCCGGCCATATGCCGAAGGACATAGATGACCGGGTCGAGGGAGTTCATGTTAGACGTCACTGCGCAGCAGGGAATTATTGCCCGCATCCGCCTCGTGATCGTCGATCGGCAACCGATCGTGCTGCAGGGGCTGAAATCTGTGCTCGGGGCACAGCACGACTTCGACGTCGTCGCATCGGCCAGCGACGGGGTGAGCTGCCTCGACGCCATCCGGAAATTTTCACCCGATGTCGCGCTGCTTGCCGACACCCTGCCGGATCTGACGGTCTCCGAGATCCTCGCGATTGCCAAGGCCGAGAATCTCACCACGCGCCTCGTGTTCTTCACCGAGTCCGACCACGATCTGACCGCGGCGATCGCTACCGGCACCTGCAGCGCAATTTCGAAATATGCCGCCCCCGACACGATGCTGCGATCGCTGAGGCTGATGGCGAAGCGCGGCGTGTTGCTGCAGCAGTCCGACCTCTCGCCTGCCGACAAGGGAGCCGACACCGGCAAAATCGAAAAGATGATGGAGCTGTTGACGCAGCGGGAGCGTCAGATCGTACGGCTCGTGTCGGAGGGAATGTCGAACAAGGAGATCGCGCGCAAGCTCAACGTCTCCCAGGGGACCGTCAAAGTCCACCTGTACAATATTTTCCAGAAGCTCGAGATCACCAACAGAACGGTGCTCGCGACCATCGCCCTGCTGCAACGTACCTCCGTGTTCGGCACGCTTTCGCTGGCCCTTCTGGCGCTCGCGATTGCGGACGAACTCAAGGCGGCGGAAGCGAACGACCGTCTCCCGGATGATCACGGCATCGCTCACGCGGACGACCACGCCGATTACGAGCCGTGGAAAAAAGCCATTCTCCGGCACCTCGTCGTCTCCGAATCCGGCGAGACGCCTCCGCCCACGTTGCGCGACTTCTTTGCCAAGGTCGGGCAAGTCGCGAACCCGGCGGCGGCCATCGAAGCGCTGCGCGCGGCCGAGCAGTTCGCGAGCTCGAAGTCCCTCAAAGGCTACGGTGCTGCTGGATCGAGCGCGCCATATCTTGCTGCAGTCTTGCCGCGCGGCACCAACGACACACATGCTGGAGACGAGACGTCTCTGGAGCATCAATTCCCGCGACTGGCTGCAAATCCGATGTCGCTGCACTCGGGGTATGGCACCTTCGCCACGCTCACCGGTGCGTTGATCTTCGCACTGCACGACCCCCATCTCGGCGGGCAGCCGCATGATCCCGCCAAAGCGCTGGCCGACAGCCTCCTGGCCGGCACCGGCGAAAATGCGACGACAAAGGTTGCCGGGATCGCCGATGCCGGCGCTTCTCATGTCGACCCGGCCCATGGTTTCCTGTCGCACGATGCTCCCAAGCCTTCCGCGCTGGTGACCGCTGCAAACGAAAGCGTCGCCGACGAAGGCGCCCAAGGCCAGACGGGCCAGGGCGCCGCGGGTGATGGCCTGCAAAAGACCGTCGGCGTGCCGGACTCCGGCCACGACGCCGGTGCCGGCGGAGATGGCCACGATCAGTCGATGGGCGACAACGCCGACAAGAACGTTGCATCGACCGATGCCGGCTTCACCCCTTCCCAGGCGGCTTTCGATTTCGCATCCGGTTCAGGCAGGCTGAATCTTGCGGCTTTCGGAGCGCTTGCCTGGCTGCATATGACGGCAGCCAGCAAGTCGATACCGCCGCATACGCTCGCCTGGATCTACAACGCCGCGACCAATGAAACGATCGTCTATGTGAACCCGACCGATCATGTTCTCGATATCGGGGAACGCGGCCTGCTGGAAATACATCTGCAGGGCATCGTGTCCGTTGCGGAGGCGGATGCCGTCAATCAAGGAGACGGCGCGGTTGTCGCGGCCACGCTGGAGAAGCTCGAAGAAGCGTTGATATCGACCACCGCAACCGACGAGGCCGGTTCGGGCACAGACAACGTCCATGCCGCTGGCGGAGCGAGCGAGAGCACATCCGATACCACTGGCGCTTGGAGCATTCGCGCCGACGGCGGCCTGAGGTTCCAGTTCGGGCAGCGGACCGGCTTGGGGCCGTCGACGAGGAACGAGACCTCCTCCGGCGAGGAGGCGCATGCCACGGACGAGAGCGATAGTGCGTCGCTGACTCACGTATCATCGCTCACGGTTGCTCGTAGCGAGACAGCCACTGCAGTTGATAATTCCACATCGAAGAACGCGCCGATCAGCGCGAACACTGGTGTGTCGCCGACCGGGCTCAACGAGGTCGTCCAACCGAGCGTCGTAGCGGCCGACAGCACGGACCACGGCAACTCGCAGCACGGGTCGGAATCCGAGTCGCCAAGTGGTGACGACACTGACAAGCCGGGCAACGGCGTCGGCAACGGTGCCGAGAAGCACGCTTCGGATTCGGACCTTCCGCCGGGGTTGGCGAAGAAGGCGGACGCGACGAAATTGACTGACGCCGACTCCAAGCCGGGCAATGGCGTCGGCTACGGCGCCGAGAAGCACGCTTCGGATTCGGACCTTCCGCCGGGATTGGCGAAGAAGGCGGACGCGACGGAAACGACTGACGCCGGCTCCAAGCCGGGCAATGGCGTCGGCAACGGCGCCGAGAAGCACGCTTCGGATTCGGACCTTCCGCCGGGATTGGCGAAGAAAGCGGACACGACGGAATCGACTGACGCCGGCTCCAAGCCGGGCAATGGCGTCGGCAACGGCGCCGAGAAGCAGGCTTCGGATTCGAACCTTCCGCCGGGCTTGGCGAAGAAAGCGGACGCGACGGAAACGACTGACGCCGACTCCAAGCCGGGCAATGGCGTCGGCAACGGCGCCGAGAAGCAGGCTTCGGATTCGAACCTTCCGCCGGGCTTGGCGAAGAAAGCGGACGCGACGGAAACGACTGACGCCGGCTCCAAGCCGGACAATGGCGCCGAGCAGCACGATTCGACCACGGACCTTCCGCCAGGGTTGGCGAAGAAAGCAGACTCGAACGACGTCAAACACGGCAATTCGGGTCACTCAAACTCCGCAGATGCACCGGACGTCGCCGCGATCGTCGAATCGAGCTTCGTGACGGCCGACAGCACGGACCACGGTAACTCGCAGCACGCCTCGGAGCCTCAGCCTGTTCAGACGGCAGCGACGGACCCAACCGATGCGGACTCCAAGCCGGGCAACGGTGGCGGCAATGGCGCCGAGCAACAGGCTTCGGCTTCGGACCTTCCGCCTGGGCTCGCGAAGAAGGCAGACGCGAGCGACGTCGACCACGGCAATTCGGGTCACTCAAACTCCGCAGATGCACCGGACGTCGCCGCGATCGTCGAATCGAGCGTCGTAACGGCCGACAGCGCGGACCATGGTAACTCGCAGCACGCCTTGGATCGTCAGCCCACTCAGACGGCAGCGACGGACCCAACCGAAGCGGACTCCAAGCCGGGCAACGGTGGCGGCAATGGCGCCGAGCAACAGGCTTCGGACCTTCCGCCAGGTTTGGCAAAGAAGGCAGACGCGAGCGACGTCGACCACGGCAACTCGGGTCACTCAAACTCCGCGGATGCATTGGACGTCGCCGCGACCGTCGAATCGAGCTTCGTAACGGCCGACAGCACGGACCACGGTAACTCGCAGCACGCCTCGGATCCTCAGCCCATTCAGACGGCAGCGACGGACCCAACCGATGCGGACTCCAAGCCGGGCAACGGTGGCGGCAATGGCGCCGAGCAACAGGCTTCGGACCTTCCGCCAGGTTTGGCAAAGAAGGCAGACGCGAGCGATGTCGACCACGGCAATTCGGGGCACTCAAACTCCGCAGACGCATTGGCCGCGACCGTCGACTCGAGCGTCGTAACGACCGATAACGCGGAGCACGGCAACTCGCAGAACGCCTCGGAGCCCCAGCCTACTCAGACGGCAGCGACGGACCCAACCGATGCGGACTCCAAGCCGGGCAACGGTGGCGGCAATGGCGCCGAGCAACAGGCTTCGAACCTTCCGCCAGGTTTGGCAAAGAAGGCGGACGCGAGCGACGTCGACCACGGCAATTCGGGGCACTCAGACACACCGGACGCCACCGAGACCATCGAATCAAGCATCGTAACGGCCGACACCGCGGACCACGGCAACTCGCAACACGCTGCGCAATCTGCTGCAGACACATCAGGAGTTGCACCGCCGGCCGAAGCTACGGTCGTCACCGTCGGCACGAGCCAGGAAATGGTGTTCAACTTCGATAGCCCGGCACCTGCTCCGACTTCCGTCGCGGTCGTTCAGCCGAACGTCCAGAATGATCCGCTCGATCTGCACATTCCGCCCGGTCAGCAAAAGATCATCGAGACCATTGCCCAAGTGATCCCGCAAGCACCGGACGACCACGCGGCTGGTCACGGCAATAACGGTCATCACGGCAATTCATCCGCGCATCATGACCTGCTGATTTGACGCTTTCCGGCGTCAATCAGAAAGGCCGCGGGCGCTTCGACGCCGTCGCCGATCAATGGATGATCTGGCCGAGGAAATCCTTCGCGCGTTCGGTCCTGGGCGCGCGGAAGAAGGTCTCGGGATCGGCCTCCTCGACGATCGCGCCGCGGTCCATGAACACCACCCGGTCGGCAATCTCGCGGGCAAAGCCCATCTCATGCGTGACGCAGACCATGGTCATGCCGTCCTTGGCGAGCTCCACCATGGTGTCGAGCACTTCCTTGACCATCTCCGGGTCGAGCGCCGAGGTCGGCTCGTCGAACAGCATGATCTTCGGCTGCATGCACAGCGCCCGTGCGATAGCGACACGCTGCTGCTGGCCGCCGGAGAGCTGCCCCGGATATTTGTCCGCCTGGTCGTGGATGCGCACCTTGCGCAACAGACCGATCGCGCGCTCCTGCGCCTCGGCACGCGACAGGCCGCGCACCTTCATCGGGGCCAGCATGCAGTTCTCAACGATCGACAGATGCGGAAACAGGTTGAAGCTCTGGAACACCATGCCGACCTCGCGGCGGATGCTGTTGACATCAGTCATCCGGTCGGTCAGCTCGACGCCGTCGACGACGATCCGCCCCTCATCGTGCTTCTCGATGTGATTGATGCAGCGGATCAGCGTCGACTTGCCGGAGCCCGAAGGACCGCACAGAACGATCTTCTCGCCGGCTGCGACGCTGAGATTGACGTCGCTCAGGGCGGTGAAATGGCCGAACCGCTTCACCAGCTTTTCCACGACCACGACGGACGCGGACGGCTCCGGTTTATTGCCTGCAGCGAGCTGATGCATTTTCCTCTCCCAAGACCAGGATGACCGTGCGCTGCGCTAGCGGCGCGCTCCCGCGATCGCATAGCGCTTGCGCAGCGACGCCACGCATTGCGATGCCGCCGAGCTGATCGCGAGGTAAACCACCGCGATGACCAGATACATCTCGACGAGGCGGCCGTTGAGCTGCGCGAGCTTGGAGGCTGCGCCGAGCAGATCGGTGAGCGACAGCACGTAGACCAGCGAGGTGTCCTGGAACAGGATGATGGTCTGGCTCAGGATGATCGGGCTGGCGACGCGGAGCACCTGCGGCAGGATCACGGAGCGATAGGTGTCGAAGGTCGACAATGCGAGCGCCTGGCACGCCTCGAACTGTCCCCGGTTCACGGCGCGCAAGCCGACGCGGATGATTTCCGAATAATAGGCGGCCTCGAACAGGCCGAAGGTGATGAACGCCGTCCAGGTCGCACCGATCGGAACCGGCCGTCCGTTGCCGCCGAGATGGCCGAGCACGATCGGTACCAGGAAGAAGAACCAGAACAGGACCAGGATCAGCGGAATCGAGCGCATCAGGGCGACATAGCCACGCACGAACCTGCCGAGTACGGGCACTTCGAAGTGCTGCACCAGCGCCAGGCAGGTGCCGAGCACCAGGCCGACGACGAAAGCCACAGCGGTCAGCGCCAGCGAAAACAGCAGGCCCGACCAGAGGTAAGGCCACGCCTGAAGAACAACGGAGAAATCGAGGCTGTTCATTTCACGACCTCCATCGCGTCGGGCAAGGCGTCAATCTGTTCGGCGGCGCGCGGCGCGGCGGGCTTGACGGCATCGTCCGCGCGGCCCGTGCCGGGAATGCGCACCGCCCGGTCGATCAGCGCCATCCCCTGATAGGCAATCAGCGCCAGCGCGAGGTAGACAAGCGTCGCGGCGCCGAAAGCCGTGAATGTCTGGAACGTCGCTTCGCTGATCTGGCGGGCCTGCGCCGTCAGCTCCATCAAGCCGATGGTGAGCGCGACCGAGGTGTTCTTGTAGATGCCCATCACCTCGCTGGTCAGGCTCGGGATGATCAGGCGCAGCGCCTGCGGCACGATGACGTAGCGATAGGTCAGATATCCGCCGAGCCCGAGCGCGCTGGCCGCCTCGACCTGTCCTTTCGGCAGCGCCTCGATCCCGGCACGAACCTGTTCGGCGATGCGGGCGGCGGTGTAGAGACCAAGGCACACCAGCGCCGGGAAGAACGATCCCCAGGGCGGCGGGATCTGCTTGATGGCGTTGCCGAGCGAGGCGGGAAGGATCTCCGGCAGCACGAAGTACCAGAGGAACATCTGCACGAGCACGGGGATGTTGCGGAAGATCTCCACGTAGAGGCGGGCAACCGCCGCAACGGCGCGGTTCTGCACGGTACGGCCGATGCCGACGACCACCCCGACGGCGAAGGCGATCCACCAGCCGAAGAACGCCAGCGCGAGCGTCCAGCCGAGGCCCGACAACAGCCAATCGATGTAGCGCTGGCCATCCGCGGTCTGTTCAAGAAGCACTGCAAACATGGCGTACCTCAGGGCTCGGTTTGCGGGACGTTTCTCCGGTCAAGGCCGGGAAGCGGATTCCTGTTGACGCGCCTCTTGCCGCGAACCGGAATCCACTTCGCTCGAAAACGCTCTAGTCGACCGCGTCGCTGGGATGTGCGATCCGCTCCGTCAGCTCGACCGTCAGCGGGAACGCCAGATTCTCATTCTTGGGCGGGATCGGCCGCGTGAACCACTTCGCGTAGGTCTTCTCGAACTGCCCCGACGCCATCTGCTTGGACAGGACATCATCGACGAGCGTCTTGAAGCCGGTATCGCCCTTCGTGAACATCAGGCCATAATAGATCTTGGCGTAGCCCTCGGGCAGAAATATCAGCGCATCCGGCTTCGGAGCCGCGGCCTTGAGGCCCGCGAGAAGGATGTCGTCCTCCATGAAGGCGGCCGCGCGGCCGGTGTTCAGCATCAGGAAGGATTCGGCATGGTCCTTGGCCTGGACGATGTTGAAGCCGAGCTGATCCTTCGCATTCACGGCTTGCGCGAATCCGACGGCATTGGAGCCCTGGGTGACGACGACGGTCTTGCCCTTGAGATCGCCGGCCGTCTTCAGGCCGCTGTCCGCCTTCACCAGCCAGCGCGGCTGGCTCACGAAGGTGGCGACGGAAAACGACACCTGCTCCTGCCGCTTCTTGTCGTTGGCAGTGCCGCCGCACTCGATATCGACGGTGCCGCTCTGGATCAGCGGTATGCGGTTGGACGAATTCACCGGAACATAATTGACCTTCAGGTTGGGCAGGCCGGTCTCCGTCTTGATGCGCTCGACGATGGCCGCGCAGAGATCGAGCGAGAACCCGATCGGCTTCTGGTCAGGACCGAGATAGGAGAACGGTATCGAGGCCTCGCGATGGCCGATCGTGATGGCGCCGTTCGATTTGATCCTGGCGAGCGTGGGACTGTCGGCGGCAGCGGAGGGCCCAGTGATGGCACTGAAGACCGCAAAGCCGGACAGAAGGCTCAAGACACGCGCAACTTTCGTCATGTACGTCTCCTTGATGAGCAGCCTCAAGCGGCCCTCGATGATGGCTTCACGCCGCGCCGCTGGATGATCTCGATCAGGCGGTCGACATCCGCGAACGTATTGAACATCCCGAACGACACGCGGATACCGTCGCGCTCCGGCGACACGCGCACCCCATTCTCCTCGAAATGGCCGAGCCATTCGGCGGCGGGCAGCGCGATGACGTAGATGTGCGGCGCGCGATGCTGCCGCGCCCGGGGGCCGACGAGACGAACCTCCAGCGCATCGAGCCGGGAGATCAGGTGGTCGCCGAGATCGAAGCAATGGTTCTGAATGTTCTCAACGCCCAGCGCTTCGATCATGTCGAGCGATGCGCCGAGGGCGTGGATCGCCGGAAGATTGAAATTGCCGAGCTCGAAGCGGCGCGCGCTCGGGGCGGGCGCGAGCCTGTCGGGCCGGGCGATGAGATCGGCCGGGACTTCGGCAAGGCTCGCGGCCGCGAGATAGGAAGGCTCGAGTTCGACCCTCGACTTGTCCCAATAGAGCAGGCCCAGCCCCTGCGGCACCAGCAGCCCCTTGTGACTGCCCGAGCCGATCAAGGTCGCGCGCATCGCCTTGGCGTCGATCGGCACCACGCCGATCGCCTGCATCACGTCGACGACGAAGTAGAGCCCCCTCTCCTCGCAGAGCGCGCCGATGCTTTCGACGTCGAAGCGATGACCGGCATGGAAGGTCACCTGCGACATCGAGATCGCCTTCGTGCTCGCATCGATGTAGGGACGAAGGCTGTCGGCGTTGACGATCTCCGTCATCGGCACGAACGCGACGGTCACGCCCTTGCGCTGCAGATTGAGGAACGCATAGGCGTTGTTGGGATGATCGCCGTGGATCATCAGGACCTTGTCGCCGGCGCGCAGCGGCAGCGCGTTCGCCGCGATGTTCATGCTCTCCGAAGTGTTCTTGGTGAAGGCGATCTCGTCGGCCGATGCGCCCAGCAGCCGCGCCATCTTCCCGCGGGTCTGCTCGACGCGGTCGAGCCAGACGCTCTTCGGGCCGGCGGTCTCGAGACCTTCGCTCAGGAAGCGATCGATCGCCGCCTTGACGGGGCGCGCGAGCGGGGTCTGGAAGCCGGAATCGAGATAGGTGATCCGCTCGGCTGCCGGAAACTCCTTCCGCACGGCTTCGACGTCGTAATGGCGAGACATCCCATTCTCCCGATGAGCGCGCACCCGGACCGAGAATGCGCTGCACAAAACCTGATCACCTCTCGATGACGCCAACGATATGAGCAATCTATCGACGGAGCCAAGCGTGATTTTCATATTTCAATAGTAATTATTCCGAAAACTGATAATTTAGTGAAAACGTAGAGCGCGGGAGGACCAATGCTGCAAACCACGTCCGACGGACCGCTCGATCGGGCATTCGCCATCGTCGGCCATGTCGCCGCCCAGGTCCGGGCCGTCTCCGTCGTGGAAATCGCCAGCGCGCTGTCGCTCCCGCTGCCGACGGCGCATCGCCTGATCGGAAACCTGGAGCAGCGCGGACTTCTGCAGAAAGCGGTCGGAACGAAGCGCTATGTGGTCGGCAACCAGCTGGTCACGCTGTCGGCCAAGGTCATCGGCGCGGCCTTTCGAACCGCGCGCCGGCACGCCGTGCTCCGCGCGGTCGCGGCGGAGATCGGCGAGCAATGCGAGATCGGCGTCGTGCGCGACAATGTCGTCGCCTATGTCGACAGCGTGCGCGTGTCGCAACCGCAGGGCCTGCAATTCAACCCGGGCGAAGCGGCGCCGCTTCACTGCACCTCGACCGGCAAGATCTACATGAGCCGGCTGCCGTCGCGGGCGCGCGAGAAGCTGTGCCGCGCGTTGGCGCTCACCAAATACACCGAGACCACGATCGTCGACGTCGACAGCCTGATGCAGGTCCTCGAGGACACGCGCAAGCGCGGCTGGGCCAAGACCAATGAAGAGTATGTGCGTGGCGTCGTCGGCTGTGCAGTTCCGATCCTGTCTCCGGATCGCGAGCTGATCGCGTGCCTCGGCGTATCCGTTCCGGTGGCGCGCGTCAGCTTCACCGAACTGGACCGGTTCATAGCCCCGCTGCAGAAGGCCGCAGCGTTGCTCTCCGAAACGATCCTCGGGGATGACGAGGACGGCGCCGGCGAGGCACCTTGATCCGTCCCGCTCGATCCAGTTCGGCCGCGTTCTCGGTCAGCTCTTCGTGCTCGCCGTCTTGTCGAGTGCGGCGCGCAAGCCATTGGCGAGCTTGATCGCGTCGTCGTTGGCCCAGAAGTGCATGAAGAAGAGGCGCGGCTGCTCATCGAGCATGTGGCTGTGCAGCGCCGTCACGGCGATGCCATGCGACCGGAGCGCCCTGATGACGGGGTTCACCTCGTCGCCGGTCAGCACGAAATCGCCGGTGATGGCCGCCTTGCCGCCCCCGGTCGGCTGGAAGTTGATCGCGATGGCCACGCCCAGCGGCCCGACCGGGCTCAGCTGCATTCCCTGCTCGGTGACCGGATCACGCCGGGGAACGTTGAACTGATAGACGCCGCCATTGGCCTGGCCTTTGACGCCGATGATCTGATCGAGCTGCGCGGTGTCGAGATCGACGGCCGGTGGCTGCGACGACGCCGCGGGCGCCGACGGCGGCGTCTTGCTTTCGGCAAGCGCACCCTTGATGGCGGCTGCGATCCCGACCGGATCGCCGTGACCGGCGACGTGCATGTAGAACGTCGCCGGACTCGCTCCAAGCAAATGATTGTGCACCGCCGTGATCTCCAGCCCGCTCGCGATCATCTTCAGCATGACGGGATTGATCTCGGACTCGAGCAGCACCAGATCGCCCATCGCCATGGCCCCGCCAGGGGCAGGCTTGAACGCGACCCAGCCGCCAAGCGCCAGTGCCGGCTTGATGGTCACTCCATCAAGCGTCACCGTGAGGTCGGTGCGCGGGAAACCGTAGCGGTGCACGTCGCCGGTCACGACCGGCTTGCGGCCCATCGCTTCATCGACCTTCTGCCAGTCCACATCTTGCGCGCGGGCGCTCGCGATGAAGCAGGCGCCGAGGGCCGTCAGCGCCGAGATTGTCTTGCGCATTGATCTGCTCCCTTGAGCTTGAATCCGGTTTCTGGACCCGTCCGTAAAATCAGTTCCTCTCCTTGATCTGGCCGCTGCTGTCGACGACGAGCCGCACCTGCTTGCCGTTCTTGATCGCCTTCGCGACCGTCCCCTCTGCAGTCGACTTGATGTCGCTGACCTCCGTGTAACCAGCCGCCTTGATCCGGGCGACGAGTTCGTCCTGGGTCAGCGCGCGTGCGGCCGACACGCCCGTCAGCGCCAGAATCAGGGAAGCCTGAAGGATTGTCCGTATGCGCATGGTCGTTCTCCTGGTCGTGTCCCCGCCCCAGGTCCGTTTCGCAAGGTTACGCACCGACAAGGCCGGCGCGCTGCACCGGACCAACAAGCCGACGTGATGTGTTGAAAGTTATCGGGGTGGCTGATGACATGCGGCGTCCTTGGTGAAAATCAGGACGCGATTCTTGGGCATGTCGCCTCACGGGGAGATCGCACGTCCCCGATCACCTGAGTAGAAGCTCGGACCGGCCAGGCTGTCAACTCGCTCCTCCCCGCAGACTGTCACAAAGAATTTTGCGTCGCTTTGGAACCACGCCGCCACTCTTGAAACCTGAAGACCATCTCACGTAAGATGGTGCGCAAGGGGACAATGCAGACTCCCCGTGAGACCCAGGTCCAAGCTCTGCGCAGCACGCATATTCGTGGAGCTTGCGCATGGACACCGAACGTCACACCCCTCACCGTCAGACCGTAGCCATCCTCTCACGCGGCGACGCTGCCGCGCGCCGGGACACGACGGCACACAACAGCCGCTTCGTCCGCGTCTTCGAGGCGCTTGCCGCTGCCGGCATTGATGCGTATCCGGCGATCTACGACGAGAGCTTTGCGGGCGCCGTCCGCGATCAATTGCTCACCGCCGATGGCGTGCTCGTATGGGTCGATCCGATCCATCAGGACAAGACGCGCGCCGAGCTTGATGCCCTGCTGCGCGATGTCGCCGCGCAGGGGCCATGGGTGAGCGCGCATCCGGACGTCATCCTGAAGATGGGCGTCAAGGACGTGCTCTACCGCACGCGTCATCTCGGCTGGGGCACCGACACCCATCGCTACGACACCGCGGCGAAATTTCGTGCCGAGTTTCCGTCGCACCTTCGGGTGGACGGGCCGCGCGTGCTCAAGCAAAATCGCGGCAATGGCGGCCAGGGCGTCTGGAAGGTCGAGGCCTTGCCCAACGACGGCGGCATGGTCCGGGTGCTTCATGCGCAGCGCGGCAGCACGCCCGAGGACATGCCGCTCGACGCATTGCTGGCGCGATGCGAGCCCTATTTCGGCTGGGGCGGCTGCATCATCGACCAGGCGTTTCAGCCGCGCCTGCCCGACGGCATGATCCGCTGCTACATGAGCGGCGCCGGGGTCGCAGGCTTCGGACAGCAGAAGATCAAGGCCCTGATCGCGCCGCCGCCGGAGGGACCGGACTCGCCGGAAGCGCAGCCGGGTCCGCGGATCATGCACGGACCCGACGCCCTGCAATTCCAGGCACTGCGGCGGTCGATGGAGGACGAATGGACGCCGCAGATGATGGCGACGCTCGGCATCGACGCGGCGTCATTGCCCGTCATCTGGGACGCCGACTTCCTGTACGGACCGCGCACGGCCACCGGCGCCGACAGCTACGTCCTGTGCGAGATCAACGCGAGCTCGTGCTTTGCGATCCCCGAGGAAGCGCCAGCGGCGATCGCGCGGACCGTGCTGGAGCGCTTCCGTCAGAGCCGGCACGTGCGGTCCGGCTGAACGAAGACGTCGCCGGGACCCACCGCGGCGGGTCGACCTACTCGGCCGCTTGCGGCGGGCGCATTGCGCTCGCCGCGTCGGCTGCGTGCATCTCCGCACCGGCCGCTCGCTCGCCGCGAGGAAGCCCCCGCCCCTTCACCAGGCCGAAGATCGCCGGGATCACGATCAGCGTCAGCAGCGTCGACGAGATCATCCCGCCGATCATGGGGACGGCGATGCGCTGCATGATCTCCGACCCGGTGCCGGTGCTCCACATGATCGGCAACAGGCCCGCCATGATGGCGACCACCGTCATCATCTTGGGCCGCACGCGCTCGACCGCGCCGGTCATGATGGCATCGTGGAGATCTTGCCGCGTCAAGGTCCGCCCTTCGGCTCTACGCTCCGCCGTCATCTCGGCCAGCGCGTGATCGAGGTAGATCAGCATCACGACGCCGGTCTCGGCGGCGACGCCGGCGAGCGCGATGAAGCCGACCGCGACGGCGACGGACAGGTTGAAGCCGAGCCACCACATCATCCAGATGCCGCCGACCAGCGCGAACGGCAGCGACAGCATGACGATGAGGGTTTCGGTCATGGCCCTGAAGTTCAGGTAGAGCAACAGGAAGATGATCGTCAGCGTCACCGGCACCACGATCTTCAGGCGCGCGGCCGCTCGCTGCAGATATTCGTACTGGCCGCTCCACACGACGTAGTAGCCCGGCGGGAACTGGACGCTGTCGCTCACCGCGCGCTGCGCTTCGGCGACATAGCTGCCGATGTCGCGATCGCGGATGTCGACATAGATGTAGGTCGCGAGCTGACCGTTCTCGGTGCGGATCGACGTCGGCCCGCGCGCCGGCTCGACCCTGGCGACTTCGCCGAGGGGCACGGCGCCGCCCGCCGGCATCGGCACCAGAATGTCGCTGGCGATCGCCTTGGGATTGTCGCGGAGATCGCGCGGATAGCGCATGTTCACCGTGAACCGTTGCCGGCCCTCGACGGTCGTCGTGACGGTCTGACCACCGAGCGCCGAGGCAATGGTGTCCTGCACGTCCTGGATCAGGATGCCGTACCGGGCGAGCGCTTCGCGATCGGGAACGATCTCCAGATAGTAGCCGCCGATGCCGCGCTCGGCATAGGCCGACGACGTGCCGGGAACGGCCTTGATCACGCGCTCGACCTGCTTGGCAAGACGGTCGATCTCGGCGAGATCCGTGCCCATCACCTTAACGCCGACAGGCGTGCGGATGCCGGTCGACAGCATGTCGATCCGTGCCTTGATCGGCATGGTCCAGGCGTTGGAGACACCAGGGAATTGCAGCGCCTTGTCCATCTCGGCGACGAGGCTGTCGACGGTCACGCCGGGACGCCATTGCTCCTTCGGCTTCAGGTTAACGACCGTCTCGAACATCTCGGTCGGCGCCGGATCGGTCGCGGTCGCCGCCCGTCCTGCCTTGCCGTACACCGAGGCAACCTCCGGGAACGACTTGATGATCCGGTCCTGCGTCTGCATGAGCTCGGCCGCCTTCGTCACGGAAATGCCCGGCAGCGTTGTCGGCATGTAGAGCAGCGTACCTTCGTTCAGCGTCGGCATGAACTCGGTGCCGAGCTGGCGCGCCGGCCAGACCGTCACGGCGAGCACGACGAGCGAGGCGAGGATCACCAGCGTCTTGGCCCGCAGCACACCCTTGATCACCGGGCGGTAGACCCAGATCAGGAAGCGGTTGATGACGTTCCGCCTCTCCGGAACGATCCTGCCACGGACGAAGATCACCATCAGCGCCGGCACCAGCGTGACGGACAGCAAGGCCGCCGCGGCCATCGCGAAAGTCTTGGTGAACGCCAGCGGGCTGAACAGCCGTCCTTCCTGCGACTCCAGCGTGAAGATCGGCATGAACGACACGGTGATGATCAGCAGGCTGAAGAACAGGGCGGGTCCAACCTCCGCGGCGGCCGCGATCAGGATCTCCACGCGCGACCGGCCGGGCTCGGCCCGTTCGAGATGCTTGTGCGCGTTCTCGATCATGACGATGGCAGCATCCACCATGGCGCCGATCGCGATGGCGATGCCGCCAAGGCTCATGATGTTCGATCCGAGCCCCAGCAGCTTCATGGCCCCGAACGCCATCAGCACGCCGACGGGCAGCATCAGGATCGCGACGAGCGCACTGCGGACGTGAAGCAGGAACACGATGCAGACCAGCGCGACGACCACGCTCTCCTCGAACAGCGTATGCTTGAGCGTGTCGATGGCGGCGTAGATCAGGCCGGAGCGGTCATAGACCTGGACGATCTCGACCGACTTCGGCAGGCTGCTCGCGATCTCGGTGAAGCGCTTCTTGACGTTTTCGATGACGTCGAGGGCGTTGACGCCGAACCGCTGCAGCACGATGCCGCTTGCAACCTCCCCCTCGCCGTTCAGCTCGGCGATCCCGCGCCGCTCGTCGGGACCGAGCTCGACATTGGCGATGTCGCGCAGCAGCACCGGCGTGCCGCCGGAGGTCTTCAGCACGATGTTGCCGAGATCGTTGATGCTCTTGATGTAGCCCTTGCCGCGGATGACGTATTCGAACTCCGAGAGTTCGACCGTGCGCCCGCCGACGTCGGCGTTGCTGGCACGGATCGCGTCGCGGATCTTCTGCATGCTGATGCCGCGATCGCGCATCCGCTGCGGGTCGAGCACCACGTTGTACTGCTTGACGAAGCCGCCGATGCTGGCGATTTCGGCGACGCCCTCGGCCTTGGCCAGCGCGAACTTCAAGTTCCAGTCCTGGATCGTGCGGGTGTCGGCGAGGTTCAGCTCCTTCGACACGACCGCATATTGATAGACCCAGCCAACACCAGTGGCGTCGGGACCGATCGTCGGGGTGACGCCGGCGGGAAGCCGCGACGCCGCGCCGTTGAGGAATTCCATGACGCGCGAGCGCGCCCAGTAGATGTCGGTGCCGTCCTCGAAGATCACGTAGACGAACGACACGCCGAAGAATGAGAAGCCGCGCACGACCTTCGATTTCGGCACGGTCAGCATGGCCGTCGTCAGGGGATAGGTGACCTGGTCCTCGATCACCTGCGGCGCCTGGCCGGGATATTCGGTGTAGACGATGACCTGCGTGTCCGAGAGATCGGGGATTGCGTCCAGCGGCAGGTGAAGCAGCGCGTAGAGGCCGGCTGCGGCCGCAAAGCCGGTGCCGAACAGCACCAGCAGCAGGTTGCGCGCCGACCAGGCGATGATGCGGGCGATCATTTGCGCTCTCCCGCCGCATTGTCCGTGGCCTGTGGTGCGGCTTCGGCGAAACCCTTGAGCGCGGCCTTCAGGTTGCTTTCCGCATCGATCAGGAAGTTGGCGGAGGTGACCACGGCCTCGCCATCCCCAAGGCCGTCGCGGATCTCGACATAGCCGCCGCCGCGCCGGCCGAGCTTCACCTCGCGCGGCTCGAAGCGCCCTTCCCCCTTGTCGACGAGGACGGCCTGGCGCGTGCCGGTGTCGAGCACCGAACTGTCGGGCACGGCGAGGACAGGTGCGGGATCGGCCGTGTCGATATCGGCATCGACATACATGTCGGGCAACAGCACCGCGTCCGGATTGGCAAGCCCGATCCGGACGCGAACGGTGCGGGTGTCGCGGTTCACTTGTGGATAGACAATCGCAATCGTCCCGGTGAAGGTCCGGCCGGGAAAGCTGCGCGCCCTGACCGTCACGCGCTGACCTACCGCGATGTTACCGAGATCGCGCTCGGCGACGTCGACCAGGGCCCATACGAGCGAGGTGTCCGCGATCCGGAACAGCACGTCGCCGGGATTGGCCCGCATGCCCTCGATCGCATTGCGCTCGAGCACGATGCCGTCACGCGGCGCCGACCAGCGCACCGTCACGGGCGCGACGTGCGTCTTCTCCATCTCTGCGATGACCTGCTCGGGAACGTCGAGATTGACCAGCCGTTGCCGCGAACCGCGGCCGTACATCTCGACGCCGCCGACCGTCTTCGAGGTGATCGTCGCCAGATATTCCGCCGCCGCGGACGCGATCGCCGAACTGTAGATCTCCATCAATGGCTGACCGGCCTTGACGCGCGCGCCAGTGGTGACGTCGGCGACCTTCTGAACAAAGCTCTCGGCCCGCATGACGATCACCGACACGCGGCGCTCGTCGAGCTGGATCGTGCCGGGCGCCTTGACCGCGACGCTGATCGGACGCCGCTCCACGGGCACGGATTTCACACCGGTGCGCTGAATCTTGCCCGGCGAAAGCTTCACCGTCCCATCGTCAGCCTCGTCGCCGTCGTAGACCGGGATATAGTTCATCCCCATCGGATCCTTCTTCGGCACCGGCGAGGTGTCGGGCAGGCCCATGGGATTGCGGTAGTAGAGAATCCGGCGCGAGGGCTCGAGCGTCGCCTGACCGTCGTCGTAGACCGGCAGGTAATCCCGCCCGCGATCATTCTTCTTCGGTCCCGCCGACCAGAGCGGCATCCCGCTCGGATCGCGGTAGTAGAGCGGCGTGCGGTTCGCGGCGGGCGCAGCCGGGCCCATCTCGGCGTGCGCCAGCCAGTGCCCATTGCCGAGGGACCAATGGGCCCCCAGGATCAGGCCTGCGCCCAGCACTGAGATCGTCACAAGACGTAGCGTTTTCATGGTGTGTCTCGGCGCGCTGCGGGAAGCGCGCTTTCCAATCAAAAGGGAGAGAGAAGTTCGGGCGCCGTCCGACGGCGCCCGAAGGCTACTTCGTCGCCTTGACGACGACCTTGCCGGTCACGGTCTCAGGCTCGCCCTGCACCTTCGCGGACAAGGTCACTTGATAGCGGCCGGCCATCGGCAGATCCGTCTTGAAGGCGTACACGCCCGGCTCCTTGGAGGGCTGCGGCGCGACCGCGGACTCCATCTCGGCCATCCCATCCGGCGCCATGTCCACGCGGGTCTTGAAGATGACGGCATCCGGCACCGGCTTGCCGGTCTGCTTGTTGACGAGACGAATGGCGAGCGTGACGTCCTCGCCCTTCTTCATCTCGGGATTGACGGGCTCGAACGCATAGTCGCCGGCGCCGGCCATCGCCGCCGTTGCGGCAAGCGAAAGGGTGGCGGCGAGCGCCGCGGTGCTGAGTTTGAAAAGCATGGTCCTGTCCTCATGGATTGATCTTCCGCCGCGGCGCATTGGGCGCGCGCGTCAGTCATCGTCGCGCGCAAGTTGTCTTGCGCGCGTCTGGCTGTCGGGAGATCAGACTCGAGGAGGTCGGAAGGGCGGGCTGCCGCCGCGGACGGAGACGACCTGATCCGCGGGAATTGCGATGGCGCCTGCAGCCAGGGCAAGGAATGCGAAGGCCAGCGGGCGGACGTCGCCAAGCGCGATGGTGCCGCCGACGCAGCAGAAGCCCATGCCGCACTTGTAGCCGGCGGGCTTGGAGCCCGTTCCCTTCATGTCGGGACAACAATCGTCCATCGACATGTCGGCGCCGCCGCTCATCTGCATGGCCGTCTTCATGTCGTCCTGCGACATCGCAGGGCCGGAGGCGGACGCGCCAACAGGCAGCATCGCCAAGGAGATGGCGATTGCGAATGCCAGGATGGTACGGACGAACCGCATCTCGATCGACTTAACCTTTCGGGCCGGAACCGGTCCTGACTAACATACTCCGGGGCCCGAGGCATTCCTTGATTATGGTCAAGCATTCGTGAGCGGGGCTTCTCCACCGGGGCTGCGGCGCTCCCGCGATTGTCGGTCAGATCTTCGGAAGCTTCGCCCGCTCCACCACGCCGGTCCATTTGGTGATCTCGGTCTCGATCAGCGTCTTCATCTCCGCCGGCGAGCTGCCGCGGACCTCGCCGCCGACGGCGGTTTCCAGGCGCTGCTTGATGTCGGGATCCCGGAGCACCTCGAGGGTCGCCGCGTTGAGCGTCGCCATGATCGCGGGCGGCGTTCCCTTCGGAGCCAGCAGGCCGGCCCAGGTGCGCACGTCGTAGCCCTTGATGCCGGCTTCCTGCACGCTCGGGACATCGGGCAGCAGCGCGGTGCGCGTGGGCGAAGTCACCGCGAGGCCGCGGATCGCGCCGCTCTGGATTTGCGGTGCCAGCAGGACGGGCGTGCCGACGATGACTGGAACCTCGCCGCCGAGCAGCGCGGTGATGGATTGCGAATCCCCGCGATAGGGCACGTGCACGATCTCGACGCCGGCGGTCGCGTTCAGCAGTTCGCCGGCGAGATGATGCGTCGAGCCGAAGCCGACCGATCCGAAGCTGAGCGCGCCCGGCTTCTCCTTGGCGATGGTGATGAGATCGCCGAGCGATTTTGCAGGGTGATCGTTGCGCACCGCGATGACGAGCGCGTAATAGACCAGCGTCGAGATCATCTCGAAACTCTCGGCCGGCTGATAGGCGAGGCTCTTGTAGGTCGCCGCGGAGATCGCATGCGCGCCGGTGACGAGGCCGATGGTGTAGCCGTCGGGCGCGGCCTTCGCGATCGCGTCAGCCGCGATGTTGCCGCCCGCTCCCGGCTTGGCCTCGACGATGATCGGCTGCCCGAGCTTCTTCGAGAGCCCGTCCGCGACGATGCGCGACAGCGTGTCGGCCGCACCGCCCGCGGCAAAACCGTGCAGCAGGCGGATCGGCCGCGACGGGTAGGTTTCCGCCGACGCCGGGTGCGCCGTGAGACCGGGGCCCAGCAGAAAAATGGCCGCAGCGAGCCGCTTCATCCAGAGCATGGATGCTTCTCCCTTTCGATTGTTATGTCTTGTCTTGCGTTTTCTTGGCCGCAAGCGTGTGCGGCGGTCTTCCGTCGAACTCAGATGCGCTAGCGCGCGAACTCCGTGCATTCCGGCGATGGTGCCATGCCCCAAACGTCGCGCGGCAGCCCGACCCAGACTTTCGGGCGCTGCGGACGATCGCGATGCCACGGGCGCGGCTCGAAATAGCCGAGCGCTTCGTCGGTCATGCGATCGAGGTCGTAGAACAGCTCGACCAGATGCCCGTCGGGATTGCGGTGGTAGATCGCGGTGTTGTGGCCGGGGCCGTGACGCACCGGTCCCCACAGCACGGGCAGCTTGTGCCGCGCGAGATGATCGCAGGCCTGGTGCATGTGGGTGGGGCCGCGCAGCTCGAAGGCCACGTGATGAAGGCCGCGCACGTCCGCACGGGCGAAATTCAGCGTGTGATGCTCGAAGCCGCTGCGCATGAAGACGAAGCGGTCCTCGATCCAGTCGGAGACCCGCAGGCCCATCACGTTAGCGTAGAACTCCGAGGCGGCTTTCGGATCGGGCGTGCGCAGCGCGACGTGACCGAGCTTGGCGACCGTGAGGCCGCCGATCCGCTCCTGTGCGGGCGTCGGTGTCCAGCCCTGGATCAGCTCGAAGCGCGTCCCTTCGAGGTCGCTGAAGGACAGCAGCCTTGAGATTCCAGGCAGGGAATCGCTGTGGAGCTCGGGCCGCAAATCCGCCTGCTTCAGCGCGGCGCCCAGTGCCTCGAGCTGGACGTCCGGCGATATCTCGAAGGCGATGCTCTTCAGCGCGGCGTCACCGGGCTCGATCACCAGCGAGAGCTGCTCGCAATCATTGGCGAGGAACAGGCGATCTCCGTCGCGGGCGACGAGGCCAAGACCGATCACGCCGCGGTAATAGTCGAGCAGCCGCTCCGGATCGGGCGAGGTGAAGGTCGCGTGCCGCAGCCGCGTGAAGCGTGCAATGGATGCTTGTGTCATCGTGCGGTCCATCCCCTCACGGCGTCATGATGATCTTGCCGAGCGCAGAGCCCTGCTCGAGCAGCGTGTGCGCCTTCCTGACCTCGTCGAGCCTCAAGACCGCCGAGATCGCCGGCTTGATCGCATTGCGGCTCAGCGCCTCGATCACGCTGCGCATCAGGGCGCGGCGGCCGTCGCGATCATGGTCGTAGATGTGGAAGGAGAAGCAGCGTACCGCCGGACAGATGTCGAGATGACCACGCATCGCCGCCATCAGGTTCTCTTCCGGCAATCCGGCGAAGGCGTTGTACGACAGCAGCGTGCCCCATTTTCCGAGCGCGCCGAGATAGCCGGTGAACTCCGGCCCGCAGACATGATCGAGCACGAGGCCGACGCCCTCGCCCTTGGTCAGCTCGCGCGTACGCGCCACCACGTCTTCGCTCCGGTAGAAGACCGTGTGATCGGCGCCGTTCGCCTTCGCGAACGCGGCTTTTTCCTCGGTCGAGACCGTGCCGATGACGGTCATCCCGGCGAGCTTTGCCAATTGCACCAGCGCGGTGCCGACGCCGCCGGCAGCGCCGATCACCAGCGCGCTGCCAGGTGCGCGCGGATGGCGGCACTCGTGCAGCAGCGCATAGGCGACCTGGTAGTTCGACAGGCACACGGCGGCTTGCAGATCGACATTGTCTGGGAGTGCGTGAACGGCATCCGCCGGCGCGACCACATAGTCCGCGTAGCAGCCGCCGCGCTGCGACAGATCGCGCGCGCTCAACAGCACCTTCTGGCCGATCGCAAAGCCCTCGACGCCGGACCCGAGCGCGGAGATGCGGCCGGCGACGTCGTTGCCCGGATTGGCCGGCAGCGGCGGCATCCATTTGTAGACGCCGCGCCGGATCAGCACGTCGGGTTGCCCGACCCCGAACGCCTCGGCCCGGATCTGCACCTGGCCGGCGCCCGGCGCAGGCACCGGAAGCTCGACCACCTCAAGTGCATCCGGCCCGCCCGGCTGACGCACCAGCACCGCTCTCATGATTCCATAGCCTCCCAAAGCCATATTTTCGAAAATAATACCGTTTGCGAAAATTATTGCAAGATGGTCGTTGGCGCGTCATCTTGAGGCATCGATTCATTGGCAGAGCCATGCCCGACAGCGCCATCCGCCCCCGCAAGGAATTCGGCAAGACCATTGCCGCCGACATCACCCATCGGCTGCGCGAGGAGATCATTGCCTGCGGCCTCGCCCCCGGCGAGCCGCTGCGGTTCGACGTGCTGCGCGAACGGTTCGGCGCGAGCTTCACGACGCTGCGCGAGGCGCTGACCGCGCTTGCCGCAGAGGGCCTCGTCGACGCCCAGGAGCAGCGCGGATTTCGCGTCGCGCCGGTCAGCCGTCAGGATCTGGTGGAGGTCACCGATGCGCGGGTGCTGATCGAGGTGGAATTGATCCGCCGCTCGATCGAACGCGGCGACGACGACTGGGAAATCGCGGTGATATCGACGCTGCACCGCCTGAAGCGGATCGAGCAGCGCGATCCCGAGCATCCCCTGCGCGACCCCGAATGGAAGATCGCCCATCGCCAGTTCCATCAGGCGCTGGTGTCCGCCTGCGGCTCGGCGACGCTGCTCGCCATCCGTGCCGAACTGTTCGACCGCGCCGAGCGCTACCGGCACCTGTCGGCCAATTTCCGGCCGCGCCCGCGCGACAAGGCCGGCGAGCACCAGGCGATCATGCAGGCCGCGATCTCGCGCAATGCCGATCTCGCCGTGCAACTGATCGAGACGCATATCCGCTCGACCTCCGACAACGTGGCGACCTACGCCGGCCATCTGCTCGACGCCGAATAATCGCGCGGCCGCATTTTCGAGACCGGCGGGCTTGCGCGCGGGCTTATTTTCGAAAATAATAGATAACATCGAAAATACGAACCCTTGGGGCGAAACCATGAAGCTGCTGTCGTTCTTGGACGGAAACCGGGAAAGCTGGGGCGCTGTTGTCGAAAACAGCGTGGTGGATCTCGGCCGAGCCCTGCCTCAGTACCCGACGCTGGCGGACTTCCTCGGCAGCAAGGACTACGCGGGACGCGAGGCCATCGTCGCCGCCCACAAGCCGACGATTGCGCTGAACGACATCAAATACCTCCCGGTGATCCCGCGGCCCGAGAAGATCGTCTGCGCCGTGCGCAACTATCTCGACCACCACAACGAGGCGGTGGCGTTCGGCATGAAGCGCGAGATCACGGAGTTTCCGCCGATCTTCCTGCGGGTCTGGCGCTCGCAGGTCGCGCACAACGCGCCGGTGATCCGGCCGAAGGTTTCCGACAATTTCGACTGGGAGGGCGAGCTCGCCGTCGTGATCGGCAAGGGCGGCCGCCACATCAGCCAGGCGGACGCCTGGAATCACGTCGCGGGCTATTCGATCTACAACGACGTCAGCGTGCGCGACTGGCAGCGCCATGCGCAGCAGATCGCCTCCGGCAAGAACTTCGTCGGCACCGGCCCGTTCGGACCGTGGCTGGTCACGCCCGACGAGATCGGCGATCCCACCAAGCTGAAGCTCGAGACGCGCGTCAACGGCGCCACCGTGCAGTCCTCCGACACCTCGATGCTGATCTTCTCGATCCCGCGGCTGATCGAATATTGCTCGACGATTTTCGACCTCGTCCCCGGCGACGTCATCGCCACCGGCACGCCGGCCGGCGTCGGCTTCACCCGCAAGCCGCCGGTCTTCCTCAAGCCCGGCGATTTGGTCGAGGTCGAGATCGAGAACATCGGCGTGCTCAGCAATCCCGTCGTGGACGAGGCGTAAGACGCGGCATGTCCCACGACATTCGCAAGACCGCGCTCAGCGTCGAGACCGTCTGGCACGAGCGCGGACCTCGGCTGGAGAAGCCGCTGCTGGTCGGGACCGCGATCGCGGTGATCCGCAATCCCTTCGCCGGCCGCTATGAGCCCGACCTGATGCCGTTCCAGGCGTCCCTGCGCGAGCTCGGACGCGAGCTGGCGACGCGCCTGATCGCGCAGCTCGGCGGCGCCGAGCGTATCGAAGCCTATGGCAAGGGCATCATCGTCGGCGAGGACGGCGAGCTCGAGCATGGCGCGGTCTGGCACGAAGCCGGCGGCCATGGCATGCGCGAGGTGCTCGGGCAACCCAAAGCGATCGTCCCGGCGGCGAAGACCATCGGCGGGCCCGGCACGCGCCTGATGGTGCCGCTCGGTCACATCCATGCGGCCTATGTCCGCAGCCATTTCGGCACGGCGGAGATGACGCTGTGGGATGCGCCGCGGCGTGACGAGATCGCCTTCGGCCTCGTGATGGCAACCGGCGGCCGCCTGCATGCGCGCATCGGTGGCCTCAAGGCGTCAGGGATTTCCGTCCACGACGGGCAGCGCTGACGACTCAATGCGCGCCGCAGCGGCAGCGCTCGTAATCGGCGGGATCGTGGCTGTTGACGATCCTGACGCGGTCGCCGTGGTTTTGTTTCAGCGCGCGCAGCCGCGCCTGGTTGGCGATCCGCATCTTGCGGTCCATGTCGCCCTTGCGCTGGAACAAGCCGAGCATCAAGGGGACGCGCGGCGCGGCGTCAAGCTGGGCGTGGTGGAAATAGCTGTCGCCGGCATGCAGCAGCCATGTGTCACCCGAGCGCACCGCGATGCCGCAATGGCCGAGCGTGTGGCCGGCGAGCGGGATCATCAGAACGTCCGCCTCCTTGTCGCCGAGCGCGCGCACGCCCCTGAAGCCGAACCAGTCCTCGCCGTCCTCGCCATAGAAGGCCCAGCGCGGCCCGTGGCTCCACTGCCCGGTGACGTAGCGCCCTTCGGGCGGCGCAGGCTTGCGCAGCACCGCCATGTCGTGTTCGGCGCGGTGGACGTGGATCGCGGCATGGGGAAAGTCCGGCACGCCGCCGGCGTGATCGCGATCGAGATGGGTCAGCAGCACGTGGCGCACGTCGGCAGGCGAATAGCCGAGCGCCTTGACCTGCTGCACGGCCGTCTCCGCCGGATCGAGTTTTGGCGCGGTCTGCCGCAGCCATCGCCGGCCCAGCCGGTCTCGCTCCGCGATATCGCCAAGACCGATGCCGGTGTCGACCAGCGCCAGACCATCATTGGTCTCGACCAACAGGCAATGGCAGACCAGCCGCGCGCGCTGGAACAGGCTGCCGGTGCCGTTCACCAGGCGGCGGCCGACCGGGCACATCGTGCCGGTGTTGAGATGGTGGATTTTCATCGTGCGTCCCCGCTGGTTGCAACAGGGGCGACCTTGTCATCTTCCTATCCATAGGTAAAATATAGAATATTGATATTATCTCTAGGCCTATCCTATGGACATCCGCGAGCTTCGCTACTTCGCCGCCGTCTACCGCGAGCGCAATCTGACTGCTGCGGCGCGGGCCTGCTTCGTGTCGCAGCCGTCGATCTCGACGGCGATCACCAATCTCGAGGCCGAGCTCGGCACAACGCTGTTCATCCGGCACAAGAAGGGCGTCGCGCCGACCGCCTCGGCCGAGCAGTTTCACACCCTCGCCCGCCGCATCATCGACGAGGCCGATGCCGCGCGCAGCCTGTTCAGGAAGCCTGCGACCAGGACCAATGTGACGCTCGGCCTGATGCGCACGCTCGACGTGCCCCGGACGATCGCGCTGCTGAAACCGCTGACGGCACGCAGCGACATCGCGCTCCGCCTCGTCGGCAGCGACGAGCGCGCCGACGCGCGGATCATCGCGAAGACCATGCTGCGCAAAGATGAGCATTTCGTGCCGCTGTGGAGCGAGCGCTATGTGGCGGCCCTGCCGCCCTCGCATCCGCTGACCCTGAAGGACAAGCTTCGCGCCGCCGACCTCGCCGAGGTCCCGCTGATCGACCGCTGCCATTGCGAGCAAAGTGCATTCTTCGGCCGCAATGCACAGCGGCGCCAGACGGCGGCGATCGCGCAGTCGGAGGACTGGGCGATGGCACTCGTGGCCGCCGGCGTCGGCATCGCCATCGTTCCGGAAGGCGTGGCGCGAGGCAATCCGGATGTCGCAGTGCGCGACATCGACGTGAAAGTCAGGCGCGAGGTCGGGCTGGCCTACCGCACATCCGTGCCGCTGGCGGATGCGCTGAGGGATCTTGTCGGCAAGCTGCAGAGGCAACGGCGCGGCGCCTCCCCGCGGGCCGAGCGCACGGTTCGCACGCGGATCGCGCCCGGCCGCGGACGTTGACGCGGCGCCGTCGATGCACCGTCATCGCGTGCCGGGATAAGGCTCCGCACCGGTTCCAGACGCGCGAGCCGCGCGAATAACGCTCCGATCACGCCGGATTGCGGCGGGCTCCGCTATCGTTCGTTCGAGGAAGCGGCGTCGCTTCTCAGTCGAGCCGGTATTGGATTGGACATTTCTCATGATTGAGGCCGCGAGCAATCAAGCATTTCTGCTGATGCTGATTTCGGTCTGTCTCGGCGCCTGTCTGGTCTGGGCGTTCTGGGAGATCGAGGAAGCGCAGCGGCGCAGGCGACAGCGGCGCGATCTCGTGCACGGCGCAAGACGCTCGATAAGACCCAGCCACTAGCGCAGTTCCACCCGCTCAGCCCTTCACCACGACCGCGCGGCCGTAAGGCGGCTGGCTCATGACCGGCGGATTGGCGGTCTGGGCGGCGAGTTCGCCGATCAGGCGGTCGGCGTCGGCGGCCATGCCGTCGGGGGCCTGGATCACCAGGCGCTCCAGCGCCCAGCGATAGGAGGAGACGCGCTGCTCCAGGCACTGCTGCACCCACTGCACGATCAGCGAGTTCTCCTGCATGCGCGCGACCGCGTCGTCCTTCTCCCGCGGCGAGAGCGAGGAGACGCGTGCCATGCTGGCATCGCGCTTCCTGTCGAGGTCGATGACGCGGATCGCGGAGGCGAAGAACGGCTCGAAACGGGTGATGTCGTTGCGGACGTCCTCGATCAGCTGCGCATAGCGCGAGGAATGCGAGCGATGCGGCTCGTCGATCAGCGTGCGGCCATACATTGTGAGGTCGAACACGATCTTCTGCTGCCACGGCGAGGGCAGCGCCTTGTAATCGCCGAACACGCTCTTCCAGGCCGGGCGCGACAGCGGCGGCTCGATCATGGGATAGGCGAGGTCGCGGAGCTGGCGCTCCTCGTCGGTGAGCTGGAATTGCGAGGCCTTCAGGCCGAGGCTGCCGGTGGCCTCCCGGCCCAGCCAGCTATGCATGTCGTCGCTGCGCATGTCGGCGCGGGTGCGGCCGAAATCTCCGCCGCTGCAGGCGCCCAGCGCCGCAGCCAACAGCGCGAGCAGGATGGCCGATACGACAGGCCGGATATGGCGGATGCGGTCCGGCATTGCAAAAGCCTGACCGTCAGCGACGGCGACGGCGGCGTCCCGGCGCTGTGCCCTGCTCCGGCCCGCGATCGCCGCTGGTTTCGTCCGCTTCGCGCTCGATGCGGATGACGGGAAGGATCAGAATCGTTCCCATGTCCGCGCGCGGCGTCACGTCCCCCGACGAGCCTACCCGGCGACCGGCCGGAAATTCGATGATGGTCCCCATGTCAGCTCTCTCAATTGCCGCGCGATCAAATACACCCCTGCAACATGGCGATCATTAAGATCAGTTCATGGTTAACGGGGTGTAAACGAGGCCCCTGGACCGTAACCGCACGGACGAGACCGCGCCGTCCCGTTGCGGCACGACAACGCCTTGAATTGAAGGGTTTGCTTCACGCCTCGTTTTCCTTAACGAGCCTTTAAAGGAACCTGCGCTAGGCTCGCCTCCAAGTATCTTTCCCGAGTTGCGTACGCCTCCATGACCAAGTCGCTGTTTCCCGGATTCGACGGGTTGATGACCCTCTCCCGTCGCGAAGGCGTCGATGTCCGGCCGACGCTGCTGCGCGTCCTGACCGACCTCTATGTCCAGACGCGCGTCCACAGCGACGACGAGCAGCGCCAGTTCGTCGAGCTTGCGACGCGGCTGATCGACCAGGTCGACGATGCGACGCGCGCGGCCATCAAGGCGAAGCTCGCGATCTATCCTCAGACGCCGGTGCCGATCCTGCAGAAGCTCGGGCTGGTCGCGGCCCAGGAAGGCCGCCGGGTTCCGCTCGCACGCGAGATCCCCGCGCCGCCAGTGGCGCCCGCCCCGGCCCGCACGCCGACCGACGCGGAGCTGCGGATGGCCGCGAACATGGCGATGCAGCCGAAGGACGCCGCCGAAATCCACGACATGTTCTTCCGCGCCGCCGCCTCCGAGCGCGCGCTGATCCTGCACAATCTGGCGCAGACGCCGTTGAAGGCGGCGCCGCGGATTCCGACCGTGCGCGCCAAGCGCGCGATCCAGATCCTGGAGATGGCGGCGATCGCCGGCGACGTCGAGAGTTTCACCCTCGAGCTCGGCGACAGCCTGATCCTGCCCTCGCGCGTCGCGGCGCAGATCGTCGACGATGCCGGTGGCGAGGCGCTCGCGGTCGCCGCCCGCGCGCTCGACATGCCGAGCCCGAACTTCCAGCGCATCCTCTTGTTCTTCAAGCCGGCGATCGGCACCTCCGTGAACGAGGTGTACCGGCTGGCGCGGCTCTACGACCGCCTCGACGACCGCGCGGCGCTGGTGATGCTGGCCGCCTGGCGCGGCTCGACGCTCGCGGTGACGCGGGCCAAGTACCAGTCCTCGCTGCATGACGGCGAGCGCCAGCGCGCCCGCGCGGGTGCAAGCCAGACGCGGCCGGGCGTGCAGCCGGGCTCGGCGCCAGCGGTGAAGACCGGTACCGGCGGGTCGTCGGAGCGATAAGGCCGGCCTTCAGACGCAGCGACATCGGATGGAGGGTGCGCGACGCCTGCCCCAGGCTCGTCATTGCGCGCGTAGCGAAGCAATCCAGAGCCCCTTCGCAGAGAGCTTTCTGGATTGCTTCGTCGCTTCGCTCCTCGCAATGACGATTGGCGCTAGGTCTTCGCCAATTCCAGGAAATGCCGCCCCGCGCGGTCTTCGGTCTCGACGATCCAGGCGTCGGGGTCGAAGCGGAGCTCCTTGGTCAGGCGCTCCTCGATCGTATGCTCCGGCAGAGGCTGCGCCGCCACCGGCACGAAGAAGCGGTCGACCGGGCGGCCGTCGTCATAGACGGTCTGCGGCGCCGGCACGTAGAGCATCGCATGGCCGTCGAGCAGCGACACCTTCACGAACACCGCGCCCGCCTCCTCGGCGCCGCGGCGGCGCACCGCGCCGAACACGCCCTCGGTCTGACAGCGGCGCAGGTAAGCGGCGACCCAGATGTTGGATTTCAAACGCATGGAAAGGACGATAGGCCAGTGCCGCGATCAGCACCAGCCTTGCGCGCAGACCTGACGATCATTCGACCGGATGGCCGATCACGGCGGCGAGCTCGCGCAGCAGGCGGTCGGAGACCTGGCCGGTGACGGGCATCTTGTGCTCGCGCTCGAATTTCTGGATCGCGGACTGGGTTTCACCGCCCATCGTGCCCGTGATCTTCAGATTGCCATAGCCGTATTCGGACAGCGCGCGCTGCACGCCGGCGATGCGGCGCGCGGCCGGGCTCTGCTGCGGGATCGGCGCCAGCGGCCGGATCGCGGAGGGCGGCGTCGAGGCCGTCGCCTTGACCAGATTGGTCATGGGATCGTTGCCGGCACGCGGCGTCGATGCGGTCGCCTCGACCGGCTTCTCCACGGGCTTGTCGGCGGCGCGCTCGGCAGGCTTGGGCTCGACGCGAAACTCGGTCGCCTTCGGCTCGAGCGGCGAGGTGTCGGCGCCGACGGGGCGCGGACGCGGCATCGGATTGGACAGCGGCACCGACGAGGGCGCGGGAAGATTGATCACGGTGCCGAACATCGGAGCCGGATGGCGGCCCGTCTGCAGGAACAGCGCATTGGCGACGATCGCACCGATGGCCGCGACGGCGACGAGGCCGGCCAGCGTGTCCTTGGGGCTGTGCAGCAGCACGCGCATCACGAGATTGCGCTCGGTCTCGACGTCAATGACCGCAGCCTTGGCGCCACCCTTGGCACCACGGCGGCGCGGAGCAGCTTCGTCGTTGGCAGACTTCTTAGGCACTTTTCTTCACCGGAGCGGGTTGGTCGTGAAGTTGATCCTGGATGTCCTGGCGCGGCACCGGCGTCAAGGTCGCAACCTTGCTCTCGACCGGCTTGCCGTCGAAGGATCTGGCATCGAAAGGTTTGGCTTGCGGCGGCGTGTAGACGAGCGGCAGCTTGACGGTGACGGCGGTGCCCTCGCCCAGCCTGCTTTGTACCGTCATTTCGCCGAGATGCAACGCCACGAGACTCTTCACGATCGAGAGCCCGAGGCCGGTGCCTTCGTGACGGCGCTGGTAGGTCTTGCCGGCCTGGAAGAACGGCGCGCCGATGCGCTTGAGGTCGTCGGGTGCGATGCCGACGCCGGTGTCGCTGATGCGCAGCGTGAGCTGCGATGTCGACGCGGAGGCCGTCACGGAGACCTGACCGCCGCGCTCGGTGAACTTGATCGCGTTGGCGACGAGGTTGAGCACGATCTGCTTGAACGCCCTGGGATCGCCGGTCATAACCGGCAGGTCCTGCGGCGCATCGGTGACGAGATCGACGCCGTTCTCCCGCGCCTTCAGCGCCAGCAGATTGCAGCAATGCAGCAGCGAGGCGCGCGGCGCGAACGGCTCGGACGCGATCTCGAAATTGCCCGATTCCATCTTGGACATGTCGAGGATGCCGTTGACGACCGAGAGCAGGTGCTGACCGGAATCGTTGATGAGCTGGGCGTATTCCTTGCGCTGGCCGGCGCCGAGCATCAGGGTCTGCTCCTGCGCGATCATCTCGGAGAAGCCGATGATGGCGTTGAGCGGCGTGCGCAGCTCGTGGCTCATGGTGGCGAGGAAGCGCGTCTTGGCCGCATCGGCGGCTTCCGCCGCGCTGCGGGCCTGATCGAGCGCCTGCTCGGACAGCTTGCGATCGGTGACGTCGCGCATCACGGCGACGACTTCGGCCTCGCGGGAGGGATCGCGGCCGAGATCCTGATCGAGCGGCCGGCAGCGCATCTCGACCCAGATGAAGTCGATCTGGCTGCGCTCCGAGCCGGCAGGTTCGCGCCGCAAGCGGAACTCGACGCTGCGCACGTCGCCGCGCGCGGCATCGGACAGCGCGGTAAGATAGGCGGGGCGATCGGCGACATGGACACGGTCGAACAGGCCGTGGCCGTGCAGCTGCGTCACCGGCATGCCGAGCATGGCCTCGACGGCCGGCGAGATGAACTGCACCGCGCCGTTGCGCTGATGCCGCGAGATGACGTCGCTCATGTTGCGCGCGAGCAAGCGGTAGCGCTCCTCCTCGCGCGACAGCAGCGCGACGCTGGTGCGCGCGAGCGATTCCGCGCCGAAGGCAAGGCCCGCCGCATAAAGAGTGGCCGAGGCGACGCCGAAGGCCATCAGCACGCCGCGCTCTGCAGCGCTGGGCTCCTCCACCGGCAACCAGCCGAGCTGGGTGACCAGGATCAGCATGCCGGCACAGGACAACGCGAGCAGCGAGGCAAAGGCCGCGACGCGGCGCGAGGCCGACAGCGCGGCCTCGAGCGGCACCACGACCAGCCAGACCGCGGCAAATGAAGCGATGCCGCCGGTGGTGATTGCGACCGCCATGATCAGGCCGGCAAGCGCCAGCGACGACAGCACATGGGCGCCTTCATAGCGGCCGGTGCGCGACAGGAACCAGGACAGCATGATCGGCGCGATCAGCCAGGCAAAGGCCGCAACCTCGACCGCGCTCGGCGCGCCACGCATGGCAAGATAGACGGGAAATGCGGCGAACGCTGCCAGGCTGCCGAGCAGCCGCGGCGCCATGAAGGCACGATGGCGCGCTCGCGTCAGCGCATCGTAACGCGCGGAGGGATGCAGCAGCGCATCGAGACAATCGCGGATGATACTCAAAACTGTCACGGGTCTCGCGCTTCGGCTCAATCGTCTGAGAAGACGCGCCGGAACGCCTCCTTGTCGTTGAGCCACCGTGTCAGAGCGACCTTAAACGAGTGCTAAGGCGGCGCGGCATGCGGCTGGACACCGTGTCGTCGCGACGCTTTTTAGACGATTTGACGACGTCTTCGGCGAGGATGGTGAACACAGGGTTTCACGGTCCTCGGCATGGTTTCGAATTGGTGGATACACGGGCCCCGGATGGCCAAGGGCCCCGGCATCAATGGAAAATTTACGAGATCGAGCGTTGCAAAGATTTTTGCGTAAATTTTCCGCGAATTAAGCTCAAGGCAATCACTTGCGATTTATCGAGAGTTGCTAGGTCCGAACACGCCCTGCGGACATCGCCGCGGTGGGATCTAACATACAGGTCGACAAGGATGCGCTTTCTGCTCCGCATCACATTCTGGCTCGGGCTGGTGCTGGTGCTCCTGCCGCGGGACAAGACGCCCGAATCGGACAAGCTGCCGCAGATCGGCGCTGCCGACGCGGTGCAGGCTGCGACCGCGGCCGTCTCCGACATGACCCAGTTCTGCAAACGCCAGCCGGCGGCCTGCGAAGTCGGCGGCCAGGCCGCGACCATCATCGGCCAGCGCGCCCAGGACGGCGCGAAGAAGCTCTACCAGATCATCAACGACAAGAAAGAGCAGATCACCAACGAGAAGAACGAGGGCGGCAAGACCGACACCAAGAAGGCGCCCGACCACACCGGCTCGATCGCGATGGCCGGCGAAGGCGACGCTGCCGCGAGCGAGGCGCCGCGCGATACCCTGAGCCAGGACGACCTCGCGCTGGAATGGCGCGGCCCGCAGCCTGCGAATTAGGCCTCAGATCCTATCGATTTCGAGGCTTCGCATCCCTATATTGGCCTGAACGGGGAACCCTAGGCCAACATGACGACGATCGACGAAATCAGGGACAATTTCGAGCTTCTGGACGAGTGGGACGACCGCTACCGGTACGTCATCGAGCTCGGCCGCACCCTGGAACCGATGCCGGAGGCCGAGCACTCCGCCGAGAACAAGGTCAACGGCTGCGTCAGCCAGGTCTGGCTGCAGAAGATGGTCGACCGCGACGGCGGTGCGCCGATCCTGAAATATCGCGGCGACAGCGACGCCCATATCGTACGTGGGCTGGTCGCGATCGTGCTCGCGCTCTATTCCGGCCGCACGCCGCAGCATATCCTCGATACCGACGCGATCGCCGTGTTCAACGAGTTCGGCTTCCGCGATCATCTGACGCCGCAGCGCTCGAACGGGCTGCGCTCGATGGTCGAGCGCATCAAGACCGATGCGAAAGAGGCGCTGGCGGAGGCGTCGTAGAATGATCGCGTAGGGTGGGCAAAGCGTAGCGTGCCCACCACTTCGCGCGATCGAGAAAGACGGTGGGCACGGCGCAAGAGCGCCTTTGCCCACCCTACGAAATCTCTGGCGCGGCTCTACTTCCCCTTCTTCCGCTGCTGCTGCCCTAGCCCCATCTGCTTGGCGAGTTGCGAGCGGGCCACCGCGTAGTTCGGCGCGACCATGGGATAGTCGGCCGGCAGGCCCCATTTCTCGCGATACTGCTCCGGCGTCATGTTGTACTGGGTGCGCAGATGGCGCTTCAGCGACTTGAAGCGTTTGCCGTCTTCGAGGCAGACCAGATAGTCGGGCGCGATCGACTTCTTCAGCGACACCGCAGGCTTTGCCGGCTCGAGCGGCGCTGCCTCGGTGCGGCCCGTGGAGACGCGCACCAGCGCGCCGTGAACCTGGCTGATCAAGTTCGGAATCTCGGCGGCCGGCGTCGGATTGTTGCCGAGATAGGCCGACACGATGCTCGCCGTCAGCTCGATGAAATTCTTAGCCCCGGCATCCGACATGGGCCGCCCCTTCCCTAGATCTTGCGCCGCCTGGGATTGACGACGCCAAAGTATTCCCTGTCAACAATACGTTCGGCGAAAATGCGACGACTGGCGAATATGAGCCGAGGACTGACGAAGCAACAAGAACGGCCACGCTTTACTTGCGTGCGGCAGGTGTCAGGACCGCTGGTCGAGATGCGCGCGCAACTCGTCGATCGAGGCAAAGCGCATCATGCCTTCCGGCATCTGGGCTTCGATCGAGCCGTCGGAATAGAGCGAATAGGCCATGCCGTCGACGATGCCGGACTTGAGCACCGTCACGGACGGCTGCTCTGGCTCTAGCGCCGGCTCCGGCTCGGGAGCAGGCGGCGGTGGCGGCGGGGCAGCCTCGGTGAAGGTCGAGGGTGAGCGCGGCGGTGGCGACGGACGGCGTGCGGCAGCCGGCGGTTCCGGCGGACGCATCCGGTCCGGCTTCGGCCAGGCGTCGTCGAAGCTCGCAGGCGGCGCGTCTGCCGCGGCAGGTGCGGTGGGCTCTGCCGGCGACGGCGAGCCTTCTGAGGCCTTGGCCTCCGCGCGCTCGCGCTCCTTGCGCGAAGTCGAGGCGAACATCAGGTTGCGCCGGCGCGGCGCTTCGGGAGCTGCGGGCGGCGCCGGAGGTTGAGGTTCCGGCGCCGGCTCTGCACGCGGCCGGTCGCGCATCGGGATCTCGCCTTGCCATGGCGGCGTCGCAGCCGGCGACGGTGGAGCGGCAGGCTCGGCCCGCATGGCGGGAGCAGTCAGCGGTTCGGGCGCAGGCGCGCCCGGGACCGCAAGACCCGGCAGCACCGGCCTGACCCGAACCTCGGACTGCGCGGCGGATCCGGCCAGACGGCGGGCGATGCCCTTCAGCTCCGCGATCACGACGTAGAGGCCGGCCAGTAACATTCCGGAGCAGACGCCGATGGTGCCGGAGATTATGAGGGTGCTGCCGAGACTGAATTCCCTGACGGAAAAGCCAAACGCGACCGCAAGGAGGCCCGCCACGACGGCGACGATGCCCGCGATCAACAATGCCAAGGTCATCGAACCCACCCCAGGCCGCGCATCCACACGCGACATCCTCTAACTCTACGCCACGATACCGTCATACTGTGTTCCTCGCCAACGGCGAATTGTTGGCAGCGTTCCTAAAGAGAAGGAAATCAGGGACTTATTCACATTCCCTTCAGCTACGGATCGCTACTGCTAGTCTGCTCCCGGTTGCAAGGATTTGCTGCGTCGCATCAGGAATTTAGCCATAATGCCCAATTACTTGGTAATGGAACTGCGCTATACGGAGTCCGGGGAAATGGCCCGCGCGCGCCAGCTGGGCCAAGAGGGGATTCCGGGTCACCAATAGCCATGACATCCATCACGACTTCGGCGATCGACACGCCTCTGCGGCGCTCGGTCGAACGGACTTGCGACGATCTCGCCATGCTGGTGCTGGCCGCGGTCGCCGTGACCGCTGGCTTGACCTTCCGCGACTACGGACTTGGCTGGGACGATTACACCCACGCTGAATATGCCGACCTGCTGCTGCGCATGTTCGGTTCCGGCTTCAAGGACACCGCGGCGCTCTCCTTCGCCAACCTCTATATGTATGGCGGCGGCTTCGACATGGTCGCCGCCTTGCTGCACAAGATCATTCCGCTCGAGCTGTTCGAGACGCGCCGCCTGGTCGGGGCCATCGTCGGCGTGATCGGGCTTGCGGTGACGTGGCGGCTCGGCCGCCGCATCGGCGGGCCCCTTGCCGGCCTCGCCGCGCTCCTGCTGCTCGCGCTGTGCCCGATCTTCTACGGCCACATGTTCATGAACCCGAAGGATGCCCCCTTCGCGGTCGCAATGATCATCCTCATGCTCGGCCTCGTTCGGCTCGCCGAGGAATATCCGCAGCCCTCGCCGCGCACGATCCTCATCGTCGGCCTTGGTGCGGGCCTGTCGCTGGGCTGTCGCATCCTCGGTGGACTTGCGCTGGTCTATGCCTTGGTCGGCTTCATCCCGCTGTTCCTGGAGGAGCTGCGCACCGAAGGGCTGCGCGAGTCGGTCCGGCGCTTCGCACACGTCATGTACGTGCTGCTGCCCGGCCTCGTGTTCGGCTATCTCGTGATGGGCCTGATCTGGCCGTGGTCGATCATGGAGCCCGGCAATCCCTTCGAGGCACTGACCTACTTCTCGCACTTCTTCGAGAAGCCGTGGAAGGAGATGTTCGACGGTGCGATCGTGTCGGTGCCCGACATGCCCTGGTCGTATCTGCCGACGCTGTTCGCGCTGCAGCTGCCCGAGGTGATGCTGGTGCTGTTGGGCGGCGCCGTGGTCAGCACCTTCGCGCTGCTGCCGCGCGGCGACGTTCCGGCCCGGCGCAAGACCATCCTGCTGATGCTGACGCTGGCAGCGACCCTGCCGCTCGCCATCGCCATGGTGAAGCGCCCGGCGCTCTACAACGGTATCCGCCACTTCGTCTTCGTGATCCCGCCGATGGCGGTGCTCGGCGGCGTTGCCTTCGCCTGGACCATGGAGCGCCTGCGCGCCAACCATCGCACCTGGCAGCCGGTGGTGCTCGCCACCTTCTGCTTCGGCCTCGCGCTCTCGCTCGCCGAGATGATCCGGCTGCATCCCTACCAGTACACCCACTTCAACCACATCGCCGGCACCGTGCGCGGCGCCGACGACCGCTTCATGCTGGACTATTGGGGCCTCGCGCTGAAGCAGGCTTCCGACGAACTGCGGGAGCAGCTGGTCGAGCGCCAGGAAGTGCCGCCGGCCAACCGCAAGTGGAAGGTCGCGGTGTGCGGTCCGCAGAGGCCGGCGCAGGTCGCGCTCGGGCCCGACTTCACCATCGGCTGGGATTCCAACGCGGCCGACTTCGCCATGACGCTCGGCGAGTTCTACTGCAAGGGCCTCACCGCGCCCGTGATGGTCGAGATCAAGCGCGACGACGTGGTGTTCGCCCGCGTCTACGACATCCGCGGCCGCGGCATTTCCAGCCTGTTGTCGATCCCGGCGCCGTAATATTCTTCTCTCCTGTAGCCCGGATGGAGCGAAGCAAAATCCGGGACTTCACTTGCAGCGGCCCCGCAATCCGCTCGCGCTCCATGCGGGCTACGCGTGGCTGCTGCGATTTGCCCGCCTTGCCGCCGCACCGGACCGCGTCTACGCTCCCTCTCCGCAACAACGAGGTTCGGAGAGATCACCATGTCACCAGCAGAAGCGCGCCTGAAGGAAGTGCCGTCGAACATGACGGAGGCCGAGTGGCAGCAACGGGTCAATCTCGCCGCCTGCTATCGTCTCGTCGCGCTGTACGGCTGGGACGACCTGGTCGACACCCACATCTCCGCGCGCGTGCCCGGCCCCGACCACCACTTCCTGATCAATCCCTACGGGCTGATGTTCGACGAGATTACGGCCTCCAGCCTCGTCAAGGTCGACCTGCACGGCAACCAGCTCTCCGAGAGCGAGTACAGCATCAACCCGGCCGGCTTCACCATCCATTCGGCGATCCACGAGGTGCGCGAGGACGCGATCTGCGTGCTGCATCTCCACACCCTCGACGGCACCGCGGTGTCGAGCAGCGCCGAAGGCCTGCTGCCGCTGAACCAGACCGCCCAGCTCGTCACCCACGACCTCGCCTATCACGACTATGAAGGCATCGCGCTCGACCACGACGAACGGCCCCGGCTGCAGAAGGACCTCGGCGACCACAATCACATGCTCCTGCGCAACCACGGCACGCTGACGGTCGGCCGCTCGGTCGCCTCCGCTTTCGAGCGCATGTACCATCTCGAGCGCGCCTGCTCGATGCAGGTGCGCACCCGTGCGCTGGGCACGCCGGTCTATCCGGTCGAGGAGATCGCGATCGAGAAGAACACCGAGCTGCTCGCCAACCGCGACCGCGCCGAGCTGCGCGCGACGAACCTCGTCTGGCCGCCCTTGCTGCGCAAGCTCGACCGCGAGCTGCCGGGCTACCGGTCTTGAGATTTTCGCCAATTTGAGGTAGGGTCTTCGCCGAACTACCTCTGCACGTATTGGAATGAAACGCCGCCCAATTCCGGGCGGCGTTTTTATTTGTGACGCCGTCATTGCGAGAAGCGAAGCGACGAAGCAATCCAGACTGCCCCGACGGAGGGATTCTGGATTGCTTCGCTTCGCTCGCAATGACGGATGAAGGTCTCGTAGGGTGGGCAAAGCGAAGCGTGCCCACGTTCTTCTGCAATTGTTGAGAGCCGGTGGGCACGGCGCTACGCGCCTTTGCCCACCCTACAGCACTGTGGCTTACTTCACTTCCGCCAGTGCGGCGAGGATCCTTGCCCACGAGCGGATGCCCTTCTGGAAGCTGCGCAGATCGTACTTCTCGTTCGGCGAGTGGATGTTGTCGTCGTCCAGGCCGAAGCCGACCAGCAGCGAGTCCAGGCCCAGCGTACGCTTGAAGTCGGCGACGATCGGGATCGAGGCGCCCGAGCCCATCAGCACGGTCTCCTTGCCCCATTCTTCCGTCAGCGCCTTGCTGGCGGCGGCGAGCGGCTTCATGTTCCAGTCGAGCGCGACTGCGGGCGCGGCGGAGTGATCGCCGAACTCGACCTTGCAGTCGCCGGGAAGGCGGGCCGTCACGTAGTCGCGGAAGGCCTTGCGGATCTTCGCGGGGTCCTGCCCTTCGACCAGGCGGAACGAGACCTTGGCGGACGCGTGCGAGGGGATCACCGTCTTGGAGCCCTCGCCGATATAGCCGCCCCAGATGCCGTTGACGTCGCAGGTCGGACGCGAGGAGGCCTGCTCAATCAGAAGCCGGCCCTTCTCGCCCGCCGGGATCGACAACCCGATCGGCTTCAGGAACATCTCCGGCGTCAGGTTGAGCTTCTTCCACTGCTCGAGGATATCGGGCGGCAGATCCTTCACCCCGTCGTAGAAGCCGGGGATGGTGATGCGGTTGTCGTCGTCGAACAGGCCGCCGAGAATTTTGGTGAGGACCCGGATCGGGTTCATCGCGCTGCCACCGAACACGCCGGAATGCAGATCGCGATTGGCGGCGGTGATCTTCAGCTCTTCATAGAGCAGGCCGCGCAGCGAGGTCGTGATCGCCGGCGTGTTGCGGTCCCACATGCCGGTGTCGCAGACGAGCACGTAGTCGGCCTTGAACTCGTTCTTGTTGGCCTCGATGAACGGCACGAAATTCTTCGAGCCGACCTCCTCCTCGCCTTCGATCAGGAAGGTGATGTCGATCGGCAGCGAGCCCGTCACCTTCTTCCAGGCGCGGCACGCTTCGACGAAGGTCATGACCTGGCCCTTGTCGTCCTCGGCGCCGCGCGCGACGATGATCTTGCGGCCGTCGGCATGGTCGGTGACCACGGGCTCGAACGGCGGACGGTGCCAGAGATTTTCCGGATCGACCGGCTGCACGTCGTAATGGCCGTAGAAGATCACATGCGGGCGTCCGCCTGCGGCGGTCTTGCCGACGATGGCGGGATGGCCGGCGGTCGGCCGCACTTCGGTGGCGACGCCGAGGCTTGCGATGTCCCTGGCGAGATGGTCGGCCGCCGCCTTGCAGTCATTGGCAAAGGCCGGATCCGCGGAGATCGACTTGATCCGCAGCAGCGCGAACAGGCGCTCCAGGCTGTTGTCGAAGTCCTTGTCGATGTGATCGAGCACGGATTGAAGCTGGGCATTGGCCATGGCCGGATTCCTGACTTTTGAGTCCTAGGGTGGCTGGGGTTGTAACGCCGCAGCGGCGCCGGAGCCAGCCGCAACCGAGGGATGGCGGATGTGCCATGCAAGCGCACCCGCCAGAATGGCGGTGGCGAGAAGGTTATTGCCCCAGGCCTGGATGACGTTCGGAAACGGCGGCAGCGACAGCAGCATGAGGATGCCGGCGGCGGCGAGCGCAAGCCAGGTTCCCAGCCGCACATTGACCCGCTCGTCGAAGGCGGCGCGATGCATCAGCACCGTCATCGGGAAGAACAGCCACATGAAGTAGTATTGGCGCGCGAGCGGCGATGCCACCGTCATGAGGCAGAACAGGATGCCGAGCTCCTCGGCATCCGAGCGCGCCGTCCGCCGTCGTTGCGACGGCATGACCGCAACGAAGCCGAGCCCGAGCAGCACCGCGACGGCCAGCACGATCAGGTTCGCCGTCTTGTAGTCGACGTCGATGACATTCATCGTGCGCGGCGGCTTGTCGGGATCCTCCTGATTGTAGTTGATCGGCCGGACCAGGCGATGCGTGACCGCAATGATGGACTGGTTGACCCACGACCAGTTCTGTTCCTCGCGCTGGCCAAAGCCCTTCTCCGAGCTCGAGCCGACCATGCCCTGATACCAGGTCTTGATCTCGGCCGCGTTGCGCTCGAAACCGCGGATCGGCGCTGGCACGACATAGAGAAGGATACCGGTGAAGGCGACCGTCGCGGCGGCGGCGGCCCACTTCCTCCGCCAGACCAGATAGGGCAGCACGGCGATCGGAAACACCTTGATGGCGGTGGCGAGCGCGAACATGAACCCTGCGAGCCAGGAGCGCTGATGCTGCAAGCACCAGAAGCCATAGAGCATCATCGCCAGCAGGACGAGATTGGGCTGGCCGAGGTCGAACATGTCGAACACGAAGGTCACGGTGACGAACGCCGGCAGCGCCTCCAGCCAGGGGCCGGGCTTGTGGCCCGAACCGGTCATGACGTTGGAGAGAATCCCGGTGTACCACCACGCCATCGCATTCAGGACCGACAGCACGATGTAGAGCGGGACCTTGCCGAACCAGCTCGGGATCGCGAGCAGGATCGCCGGGAGCGGCGGATAGATGAATTCGAACTTGTAGCCGAAGTCGCTGGGATAAAGGTCCCCGCCATGCAGCACCTGCTGCCCGGCCCAATACCACAGCGCATAATCCTTGGTCTTGCCGTGGCCGAAGATCTCGGGGACGAGAACGTCGGCGGTCAGGATGAGGCAGCAGAGCAGGAAAAGCAGATCCAGCGGCGCACGCAACGAGAGGCGTCGCGGCGCATCGGGCTTGGGAAATGGGTCGGTCGAAGCCACAATAAGGTCCGGTCGGGCGAAGGCACAGGACGTAGCAGACCGCGGAAGGCTTGCGCAGCCCCCTCACCTGAAATTGTCATGGCCGTGATGGGCCAAGGCGACCGCAGCGTCATGCCCGGGCATGACGCTCCCTCTGTGATGCAGCGAGACTGCTCCGAAACAGGGCGCACTGCCTACCGGCGCAGCAATCCGCCGAGTGCGCCGCGCACCAGGGTACGGCCGATCGAGCCGCCGAGCTGGCCTCCGATCGACTTGCCGACATTTGCGGCCAGCCCGCCGATCACCTGATTGGTCACCGATCGCGTCACGTCGCGCGCGATGACCTGCCCCGTCGACAGGCGGCCGCGCTTGACATTGGTGCCGAAGATGCCGCCGACGATCGAGCCGATCTGGCCGAGGATGCCGCCGCCGCTTTCGCCGGCCGGACCGTCGGCCGTCGCCGCAGTCCCGGCGATGCGCTTCTGAATCATCTCGTAAGCGGATTCGGAATCGACGGCGGTGTCGTATTTGCCCTTCACCGGGCTCGCATCCATGATCGCCTTGCGTTCTTCCGGCGTGATCGGCCCGATCCGGGCCGATGGCGGCCGGATCATGACACGCTCGACCATGGTCGGCGTGCCGTTGCCTTCGAGGAAGGACACCAGCGCCTCGCCCTTGCCGAGCTCCATGATCACCTTGGCGGTGTCGAGCTTCGGGTTGGGACGGAAGGTCTGGGCTGCGGCCGCAACGGCCTTCTGGTCGCGCGGCGTAAAGGCGCGCAGCGCATGCTGCACCCGGTTACCGAGCTGCCCGAGCACGCGGTCCGGCACGTCGATCGGATTCTGCGTCACGAAGTATACGCCGACGCCCTTGGAGCGGATCAGGCGCACCACCTGCTCGATCTTGTCCATCAGCGCCTTGGGCGCGTCGTTGAACAGCAGGTGGGCCTCGTCGAAGAAGAACACCAGCTTCGGCTTCGGCAGGTCTCCGGCCTCGGGCAGCTCCTCGAACAGCTCCGACAGCATCCACAGCAGGAATGTCGCATAAAGCCGCGGGCTCTGGAGCAGCTTGTCGGCAACCAGGATGTTGACCATGCCGCGACCGTCACGGTCGGTCTTCATGAAGTCCTTCAGCGTCAGCGCCGGCTCGCCGAAGAATTTCGTGCCGCCCTGGTTCTCCAGCACCAGAAGCTGGCGCTGGATGGTCCCGACGGTGGCCTTGGTGACGTTGCCGAAGCCCTGCGCCTCCTTCTTGATGTCACTGAGCGGGCTCTCCTCGGCATCCGCCCCCTTCTTGCCGGCCTCCGGCACGATGGCGTCGAGCAGCGCGCGCAGGTCCTTCATGTCGATGAGGGTGAGCCCGTTGTCGTCGGCGACGCGGAAGGCGACGTTGAGCACGCCTTCCTGCACATCGTTGAGGTCGAGCATGCGCGCGAGCAAAAGCGGCCCCATCTCGGTGACGGTTGCCCGCACCGGGTGGCCCTGCTCGCCGAACACATCCCAGAACACCGTCGAGAATTGATCGGGCTGGAATTTCAGCCCCATCGCGGAGGCGCGCTTGACGATGAAGTCCTGGGGCACACCGACCTCGGAGATGCCGGCGAGGTCGCCCTTGATGTCGGCGGCGAAGACCGGGACACCGGCGCGCGCAAATCCTTCCGCCATGACCTGCAGTGATACCGTCTTGCCGGTTCCTGTTGCGCCGGTGACGAGGCCATGGCGATTGGCCAGCGCCAGCGTCAGCCATGCCTGCTCGTCTCCCTTGCCGACGAAGATCTTGTCGTCGGTGTCGCCGAGCGTGCTGTCCTGTGCGGTCATACTTCTCTCTGATCTCTCTGCCGAGTTTCGCGTATTGAAACTCGAATGCACCAGTTCCGTAGTTTAACGCATCTCACGCGCCGATTAAAACCGTTCAACGCGGCCTGAACATGCGACATTGTCGGAAACTGCCGGACGCCATCAGCCGAAAGTAGGAGCGAGACGTTCGCACCGCGGCAATTTGTTGCTGATTCCATCTCCGCTCTTGCATCGCTGCAACACTTTTCGCGCGTTCGGGAATGAATCGGAACGTTGGTCGCGTTCATCGCTTGTATTTCACATCGCACCGGCTCAAGATCATTTTTCGAAAACAATACTCCGGCATGTGAACCGGCTGAGGGGCAGGCCATATGGACGAGCTGATCGGACGGCTGGCGACGAACGCCAGCATAGATAGTGCTGTCGCTGAAAAGACCGTCGGCATTATCCTGGGCTTCCTCCGCAACGAGGGCCCTTCCGAAAACGTCGAAGCCCTCATCAATCAGATCCCCGGAGCGGAAGCGGCGATTGAGGCCTCCAGGAGCGGCGGCGGACTGTCGCGGCTGATGGGCGGCGGCCTGATGGCCGTCGGCACGCGTCTGATGGGGCTCGGCCTCGGCATGTCCGAGATTCAGTCCATTGCCCGTGAACTTTTCCGCTACGGCCGAGACAAAATCGGAGCGGATCAGATGGGCAAGATCATCGCGGGGACGCCGGGCCTCAACCAATTCGCCTGAGCGACGCTTTTCATATTGAGTATCATGACATATCCGATCTCAGAGATTGAGGGCCTGCCTGCCTTTGCCGCCAACAAGCTGAAGGCGCAGGGCATCCGCACGACCGACGCGCTGCTCGAGGCGGCCTCGACCGTGAAGGGCCGCAAGGCGCTCTCCGCCAAGACCGGCATCAGCGAGCAGCTGCTGCTGGAATGGGCCAACGTCTCCGACTACATGCGCATCCCCGGCATGGGCCGGGCCAAGGTCGGCCTCGTCCGCGCCGCCGGCGTCACCACCGTGCGCGAACTCGCCTATCGCAATCCGGCGAGGCTCGCCCAGAGCATGCGCGAGGCCAACGAGAAGAGGAAGCTCGTCCGCATCCTGCCGTCGGAGAAGTCGGTCGGCGACATCATCGCCAAGGCCAAGAAGCTGCCGCCGAAGATCACGTATTAGCCCACTTACTCTCTCCGTCATCCTGAGGTGCGAGGCATGGGACGCAACGCGTCCCATGGGGAGCCTCGAAGGATGCACGGCCACGCTGCGAGAGCCGGGCCGTCGGCCCTTCGAGGGCCGCTGAAGAAGCGGCCACCTCAGGGTGACGGTGATAGAGCGGCGCGTGTTGCCGCCAATCCCGCCTTGAACTCCCCCTCCCCGACCGCTAAAGCCACCGGCATGAATGCCTCGCCCTCCCCATCCGTCCCGCCGGCCGGCTCGGCCGGGGCCGACGTGCTGCGGACGCTGCTGGAACGGCCGATTCCGGCGGTGATGGGCGTGCTCAACGTCACCCCGGACTCCTTCTCCGACGGCGGCGCGTTCATCGCGCCCGAGCAGGCATTGGCGCGGGCGCGGGCGATGGTTGCGGCCGGTGTCGATATCATCGACATCGGCGCCGAATCCACCCGGCCCTATACCGGCGCCAAGGCCGTCACGGCCGAAGAGGAGCTGGCCCGGCTCAAGCCGGTGCTCGCAGGCGTGGTTGCGCTCGGCGTTCCCGTCTCGATCGACAGCATGAAGGCGGAGGTCGTGGCCTTCGCGCTGGACCAGGGCGCGGCGATCGCCAACGATGTCTGGGGCCTGCAACGCGATGCCGCCATGGCGCCGCTGATCGCCGCGAAGGGCGTGCCCGTCATCGTCATGCACAACCGCGACAGCGTCGATCCCGCCATCGACATCGTCGCTGACATGAAGGCATTCTTCCTGCGCTCGCTGGATACCGCCGCGAAGGCCGGCCTCGCGCGCGACAGGATCGTGCTCGATCCCGGGATCGGCTTCGGCAAGACCGCCGAGCAGAGCATGAGCGCGCTGGCGCGCTTGCGCGAGCTCGACATCTTCGGCCTGCCGATCCTCGTCGGTGCCTCGCGAAAACGCTTCATCGCCTCGGTGTCGCCGTCTGAGCCGAAAGAGCGGCTCGCCGGCTCGATCGCCGCGCATCTGATCGCCGCGCAGCGCGGCGCCAGGATCATCCGGACCCATGACGTCGCCGAGACCCTGCAGGCCCTGCGGGTCGCGAACGCAATCGAGAGCAAGCAATGACCGATACGATCTTCGTGACCGGATTGTCGATCCATGCCCGCCACGGCGTGATGGATCACGAAACCGAAGTCGGCCAGCGCTTCGTCATCGATCTCGAGCTCTACACCGACCTGTCGGAGCCGGCGCGCACCGATCGGCTCGCCGACACGGTGTCCTACGCCGAGGTCGTGGCGACCACGACGGCGGCGTTCAAGAACACCAATTACAAGCTGCTGGAGCGCGCGGCCGGCGCGGTCGCCGATGCCATCCTGTCGCATTTCCCGCGCATCCGCGCCGTCAAGATCACCGTGCACAAGCCGCACGCGCCGATCGCGGCAATCTTCGACGACGTCGGCATCATGCTGACGCGCTCGCGGCACCCCTGATATGGCAAGCGTGCTGATCGCACTCGGCGGCAATGTCGGCGACGTCCGCACGACGTTCAAGAAGGCGATCGCCCATATCTGCGGCATGGCGCAAGCCGCGATGATCGCGCGCTCGTCCGACTATGCGACGCCGCCCTGGGGCGACGAGGACCAGGATCCCTTCATCAATGCATGCGTCGAGATCGAGACCGATCTCGATCCGCACGCGCTGCTGTTCGTGATGCAGAAGGTCGAGCAGAAATTCGGCCGCACGCGCGACAAGGAGCGGCGCTGGGGCCCGCGCACGCTCGATCTCGACATGATCGCCTATGACGACATGTCCTTGCAGAAGCCCGACCTGACGCTGCCGCATCCGCGCCTGTTCGAGCGCGCCTTCGTGCTGGTGCCGCTGGCCGAAATCGCGCCCGACCGCGTCATCGCAGGCATTCGTGTGCGTGACGGGCTTGCCAGCGTCTCGACGCAAGGCATTGAGCGGCTTCCGGATACCGGTTAACTGAAAACAACCGTTTGCAGGGGCGGCCCGCCGTGGCAATTTCGCCTGCGAACAACAAGATTTTCGGGAGCCCCTGGCCGTATGACCTCCGTGACTGACGACCTGCCGCTGGCGGCGGATTTTCCCAAGGCATCGGCCGAGGACTGGCGCAAGCTGGTCGACGGCGTGCTGAAGGGCGCGCCGTTCGAGAAGCTGGTCGGCAAGACCTATGACGGCATCAAGATCGATCCGCTCTATCCGCGCGCCAAGGGCATTGCGCCCGTCGCGGGCCGGCCGGCGGCAGCGCCCTGGCAGATCGTGCAGCGGATCGACCATCCCGATGCCGCGCTCGCGAATGCGCAGGCCCTGCAGGATCTGGAGAATGGTGCGACCGGGCTCGCGCTGGTGTTCGCCGGCGCCAACGGCGCTCGCGGTTTCGGCCTGGAACCTTCGGCCGATGCCGTCGCAAAGGTCTTGAAGGACATCCATCTCGATGCCGGTATCGGGATCGAACTCGAGATCGGCCCGCAATCGCGGATGGCGGCGATCCATGTCGCGGAATATGTGAAGAACGCTGGTCTGGATTCCGCCGCCTGCAACATTCGTTTCGGGCTCGACCCGCTCGCGGCGGGCGCGGTGTGGGGTCATAGCCCCTACACCTGGGAGGAGATCGCGCCTGCCGTCACCGGCGCGATCAAGGGCCTCGCCGGGCTCGGCTTCAAGGGGCCGTTTGCCTCCGCCGACGGACGCGTGATCCACGATGCCGGAGGCTCCGAGGTGCAGGAGCTGGCCTTTGTGCTCGCCTGCGGTGTCGCTTACCTGCGCGCGATCGAAGGTGCCGGCATTCCGCTCGAGCAGGCGCAGGGCATGGTCTATGCACGGCTCGCGGCCGACGCCGACCAGTTCCTGACCATGGCGAAATTCCGTGCGCTGCGGCTGCTGTGGGCACGCATCGAGACGGCTTGCGGGCTCGCGCCAAAGCCGCTGTTCATCGCCGCCGACACGGCCTGGCGCATGCTGACGCAGCGCGACCCCTACGTGAACATGCTGCGCGCGACGATGGCGACGTTCGCCGCAGGGCTCGCCGGCACCAACGCGATCACCGTGCTGCCGCATACGCTGGCGCTCGGCCTGCCCGATCCGTTCGCGCGCCGCGTAGCGCGCAACACGCAACTTCTGCTGCTTGAAGAAAGCAACCTCGCCAAGGTCAGCGATCCCGCGGCTGGTGCCGGCGGCATCGAGACCCTGACCGCGCAGCTGTGCGACGCCGCCTGGGCGCTGTTCCAGGAGAGCGAGAAAGCAGGCGGCGCCTTCGCCGCGCTCCAGCAGGGCGTGTTCCAGAGCAAGGTCGCCGCTGCGCGCAAGGCACGCGAGGTCAATATCGCCAAGCGCCGCGACGTGCTCACCGGCGCCAGCGAGTTTCCGAACCTGCATGAGAGCGAGACCGCGGTGCTGAAGGCGACGCCGATCGCGCTGGCGCCTTACGGCGAGCAAAAGTACAAGTTCGATGCACTGCCGGCGATCCGGCTGGCGGAACCGTTCGAGGTGCTGCGCGACAAATCCGATGCGGCCCTGAAGGCGCGCGGAGCGCGGCCAAAGGTGTTCCTGGCCAATCTCGGCACGCCCGCCGATTTCACGGCGCGCGCGACTTTCGCCAAGAGCCTGTTCGAGGCCGGCGGCATCGAGGCCGTCGACAGCGAAGGCTTTAGCGATCCGGCCAGGCTGGCGGCCGCCTTCAAGGCCTCCGGCGCCGGGCTCGCCTGCCTGTGTTCCAGCGACAAGGTCTATGCGGAACACGCCGAGGCTGCGGCGAGGGCCCTGCAATCGGCCGGCGGGCAGCATATCTATATAGCGGGCCGCCCGACCGATGCCGAGGCGGGCTTACGGGCCGCCGGCGTCACGGGCTTTGTCTTCGCCGGAGGCGATGCACTTGCCACACTGCAAGACGCCTATCGACGGATGGAACAGGCATGACCGAGACCAGCAAACCCGTTCTCACCGGCGGCTGCCAATGTGGGGCGGTGCGCTTCGCCCTGACGGCGTCGCCGAACAAGATTTCGGTCTGCCACTGCCGGATGTGCCAGAAGGCCAGCGGCGCGCCGTTCGCCTCCTTCGCTGATATCGAGAAGACGGACTTTGCCTGGACCAAGGGCACGCCATCGGCGTTCCAATCCTCGTCGATCGCGATGCGCGATTTTTGCGCCGCCTGCGGCACGCCCCTGAGCTTCCGCCGCATCGACGGTCCTCGTATTGAGATCATGACCGGCGCCTTCGACCGGCCGGACCACGTGGTGCCGACACGGCAATATGGCACCGAATCCCGCCTCGGCTGGGTGGTCGGCATCGCCAACCTGCCGAGCCAGACCACGCAGCAGAATTACGGACCGGAGAAGATGGCGACCATCGTCAGCCATCAGCATCCGGACCATGATTGATGAAATGGTTGACACCATGAGCCGCATTCCCAATTTCGCCGACGTCGCCTTCGAGCGGACCGCGACCACAGCGCCAGCCGGGAGCGCCGAGCCGTGGCTGACGCCCGAGGGCATCCTGGTGAAGCCCGCCTATGGCGAGGCGGATCTCGCCGGGCTCGATTTCCTCGAGACCTATCCGGGCATCGCGCCCTATCTGCGCGGCCCCTACCCGACCATGTACGTCAACCAGCCCTGGACCGTCAGGCAATATGCCGGCTTCTCCACGGCGGAGGATTCCAACGCGTTCTACCGCCGCAATTTGGCTGCGGGACAGAAGGGCCTCTCGGTCGCTTTCGATCTCGCCACCCATCGCGGCTATGACTCAGATCATCCGCGCGTCGGCGGCGACGTCGGCATGGCCGGTGTGGCCATCGATTCCATCTACGACATGCGCACGCTGTTCGCGGGAATCCCGCTCGACCAGATGAGCGTATCCATGACCATGAACGGCGCGGTGCTGCCGATCCTCGCGCTCTACGTCGCGGCCGCCGAGGAGCAGGGCGTCCCGCCGGAGAAGCTCTCAGGCACCATTCAGAACGACATTCTGAAAGAGTTCATGGTGCGCAACACCTACATCTATCCGCCCGCGCCTTCGATGCGGATCATCTCGGACATTTTTGCGTACACCTCGCAGAAGATGCCCAAGTACAATTCGATCTCGATCTCCGGCTACCACATGCAGGAGGCCGGCGCGACGCAGGACCTCGAGCTCGCCTATACGCTCGCCGACGGCGTCGAATATCTACGCGCCGGCCTTGCCGCGGGCCTCGACGTCGACCGCTTCGCGCCGCGGCTGTCGTTCTTCTGGGCGATCGGCATGAACTTCTTCATGGAAGTCGCCAAGATGCGCGCGGCGCGCCTGCTCTGGGCGAAGCTGCTGAAGCCGTTCAATCCAAAAGACCCTCGCTCGCTGTCGCTGCGCACGCACAGTCAGACCTCGGGCTGGTCGCTGACCGCGCAGGACGTCTTCAACAACGTGATGCGCACGACGGTGGAGGCGATGGCGGCGACGCAAGGCCACACCCAGTCGCTGCACACCAACGCGCTCGACGAGGCGCTGGCGCTGCCGACGGATTTCTCGGCGCGCATCGCCCGTAATACCCAGCTGTTCCTGCAGCAGGAGAGCGGCACTACCCGGATCATCGATCCCTGGGGCGGCTCGTATTACGTCGAGCGGCTGACGCGCGATCTCGCCGCGAAAGCCTGGGGGCACATCCAGGAGGTCGAGGAGCTCGGCGGCATGGCCAAGGCGATCGAGGCCGGCGTGCCCAAGCTGCGCATCGAGGAGGCCTCGGCCAAGACCCAGGCCCGCATCGATGCGGGCAAGCAGGCGGTGATCGGCGTCAACAAGTACAAGCCGACCGACGAAGCGCCGATCGACATCCTCAAGGTGGACAATACCAATGTCCGCCGGCTGCAGATCGACAAGCTGACGCGGCTGAAGAGCGAGCGCAACCAGACGGACGTCGATGCCGCGCTCGCCGCGATCACGCGCTCGGCCGGCGAAGGCAATGGCAATTTGCTGGCGCTCGCGATCGACGCGGCGCGTGCGAAAGCGACCGTCGGCGAAATTTCGAACGCGATGGAGAAGGTGTTCGGCCGGCACCGCGCCGAGATCAAATCCATCACCGGCGTCTACAAGCGGGAGGCGTCCAGCATGGGCAACCAGGTCGAGAAGGTTCAGGCGCTGATCGACGCCTTCGAGGAGGCCGAAGGCCGCCGCCCGCGCATCCTGGTCGCCAAGATCGGCCAGGACGGCCACGACCGCGGGCAGAAGGTGATCGCCTCGGCGTTCGCCGATATCGGCTTCGACGTCGATATCGGGCCGCTGTTCGCGACCGCCGATGAGGCCGCGCGGCAAGCGGTCGAGAACGACGTGCACATCCTCGGCGTCTCCTCGCTCGCCGCCGCCCACCTCACCGCGGTGCCCGAGCTCAAGGCCGCGCTGAAGAAGCAGGGCCGCGACGACATCATGATCATCGTCGGCGGCGTGGTGCCGCCGCAGGATTACGACGCGCTCTACGCCGCCGGTGCGGAGGCGATCTTCCCGCCGGGCACGGTGATCGCGGACGCGGCGGAGGAGTTGATCCGCAAGCTCAATGCCCGGCTCGGGCATAGCGAGGCGGCGGAGTAGATGATAGGCTGGCCGGGTAACCGGCCAGGTCGTATCATGACACGTGACGAGATCGTCGCGGCGATCCGCAAGAACGCCGATGCCATCAAAGGCAAGGGCGTGTCAAAGCTTGCCATATTGGGGCTACGCGCCAATGAGGATTACCGCCCGGACGACGACATCGACGTCCTTGTCGAGGTCGAACCGGAGACATCGTTCTCGCTGCTCAACCTGATCGATGTCGAGCAGATCATCGAGGATGCGACCGGCTTGCAGGCGCAGGCGACCGTCCGGCACTCCATTTCACCTCGCTTTGTGGAGCACATTGCGGGCGACATCTTCGAGATATTCTGACGCCCACGCAGGAACGCTTCCCTTGAAATTCATCACCCGCCTGAGCGTTGCGATGGCGCTTGTCGCAACGTGTGCAACGACAGCTTTCGCAGCCGACCCCAAGCCCGACGCCGTCGTCAAGACAGGGAGCATCGAGGCGCGAATCTTCCTCGACGACGGGATCAAGGCCGACGCGGCGCTGGCCGCTGATTGCCTCGCCGAGGGCAGGAAGTGGCTCGACAAGAATGCGGCCGAAGCTGCCGCCTCGCGCAAGCAGGATCCACAGTTCTTCAAGGACGGCGGCTGGGACTTCGAGCGCAAATACCGCATCCGCTCCGTTGTCGCCGACCGTTATGTCAGCGTCCTGCGCAACGACTACATGGACACCCACGGCGCCCACCCCAACTCGGATGTGAATACGATCCTGTGGGACAGGACGGCGAACAGGCGCATCTCGATCCGCCCGTTCTTCGCCGAGACCGCCGATGGCGGCCCCACCATGAAGGCAATGGTCAAGGCCGTGATCGCCTCGCTCAGGGCTGAGAAGAAGAAGCGCGACACCAGCGAGACCGCGACAGAAGAGTGGTTCAAGGGCGTGGAGCCGAGCCTCATCAGGATCGGGGCGGTGACGCTCGCCCCGTCAACCGAAGCGGGCAAGAGCTCCGGGCTCACGTTCCACTATCCACCTTACGCGGTCGGCCCCTATGCCGAGGGCGAATATGTCGCATTCGTGCCTTGGGAGACGCTGAAGCCGTTCCTCACCGCGGAGGGCGCGCGCGTCTTCGGCGGCGCACGCCCGAAGAGCGATGAGGACGTCGGGCAGTAGGCCTGTCTGGATCCGCCAACGTTGCTCACAAAGCATTGGTAGCGCTACCTTGCAGCCGTGCTGCAAAGCCGACTAGAATGCCGCCATTGACAAGAGCGCCCGGTGTACGGGCGCCGCTGGGAGGCATTGATGTCCAAGATTTCGCGCCGCACGTTTGCGGCCTCCACCGCTGCAGTTGCAGCATCCGCCGCATTCGGCTTCAAGCCGGCACTGGCGCAGGCCTATCCGGCGCGTCCCGTCACGGTGATCGTGCCCTGGGGCGCCGGCGGCGGTACCGACGCGACGGCGCGCATTGTCGCAGCCTTGCTCGAGAAGGATCTCGGCCAGCCCTTCAACGTGGTCAACCGCACCGGCGGCTCGGGCGTGGTCGGCCATAGCGCGATCGCGACCGCGCAGCCCGACGGCTACACCATCGGCATGCTCACGGTCGAAATCTCGATGATGCATTGGCAGGGTCTCACCGACCTGACGCCGAAGAGCTACACGCCTCTCGCCTTGATGAATGAAGATCCGCCGGGCATCCAGGTTTCCTCGTCCTCGCCCTACAAGACGGTGAAGGAGCTTGCCGAGGCGATCAAGGCGGCCCCTCCCGGCAAGTTCAAGGCCTCCGGCACCGGCCAGGGCGGCATCTGGCATCTGGCGCTGGTCGGCTGGATGCAGGCGATGGGCCTGCCCGCCAATCAGGTCGCCTGGGTGCCCTCGAACGGCGCGGCCCCTGCTATGCAGGATCTCGCCGCCGGCGGCCTCGACCTCACCACCTGCTCGGTGCCGGAAGCGCGCGCCATCATCGAGGCCGGCAAGGCCAAGAGCCTCGCTATCATGGCGCCAGCGCGCAACCCGATCTTCAAGGACGTGCCGACGCTGAAGGAGGCGATGGGCATCGACTACGCCACCGGCGCCTGGCGCGGCATCGGCGCGCCGAAGAACCTGCCGCCGGAGATCGCAGCCAAGCTCACCGCTGCGCTGAAGAAGGTCTACGACTCCGCCGAGTTCAAGGACTTCATGAGCAACCGCGGCTTCGGCACGGTGTGGGGCGATGCCGGCCAGTTCGCGAGCTTCATGGACAAGGGCGACGCCCAGATGGGCGAAGCGATGAAGGCCGCAGGGCTGAGCAAGGCGTGATTGTTCACCTCTCCCCGCTTGCGGGGAGAGGTCGGATCGCATCGCAGATGCGATCCGGGTGAGGGGGAGTCTCCGCGAATCCATCTCTCACCGTCCCCGCGGAGAGCCCTCCTCACCAAAGCCGATGCTACGCATCGGCGTTCTTTAACAACGGCGGCCAAAGGCCGCCTATGCCCTCTCCCCGCAAGCGGGGCGAGGGAGAAGGACACTCATAGGACCCCTTCCATGCGTCTTCCCGACTCCTTTACGGGATCGTTTCTCGTCGTGCTTGGCGCGGCTGCCGCCTATGGCGGCTACATCCTGCCGCCGGTGCCGGGGCAGCCGGTCGGCCCCAACGTCTTTCCACTGGTCATCGGCACGGGCCTTGCGCTATGCGGGCTCGCCATCGTGTTCGGGATCGGACATTCCTTCGAGGAGGAGGAAGAGCTGGTCCCGCTCGAGGACGGCCAGGCCGCCGCCCCGCCGCCGCAAAGTAAGCTTTACGGCCTGCGGGCCCTGCTGCCGCCGGCGCTGCTGCTGTTCTATGTCCTTGCCGCCGACCGGCTCGGCTTCATCATCACCGCCGCGATCATGGTCTACATCACCTCGACTGCGCTCGGGGCCAAATGGAAGCTGGCGCTGCCGCTTGCCGCGCTGTCGCCCTTCGCCATCCACCTCATCTTCGGCAAGCTGCTCCGCGTGCCGCTGCCCGCCGGCCTGCTGCCGACGCCCTGGTAATCCCATGCTCAAGACCCTGATTGATGCATTCGCGCTGATCTCCACCTGGGAGGTCATCATCGCGATGTTCGCGGCCTCCGTGTACGGCCTCGTCATCGGCTCGCTGCCCGGCCTGTCGGCGACGATGGCAACGGCCCTGCTCGTCCCCGTCACCTTCTATCTGTCGCCGATCGCGGCGATCGCGACCATCGTCGCGGCGTCCTCGATGGCGATCTTCTCCGGCGACATTCCCGGCGCGCTGCTCCGCATTCCCGGCACGCCGGCCTCCGCGGCCTATGCGGACGAAGCCTATGCCATGACGCGCAAGGGCCAGGCCGAGCTCGCACTGGGTGCCGGCGTCTGGTTCTCCGCGGTCGGCGGCATTGCCGGCGTGCTGTCGCTGATGATCCTGGCGCCGCCGCTCGCCGAGATCGCGCTGTCGTTCTCGACCTTCGAATATTTCTGGCTGGCGCTGCTCGGCCTGATGTGCGCCACGCTGGTCGCGCGCTCCTCGCCGGTGAAGGCGATCGCCGGCATGTTCCTCGGCCTGCTGGTCTCCTGCATCGGCATCGAGAATCCAGGCGGCGTGCCGCGCTTCACCTTCGGCATGACGGACCTGTTCGGCGGCATCGAACCGATCCCGGCGCTGGTCGGTGTGTTCGCGGTGGCGCAGGTGATGCGAGCGATGCTGACGCCCGAGCCGCCGCCGCTGCCGCGGCGCAAGTTCGGAAGCATCATGGCCGGCCAGTGGAGACTGACCAAGCTCTATCACTGGCAGATGACGCGCGGGAACATCGTCGGCATCATCATCGGTGTGCTGCCCGGTGCCGGCGCCGACATGGCGGCGTGGGTCTCCTACGCGATGTCCAAGCGCTTCTCCAAGGAGCCGGAAAAGTTCGGCACCGGCCATGTCGAGGGCCTGGTCGAGGCCGGCGCCAGCAACAATGCCAGCATCGCCTCGGGCTGGGTGCCCTCGCTGCTGTTCGGCATTCCCGGCGACACCATTGCCGCGATCGCGATCGGCGTGCTCTACATGAAGGGCCTCAATCCCGGCCCGACGCTCTTCACCGAGAAGGCGTCGAGCATGTACGCGATCTACCTGATGTTCATCATCGCGAACATCCTGATGATCCCGCTCGGCATCGCCATGATCCGCGTCGCCGCCTACATCCTGCTGGCGCCGCGCTCGAGCGTGATGCCGATCATCATGCTGTGCTGCGCCGTCGGCTCGTTCGCGATCGGCAACAACATGTTCGGCGTCGTCACCGTCGCCGCCTTCGGCGTGATCGGCTACGTGATGGAGGCCAACGGCTATCCCGTCGCCGCCATGGTGCTCGGCATCGTCATGGGCACCATGGTGGAGCAGGCCTTCGTGACATCGCTGATCAAGTCGGACGGCAGCATTTTGCCGTTCTTCGAGCGCCCGGTCGCCGCCATCCTCGCGGCCATGGCGATCGGCGCGCTGCTCTGGCCGGTGATGGTGTGGGTCTGGCGGAAGGTGAAACCGGCGCAGACGGCGGCAGCGACATCCCGGTGATATCGCGCGGGCGGCCCTCGCCTGCCTTCTCTCGGCGTTGTAAAGCAGGGGCATGACTGAGAAGAAGGCCTCGCTCGACATCAAGTCCCTCGCCCGCGACCTGCGCGCCGGCAGTCGCGCGGCCCTCGCCCGGGCCATCACGCTGGTGGAGAGCCGGCGTGGCGACCATCAGGCGCTGGCGCGGGAGCTGGTGCAGATGCTGCTGCCCGCCACCGGCAAGGCGTTCCGCGTCGGCATCACCGGTTCGCCCGGCGTCGGCAAATCCACCACCATCGACGCGCTCGGGACCTATCTGATCGAACAGGGCCACAAGGTCGCGGTGCTTGCGGTGGATCCGTCCTCGGCGCGCAGCGGTGGCTCGATCCTCGGCGACAAGACGCGGATGGCACAGCTCGCGGCCTCCGACGATGCCTTCATCCGCCCCTCGCCGTCCTCGGGCACGCTCGGCGGCGTCGCCGCCAAGACGCGCGAGGCAATGCTCTTGTGCGAGGCAGCCGGCTTCGGCGTCGTGCTGGTCGAGACCGTCGGCATCGGGCAGTCCGAGACGGCCGTTTGCGACATGACCGATTTCTTCCTCGCCCTGATGCTGCCGGGCGGCGGCGACGAGCTGCAGGGCATCAAGAAGGGCCTGGTCGAGCTCGCCGACATGATCGCGATCAACAAGGCCGACGGCGACAACCTCAAGCGCGCCAGGATCACCGCCGCGGATTATCGTGGTGCTCTGCATATCCTCAGCCCGCGATCCGAGCATTGGCATCCGCCGGTCGAGACCTATTCGGCGCTGACCGGCGATGGCATCGCAAAGATCTGGCAGAAGGTTCTGGATCACCGCAAGGCGATGAATGCCTCCGGCGATTTCGTCGCGCGGCGGCGCGACCAGCAGGTGAAGTGGATGTGGTCGATGCTGGAGCAGCGCATGCTGGCGCGGCTGCGCAGCGAAGCCTCGGTGCGCAGCAAGGTCCGCAAGATCGAGGCCGAGGTCGCCGACGGCCATCTCACCCCGGCGCTCGCCGCCGAGCAGATCCTGGAGTTGCTGCAATGAGTAAAAAACTCCGCATTCTCCTCACCGGGTTCGGTCCGTTTCCCGGCGCACCCTATAACCCGACCCAGCCGCTGGTGGCGCGGCTGGCGCAACTGCGCCGTCCGGCACTCGACGGCGTCACGATCGCCAGCCACATCTTCCCGGTCACCTATACCGCGGTCGACCGGCAATTGCCTGAGGTGCTGGCGAAGGAGAAGCCGGATGTGCTTCTGATGTTCGGCCTCGCTGCCCGCACGCCGTATTTGCGCGTCGAGACCCGCGCACGCAACGCCGTCACCATGCTGTGGCCCGATGCCGCCAACACCCGGTCCAGCAAGCGCGGCATCGCAGGCACCGCGGACGCGATGATGTTCGGCCCGCACACGGCAAGGCTGCTGCGCGCCGCGCGCCTCACGGGGATCGACGCGCGCGCCTCGCGCGATGCCGGCGCCTATCTCTGCAATTATCTGAGCTGGCGCGCGATCGAGAATGTCAGGGCGGGCGGGCCTGGGCTCGCCGCGTTCATCCATATTCCCCTGCTGGCGCGCAGCGGCGCGGTGCGGCGCAAGGGCGCAGCCCGGATCACGCTGGACGAACTGGTGGATGCGGGGGAAGCAATGCTGATGGAAATGGTGGGCTTGGCAAGGAAGCGGCGCACTTCGTAGGGTGGGTTAGCGAAGCGTAACCCACCACTTTTGTTTCAGCAGGTTCCGTGGTCGCGGTGAGATGGTGGGTTACGCCTAGCGGACTGCGCTTTGCGCAGCCGCAAGGCTAACCCACCCTACGGCACCTCGCTTTGCGTAAACATTTAACCCTACCGCGAACAATCCTCACGGCCGCCGCCGCCCTGCGCTACCTAGCCGCTGCGGACCCCCGCGTCCGCCGGAGGACGCGTCATGGACCTCAATCGCCGTCATCTCATCGGAGCTTCCACCGCCGGCATCGCGGGTGCACTCGCCATGCCGGCCGATGCCGCACGTGCCGCACCGCTGACGTCGCTGCTCGGCCGCGATGCCACGCAATACGGCGTGCGGCCCGGCAGCAGCGAGGATCAGACGCGCGCGCTGCAGCGCGCGATCGACGAGGCCGCGCGGGCGCAAATGCCCCTCGCCCTGCCGCCCGGCATCTACCGCAGCGGATTGCTGCGCCTTCCGAACGGCGCGCAACTGATCGGCGTGCGCGGCGCGACCAAATTCGTCTTCAGCGGCGGAGCCTCGGCGATCCAATGCGACGGCTCCGATGCGGTTGGTCTCACCGGGATCACCTTCGACGGCGCCGGCATTCCGCTGCCGACCCGGCGCGGCCTGATCCACGTCCTCGGCGGGCGCGACGTGCGCATCGCCGATTGCGAGATCATCAACTCGGGCGGCAGCGGCATCTGGCTCGAGCAGGTCGCCGGTGACATCTCCGGCAATATCTTCGGCAATATCGCGGTCACGGCGGTGGTCTCGTTCGACGCCAGGGGCCTCAGCGTGTCCCGCAACACGATTTCAGGCACCAACGATAACGGCATCGAGATCCTGCGCACCGCGATCGGCGACGACGGCACGCTGGTCACGGACAACCGCATCGAGAACATCAAGGCCGGTCCCGGCGGCTCCGGCCAGTACGGCAACGCCATCAACGCCTTCCGTGCCGGCAACGTGATCGTGCGCGGCAACCGCATCAGGAACTGCGACTATTCCGCAGTGCGCGGCAACTCGGCCTCGAACATCCATATCACCGGCAACAGCGTCAGCGACGTCCGCGAGGTCGCGCTCTATTCGGAGTTTGCGTTCGAGGCCGCCGTGATCGCCAACAACACCGTCGATGGCGCCGCAGTCGGCGTCTCCGTCTGCAATTTCAACGAGGGCGGCCGCATCGCGGTGGTCCAGGGCAACATCATCCGCAACCTGATCCCGAAACGCCCCATCGGCACCGCGCCCGATGACGATGCCGGCGTCGGCATCTACATCGAAGCGGATTCATCCGTGACCGGGAATGTGATCGAGAACGCGCCGTCCTACGGCATCGTCGCCGGCTGGGGCAAATATCTGCGCGACGTCGCCATCACCGGCAACGTGATCCGCAAGGCGCTGGCCGGCGTCGGCGTCTCCGTGGTGCCGGGCGCCGGCACCGCGCTCGTCAACAACAACATGATCTCGGAAACCCCGCGCGGCGCCGTGGTCGGCCTCGACCACGCGCGCGCGGTGACATCGGATCTGTCGGCCGACGGCGCGCAGCGCTTTGCGCAAGTCGTGATCGGCGGGAATGCGGTGCGACGGTAGCCTCCACGGCTGGCAGCTGGGCCGCTCACCCTCCGAGCTTGCCCATGGGACCCGCTGCGTCGCATGCCCTCACACCTCGGGATGACTGAATATATCCAGAGGTTGTTTCTTAAATCTTGACAACCAAAGCATCGCCGTCATCCTGAGGTGCGAGCCGTGCGGTGCGGAGCACCGCGCGGGGAGCCTCGAAGGATGATGTTGTGGGCATCTATGTCTACATGCTGCGCTGTGTCGATGGCTCTTTTTACATTGGAAGCGCTACCGGCGAGGACACGTCTAAGCGGGTCGACGAACATAACGCCGGTGCTTATCCAGGATACACCTATTCGAGGCGTCCGGTCGTCCTGGTGTGGTCGGAGTATTTCGATCGGATCACTGATGGCATTGCGGCCGAGCAGCAGCTCAAGGGGTGGAGCCGCGCCAAGAAGGAAGCGCTCATTCGTTCGGATTGGAAGTCGGTGAGTCAGCTTGCGCGGCGGCGTGCGGGAGCGCCGAGGAGGAAGACGTAAACGTTGGTGGTTTGGAAACAGCCGGGCCGTGCACCCTTCGAGGCTTCCCACGCGGCGATTCGCGCCACGTGTCTCGCACCTCAGGGTGACGGAGTTGGGGAGGACACCGTGGCGTCCTCTTGGATCCAGACGCTAGAACGCGTTCCGAAGCAGCGGGTACTTCGCTTGCAGGCCGTCGAGGCTGAGGGTGAATTCGACGACGCGCTCGGGGGCCGCGACGATTTCGGCGGCGGGCGGGGCGAATTGCGGCAGGAGCGCTGCCATGGCAGCGGGCGCCTTAACGGCAGGTGCTGCGACCGGTGCCGGTGCGGCGGGTTCGGCGAACGGCGACCTCACGGCAGGCGCAGTGCGCGGCGCGATCGCGGCGGGCGCTGCGGACGGCGGCCTTACGACAGGCGCCGCCATCAGCGGCGCCCTCGCCGCGGGAGCCTTGAGCGGCGGGACGGAGGCAGGTGCCGTGAACGTTGTCACCCCGGCGGGCGCGGCGAGCGGTGCGCTCGGAGCCGCCGGCACGAGCGGGGCTTCGGTAACTTCGGCCAGAACATCCGGCTTGGGATCGAGCCTGACCGGCATGGCCGTCTCGGGGGCGATGTGAACGGCCTTCGGCTGCGCGGTGTCGCGCGGAAACACGCGAGGCATCGTCGCCGGCGACCAGCCGAAGGCGGAGGTGACGCTCGCGGCCGCGGCTGCGACGTCCCCGCCAGTGGCAATGGCGCGCCAGGTCTGGACCGCGCGCTTGGCTTCCTGGATGTTTTCGAGAAAGGCGAGTTCGGAGTGATAGCGGCGCCAGCGTCCGGTCTCGAACATTTCGGACAGATGTTCCAGCCGCTGTTCGGCGAGAGCACACCAGCGTGCCGCGACCTCGCGGCTGCAACCCGCAGCGCTCATTAATTCCTGGCGATGTGTCATGAACCAGCCCGTAGGGAGAAAACACGGACGCGGGGGACGCAACGCGCACGAATCAATTTAGAAGCGACATGAATATTTTGTGGAAAAGTTTTGACTTGTCCAGCAACGACACGCCGCTCGTCATGAAACTCCGTAGTCGTGCGGACATTTCCTGTGTTTTCGAGTCAAGCTTCGCGCAAGCATGACCGACTTGCGCAGCACGTGATGAACGCTCGCGCCCGGCGCAGCCGTGACCGCTCAACCGGAAGCTGACCCGAAATACCGCTTCAAGGAATCGGATGCCCAAAAAGAAAAGACCCGTCCGGGGGGACAACCGGACGGGTCGAGCCATATGGGCGCTTGGGGTGGATGGGCGCTCGCGCCTGATATGACTGATGGGGAGGGATGACCGCTCCCACATTAATTGGTCGTGCTAGCCAGCTGAACGTTCAATGGGGCGTTTGATTTTTCGACCTTCGCGCCGCGCGCAAAGTTGTCGCAGCCGCTATCGCGTCGCCGGCTTATCCGCTTGAGAAATCGCGGCTTTATCGCCTGAACTGGAGAGCGAAGGCTGCTCGATCGCGCGGATACCGGGCTCGTCGCGACGCTTGCCGGCTTCTTCACGTTTTGTTGTACCCGACGCAGCCGCAACGGGCGTCGCACTGTCGGCGGGAACGGCCATCACCGCGGCAAATGCATCGGCCTCGCCGTCGCCGAACAGATCATCGCGTCCGGGTGAGCCGAGATCGCGCGCGGTCTTCGCCAGCGTCATGCGCAGCGCTTCCGGCTTCAGTGTGTAGTTGCGCTCGAGCAGCAAGGCGGCGACGCCGGAGACATAGGCGGCCGAGAACGAGGTCCCCGAGGTCATCTGGTATTTGCCGTCGGGCGCCGGCAGGAAGATGTCCACGCCGGGCGCGGCCAGCGCGATGTAATTGCCGCGGTTGGACGCCGGGAACAGCCTGTCCTGCTGATCGGTCGCGCTGACCGCGATCACGTTGGGATTGGCGGCGGGATAGAGCGGCGGCGATTTCGCGCCGGCATTGCCGGCCGCCGCAATCAGCACGAGGCCGCGCGCGGCGGTCGCCGCGATGGCGCGCTCGATCACCGCGTCCTTGGGACCGGCGAAGCTCATGTTGACGATCTGCGCGCCGTGCTCGGCGGCATAATTCAGCGAGCGCAGGATGATGTAGGACGAGCTCTCGGCGCCGCCCGTGGTGCCGCCGAAGGCACGGATGGCGATGATGCGCGCCTCGGGCGCGCTGCCCATCAGCTTGGCATGCGCCACGATGGCGCCGGCGATGCCGGTGCCATGAACATGCGGGCCCTCGGCGCTGCCGAGCGCGTCGAAATTGTCGGAGACGGAGTTGGCGAGCTCGGGGTGTTTGGCGTCGATGCCGGAATCGATCACGGCAACCGTCACGTTGGCGCCATGCGCCAGCGTATGGGCCTGCGGCAGGCGCAGTTTTGCCAGGGCATATTGCGCGGGATCGCCCTCGGTCGGCGTGCCCGCCTTCTGGTCCTGGAGCACATAGCGGAAGTTCGGCTGCACCGAGCGCACGCTGCCGTCGGCGGCGAATTCACGCCGTGCAGTCTCGAAGGGCCGGCCATCGGTGATGCGGAACAGACCGAAGGTCGCCCCGATCAGCGGAAAATTCTCGGATGCGATGCGCGAAAGGCCGTGGCGGCGCGCGAGCTCGTCGGCCTCCGCCACTGACAGCGTGCCGTCGATCTCGGCGACGAATTCGTTTGCAAAGTTGCGCAGGGTCACCGCAACCGGCGTGGTGTTGCCGCGCCCCTTGCCGGCGCTCTTCTTGCCCGATTTGCTGGTGCCGCCCCCGCCTGCGTTGGGCTGCGCCAGGCATTCGCCATCACCGTCGCGATAAGGCGCCGAGCAGGCCGGATAGAGGTTGGGCGAATAGCGCGCATAGGGCACCACCGGTGTGGTGCCCACGCGGCCTATGGTGGTGGTATGCGGAATCGCGGGGATCGCCCGCGGGCCGGGCGCGACGGCAACCGCGCGCGCGGCGATGTTGGGGGAGATGGTCGGCGTGCGCGAGGGAACGCTGATGGTCGGCGTGCGCATGATCGCCTGCGCCTGCACGACCTCGACGCCGGGGCTGGCGGCGAGCAGCAGCACGGCTCCGACCGAGGCGTAGGCCGCGGCTCGCAACTTACTCTCGGACTTGCGCGTCATCGGTTCGAAGGCGCCCTACGGCGCCGCGACGGCGAGGTTGACGAACTTCTCGCGCTGCATCCTGCCGAGCAGCGCAGCGAGCTCGTCCTGGCTCATCGCCTTGTCGAACTGGAGGCGGAACATGCCGCCCTTGGCGTCGCCGATGATCGACGCCTGGTAGCTGTCGAGCAACGCCGTGATGTCGGCAACCCGCGCTTCGGGCGTGAAGCGAACCAGCGCGCGGGCCGGCGCGGCGGCCGCGCCGAGTTCGCGCGTGATCGGTGCACCGGTCGAAAGCGAAGCGGTCTGGAAGGTCGCGGTCTGGGTCTTCATCAAGACCGCGCCGATGATGCCGGCCTGGAGCAGCAGCGCAATGGCGCCGAGGCTCGCCGACCACGCCAGCGTCCGCGGCGACAGACCCGAGAAGAATGTCGCGATGCGCGACGACAGCGGCAGCGAGCCGACGGCACGCGCCGGCTCGGCATCGATCGCGGCGAACAGCTTCTGCATCGCGCGCGCCGACGGAGCGCCCAGGCTCTCGTTCAGGTGGATGGTCTCTTCGTACTCGCCGCGGATCGCGGCATACTGCCTGGCAAGCTCCGGATCATGCGCCAGCGCATCCTCGACGCGGCGGGCATCGCGCGCGTTCAGCGTGCCGGCGGCGTGCCAGGGCAGCAGCAGTTCAATCTCACTGGGCTCTTGCTCCAGCATCTTCTTGCTCAAAGCCATCATGGCCAGCCTCGCTCAACGCCGGCTGCCTTCAGCAGTTCGGCCAATTTCTTGCGCGCATAGAACAAGCGCGTCTTCACAGTGTTCTCCGGTATCCCGACGATTTCGGCCACTTCCTCCACGGACTTCTCGTGGTAGTAGACGAGATCGACGATTTCCCGGTGTTCCGGCGAGAGGCCCGTCAGACACTCCCGCAACGCCGCACTCGTATCCTTCTTCTGCACCACCGTTTCCGGATTGTCGGACGAATCCTCAATCGCGTTCGCGGCGTCTTCGTCCAGTTCAAAGTCCTTCCTGCGCCGGAGCGCCGAGAGGGCCTTGAATCGGGTGATTGCCAGCAGCCAGGTGGAAACGGCGGATCGGCCTTCGAACTTGCCGGCTTGACGCCAGACGTCCAGAAACACCTCGCTTATGAGGTCTTCCGCCGCCTGCTCGTCCCGCACAAGCCTCAACCCGAACCGGTAAACCCTGACATGGTGCCGCCCGTACAGCACCTGCATGGCGAGCCGGTCACCTTGGGCGATCCTGGCGATGAGGACCTCGTCCGTAGCCGCCTGTGTCACGCTCAAAGCCCGTCTCGCAAAGTTGGTCGGGTCGATACGGCGGACGGTTCGACGGTAGGGGCGAAATTCTTCAACCTACCGCAGTCATACGGGGGGGTGTGTGATCTACCCCACATACGCGCGCTTTTCTTGCGATACCCGCGGTGGTTGGCCACGTCCATCCAGATCGGTAACATAATACTGAAGCACTTTCCTGCGAAATGCCTGCCCGGCACGGGCCGGCCGACCAAGTCCGGTTCCTTAGCAGTCCTGCACGACGTATGTCTCACGAACCCCCGCTTTGGCTCGACCGCATCGCAAACGATGCCTAATCGCCGGCAAATCCCGCGGCCGGCCAATATCATCCTGTTCTGCACTGCACGGTTCGGATTCGGTTTCGAAGGATACCAAACCTAAGGGTGTTTGTCCGGAGACCCTATGGAAATAGGGCTTCCCGGCAAACCGGCGCTGCCGGGTCAAGCGGATGTCACGCCCCTCTGCCAGTTTCGAAGGCCCCTGCCCGGTTGTGAGTATCCCCAAGTCGGCCTTCCAGTTGCGGTTTCTGCGTGCCATTTTCGCAGGCAGAGGACCAAACGGGGCAACCGCCATGGACGACCAGAGCGAAACCAACACCGCTGACGCCACCCAGCCGGTCGCGGCACCGGCCGGGGGACCCACCGAGGTCAAGGCCACGGCGGCAACCCTGACCGCCATCATCAACCTTCTGGAGCCTCTTTCGTCCGCCGAGCGGCAGAAGACGGTCGCGGCGGTAATGGTGTTCTTGGGCGAGGCGCCGCTGCAAAAGCCGTCAAAGCAACAAGAGTCCTCATCAGGAGGCGGCGCCAGCAACGGCAAAACTCAGGACGACGAAGAAACAGAGGGGGATTACCCGCCACAAGTCGCCAAGTGGATGAAGCAGAACGACATCTCGGCGGAACAGCTGGATCGCGTTTTCCATTTCAATCCGGACGGCACTTTTAATCTGCTCCATGCGCCCGGGAAGTCGAAGAAGCAGCAAACCGTCAACACCTACACGTTGACCGGCCTGGGCAAGTATCTGGCTACGAACGACCGCACGTTCGATGATGCGACTGCACGCGGTTTCTGCAAAGTCATTGGCTGTCTCGATGAAGGTAATCACGCGAAACATCTCAAGGACAGCGGGTCGGAGTTCTCGGGTGACAAGACCAAAGGTTATTCCATCACCAACGTCGGCATCAAACGCGGCGCGGCGCTGGTGAAAGAAGTAGCGGGCGGCTGAAGGTGATTGATTCATCTCGCGTGCTTGCGACACTGCCGCAGGCCCTCCGCGACGAGTTGCTTGATAGCTACCAGAAGATCATGTCGAATTATCTGGAGCGCCGCTGGGAGCCCTCGGAGCTCAACGGCGGGAAGTTCTGCGAGGTGGTCTACTCGATCGTCGATGGCGCGCTCAAAGGCAGCTTCCCCCCCAGTGCCAGCAAGCCCGCCAACATGCTGGCCGCCTGCCAAGCGCTCGAAAAGCAACCACCCGATCCGAACCGCGTCGGGGATCGCAGCCTGCGGATACTCATTCCGCGCTTGTTGCCGGTACTCTATGAGGTCCGCAACAACCGTGGCGTCGGGCATGTCGGCGGCGACGTTGACCCGAACCATATGGACGCCGAGGCGGTGCAGACCATGGCGAGTTGGGCGATGGCAGAGCTGGTGCGCATCTTCCACGGCGTCAAGACAGAAGAAGCGCAGGAGACCGTCGACGCCTTGGTTGAGCGCAAGTCGCCGATCATCTGGGAAGTATTCGGAAAGAAACGCGTGCTGGATGCCAAGATGACCGCGAAGAACCAGGTCCTCGTACTCCTGCATCACAGCACCGGGTGGGTGTCTACTGCGGATCTCCTGACTTGGGTTGAGTATTCAAAGCCGAGCAATTTCCGGCTCGCCGTGCTCGAACCATTGCATAAAGCCCGCATGATTGAGTTCGACGCCATCAACCGACGCGCAAGTATTTCTCCGCTCGGCGTGAAGAAGGTTGAGGAAGAGTTGCTTGGATCGTGATCGGTGGTCAGTCAGGCCGCGAGCGATTTTGCAGAGTTGCTCCGGCCGGTGCTGACAAGCGAACTTGCTGGCCTGTCACCAAGTGCCACCGCACAGGAGCTAAACAGCCGAGGCGTCGCCACAGCGCGCGGTGGATCATGGACCGCCACCTCGGTGACCAACGTCCGCAAGCGACTGGAGACCGCGTCATGACAGACGCCACCCATCTGGGCATTCTCCTGCGCAAGTACAACGAAGACGCGTTGTTTCGTCGGCTGGCGATTGGCTCGCCAACCTTCACTGAAATGGTGGCCGAGGCCATCATGAAAGACCGCACGGGGCAGGACTATCGTCTCGCATCTCACAACGCTGCATCGATTGATTTGGTGGCGACGGATGGCCAGCATGTTCAAGTCAAGACGGTCGGCACGCGTGGTTCGTTTGCTGGGATCAGGCGCGGACGGGATGCGGCGCATCAGGTGATGGTCGTCACCACGTTCGGTGATCAAAACCGTTTCTTTCTGGTACCCATGGAGAGGTTCAAGGCATTGGCCCGGACCTATGATTATCCGGACCGCAATCACTTCTCTTGGGAAATCAGCGGCCACCGCATTGCGAGCGGAGTGCTGGACGAGTTCGAAATCAAGGTCGAGTCATGAAACACTCGTGGCCCTATTTCGCGTTCCTGATCCTCGTCGCGGTGATGATCTGGCTCAAGCTCCACTATCTCGTGGTACTGATCGCCGCCGTGGTGCTGTTCATGCGCGGTTACCTGTGGCTCTGCGACCGCTACCCGCGAACGATGGTGTGACCTTCGCGTGACCCCGTGACCTCCGCACGGGCCATCTCGTTGGAAAGCAACGGCCAATCGGCGAACGCCCTGAGATTGGAAGTCTTCCGCGTTTGGCGTGAAATCACAAGTTTCTGGCTTAAAGCCACAAGCTGTTTCATCGGTTTTCCGATAAGGACCCCTGCCATACGCAGGGGTGGCGGATGGCACAATTCTTTTTTCACCGGCAACGCAACGGGAAACTCGTCGAAGACCACACCGGGCGTTCATTCTCCGATGAAGAATCCGCATGTCGCGCCGCGTTCGTTGAAGCTGCCGAGGAGATCCGCTTGGCCGAGAACGATTATCCATCTGACCTGCATCTCGGGATCGAGGTGAGTGACGGCACCCGCACGTGCGGCATTGTCAGGACGTCCATCTCCATTTGGCGGCCGGTGAAATGCGGTTCTCATTGACCGGATGGTTGATTGCGGTGATTGCCGCATCGTGGTTGGCCCTGACCGTACCGGCGCTTGCGGGAGGCCCAACCTGCGGCGACATCATGGGTGAGGAGTATTGCGGCCGTCACGGCGGCTGGCCTTACGGAGATTTCATCGCCGAGTTGTTCGCTAATGCCGTCATGTATCTCGGCCCCTTTGTCGCTTTGCCGCTGCTCGTCTTGGGTGTAGCGGTCCCGCTGGTGGGGTTGGCAATCGGGTTATACCGTCGAGAATGGCGAGCATGGAAGGATACACTCAAGGCACTTGCGATGATGGCGTTCTGCATTCTCGTGCTGGTGATGTGGACTACTGGCGAGCCGAAACATTTCATTCGCACGGCAGGCATCGACCTGATCCTGGTCGGCGTCGGCGCGATCTGGATGGCGCTGCACTACGTAAGTCGACCGCCGCCCACCGGTCTCGACCAAGGTCGTCAAGATGCCGGACCATGAAGAGGAGTGCTTGCGCGTTGTCGAGGAGGTCTTGCGCCGCAGTCCCAGCACGAAGACGGACTACCGTAACGATTGATTGCGCGTGGTAGAGGAGATTTTGCGCAGCCGTTGACCTTGATGGGAGATCATATGTTTACAAAGCTGTCTTGGATAATCGCCATCGTGGCGCTTGCAGCCGGACTGCTCCAACTCGCATCCGGGATCGCTCTGGCAACGGGCCTGATCTATTACGAGGTCACGCCGTCCTACGCCAAAGCGCCCGGCCAAATGATTGACCGGGCGGTGTACACCATCCTTGGCGCCGTGGCGCTGGGTATGCTGTCGGAGATCAGCCGCCGGCTGGTCGAGATCAGAGACAAGCTTTGACCTTCGCGTGACCATCTCCCCCGCCCTACGCCAAGCACCTGCGACTGATCACATTCTCGGCCGATACCAATAGATTGAGGATCGTTTGCACGCCGAACGGCGATCAAGGTCCAGCCTTTGCGCGCGGTGGTAAACGCTGGTAGAATCTTTTATATTTTTATGACGGAGAAAATACTGTGAGCCGACACCGCGTCATCATCGAAATCGACCGCGCCACCTGGACCGAAATCTCGGCCGATCCGCGCTTTCACATCCTTGGCCACCTTGAGATAATTGAAAACCCTTATGCCGGGTGCCGGTCTGTGCTGGAGTTCATACACCGCTTCTGCAGTGAAAATGACCGCGAGAATTTCACCCGTGCCGAAATCCTAGAGGTCATCCGCGACAACAGCTTCACCGCCGCCGAGATCGACTGGCAACTGCGCAAACTGGTCTACGATCGCGAAATTGAGCGGGTCCGCCACGGCCATTACGACCTCGGGCTGTGCATCTACGGCGTCGAGGCGGCCTAACGGCGCGGATCAATCAATCCGCCGCCTCGATCAAATCGACCAGATCGGCCGCCACCAGATGGGCATACCTCTGTGTGGTGGCCGGCGAGGTATGACCCAACACCCGGCCAATCTGCGGGAGGCTCGCCCTTTTGCGCGCCAGCGCCGACGCCCGCGAATGACGGAGGTCGTGGATGTGGACATCCTCGCGCTTGATGACCTTCCGCGCCCGCTCCCAGCAACGCTTGCAGCTTTCGTAATCAGGCGTCCCGACCTCCAGCAACTCCAGTGCCAAGGCCAGCGCGCTGCAACGGCAGCACGTGAACCTTCTTTTGTTTCGTCGTGGCCGCTGGTTTCACCCACAATGAATGCGCGACATCGAGTTGCGATTTCACCACCAATGCCCGCCCCGGTCAGCAACGCCAGTCGGAGCGCCATCCCCGCCGCCCGGTTGAAGTTGTCCGCTCGCAACGCCTCGTGCGCCGCGGCAATCTCCGGACCACTCAAATACACATGTCGATGATTTTCCGGCCGCCGCTTCACCCCTCGACATGGATTCTTGTCAATCAGCTTGTCATGCTCCAGCCACGACATGAAGGATGACAGCGCCCCGAGTACCCGGTTGGTGTGGATCGGCGTCTTGGCCGCTATCTCGCCGTGCCACTTCTCGACAGCGTTGCGGGTGATGTCCCGTGGCTGCATCTTGCCGAACTCAGGCTTGATGTTCTTGTCAATCATGTAGCCGTAGGCGGTGGCGGTGCTGGGTCGTCGGGTCAGCTTGACCACCTTGCGCCACGCCTCGATCAACTCACCCACGGTCGAGCCATTCCTCGCCACCACCTCCTCACCGGTGTCGGCCTTCAGCCGCATCTTCCCCCCGTGGGTACGCGCCTTGCCGACCGACCACGTGGGAAACCTGCCAAGCGTCTTCCGACGCTGGCGGCCCTTCTCGGTCCACGTGAACACCCACGACTTGGCCCCGGACGGCCTGACCATGATTGCCAGCCCCTCGACCTCGTCATCGAAGATCAACAGGCGCTTGTCGGAGGGCTTCAGGGCGGGTGATGGCGCGGTCGGTCAGGTGCGTGGGCATCGGGTCTCGAAAAGGTTACTTAAAGGTTACGCCCCGAAACCTACTTGAAACCATTTCGAGGCACCATCGAGACTATAGGGAAACCGGCACAAAATCTCCTCAACTAATTGAAAAATAAAGAGAATTTACACCAAGCCATTGACCCTATTAAGTTTCCAAACTCCGCGCAAAAACGATACCAAACCTAAAGGCTTGCCACGTAGATTTTTGGGCTGACATCCACCTCCGGCAGGATCATGAACACGGCCGCGACGTCGCTTCCCGAGAGGAATGCCGCTGAGGTCGCGGATCTCGTCCTCATGCCCGAGGCGGCCGCGCCGCAGGTCCGGGCCCGCCGGGCATGGCAGCGCCGCCAGATGTATATCGGCCAAGTGGCGAGCTACTCGCTCGGCGCCTCCGTCCTGCTGATCTACGCCTATGACGGCGTCGTCTCGCTGGACGTTGCCTCGCTGTTCTGGTTCGGCGGCCTCCTGATCATCGGCACGTTCACCGTGCTGTCGGAGGCCGGCGTCGGCGACAGGTTCGCCGACCACTATCTCACCGTCTTCCAGATTTCGGCGCATATGGCGCTGCAATTCGTGTTCCTGCTGTCGGTCCCGATCCTCGGCGTCACCTTCATCAGCGTGCTGTTCCTGATCTTCGCCTTCGGCACGCTGCGCATGACCTCGACCCAGGCGATGCTGACCTGGGCGCTCGCCACCGCCGGCCTCGGCGCCGTTTTCCTCGCCTCCGACCTGCCGATCGGCCTGCCGGTTGCCACCAGGCTGCAGCGGGCCGCCTCGATGCTGTGCTTCGTGCTGGTGATCGGCCAGTGCGCCTTCCTCGGCCTGTTCGGCGCCACGCTGCGCAAGATCCTGTATCAGCGCAGCATCGAGCTGAAGGCCGCCTATCGGCGGATCGAGGAGCTGGCGGAGCTCGACGAGCTGACCGGCTCCTACAACCGCCGCTGCATCATGCGGATGCTCGACAGCGAAATCGAAAAGTCGCGGCAGGTCTCGGCGCCTTGCGCGATCGCGCTGATCGACCTCGACTGGTTCAAGCGCATCAACGACGCCCACGGCCATCCCGTCGGCGACGAGGTGCTGCGCACCTTCGCCATCACCATTTTCGCCAACATCCGCCCGGCCGACTGTTTCGGCCGCTACGGCGGCGAAGAATTTTTGCTGCTGCTGCCCGACACCGAAGCCGAGGCGGCCTCGCGCATGCTCGAACGCCTGCGCGGCATCGTTGCCGATCTCGACTGGAGCGCATTCTCTCCTGGCATGCGCGTGACGATTTCCGCGGGCGTCGTGACGCTTCGCGACATGGATACTGCCGACACGTTTCTCGCGCGCGCCGACAGCGCGCTTTATTCCGCCAAAGCGCAAGGGCGCAACCGCATCGCAACGAACTGACCAATCCATTTTCACCCGGCGGTGCAAAGCCGCCGGACCAAACGCTCCAGGACAGGGCAATGAGATCCAAAGCCGAAAAACCATCCGAAAACCTGCTCGACGAATTGCAGGCTGCGCTCTCCCACGGCACCGTTGCGCGGCGGGTCGAGACGCTACGCCGTGTCACCGATCTCTTCGTGGGTAACGCGGTGGATTATTCCGACGACCACATCCGCGTGTTCGACGACGTGTTCGAGTGCCTGATCGAGCAGATCGAGACGTCGGCCAGGGCACTGCTTGCCGATCGTCTCGCGCCGATCCCGGCCGCACCGCCGAAGATCATCCGCACGCTGGCGCTCGACGAGGTCATCGAGGTCGCAGGGCCCGTGCTGACGAAATCTGAACGGCTGGACGAGGCGACCCTGATCGAGATCGCGCGGACGCGCGGCCAGGCCCATCTGAAGGCGATCTCGCTGCGGCGTGTGCTGTCGGAAGCGCTGACCGACGTGCTGGTGACGCGCGGCAACGAGGACGTGGTGCAATCGACCGTCAGCAATCCGGGCGCGCGGCTCTCCGAGGAAGGTCTCACCGACCTCGTCACGCGCGCCGAACGCGACGACGACCTCGCCACCTGCATCGGCCTGCGGCCCAACCTGCCGCGCCATCATTACCTGAAGCTGGTCGCGAAGGCGTCCATGAGCGTGCGCCGGAAGCTCGAGGCCGCGCATCCGGAGCTCGCGGACGAGGTGTCGAGCGTGGTGCAGGAAGCCGCCCAGCGGGTCCGCGCCGCCGCCACGACCAGACAGACCGAGATGGCGCGCGCGCTGGTGAAGTCGCTGCACGAGGATGGCCGTCTCACCGAATTCCAGATCACCACCTTCGCCGAGCAGGGCAAGTTCGACGAGACCAATGCGGGCCTCGCGGCGCTCGCCGGGGTCGCGGTCGAGACCGCCGAGACCATGATGGTCGAAAGCCGCACCGAGGGCGTGATGATCCTCGCCAAGGTCGCTGGCATGCAATGGTCGAGCGTGCGCGCGATCATCGCCATGCGAGAGAAACTCTCGGGCAGCTCGCCGGCCGACATGCTGGCGCTGCGCGACACCTACGAGGCCCTGCGCTCATCCACCGCGCAGCAGGTGCTGCGCTTCCAGCGCATGCAGAGCGCGACGCCGGCGGCCTAGTACCTCAGAACCCGCGAGCCGATCGCTGCGCCGATCACGGTCACCAGCGCGGTCGCGATCGTGTACCAGGTCGCGACGAACAGCGGTGAATCATCGGTGCAATGCGAGGCGTAGAGCGTCGCCGCGAGCCCGGCCGACACCAGGCCCGCGAGCGCTCCGGCGAGCGCAGGACGCGAGGGTGCGCCGTGGCGCAGGCCGAACAGCGCCCCCGCCAGCAGCGGCAGCGACATCGCGGGGATCGCGACCAGGCAAACCCTGGAGTTCTTGCCCACCATGCGCATCGTCACCGGCATTGCCGGCGCCATCATCATCTCGCCGCCGATCGCGACCGCGAGCAGCCCGACCGGCAGCAGCAGCAGCCAGCCCCAGCCGCGCAGCAGGGCTTCGGGCCGCGACAGATGCAGGCTGACGATGATCGCGGGGATCGCGAGCGACAGCGTCACCGCGAACTTCATGTCGAAGAAGGGATTGCGCATCGCGCTCATGACGTCGGGGCGCACGCCGAGGAAGGTCGCGAAGACCAGGATCGACAGCGGCGCAGCAACCAGCAGCGCCATGGTCAGCACGGCGCCGACGCGCGGCGCGCGATGGGCGTTGTCGGCCGCGAGCGAGCGAATGAGTTGGTCGGTATCCATGACTAGTGGTCCCGCAGTTTGGCCGTCAGTGCCGCAAGTCCGCGATGCAGCGCGACCCGCACCGCACCCTCGCTCATCGAAAACTTCGCCGCCGTGTCCTTGATCGAGGCGGCCTCGACCGCAATCGACTGCAGCACGTCGCGCTGGCGCTGCGGCAGCGTGCCGAGCTGCGCGGCGACTTCGCCCGCCGAAGCGGTCTCCTGCGGCGCCTCGCCCGGCAGCGTCTCGGCGAAATCGTCGATGTTGACGAAGACGCGCCTGCCGCGCCGCCTCAGCGCGTCGATCAGCTTGTTGCGGGCGATCGCGAACAGCCAGGGCGCGAAGGGGGCTTCGCTGTCCCAGGTGTGCCGCTTCAGATGCACCGCCAAAAGTATCTCCTGCACGATATCCTCGGCCTGATCGGGAGGCTGCCCGGCCCGCGCCAGACCACGCCTCGCCGCGGCGCGCAGCACCGGCGTGACCGCCCTCAACAGGCGATGATACGCCGCATCATCGCCCGCCATGGCCGACCGCATCAGGCCGGTCCATTCGTCTTCACGTCCGCGCACGCGCGCCCCTCACCATGCAATTCGACCGCATTTTCAGATTGTTACGCCGGCACCCGCAATATCACGAATTCGTGATCGCTGTTGCCCCGGGGTAGCCGATGCGGCCGTCGAACTCGCGACGGCTCATAACACCGATTGGACCGTCCCGCACCCGGCCAACGGCGGCCGTGTCGGGGTTTGCCCTGTTTTCGCCCGGTGTAGCCCGAAGATTCCCATTTTCTGCCCAGCTGTCGTCACGCCCCGGGGTCTCTGTTCGCCCCCGGGACGGGCGGAATTGGGGAGATCGTCAGAATGATGAAAGCCAGCATGCGCATGGCCCTGATTGCTGTGGCCGGGCTCTTCTTGCTGTCTGGAGGCGTTGCACAGGCTGCGCCCAGCTCAGCCGCAAGCAAGTCGGACAGCGCGAATAAACAGGCCGACACGGCCAAACCGAACAAGCAGCGGCGCCAATCGGCGCATCGCACCAGCAACAAGACGGCGCAGAAATCCGACGACAAGGCGGCCGACAAGACGGAGGCCGCGCCAAAGGCCGACGAGGCCAAGGCCGACAACAACGTGCCGGCCTCGAGCCAGATGCCGCCGGAGGTCGCCAACGCCAATGCCCAGCTCGCTGCCGCCGATACGCCGCCTGCGGCTGCCGCCTCCGCCATGACCGGCCGCGCCAATGACAACGTCCAGGCGGCCGCCGACAATACCGCGGCCCCGAACGCCGAGAGCCAGATCGTCGCCCCCGACCAGCCCAACGATCTCGACCAGGCCGCGCAGCAGGACAACCCGCCCGCCCAGAAGGCGGTGATTGCCGCAACCCCGGCGCAGCCGCGCCCCGCACCGGTGATGGCCAGCAGCCAGCAGAGCTCGGCCTGGGACCAGAGCTCCCTGATCGGAAAGATCTTCATCGGGGTCGGCACGCTGCTGACGCTGGCGTCAGCAGCGCGCATGTTCATGGCCTGATTTTTCGGCCTGATTGCTTGGCCTGAGGAAACCCGTCCGGGACGCGCGTTTTGCCGCGTGTTCCGGCCGCCTATTCCGAAGGCTTCGTGGGCCCTTGAAGGCGTCCGCGCCAGCAGGCACATTGCCCGCCCAATCAAAAGCGTGGGTGGAGCATGAGCACGTTCGAACACATCATCGTCGAAAGCATCGGTGCGGTCGGCATCATCAAGCTGAACCGGCCGAAGATGCTCAACGCGCTCTCCTTCGGCGTCTTTCGCGAGATCGCGGCCGCCGTCGACGATCTCGAGGGCGATGACGCCATCGGCTGCATCGTCGTGACCGGCAGCGAGAAGGCGTTTGCCGCCGGCGCCGACATCAAGGAGATGCAGCCCAAGGCCTTCATCGACATGTTCTCCGAGGACTTTGCCGCGATCGGCGGCGACCGCGTGGCCCGCTGCCGCAAGCCGACGATTGCGGCGGTTGCCGGCTACGCGCTCGGCGGCGGCTGCGAGCTTGCCATGATGTGCGACTTCATCATCGCCGCCGACACCGCCAAGTTCGGCCAGCCCGAAATCACGCTCGGCACCATTCCCGGCATCGGCGGCACCCAGCGCCTGACCCGCGCCATCGGCAAGTCGAAGGCGATGGACCTCTGTCTCACAGGCCGCATGATGGACGCCGCGGAAGCCGAGCGCGCAGGCCTCGTCAGCCGCATCGTGCCCGCCGACAAGCTCATGGACGAAGTCATGGAAGCGGCCGCGAAGATCGCGTCGATGTCGCGCCCCGCGGCCGCCATGGCCAAGGAGGCGGTGAACCGCGCCTTCGAGACCACGCTCGCCGAAGGCATGAGCGTCGAGCGCAACCTGTTCCACGCGACCTTCGCGCTGGAAGACCGCTCCGAGGGCATGGCCGCGTTCATCGAGAAGCGCAAGCCGGTGAACAAGAACCGCTGAGCCGGCACCCGGTCAGGCCTGTGTAAGACTTCGCTGCTGTCCCGCAGAGACCCTGTGACGCACCTGCAACAAGCACGGAATACATGGGGGTTTTCCCCGCGGCAGTTTGCCTGCGCGACCCCGGCTGGTTAAACAGTTAAGAGGCCACCGTCGGCGGGGGCGGACAGCCGGGGTTTAAGCGGGAATACATGATTGGGCGTGCCGCCAGAGCTGATCGCGCGATGACGCGACATCGATCGGGCGTGGGTCCCGTGCTTGCGACATGGACCGCGCTGGCGTTTTCGTGCGCCCTGTCCTCGGCCGCTTCCGCCGAGGCCCTGCCGGAAGCATTGGCAAAGGCCTACCAGACCAATCCGCAGCTCAATGCCGAACGCGCGCGGCAGCGCGCGACCGACGAGAACGTGCCGCAGGCGCTGGCCGGCTACCGGCCGCAGATCGTGGCCAGCCTCAGCGCCGGCCTGCAATCGGTGCGCAATCTGCTGCCCGACAACACCATCCAGACCGCAAACCTGAAGCCGTGGGTCATCGGCGTCACCGTGACGCAGACCCTGTTCAACGGCTTCCGCACCGCCAACAACGTGCGGTCCGCCGAGCTCCAGGTGCAGTCGGGCCGCGAGGCGCTGCGCAATGTCGGCCAGGGCGTGCTGCTCGACGGCGTCACCGCCTACACCAACGTGCTGGCCAACCAGTCGCTGGTGGAGGCGCAGCGCTCCAACGTCGCCTTCCTGCGCGAAACCCTCGCCGTCACCCAGCGCCGCCTCAATGCCGGCGACGTCACGCCGACCGACACGGCGCAGGCCGAAGCGCGGCTCAACCGCGGCCTTTCAGATCTCAACGCCGCCGAGGTCGCGCTGGCGGTGAGCCAGGCGACCTATGCCCAGGTGATCGGCAATGCGCCCTCGCAGCTCAAGCCCGCCGAAGTGGTCGACCGCTATCTGCCGAAGAGCCGCGAAGACGCCATGACGATGGCGATCCGTCAGCACCCGGCGGTGATGGCCGCGGGCTTCGACGTCGACGTCGCCTCCACCAATATCCGCGTCGCCGAAGGCGCGCTGCTGCCCAGCGCCAGCATCCAGGGCAGCGCCAGCAAGAGCCGCAACAACGACCCGACGCTCGGCACCTTTGCCGAGGACCAGGCCTCCATCGTCGCCAGCGTCACCGCGCCGATCTATGACGGCGGCCAGGCCGCCGCGCAGACGCGGCAGGCCAAGGAGATCACGGCGCAAAGCCGGCTCGTGCTCGACCAGGTCCGCAACCAGGCCCGCACGGCGGCGGTCAGCGCCTGGGTCGCCAATGAAGGCGCCAAGATCGCGGTCTCGGCCTCGGAGTCCGAGGTGAAGGCGGCGACCGTCGCACTCCAGGGCGTGCAGCGCGAAGCCGCCGGCGGACAGCGCACGACGGTGGACGTCTTGAACTCGCAGGCCGATCTGATCCAGGCCAAGGCCCGCCTGATCGGCGCACTGCGCGACCGCGTGATCGCCTCCTACACGCTGCTGAGCGCCGTCGGCCATCTCGACGTCAAGACGCTGAACCTGAACACGCCGGACTACCTGCCTGAGGTGCATTACCAGCAGGTCCGCGACGCCTGGCACGGCCTTCGGACGCCGTCGGGCCAGTAGCCTCACATCTCCCGGGTCGGTGCCGATGAAAAGCCGCCGCATCCATCTGATGGGAGCTTCGGGCTCCGGCGTGACGACGCTCGGTCGCGCGCTCGCGGGCGAGCTTGCACTGCCGCATCACGACAGCGACGACTATTTCTGGCTGCCGACCGTGCCGCCCTATCAGACGACGCGCCCGGCCGCCGACCGCCTGCGCCTGATGCGCGAGATGTTCCTGCCGCGTCTGGATTGGGTGCTGAGCGGCTCCATCACGGGCTGGGGCGACGAGCTCATTCCCTTCTTCGATTTGGTCGTGTACGTGACGACGCCGCGCGATATCCGACTGAAGCGATTGCGCGCCCGCGAGGCCGCCCATTTCGGCGCCGATGCCGTGGCGCCGGGCGGCTGGCGCCACGACGAGACCGAGTCCTTCGTCGATTGGGCGTCCCATTACGAGGCCGGGGACCGCGAAGGACGCAGTCTCGCCAAGCATGAAACGTGGCTCGCGGGCCTGCCCTGCCCGGTCGTGCGCGTCGACGGCTCACGCCCGCTTGCGGACCTTGTCGAGCAGCTATGCAACGACGCGCAGCGGCTGCCAGGCTGATGTGATACTGTCCCTGCACTGCTACCAAACAACAAAATCAGGGAGAGAAACCGTGCTCAACCGCCGCAGCGTCCTGCTTGCCTCCCTCGCCGCCGGAGTAGCCATGACCAACAGAGCCCACGCCCGCGCAGCGCAGCCAGCGACGCCGGTCAATTTCGACGTCCCGGAACATGCCTGCGACTGCCACACCCATATCCATGGCGATGTCGAGAAGTTTCCGTTCTTCGCCGGGCGCGTCTACACGCCCGAGCCGGCCTCGCCCGAGGAGATGGCCGCGCTGCACAAGGCGCTGCACATGGAACGCGTCGTGATCGTCACGCCCAGCGTCTACGGCACGGACAATTCGTCGACCTTGTTCGGCATGAAGGCCCGCGGTGCGAACGCGCGCGGCGTCGCCGTGATCGACGACAAGACGCCGGAGAGCGCGCTCGACACGATGCACCAGGACGGCTTCCGCGGCGTCCGCCTCAATCTGGCGACCGGCGGCGTCAACGATCCCAATGTCGGCCGGCCGCGTTTCACCGCCGCGGTCGAGCGCATGAAGGCGCGCGGCTGGCACGTACAGCTCTACACCACGCTGGCCATGATCACGGCGATCAAGGATCTCGTCGAGACGGCGCCGGTGCCGGTCGTGTTCGACCATTTCGGCGGCCTCGAAGCCGAGCGCGGCCTAGAGCAGCCGGGCTTCTCCGATCTCGTCGCGCTGGTGAAATCCGGCAAGGCCTATGTGAAGATCTCCGGCGCCTACCGGTCGTCGAAGCGCGCACCCGATTATCAGGACATGGTGCCGTACGCGCAGGCCCTGATCGCGGCCAACCCCGACCGCATCGTCTGGGGCACCGACTGGCCGCATCCGGATTCGAGCCGCGTCGAGGGACGCAAGGCCACCGACATCGCGCCGCTTTACCAGATCGACGACGGACGCCTGCTCAACCAGCTTCCGGTGTGGTCGCCGGATGCGAGCGTGCGCAAGAAGATTCTGGTCGACAACCCGGCGCGACTCTACGGCTTCTGACGGTCAGCGCGCCCGGCGCGAGAAGAAGGAGATCAGCACCGGCAGCGTCACCAGGATCACGACCGGCGCCAGCATCATGCCGGTGACGACGACGACGGCGAGCGGCTTCTGCACCTGGGAGCCGATGCCTTCGGACAGCGCCGCCGGCAGCAAGCCGACGCCCGCGACCACGCAGGTCATCAGCACGGGCCGGAGCTGAAGCTCGCCGGTGCGCACCACCGCGCTCATGCGGTCCATGCCTTCTTCGATCAGCTGGTTGAACTGCGACAGGATGATGATGCCATCCATCACGGCGATGCCGAACAGCGCGATGAAGCCGATCGCCGCCGAGACGCTGAAGGCGGTGCCGGTGATCAGCAGGCCCAGCACGCCGCCGAAGATCGCCATCGGAATCACGCTCATCGCCAGCAGCGTGTCGGTCATCGAGCCGAAATTGAACCAGAGCAGGACGCCGATCAGCGCCAGCGAGATCGGCACCACGATCGACAGCCGCCGGATCGCGTCCTGGAGATTGCCGAACTCGCCGACCCATTCCATGTGCGAGCCGGCCGGCAATTGCACCTGGGCGGCAATCTTCTGCTGCGCCTCGCGGATCGCGCTGCCGAGGTCGCGCTCGCGTACCGAGAACTTGATCGGCAGATAGCGCTCCTGCTGCTCGCGGTAGATATAGGCGGCGCCGGAGACGAGGCTGATATTGGCGACTTCGCTGAGCGGAATCTGCGCGACCGTGCCGTTCGGGCCGGGCGCGCCGATGCGCAAATTCTGGATCGCCTCCGCGCTCCTGCGATATTCCGGCGCGAGGCGCACGATGATCGGGAAATGACGGTCGCTTCCCGGCTCGTAGAGATCGCCCGCGGTGTCGCCGCCGATCGCGACCTTGATGGTGGCGTTGATGTCGCCGGGCGCAAGGCCGTAGCGCGCCGCCTTGGCGCGGTCGATGTCGATCTGGATGGTCGGCTGCCCGAGCGAGGTGAACACCGCAAGGTCGGTGACGCCCTGCACCGTCGACAGCACCTGCTTGATCTTGTTGGCCGTGTCGGTGAGCGCCTGGAGATCGCTGCCGAACAGCTTGATCGAGTTCTCGCCCTTCACGCCCGAGACGGCTTCGGAGACGTTGTCCTGGAGATATTGCGAGAAGTTGAACTCGACGCCGGGGAAGCGGTCGTCGAGCTGCTTGAGCAGTTGCGCGGTCAGCTCTTCCTTGTCGTGGGTGCCCGGCCACTGGCTGGCGGGCTTGAGCGGAGCGAAGAACTCGGCGTTGAAGAAACCGGCAGCGTCCGTGCCGTCGTCGGGACGGCCGTGCTGCGAGACCACGGACTCCACCTCGGGCCGCGCGCGGATCACCTTGCGCATCTCGTTGACGTAGCTGTTGCCTTCCTGGAGCGAGATGGTCGGCGGCAGCGTGGCGCGGATCCAGAGGTTGCCCTCCTCCAGCTTCGGCAGGAATTCGAGGCCGAGCAGCCGGGCGAGCGCGACCGTCATCAGCACCAGGCCGACCGCCGCGCCGAGGACAATGCTGCGGTTGGCGACGGCCCAGTTCAGCACCGGCATATAGATCCGGTGCAGGATCAGCATCACCTTCGTCTCGGTCTCCTCGACATGGGCCGGCAGGATGATGGCGGACAGCGCCGGGGTGACGGTGAAGGTGGCGAGCAGGCCGCCGGCGAGCGCATACGCATACGTGCGCGCCATCGGCCCGAAGATGTTGCCCTCGACGCCGGAGAGCGTGAACAGCGGCAGGAACGCCGCGATGATGATCGCCGCGGCGAAGAAGATCGAGCGCGACACGTCGGCAGCCGCGCTGAGGATGGCGTGGCTCTTCATGCCGAACAGCGTCTCGTTCGACATATGCTCGTGTTCCGACACCGGCGTCGTCTGCGTCAGGCGGCGGAAGATCGCCTCAACCATGATGACCGTGGCATCGACGATCAGGCCGAAGTCGATCGCGCCGACCGACAGCAGGTTCGCCGATTCCCCGCGCAACACCAGGATGATCACCGCAAAGAACAGCGCGAACGGAATGGTTGCGCCGACGATCAGCGCGCTGCGGAGGTCACCGAGGAAGATCCATTGCAACAGCACGATCAAGAGGATGCCGACCACCATGTTGTGCAGCACGGTGTGGGTGGTGAGCTCGATCAGGTCGCCGCGATCGTAGATGCGCTCGATGCGCACGCCCGGCGGCAGGATGCTGGAATTGTTGATGGTCTGAACGAGCTGGTGGACGCGTTTGATGGTCGGCGAGCTCTGCTCGCCGCGGCGCATCAGCACGATGCCCTGCACGATGTCGTCGGAATCGTCGAGACCGGCGATGCCGAGGCGGGGCCTCTGCCCGACGGTGACGGTGGCGACGTCCTTGACCAGCACCGGATTGCCGTTGGTCTGGGCGATCATGGTGTTGGCGAGATCGTCGATCGAGCGGATCAAACCGACGCCGCGCACCACGGCCGATTGCTGGCCGATATTGACGGTGTTGCCGCCGACATTGACGTTGGAGTTGCCGACCGCCTGGAGCACCTGCGGCAGCGTCAGGCCGTTGGCGACCAGCTTGTTGTTGTCGACCTGGAGCTCGTAGGTCTTGCTCTTGCCGCCCCAGCCGGTGACGTCGATCACGCCGGGCACGGCGCGGAAGCGGCGCTGCAGGACCCAGTCCTGGATCGTCTTGAGGTCGAGCACGCTGTAGTTCGGCGGACCGACCAGGCGGTAGCGGAAGATTTCACCGATCGGACTGAGCGGCGAGATCTGCGGCTGCACGTTGCCGGGCAGCGGCGCGAGCTGCGCTAGGCGGTTCAGGACCTGCTGCTGCGCCTCATCATAGGTGTAGGCGAAGGAGAACTGGATTTTGACGTCGGAGAGACCGTAGAGCGAGATGGTGCGGATGGTCGTGATGTTCTTCAGGCCCGCGACCTGCGTCTCGATCGGGATCGTGATGTAGCGCTCGATCTCTTCCGCCGACAGGCCCGGCGACTGCGTGACGATGTCGACCATCGGCGGGGTCGGATCGGGATAGGCCTCGATGTTGAGCTGGTTGAACGCGATCAGGCCGCCGATCAGCACGGCGACGAACATGCCGACCATCAGGAAGCGCCGGTTGACGGCAAGGGCGACGAGGCGATCCATTCAGGTCTTCAGCTTGTCTTGTTTTTTGGGTCGTCGATCAGCTGCCGGACGCCGCGCGGTCGATGAACAGGCTGCCCTTGACGACGATCTGCTCGCCGGGTTTCAGATTGCTGGTGACTTCGACGAGGTTGCCGTTGATGAGGCCGGTCTTGATCTCGCGCAGCTCGACGGACTTGTCCTCGCGCGCGACCCAGAGGCGGACCTTGTCGGCTTCATAGATGAGAGCCTGCTTGGGCACCGCCGGCGCGGCGCGGTCGCCTGCCGAATAGATCGTGACGTTGGCGAACATCTCCGGCTTCAGCACGCCGTCCTTGTTGTCGATGGTGGCGCGCACCAGCAGGCGGCGGGTGGTGGGATCGATCGCGGCGGCGACGTAGTTGATCTTCGCGGTGAGCGGGCGGCCCGGCAGCGCCATTACGTTGACCGTGATGTCCTGTCCGATGCACACCGCGGCCGCGTCGCTCTCGCGCACGAAGGCGGTGAGCCAGACCGTGGAGAGATCGCCGATCACGAACACCGGATCACTGGCGCCGGAATTGACGTATTGGCCCGGGCCAATCTTGCGTTGCACAACAGTGCCGGAGATCGGCGAGTTGATCGTGATCTCCCGGTTGATCGTGCCCTTCTCCTGGAACGTCTTGATCGCCTCGTCGGTGAAGCCGAGGATGCGCAGCTTGTTGCGCGCGGCCTCCAGCGCCGTCATCGAGGAGCGCATGTCGTTCTGCGCCTGCACCTGGGTGGCTTCCGCCTGCTGATAGTCCTTCAGCGGAATGGCGTGGCCCTCGTAGAGATCCTTGGCGCGCTTGAACTGGATGTCGGCAAGATCGATCGCCGACTTCGCCTTGTTCTGCGCGGTCATCGCGGCAATGAAATCGTTCTGGGCCTGCACGGTGTCGGCGGCCTCGATTGTGAACAGCGGTTGACCCTGCGTCAGGGTCTCGCCGGGCTTGACCAGCAGCTTGGTGACCCGGCCCGCATAAGGCGAGAACACCGGCGTCGAGCGATCCTCGTCGATCGCAACCTTGCCCTCGGTGACATATTCAGCGCGGAAGCTCCTGGCCTTGACCGGCTCGATCTTCAGCGTCGCCCACTCCGACGGCGTCGGCGTGAAATTCTGCGCATTCCTGCGCGACTGGCTGGAGATCTCGGAGTGGTTCTTCTCCTTGGCTCCCGCGCGGAAGAAGCCATAGGCGCCGGCACCGGCAAGGGCTAGTAAAACTACGGATGTGATCACCCGCTGTTTTGTAAGCACCTGCAATCGCTTGGTATTTTCAACTACCATGGGGCCCGGTCGTATCTGCGACGATCTCGGCAGACGCCTGCCTTGTCGGTCGCGCTAATAGTGCCGAATTGCGATTTCAAACAACCTAAAAAACGCGTCGCGCCTTTCCCTTTGCGTTAAAATTTTGCGACGCGTCAGCTTCACGTCAGTTTCGAACCGGCCACTGCGCCGGATGGCTCCCGAGCGGCATCGCCGGACGGCTCCATTGCGCCGGCGTCTTCGACAGCAGTGCGGAATGCTGCACCGCCTTCAACGTGCCGAAGCCAGATGGCATGCGCTCGATGAACGCAGCATGTACGGCCTCACCCGTAAGATCCGGGGTATCCAGTCCGCCGTCGAGCCGGCCGAGATTCCACAGCCAGCGACCGGTCTGCGCCAGTGACACGCGCACGTGCCAGCCGCCGCCTTCGCGCGCCTGGCGCACCCTGGCCATCATCGCGCCGAACGCCATCAGATAGCCGGTGGCGTGGTCGAGCATCTGCGCCGGCAATTCCCTGGGGCCATCGATGCCCGCGGCCTGGCCCTCGGAATGGTTGAAGCCGGTCGTGGTCTGCACCAGCGAGTCGAAGCCCCGTCGCTCGGCCCAGGGGCCGGCATGACCATAGGCCGACAGCGTGACATAGACGATGCCGGGACTGATCGCGGCGACCTCTTCGGGAGCAAAGCCGAGGGCCGCGAGCGCGCGCGGCCGATAGCCCTGCGAGAAGATGTCGGCATCCCCGAGCAGCGCGCGCAATTGCGCCCTGCCCGCCTCGCTCTTGAGCTCGATGAACGTGGTGAGCTTGCCGCGTCCGGTATCGATGGTGAGCCAGGGAATGGCGGGCAGCTCGGGCCCCGACACCAGCAGCACATCCGCGCCGTGCGCAGCGAGCGTGCGGCCCGCCACGGGACCTGCGATGACGCGGGAGAGATCGAGCACGCGAAGGCCAGCGAGCGGACGATCGCCTTTGGGCCACGGCCTTGGCGGAGCATCGCCGATCTTCTCGATCGAGATCAGCGACAGCTCGGCGAGCGCGCGCGCCTGCGGCAGCGCCGACCATTCGTCGTAGGAGCGCATCAAGGCAACGACGCCGCCCGCGGCGTAAGCCGCAGTCTCGAAATCCTCGCCCTTCCATTGCATCAGCGCGGCTTGCACCTTTTCGCGTTCCGATTCGCAAGCAAGCACCTTGCAGACGGCGTCGCGATGATGCGGGAAATTGGTGTGGCAGCGGACGAAGCGGCCATCGCCCGTCCTGTAGACACCGGCGATGGCGTCCCAGGCCGGAGGCGGCGGCTTGTCGTCGAGGCGCAGATAGCGCTCGGAGCGGCATTCGGCGACGGCGTGGCGCATATCGACGGCGACGTCCTGTATCTCGCCGCTGCGCAGCCGCCAGATCTCCGCGGCGGCAAGGCCTGCGGCAGCGATCGTGGTTTGGCCGGCAACAGCGATCCGAAAAGAGGACGGGATTTGCGGCTCCTCGCCGGTCAGTTGCACGCGATCGAGCGCGGCCGCCTCGCCACCGGCGGAGGTCCAGATGGCCTTGAGAATGTCGGCGGGGCTTTGCATGACCCTTCTCTCCCTTTAGCCTTCAGCATCCTATTAGCACATAAGGACATGCAATGGCCGCCATCGATCCTCTCACCGCAGGTGCCGTGTTCATCGCAACGGCGGCCACAGACGCGGTTTATGTCATGTTCACCTCTGCCGTGATCGCGCGCAAGCGCATGTCAGCGGCGAACTGGAGCGCGGTCTGGTACATGCTCTCCTCCTACGCCGTGATCAGCTACACCGAGAACCCGTTCTATGTCGCTTTCGCGGCAATCGGCTCCTGGGCCGGCGCCTACGCCTCGCTGACCTTCCTGCACCGGCCGCCCGGCGGCCCGCCGGTGGGGGCCTCGCCGGAGTGAGGCGGGCGAGGTCTTTGCCGTCACGCACGATGTCATCATCCGCGAAAGCGGATGATCCAGTATTCCAGAGGCCGCTGTCGTTGAACCGAACGGCCGCGGCGTACTGGATACCCCGCCTGCGCGGGGTATGACACCGAGAACGAATTCGACATCCTCGCTCAAACAATTAAGCTGCGCACGATCAACAACAAGGAAAACCAAAATGGATCTCGGTCTCAAAGGCAGGAACGCCGTCGTGCTCGGCGGTACGCGCGGCATCGGGCGGGCGATTGCGGCGACGCTGGCCGGTGAAGGCAGCAATGTCGCGGTATGCGCGCGCAACGCCGATCAGGTCGCGGCGACCGTTGCCGAGTTGAAGGCAAGTGGGATCCGCGCCACCGGCGGCACGGTCGACGTCACCGACGGCGCGGCGCTGAAATCCTGGGTCGAGGCGGCCGCAAAGGAGCTCGGCGGCATCGACATGCTGTTCTCCAACGCCGGCGCGATGGCGCAGGGCGGCGATCCCGCGTCCTGGGAGCAGAACTTCCGGCTCGACGTGCTCGGGGCCGTGCATGCGTTCGACGCCGCGCGGCCGTTTCTCGAAGCGAGCGGCGCGGGCAGCGGCGATGCGGCCTTCGTGATCATCTCGTCGATCTCCGCGGCGCAGGCGGACACGGCCAGCTCCTACGGCCCGATCAAGGCGGCGCTGATCCACATGGCCAAGGGACTGGCGCGGCAATATGCGAAGAAGAAGATCCGCGTCAACGTGGTCTCGCCCGGCACCGTCTATTTCAAGGGCGGTGTCTGGGAGATGGTCGAGAAGAACATGCCCGAGCGCTACAACGACGCGATGAAGCGCAACCCGACGGGCCGCATGGCAACGCCGCAGGAGATCGCGAGCGCGGCAGTGTTTCTGGCGAGCCCGGTGTCGGGATTCACCACGGGATCCAATCTCGTCGTGGACGGCGGGATCTCGAACCGGGTGAATTTCTGAGCGGGGCACCGCCTCCTGCCGGTTCGTCATCCTGAGGTGCGAGACGCGCGGCGCAAAGCGCCGCGCGGGGAGCTTCGAAGGATGCATGGCCCGGATGCAGCCGGGCTGTCGCCCTTCGAGGGCCGCTGGAGAAGCGGCCACCTCAGGGTGACGGTGAGAGAGTTGTCGGCGGGATTCCCTCAATGAAAATCCCGCGACGGTGGCAGGATGCGGACGTTGCGGGGGTGGCGGATTTTTTGCGCGGGCATGTCCGCAAGCGCGCGGGGGTCTTCGTTGAGCGGTTCGACGACGGTGGCGCCTGCCGGCACCGGATGCTTGCCGCCGAGCGCGTCGTTGGCGAGACCGACCAGATCGTGCGAGCGGTCGATCATGCGCTGGGCGATGAGGTGCGTGACCTTCTCGGGGCTGCTCTGGATATAGCCTTGAACCTCGATCAGGCGCGCGCCCATCACCTCCTTGCGGTACTGCTCCATGATCTTGGGCCACACCACGACATTGGCGATGCCGGTTTCGTCCTCCAGCGTCATGAACACGACGCCGCTGGCGCTGCCCGGCCGCTGCCGCACCAGCACCACGCCGGCGCAGCGGACGCGGCGCCGCTCGTTCTCGTGGCTGATCTCCCTGCAGGCGACGATGCGCTCGCGCGTAAACATCTCGCGCAGGAATTCCATCGGGTGGCCCTTCAGCGACAGCCGGATGGTCTGGTAGTCCGCGACCACCTGCTCGGACCGCGGCATCACCGGCAGCGGCTTTGCGCCTTCATCCGGCTGCTCGCGCGCGGTCGCGGCCTCGAACAGCGGCAGCGGCACGTCGTCGGGCAGCCGCCGCACCTGCCACAGCGCCTCGCGGCGGTCGAGCCCGAGCGAGCGGAACGCATCGGCATCGGCCAGCAGGATCAGCGCGCGCTTGGGCAGGCCGGTGTCGCGGGCGAAGTCTTCCAGCGAAGTGAAGGAACGGCGATTGCGGGCAGCGACGATGCGGTCGGCCCAGTCATCGGCTCTCTCCACATTGTCATTCCGGGGCGCGCCTCTTGGCGCGAGCTCTGATGCGCAATTGCGCATCTGAGAATCCATACTCCCGATCGGGGTTATGGATTCCGGGCTCGACGCTGACGCGTCGCCTCGGAATGACAACTGAGAGCGTTTCAGCCTCTCCTCATCTTCATCGAGCCAATGGAAGCCGTCGATCTGGCGGAAGCCGAGACGCACGGCGCAGTATTTGCCACTGCCCTGCTCCAGCGTGTTCTGCGCGAAGCTGAAGGACACGTCGATGTCGCGGACCTCGACACCATTCTTGCGGGCATCGCCGACGATCTGCGCGGGAGCGTAAAATCCCATCGGCTGCGAGTTCAGCAGGCCGCAGCAGAAGGCATCGGGGTGATGGTATTTCAGCCATGAGGAGATGTAGACGAGCTGGGCGAAGCTCGCGGCATGGCTCTCCGGAAAGCCGTAGGAGCCGAACCCCTTGATCTGGTCAAAGCAGCTTCTGGCGAAATTGGCATCATAGCCGCGCGCGACCATGTTGCCGATCAGCTTTTCCTCGTACTGACCGATGGTGCCGACATTGCGGAACGTCGCCATCGAGCGGCGCAGGCCATTGGCTTCTTCGGACGTAAAATGCGCGGCTTCGATCGCAATCCGCATCGCCTGCTCCTGGAACAGGGGCACGCCCAACGTTTTGTTCAGCACATTGTAAAGCTCGTTCTTGTCCCCTTGATCGGGGGACGGAGACGGATAGCTCACCTTCTCAAGCCCGTTCCGCCGCCGCAAGTAAGGATGCACCATGTCGCCCTGGATCGGACCCGGCCGCACGATCGCGACTTCGATGACGAGATCGTAGAAGGTCCGCGGCTTCAGGCGCGGCAGCATGTTCATCTGCGCGCGGCTCTCGACCTGGAACACGCCAAGCGACTCCCCTGCGCACAGCATGTCGTAAACCTTGGGGTCGTCCTGCGGAACGCTCGCGAGCACGTAACGCTTGCCCTTGTGGTCCGCGATCAGGTCAAAACACTTCCTGATGCAGGTCAGCATACCCAGTGCGAGCACATCGACCTTCATCATATGAAGCGCGTCGACGTCGTCCTTGTCCCATTCGATAAAGGTGCGATCGTCCATCGCGGCGTTGCCGATCGGCACATAGGTGTCGAGCCGGTCCTGGGTCAGCACATAGCCGCCGACATGCTGGGAGAGATGGCGCGGGAATTCGATCAGCTCGGTCGCAAGCTCGACCGCGAGGTTGATCATGGGATTGCTGGGATCGAGGCCGGCCTGCCTCACCTGCATGTCGTTGAGACCCTTGCCCCAGCTTCCCCAGACGGTGTCGGCGAGCGCGGCGGTGACGTCCTCCGTCAGTCCCAGCGCCTTGCCGACGTCGCGGATGGCACTGCGCGGGCGATAATGGATGACGGTCGCGATGATCGCGGCCCGATGCCGGCCGTAGCGGCGATAGACATATTGCATCACCTCCTCGCGCCGCGAGTGCTCGAAATCGACGTCGATGTCGGGCGGCTCCAGCCGCTCCTTGGAGATGAAACGCTCGAACAGCAGGTCGACCTTGGTGGGGTCGACCGAGGTGACGCCGAGCACGTAGCACACGGCCGAATTCGCCGCCGAGCCGCGGCCCTGGCACAGGATGTTCTGGCTGCGGGCATATTGGACGATGTCGTGCACGGTGAGGAAATAATGCGCGTATTTCAGCTCGGCGATCAGCGCGAGCTCTTTCTTGAGCGTGGCACGCAGCTTGTCGTCGATGTTGTCGATACCGCCGAAATATTTGTCGACGCCCGCCCAGGTCAGATCCTCCAGATGCCCCTGCGCGGTCTTGCCCGGCGGCACCGGCTCGTCCGGATACTGGTATTTGAGCTGATCGAGCGTGAAGTCGATTCTGTCCGCAAAGCGCATGGTCTCCGCGATGGCCTCGGGGAAATCGCGGAATAGCCGTGCCATCTCGCGTGGCGTCTTCAGGAACCGTTCGGCATTGGCCTCGAGCTTCCGCCCCACCGCCTCGATCGTGGTCTTCTCCCGGATGCAGGTAAGCACGTCCTGAAGCGGACGGCGGCCGGGATCGTGATAGAGCACCTCGTTGGTCGCGAGCAACGGCACCCTTGCCTGTGCCGCGAGATCGTCGAGCCGCGCCAGGCGCCGCCGGTCGTCGCCGCGATAGAGCAGGCTCGCCGCCAGCCACACGCCTTCGGCGCGGCTGGCTTTGAGCCTTGCGAGAATATCCAGCGCCTTGGCGGGATCGAAACGATGCGGCAGCGTCAGGATCAGGAGCTGGCCTTGCGAGAACTCCAGGAGATCGGCAAATCTGAGATGACACTCGCCCTTCTCGATCCGCGTGATGTCGTCGCCGCGCTTGCCCCTTGTGAGGAGCTGGCACAGCCGGCCATAGGCCGCGCGGTCGCTCGGATAGACAAAAATGTCGGGCGTGCCGTCGATGAAGACGATGCGCGCACCGATCAGCAGCTTCGGCTTGTGCAGCACCTCTTTGTTGTCGAGCTCACTCCAGGCCCGCACCACGCCGGCGAGCGTGTTGTGATCGGCAATGCCGATCACCGGGATTTCCAACGCACTGGCCTGATGCACATAGGCGCGCGGATCCGAGCCGCCGCGCAGGAAGGAGAAATTGGTGGTGATGCCGATCTCGGCATAGGCGGGCGCGTTCATGCGAAGAGACCGTGAACATACCAGCCGGGAGAAGCAGGACTGCCGTCGCCGTCGAACACTTCTCCCTCGTAGAGACCGTCGCGAAAAATCCAGAAGCGCAATCCCTCGGCATCCTCGATGCGGAAATAGTCCCGCGTCAGCTGCTTGCCGTCCTGCCGCCACCATTCCATCGCGATGCGCTCGGGCCCTTCCACCCGCACCACCGCATGCAGCGCGCGGCGCCAGGTGAATTGATGCGGCGGGCCGTCGGGCACGGTCGCGAACGGCACCTTGATCGGCTCCGGCTTCTCGAACAGACGCAAGGGCCGCAGCGGCGGCTCGCTCTCGGTGCGAACAGGCCATTCGGCCTGCATGGCAGCCGCCAGATGATGCTGCGCGGGCGCGGCCAGCACCGCCTGCTCGGGAATATGGGTATCCTCAGGCAGATGCACGACGACGCGCTTTCCCCCGATGCGGGCGGCGATGCGGTCGATCAATGCGGCGAGCTCGTCATTGTCGTGGGCATGGGCGTCGAGATCGCGCTGCTCCTGCACCAAGATCTCGGTACGGCTCGCCGACAGGCGCACCATGTCGAAGCCGAAGCCGGGATCGAGGGGATCGGCCAGCGCATCGAGGCGCTCGCGGAACAGGCGATCGATCACCGCGCTTCGTGTCACGGGACGTCCGGTCTCGACCACGATCGCGCGCACGACGCCATCGGTACGGAAGAAGGCGGCTTCGAGACGCCGTGCGCCCTTGCCCTGCTTCTCCATGGAGGCGATCAGCGTGTCCGCAAGGCGCGACAGCGTCATCGCGATCAAGGTGTCGGTCGCGATCGGCTCGGCAAAGCGCTTCTCGACGATATAGTCGGGTAGCGGCTTGCGCGGGCTGATCGGCGCATCGCCCTGCCCCAGCGCATGCGCGAGCAGCGTGGAGAACCGCGCGCCGAACCGCGCCGTGATTTCGCCCGGCGAGCGCGAGGCGACATCGCCGATGCTCTTCAACCCGGCGCGGCGCAGGCCGGTGGTGATGGCCTCGCCCGCACCGAGCGCGGACACTGGAAACCGGTCGATCGCCTCCGCCTCCCCGCCATCGGCAACGATGGTGCCGGAGGCCTGCCGCGTCAGCGTGCGCGCGCAAATCGAGGTGCCGGCAATCGCCGCGCTGACGGCAAAGCCCTGCCGGCCGAGCGCACGAACCAGCGTCTGCAACAGCGCGGCCTCGCCGCCGAACAGATGCGCGCAGCCGGTGATGTCCAGAAACAGCCCGTGCGGCGGATCGAGCGCCACCAGCGGCGTGAAACGGTCGCACCAGTCGGCGATGTCGCTGAGCGTCTTGGCGTCGGCCACGACATCGGCATCGAACACTTTCAAGTCCGGGCACATCGCCCGCGCATTCGCGAGCGGCTGGCCGATATATAAACCCAGATGCCCGGCGGCCTCGTCGAGCGCATGGATCACCAGCGCATTGTTCTCCTTGATGACGACAATGCTCGGATCATTATTATTCTTACCCAGCCCGGCGCTGCCAAGGAACCGCTGGATCCGGTCGATGGGCAGGCGCGGCAGCCACAGGCTGAGGATACGTCGAGGGTTCACTGAACTGGCACTCATCACAATTCCATTCCATGATCCACCGGCCACATTGGCCATGACGATTGCGCAACAGCTCGGCATCGAAGCGCGGCGCGCCCCAGGCACTCCATGCTGAACCCGGCGGCGAATGCGCCGCGCGCAGCATCCATCGCGTCTCCGCGGTCGAAGGCAGCGGCTGCGCCGCCATGCGCAGCAGCAGGCCGGTGACGCCTGAGGATTGCGCGGCAAGCGTCAGCTTGCGGCTCGCCACGAGATCGAACTGCCTGGTCTCGCCCCAGAGCTCGAGCACGACGCTACCCAGCGCATCGCAGGCGAGCGCATCGGCCGAGGTGCGCAGCGCGCTCTCGACATCGGCGGCGCGCACCATCACCACGCGGCACGGATCGAGGCCGAGTTCGGCGAGCCCGCTCATCGACAGCGCGCCGGTCTCGACTTCCGAAAAATCCTGCCGCACCCACAGCAGCGGCCGGCGTGCCGAGACGCGCCCTGCGAGGCCCATGACAAAACCCGTCGCGGCCGCGCCCTGGCGCCCTTCGCAAAACACCTCGTGGATCGCCGCACGCGCGAGCCCGCCCTTCAGCACGCTGTCGATCTCGCCATGGCCGAGCGCGACGCGCCCGTGCTCGTGCACGACCTCCGCCGTCTCGATGCGCTCGATCTGGCCGCGCAAGGTCGCAAGCGCGCTTTGACGTGCGCCGCTCATATACGCCGCTCCTTCAGAGGTGATTGCCGATGGCTCTCAAAAAGAGAACCAGCGGCTGGCTCATTTGTTCATGATATGTTCTAATATAAAGCTAACGGCGGCCGGAGAGTCAATCGAATTGGCAGGTCCCAGGAATCATCAGCGGAATCAAAGGGATTCAAGAATGGACGTGCAACGCAAGCTGGAGATCCTGGCGGATGCTGCCAAATACGACGCGTCCTGCGCCTCCAGCGGCACCGAGAAGCGGGATTCCAGCGACGGCAAGGGCATGGGCTCGACCGCACCCGGCATGGGCATCTGCCATTCCTACGCGCCGGACGGACGCTGCATCTCGCTGCTCAAGGTGCTGCTGACCAACGCCTGCAATTACGACTGCCTCTATTGCGTCAACCGCGCCTCCTCCAACGTGCCGCGCGCCCGCTTCACCGTCGAGGAGGTGGTCAAGCTCACGCTCGACTTCTACCGGCGCAATTACATCGAGGGCCTGTTCCTCTCCTCCGGCATCATCCGCAGCCCCGACTACACCATGGAGCAGGTGGTCAGCGTCGCGCGCAAGCTGCGCGAAGAGCACCACTTCCGCGGCTACATCCATCTGAAGACCATTCCCGAGGCCGACGATGCGCTGATCGCGGAAGCCGGAAAATATGCCGACCGCCTCTCCATCAACATCGAGATGCCCGAGGAAACGAGCTTGCAGCAATTCGCACCGGAGAAGGACGTGCGCGCGATCCGCCGCACCATGGGCCGGCTACGGCTGAAGCTCGACGAGGCCGAGGAAGATCGCGCCGCGAAAACGAAAGCCAGGCCGCAGCGCTTTGCACCGGCCGGACAAAGCACACAGATGATCGTCGGCGCAGATAGCGCGAACGATCACACCATCCTCCATACCAGCGCCAATCTCTACAGCTCCTACCGGCTGCGGCGCGTCTATTACTCCGCCTTCAGCCCGATCCCCGATGCGAGCCGCGCGCTGCCTCTGGTGCAGCCGCCGCTGCTGCGCGAGCACCGGCTCTACCAGGCCGACTGGCTGATGCGGTTCTACGGCTTCAACGTTGCGGAGATCGTTGACGACAGCGCGATGCTGCCGCTCGACATCGATCCAAAGCTCGCCTGGGCGCTGCGCCATCGCGACCGCTTCCCGCTCGACGTCAACCGCGCCAGCCGCGAGGAGCTGCTGCGGGTGCCGGGGTTCGGCACCAAGGCCGTGGAGCGCATCATCGCGACGCGGCGCACCACCACGATCCGCCTCTCCGATCTCGCGCGGCTGCACGTGCCCAGGCACAAGGCGCTGCCCTTCATCGTCCTCAGCGATCACCGCCCCTCGCCGCATCGCCTCGATGCGGCCGGGCTGATCGAGCGGTTCAAGCCGAAAGCAACGCAACTGGGATTTGGCTTCTGATGCAGTACATCACCCTCGACACCGAAACCGATTTCGACGGCTGGCGCAAAGCCGCGCGCACGCTGGTGCTTCATCACGTGGACCCCCGTGAGATCACATGGGCCGTGCAAGGCGGCGAGGCAGATCTATTCGCGCCGCCCGCGCCATCTCCGATCCTCGAGGTGAACGACGGCACCTTCAACGTATCCGGCAAATTCATCGATCTCGCGAAGGCCGCAATCCTGCATCGCGATGCTGAGCGCTTCGCCATCCTCTATCGCCTGCTCTGGCGCTTGAAGGACAATCACGATCTCATCGAGGTCGCGACCGATGCCGACGTCGCGCAGGTCATTGCGATGGCAAGGGCGGTTCATCGCGACGAGCACAAGATGCATGCCTTCGTGCGCTTCCGCGAAATCGGCCGGGAACGCGAGGCGCATTACGTCGCCTGGTTCGAGCCGGAACATCACATCGTCGAGCTCGCCGCGCCCTTCTTCGCAAAACGCTTTGCCGACATGCCCTGGTCGATCCTCACCCCCGATCTCTGCGCGCATTGGGATGGCCACGCGCTCTCGTTCACGCCGGGCGTGAGCAGGAGCGAGGCACCGGGCGAGGACCGGCTGGAGGAGACCTGGCGGCGCTATTACGCCAGCATCTTCAATCCGGCCCGGCTCAAGGTGAAGGCGATGCAGACGGAGATGCCGAAGAAATACTGGAGGAACCTGCCCGAGGCTTCGATCATTAAGCCCTTGATCGAGGACGCCGAACGCATGACCGGCGCCATGATCGCCAATGCCGCAACCGATCCGCACAAGCCTCAGAAGCGGCCGGACGCTCCGATGACACGCAAGCCTGCTGCCGACGATCTCGAAGCGCTCCGCGAGGAGGCCGCGCATTGCCGCGCCTGCCCGCTCTACAAGGACGCAACGCAGACCGTGTTCGGCGAGGGGCCGAAGAATGCCAATATCATGCTGATCGGCGAACAGCCCGGCGACAAGGAAGACCTCGCCGGCCATCCCTTCGTCGGCCCAGCGGGCCAGATGCTCGACCGCGCGTTGGAGGAGGCCGGCGTCGACCGCAAGAAGGTCTATGTCACCAACGCGGTGAAGCACTTCAAATTCGTGCCGCGCGGAAAGATCCGCCTGCACCAGAAGCCGAACACGCCGGAGATCCGGGCCTGCCGGCCATGGTTCGAGCGGGAAGTCTCGGCAATCCAGCCCGACCTCATCGTGGCGATGGGCGCCACCGCCGCGCAAAGCGTGTTCGGCAAGATCACACCCGTCGGCAAGACCCGCGGCCGGCTCATAGACCTGCCCGACGGCCGCAAGGCGCTGGTGACGGTGCATCCGTCCTATTTGCTGCGGCTGCCCGATCCGGAGGCCAAGGCGCTGGAATATCAGCGTTTTGTCGAGGATCTGAGGATCGCCGCAGGTCTGCAGAAGAAAGTCTCGCGCGCCGCCTAAATCCTGACGGGAAAACGCCTTTCAACCGCCGCTTGTCATCCGGCCTTCAAATCCATCGCGGACAATACCCTTACCTGAAAGTTAAGGGGCGTCCTGACATGACCGATGTAGCATTCGACCGCGCGGTAGCCGATCCCGCGCCGATCCAGCCGGCCTCGCGGCCAAATCTCGACAAGGGCTTCAATCCGCTGACGATGATCCTGTTCTTCGGCGTCCTCGCCGCGGGCCTGCTATTCGTCGCCTACAGCATCTATATCGACGTCAACGCCACCGGCGCGCGGGTGACGACTTTCCTGCCCTACATCCTCCTGTTCGTCGCGCTGCTGATCGCGCTCGGCTTCGAATTTGTCAACGGCTTCCACGACACCGCCAATGCGGTGGCGACCGTGATCTACACCCATTCGCTGCCGGCTGAAGTCGCCGTGATGTGGTCGGGCTTCTTCAACTTCCTCGGCGTGCTGCTCTCCTCGGGCGCGGTCGCCTTCGGCATCGTCTCGCTGCTGCCGGTGGAGCTGATCCTCCAGGTCGGCTCCAGCGCCGGCTTCGCCATGGTGTTCGCGCTGCTGATCGCAGCGATCCTGTGGAATCTCGGCACCTGGTTCTTCGGCCTGCCCGCCTCGTCCTCGCACACGCTGATCGGCTCGATCATCGGCGTCGGCGTTGCCAACGCCGTCATGCGCGGCCGTGACGGCACCTCGGGCGTGGACTGGACCAAGGCGACCGAGATCGGCTACGCGCTGCTGCTGTCGCCGCTGTTCGGCTTCATCTGCGCCGCCGTGCTGCTGCTGCTGCTCAAGTTCATCGTGCGCAACCCGGCGCTCTACGCCGCGCCCGAAGGCAACAAGGCGCCGCCGCTCTGGATCCGCGGCCTGCTGATCGCCACCTGCACCGGCGTCAGCTTCGCGCACGGCTCGAATGACGGCCAGAAGGGCATGGGCCTGATCATGCTGATCCTGATCGGCACCGTGCCGACCGCCTACGCGCTCAACCGCGCGCTGCCGGAATCCCAGGTCGCCCAGTTCCAGAAGACCTCGGAAGCCGCCTCCAAGGTGATCTCGGCGAAAGGCGCCGGCCACAGCATCATCGGCGATCCCCGTCCGGCGGTGACGCAGTACATCACACTGCGCCATATCAACGAGGGCACCTATCCCTCGCTCGCCGTGCTGGTGAAGGACGTCGGCGACCAGGTCGCCAAGTACGGTTCGCTGAACAAGGTGCCGGCGGAAGTCGTCGGCAACACCCGCAACGACATGTACCTGACCTCGGAAGCGATCCGCTTCCTGATGAAGGACAAGGAGAACGATCTTAGCAAGGACGAGGTCGCAGTGCTCAACACCTACAAGGGCGCACTCGACTCCGCCACGAAGTTCATCCCGACCTGGGTGAAGATCGCGGTGGCCATCGCGCTCGGCCTTGGCACCATGGTCGGCTGGAAGCGCATCGTCATCACCGTCGGCGAGAAGATCGGCAAGAGCCATCTCACCTACGCGCAGGGCGCCTCGGCCGAGCTCGTCGCCGCCGCCACGATCGGCGCCGCCGACGTGTTCGGTCTGCCGGTCTCGACCACGCACGTGCTGTCGTCAGGCGTCGCCGGCACCATGGCGGCCAACGGCTCCGGCCTGCAATGGTCGACCATCCGCAACCTGCTGATGGCCTGGGTGTTGACGCTGCCCTGCGCCATCATGCTGTCGGCCACGCTCTACGTGATCTTCTCGCGCATCTTCTGAGCGATCACATCGACCAAAGCCAAAGGGCCCGTGCGATGCACGGGCCCTTTATCATTTGTTCTCCGCGTCCAGTCTTACGACGCCGCGAGCGATTCCTCGACCAGCTTGACCCAGTACGACGTGCCGAACACGATCGCCTCGTCGTTGAAATTGTAGGCGGGGTGATGCAGGCCGGCGCTGTCGCCGTTGCCGCAGAAGATGAAGGCACCGGGGCGCGCTTCCAGCATGTAGGCGAAATCCTCGCCGCCCATCAGCGGCGGCATCTCGTGCACATTGGCATCGCCCGCGACGTGCCTCGCGATGCGCCGCGCCACCTCGGTCTCCGCAGCGTGGTTGTTCACGACGGGATAATTGCGCTGGTAGCGCAGATCGATCTTGGCGCCGGTGATCTGCGCCACGCCCGCGACCACCTCGTGCACGCGCTTCTCGACCAGCTTGCGCACCTCCGGCGACAGCGTCCGGATGGTGCCCTTCAGCGTCGCGGTCTGCGGAATGACGTTGCGGGCGTTGCCGGCGTGAAATTCGCAGATCGAGATCACGGCGGACTCCAGCGGATCGACGCTGCGCGCGACGATCGACTGCAGCGCCGTGATCACCTGGGCGCCGACCAGCACGGAATCGATGCATTTGTGCGGACGGGCGGCATGGCCGCCGACACCCTCGATCATGATGTCGACCTCGTCGGTCGCCGCCATGATCGGCCCCTGCCGGATCGCGAACGAGCCGATCGGAATGCCCGGGCCGTTGTGCATGCCGTAGACCTGTTCGATGCCGAAGCGTTCCATCAAACCGTCCTTGACCATGGCCGCGCCGCCGGCGCCGCCCTCCTCGGCCGGCTGGAAGATCACGATCGCATCGCCGGCGAAGTTGCGGGTCTCGGCGAGGTAGCGGGCGGCCCCCAGCAGCATCGCGGTGTGGCCGTCATGGCCGCAGGCGTGCATCTTGCCCGGGTTCTTGGAGGCGTAAGGCAGGTTGGTCTGCTCCTCCACCGGCAGCGCGTCCATGTCGGCGCGCAGGCCGATGACCTTGAGCCCCTCGCCGGCCGGCTTGCTGCCCTTGATCACGCCGACCACGCCGGTCTGGCCCATGCCGGTGACGACTTCATCGCAGCCGAACTCCCGCAGGCGGTCCGCCACGAATGCTGCGGTGCGGTGGACGTCATACAGCAGCTCGGGATGCTGGTGGATGTCCCGGCGCCAGGCCTGAATATCGGGTTGGAGGTCGGCGACACGGTTCACGATGGGCATGTAGGGTCTCAGCTTTGTTGCGAATACAGGACTGTCTACCATGCAAGCGCCAGTCCACCCAACCGCCTGGGAGCGAGGGTGACCCTGTTCTCCCGTCATGGCCGGGCCTGTGGCTTGTCTTGCGCACCTTGTCTTGGCCAGCTTGTCTTGCCCAGCTTGTCTTGGCCAGCTTGTCTTGGCCATCCACGTCCGACTATTAGAACGGAAAGCGCGTGGATGGCCGGGACGAGCCCGGGCATGACGCCTGTTTGGGTGGAAGCAGAATGCCGAGACGGCTCGAAGGTGAATTTGACTACGTTGTCGTCGGCGCCGGCACGGCGGGCTGCATTCTCGCCAACCGGCTTTCGGCCGTCCCGGGGAACCGCGTCCTCGTCCTCGAAGCCGGCGGCGACGACAACTGGATCTGGTTCCACATTCCCGTCGGTTACCTCTTCGCGATCGGCAATCCGCGCTCGGACTGGATGTTCAAGACCGAGGCCGAGCCGGGCCTGAACGGCCGTTCGCTCGCCTATCCCCGCGGCAAGGTGATCGGCGGCTCTTCGGCGATCAACGCCATGATCTCGATGCGCGGACAGGCCGCCGACTACGATCATTGGCGCCAGCTCGGCATGACCGGCTGGGGCTATGACGATGTGCTGCCGCTGTTCAAGCGGCTGGAAGATCACTTCCTGGGCGCGAGCGAGCATCACGGCACCGGCGGCGGCTGGCGCATCGAGGCGCCGCGGCTGTCCTGGGACGTTCTCGACGCCGTTGGCGATGCGGCCGAGGAGATGGGCATCAAGCGCATCCCGGATTTCAACACCGGCGATAACGAAGGCACCAGCTATTTCCACGTCAACCAGAAGCGCGGCCGACGCTGGTCGTCGGCGCGCGGCTTCCTCAAGCCCGCGTTGAACCGCTCCAATTTGCGGCTCGAGAAGAACGTGCTGGTCGACCGTCTCATCATCGAGCAGGGCCGCGCCGTCGGCGTGCGCTTCATCCAGAACGGCGAGATCATCGAGGCGCGCGCCAGGCGCGAGGTGGTGCTCTCGGCCGGCGCGATCGGCTCGGTGCAGGTGCTGCACCGCTCCGGCATCGGCCCCGCCGACTGGCTGTCCCCGCTCGGCATCGACATCGTCATGGACAAGCCCGGCGTCGGGCGCAATCTGCAGGATCATCTGCAGCAGCGCGCGATCTACAAGGTCGAGGGCGTGCGCACGCTGAACGAGACCTACTACAATCTGTTCCGCCGCGGCCTGATGGGGCTCGATTATGCCTTCCGCCGCCGCGGGCCGCTGACCATGGCGCCGTCGCAGCTCGGCATCTTCACGCGCTCGGATGCGACGCGCGCCCGGGCGAACATCCAGTTCCACGTGCAGCCGCTGTCGCTCGACAAATTCGGCGATCCCCTGCACCGCTTCCCCGCGATCACGGTGAGTGCCTGCAATCTGCAGCCGACCTCCCGCGGAACCGTGCGGCTGCGCTCGGCGACGCCGGACGAGAAGCCGATCATCGCGCCGAACTACCTTTCAACGGACGACGACCGCCAGGTCGGCGCCGACGCCATCCGCACCACGCGACGGCTGATGCAGCAGAAGGCGCTGGCCAAATATCGTCCCAGCGAATATCTGCCCGGCCCCACCGTCGGCGACGACGATGCCTCGCTGGCAAAAGCTGCCGGCGATATCGGCACCACCATCTTCCATCCCGTCGGCACCGCCAAGATGGGCGCGGTCAGCGATCCCATGGCGGTGGTGGACGAGCGCCTCCGCTTCTACGGCCTCGAAGGTTTGCGCATCGTCGATGCCTCGATCATGCCGACCATCACCTCGGGCAACACCAACACGCCGACCGCGATGATCGCCGAGAAGGGCGCGACGATGATTTTGGAGGATGCGAAGTAGCATCCGGTCGCCATGATCAGTCAGCGCTTTTCCATCGGCCCCGCCGGCGAAGAGATCGCCATGCTGCAGTGGGGCGAGCGCGGGAAGCCGCCAGCTCTCCTCGTGCACGGCACCGGCTTCGTCGCCGATGTCTGGGACGAGGTCGCTCGCGAGCTGGCATCGACCTACACCGTCTATGCGCTCGACCGCCGCGGTCATGGCGCCAGCCACAAGCCAAGCAGCTATCATTTCCTGGATTATGCCGAGGACGTCTGCCGGGTGACCGATGCGCTCGGGCTGCGCGACGTCTACGGCATCGGTCACAGCGCTGGAGCGACCGATCTTCTGCTCGCGACAAAACTGCTACCCGGGCGCTTCTCCCGCCTTTTCGTGATGGAGCCGACCATCATGGATCCGCGCGCGGCACGTTCGGGAGGATTGAGCGAGGAATCCCTGTTGCAGGTCCAAGGCGCGCTGCGCCGCCGGGCCGAGTTCGACAGTGCCGACGCCGTCTTCGAGCGCTACCGCACATCGCCGACCTTTGCGGATTGGACTGAAGCCTCGCTGCGGGCCTATGTGCGCCACGGCTTCGTGCCGCTCGATGATGGCCGCGTCCGGCTCTGCTGCACGCCGGAGATCGAGGCGGCGATGCTGCGTCCGATCTACGAGGCGATGACGCAGGTCTACGTTGGCGATGCCCGCGGCAATCCGTTTCCAGCGCTTGCCGCAATCGATTGCCCGGTGCGTGTCACGACCGCCGCGAAGTCGTGGCCGGTCTACAAGGAGATGGCGGCGCGCGCGGTGTCGCTGATTCCGCGCGCCAGCACGCTGGTCTTCGAGGGGGCCGGACATTGTGTGGCACAGGAAGTGCCGGCAACTGTGGTGGATGCAGTGCGCGAATTCGCGAAATAGATCTCGTGCCCCGGACGCAGCGCAGCACGCAGTGATGCGCTGCTGAGCCGGGGCCTATCTCACGGCGCGCAGTGCGGCTTGCTGGATCCCGGCTCTGCGCAGCAACGCTCCGCATTGCGGCGCGTCCGGGACACGAGACCGCCCCCTCACGAAAACGTCATTCCATCCGGGAATAAGTCCCCCCTGCCCCCGATCACCTCCCCCGAAGCCCAATTCCGGGCAGCGTGGAGAGATGCGATGAGCGGACACGATCACGGGGACGACGGCGTCAGCCGCCGCAAGGTGCTGGAGTGCATGACATGGGCCGGCACCGGGGTGCTCTGGACCGTCACGGGCGGCGTGCCGCGCTCGCTCGGCATCATCGATTCCGCGCAAGCCGCAACCGCCGCTGCGCCCGGCATGACCTTCCTCCAAATCAGCGACAGCCATGTCGGCTTCGACAAGCCGGCCAATCCCAACGCGCTCGGCACGCTGGAGGAAGCGGTCAACAAGATCAACGCGATGCCGGCAAAACCCTCGTTCATGATCCACACCGGCGACATCACCCATCTGTCGAAAGTCGCCGAGTTTGACAATGCCGAACGCATCATCTCGCAGACCAAGCTGGACGTGCATTACGTGCCCGGCGAGCACGACTTCATCGACGAGGAGGTGAAGCTCTATCGCGAGCGCTACGGCCGCGGCACCAAGGGCGCGGGCTGGTATTCGTTCGATGCCGGCGGCGTGCACTTCATCGGGCTCGTCAACGTCGTCGACCTCAAGGGCGGCGGGCTCGGCAATCTCGGCGCCGAGCAACTCGCCTGGCTCGAGGACGATCTGCGTGGCAAGTCGAAATCGACGCCTGTCGTCCTGTTCGCGCATATTCCGCTCTGGACCGTCTATCCCGAATGGGGCTGGGGCACCGAGGACGGCGGCCGCGCGCTGGAATACGTCAAGGGCTTCGGCTCGGTCACCGTGCTGAACGGGCACATCCACCAGGTGATGCAGAAGGTCGAGGGCAACGTCACCTTCCACACCGCGCGCTCCACCGCCTTCCCGCAGCCGGCGCCGGGCGCCGCGCCCTCGCCCGGTCCGATGAAGGTCGAGGACGCACGGCTGCGCTCGATGCTCGGCGTTGCCAGCGTCAACTTCAAGCAGAACGAGCAGCGGCTCGCGATCATCGACACGCCGCTCCAGGGCTAAGGTTGAACGGAAACTGACAATGAACACACTCAATCGCCGCGACTTCGGTGTCGCCGTGGTCGCGGCCCTCCTGCTGCCCGCAACAAGCGCCCGCGCCGACGACATGGAAGTCCATATCGACAATTTCGTCTTCCAGCCGCCCGAGCTCAAGATCAAGGTCGGCACGACCGTGACCTGGACCAACCGGGACGACATCCCCCACACCGTGGTGTCGGCCGGCAAGTTCAGGTCCAAGACCCTGGACACCGACGACAAGTTCTCGTTCACTTTCACCAATGCGGGCGACTACAAGTATTTTTGTTCGCTGCACCCGCACATGACGGGGATGATCAAGGTTGAGTAACGTCTCCAACCAAGGCATCAACGTCATGCCCGGCCGGTGGTCCCACGCCGGCCGGGCACCTGCGGCCTCGATCTCGGCACAAGAAGAAACAGAGGCAAAGCGAGGAGCGATGCCCGTCAATGACGATCTGCAGAAGGCACAGCGCTTCCGCGAGGCGGCGCTGCCCTATCTCGACGACGTCTACACGCTCGCGCGCTATTTGTTGCGCGACGCCTCCGACGCGGAGGATGCGGTGCAGGAATGCTATCTGCGCGCGCTGAAGCATTTCGACAGCTATCGCGGGCCGGCAATGAAACCCTGGCTGTTCGCGATCCTGCGCAACGTCTGCAACGCGGAATATGCGCGTCGCGCGCACCGGCCCAGCGCGATCGAGGACACGCCCGGCGCCGCCGAGCAGACGCCGATCTGGCAGGAGAGCGAGGCGAGCCCGGAAACTGAAGTGCTGCGCAGCCGCGATGCCGGCGCGATCCGCAAGCTGATCGACGCGCTCGCCGAACCGTTCAGGGAGACGTTCGTGCTGCGGGAGATCAACAACCTGTCCTATCGTGAAATCGCCGAGGCCGTCGGCGCGCCCGTCGGCACCGTGATGTCCCGCCTCGCCCGCGCCCGCGCCATGCTGCGCGCGGCGTGGACGGCGGAAGAGGAGCAAGCGAAATGACCTGCGACGAAGCAAGGATCCTGCTTCACGCGCTGCTCGACAACGAGCTCGATGCCGGCCACGCGCGCGAGGTCGAAGCGCATATCGCGAGCTGCCCGGACTGCGCGGCCGAGTTTGCCGCACAGCGCGAGATGCAGCGCGTGCTCACTGAGACCAATCTCCGCTACACCGCACCGGCGAGCCTGCGCGCTCGCATCGAGGCCTCGCTGCCGCAAGCCCAGCGTCAGCAGCCGTCACGCCGCTCCGTGCTGCGCGGCTTTGCGATGGGATCGGCCGTCTCCGCCCTCGCGGCATCCGGCGTCGTCGCATTGGTGCTGCGCCAGGACGACCAGCAGCGCATCCTGTCGGAGGTCGTCTCCGCCCATCTGCGCTCGCTTCAGGCCGGCCACCTCACCGACGTGGTGTCGACCGACCAGCACACCGTCAAGCCGTGGTTCAACGGCAAGCTCGACGTCGCCCCGCCTGTGATCGATCTCACCGCACAGGGTTTTACGCTGGTCGGCGGCCGGCTCGACTACATCGACGCGCGCGCGATCGGCGCGGTCGTCTACAAGCGCCGGCAGCACGTCGTCAATCTGTTCGTGTCGCAGACATCGAACACAGAATATCGCGCGCCGAAGACCGAGACCATGCAAGGCTTCAACTGCCGCCGCTGGAGCAATCGCGGCCTCAACTTCTGGGCCGTCAGCGATATCGGCGCCGACGAGCTCGCCGAGTTCGTCGACAAGTTCGAAGCGGCGATGAAGGCGAATGTGGAAGGGTAGACGCGCGGCGCGACTTACCGTCATTCGAGCGGCGGAAACCGTTCGAACACCGGCAGCTCGTGCGCACGCTCCATCCAGCCGATCCGCTCGGCGACCTGGATATGCATCACGGCCGGAACGGCATCGGGATCGTCATAGGTGCCGCTCTGGACGTCGATGATCCCGGGCATCAGGTCTTCGTTGATGTAGAACAGCCCGGTGCCGCAATCGGCGCAGAAGTGGCGTCGCCCATGCTCGGAGGAGTGATAGATCTTCGGCTGGCCGCGGACCACCTTGACCGCGTCGAGCGGATACATCGCCCAGCCGACCATCGGTGCTCCCGAGTGGCGACGGCAGTCCCCGCAATGGCAGAGCGCGTGCACCATCGTGTCGCCGTTCACTTCATAGCGGATCGCACCGCAATGACAGCCGCCAGTCACGGTCATGGCGCACTCCTCTCCCGTTGAGTCTACGCCGGGAAAGTAGGTGCCGATTTGGGGTTTGAGGAGACAGCCTGCTTCAGCGGGTCGCACGTCGCGACATCAGGCCGCGGCGGAGGCCTTACGCCGACCGCCGCACCGCGTTGTCCACCAGCGTCTTGCCGAGCGACCAGATCGCGCCGGGGACCTTGTGGCTGCCGGCGATGACGTCGTCGAACGCCTTCTCGATCCAGCTGCAGTCTTCTTCCGTGATCGTCAGCGGCGGCAGCAGCTTGATGGTGTGGCTGCCGTGGCCGGCGACCTGCGTGAGGATCTTGTGATCCTTGAACAGCGGCACGGTGATGAGCTGGCAGAACAGGCCCTTATTGGCCGCTTCCAGCACGTTCCAGGAGGCGCGGAGCCGCAGCGACTTCGGCGGGCCGAACTCGATGCCGATCATCAGGCCCTTGCCGCGCACTTCCTTCAGCAGCTCATAGCCGGGCACCATGCGCGTCAGCGCGAGGCGCAGCTCAGCGCCGCGCTTGGCAGCGGACTCGATCAGCTTCTCGGACTCCATCACGTCGAGCGTGGCGATGCCCGCAGCCATCGCCAGGTCGTTCTTGGAGAAGGTGGAGCCGTGCACGACCGCACGATCCATCTGGTTGAAGATCTTGTCGAAGATGGCCTTGCGCGTCAGCACCGCGCCGACCGGCACGTGGCCGCCCGACAGCGACTTCGACAGCAGCACCATGTCGGGCTCGACGTTCCAGTGCTCGACCGCGAGAAAGCGGCCGGTGCGGCCCATGCCGGTCTGGATCTCGTCGGCGACGAACAGCGTACCGTATTTCTTGCAGAGCGCAGCCGCGCCCGGCAGGAACTCGTCGGTGGGCATGTTGACGCCCTTGCCCTGGATCGGCTCGACGATGAACGCCGCGACCTCGCGCGAGGCCAGCGCCTTCTCGAGCGCGGCCAGGTCGTTGAACGGGATCGAGGTGCAGCCCGGCAGCAGCGGCTCGAAGCCGGTGCGGAAGTTCGAATCACCCGTGAGCGACAGCGCACCGTAGGTCAGGCCGTGATAGCCATGGGCGCAATAGACGATGCCGGGACGCCCGGTCGCGCCACGCGCGAACTTGATCGCGGCCTCGACGCATTCGGCGCCGGAATTGGCGAAGAACGCCTTGTCGAGATAGGGGACATATTTCAGCAGGCGCTCGGCCAGCACGCCGGCGAGCACGGAGACGTCGAACTGGACGAGGTTGGGCAGGTCGGCATCGAGCACGCTCTTGAGCGCCTCGCGCATGACCGGATGATTGCGCCCGATCGCAAACACGCCGAAGCCGGACAGCAGGTCGAGATAGCGCGCCCCCTCGCGGTCGTAGAGGTACTGCCCCTGCCCCTTCTGGAAGCCGACGTCGTAACCGATGGTCTTGAGGACCCGGACGAACTGCTCGTTCAGATACCGATTATGCAGAGCACTGCGCTGGGCCTGACGGTCCGCGAACAGCTGAGACATGTCTGGATTTGAACTGTGCATCCGTTACATACTTCGGTTGAGGGCCGTTTCGTCAACTGAAAACGGACCGTTACTGAAAACGGTCTGTGCGGCCTTTTGCCCTTTTTCGGACCATCTTCGCAAGCACAGCTTTTAGATCATGTTGCACTGCCAAGGAACACTCATGCGTTTGGCCCTTTACACCGGAATAATACTGGCTGGCGGTTACGCCTGCCTGACCCCGGCGCTCGCCGCCGATCCCACCGGCGACTGGCGGGTCGCCGATGGCGTCGCCAACATCCGTGTCGCCCAGTGCAACGGCAGCATGTGGGGCGCTGTTTCCTGGGAAAAGCAGCCCGGCGGCCGCGACGAGAACAATCCTGATGCCTCGAAAAAGAACAGGCCGACGCTGGGCATGGCGACCCTGATCGACATGAAGAAGAAGCCGGGCGTCGATCAGTGGGAGGGGCAGGTCTACAATGCCAAGGATGGCCAGCTCTACAGCGCGACCATCACGCCGGCTGGTTCCGACCAGCTCGAGATCAAGGGCTGCGTGATGGGCTTCCTCTGCGGCGGCGAGACCTGGACCCGGGTCGGCCCGCCGATTCCCTTGAGCACCGCCAATGCGATGGCCAAGGGCGCGCCGAAGTCCGCCGGCGCGGCGCCGAAAGCCCAGGGAACGACCGGCGCAACCGTGCCTCCGCCTCCGCCCGCAGCAGCCCCGAAAGCCGCCGCCGCGGCCAAGCCCGGTCAGAAGAGTGCCGCCGATCCTGTCGGCGACATCTGCCTACTCCCTGAGATTGCGGGGTTTGCCCATTAGGGCCGGCTGGAACAGCAACACTGCGGCAAGCGTCGTCACCAGCGAGAGTGCGAGCAGCTTGCCCATGCTGGACGTGCCGGGATGGCTCGACAGCCACAGGCTGCCGAACGCCGTCGCCGTTGTCAGCGCGCTGAAGAAGATTGCTCGCGTGAGGCTGGTCTGAAGCAGGTTTGTTCTGCCCGAGCGCCAGGCCACGACATAATAGATCTTGAAGGCGACGCCGACGCCGAGCAGTAACGGGAACGCGACGATGTTGGCGAAGTTGAGCGGCAGGCCGATCAGCACGCAGATCTCGAGCGTCACGGCACCGGCCACCAGCAACGGCACCAGCGTCATCAGCACATCGACGAAGCGCCGCAACGTGATCCAGAGCAGAAGGCCGATCACCAGCAGCGCGTAGATGCCGGCGTGGATGAACGCCTTCACAACGGTGTCGCCGGACTTCAGGATCGAGACCGGCCCGCCGATCGCGGTCGGCTCGGCCGCGAGCACCGCCGCCGCAAATTTGCGCAGCGTGTCGTTGTCGTTGGGGTCGCCCTTGGGCAGCGCCTCGACGCGGATGACGCCATCCTTGCTCTTCCAGGCGCTGACGAGATCGGGCGGCAGTGAAGCCAGGGTGACGGGACCCGCCTGCAACGCGTTCCTGAGCTGGTCGAACACGATCTTCATCGGCGTGACGAAAACGTCCTGCGCCTTGTTGCGCGTGGCCTCATCGCCGTTGGCGAGCTTCTCGAGCGCGTCCGCCAGCCGGCGCGAGGCGGTAGCCCCCGGCCCCTTCGCCTCACCGGCGGTTCGGCGCAGATTCTCGACCGAGGATTTCAGCGCCTCGACGTTCTCCTGGTCCGTCGGCGCCGCGTCGATCTGATCGGGGTTGAGCGCGGGATTCAGCACCTTGGCGCCCTGTGCGA
>Ga0102590_1000179_pt1 | contig 172599 bp, 180 predicted proteins | sample AraplaMF_Col_mMF_FD_76859 | JGI IMG/M metagenome (GOLD analysis project Ga0102590, IMG submission 76859) | Arabidopsis root microbial communities from the University of North Carolina, USA - plate scrape MF_Col_mMF | ecosystem: Host-associated > Plants > Roots > Endosphere | place: USA...
ACGACGGCCAGGACCACACGGTTTTGCCATACGCGCGGCTCGCCATGTTCGCCAGAGAGTTCGACGACGTTGTGCACGTTGCCGCCTACCCCTTGGCGAGACGAACCTGTCAGCGCCGTTCGTCCGCACGAAGCCAAAGGGCTCACGGATAGCAATCCGCCCTACCCTCAAGCTCTCGCGCCCGACGCTGCCGCGTCCACCGCAAGCCCGGCTCGCGAAAACGACGACCACATGATCGCCCCTCAAGGATGAGCCGGGATGGGCGAGATGTACGCTATTTCCGAATTTCGGTAAAGTGGAATATTTTCGTGGGAGGGGATTGACAGGACGGCAGGTGTTTTGCCCGACAAAGGGCGTTCGCGTCCGTCCCATCACCCCCATTGTGTGTTTCAGATCACAGCAGAACCGCCCGCCTTGGCCTACAAAGACCGTGCATGGCCGCAAACAAGGTAACGGCGGTACGCTCGAGGCTGCGGAGACCATCAACAGCTACGGACTTTTCGAAAGCCGCTGGGGTGAAGAACCCGGCGGCTTTTTCCTGGTCGCGAGCTATGCGGCCCGCGCCGGGATACGCCGGCCGAACGTGGCGCCCCGTTTGCTGAACGCGCAGCTTCAATCGCGCCGGAGTTGAGGACGCCTCCGGCCTGCGGGCAATGGCCGCCGCGGTGGGCGGAATTACTCAAACTTAGCAGGTTGCTAAGTTTGCACCCCTGGTGCGGCGCCCACCCGAGTTCACTTTTGAACCAATCCCACCCGTGGCAGTTGACCCGGCATCACCGGCCAAGGCTTTGTCCGTGGGCGTCGGTGGCTGAGAGACCGAGAGCGCTCCCGCCTGCATAGCGAGGGAGCGTGGCCATGGCCCACGATCGCCCGAAGCCGCATCGGGAACTGCTCGATCAGATCGACATCACGCGCGAGATCGTCCGCAAGGCGGCTGAATTGCTCCATGGCTCGTCACCGGACTCGTTCTGCGGCCGCAAGACGCACGAGCCGTTTCCGTGGGAAGCCGATGCGCTGGAGGGCTGCATCGAGCCCGGCGATTTGAAGCAGCCGACGTGAGCGCTTCTGCCTTTTGCCTCGCCGCCTCACCGCAGAGTGACGTCAGCCAGCGTCAATGATGGGGAGAGCAAGGCTCACCCCAGCTCGAACGCCCCGCGCGCCGCCTTCACCGAGGATGCGATGAACCGGTGCACCTCCTGCACCCTTCGCGTGCCGTGGGTGTCGGGATGTGACGTCAGCCAGTAGCTCCGCACGAAGCGCACCTCGGGCAGCAGGCGGCGCAGCTCGGGATAACGGCTTGCGGCGTAGTCGTGCAAGATACCGATGCCGTGGCCGGCGCGGACCGCCTCGATCTGCGCGACGATGCTGCCGCATTCGTAGCGGCGCGACATCAGGCGGCCGAGGGCGGCGGCATAGTCGAGCGCGCGGCTGTAGGCGAAATCCTCGATGTGGGTGACGAGGAGGCGGCCGGCGAGATCGGCCTGCGCCGCGATCGGCCCCTCGCGCTCCAGGTAATCCTGCGAAGCGTAGACGCTGAGGCTGTAGTCGGTGAGCTTGGACAGGATGAGCCGACCCTGCTTCGGGCGGTCCAGCGTGATCGCGATATCCGCCTCGCGGCGCGACAGCGAGAAGGTGCGCGGCAGCGGTATGAGCTGGATGATCAGGCCCGGATGGCGCGCGGCCAAGGCGCCGAGATGCTCGGCGAGGAAGAAATTGCCAAGGCCGTCAGGCGCGCCGACGCGCACCGTGCCGCTGATGGTGTCCGCGCTGCCGCCGATGCTGGCGCCGACCTTGAGAAACTCACTTTCCGCGCGCTCGGCCGCCTGGACCAGGGACTCGCCGGCGGCGGTCAGCGTGCAGCCGGCGGTGTGCCGCTCGAGCAGCTTGGCCTTAAGGCTCTTCTCCAGCGCGGTGACCTGGCGCGCCACCGTGGTGTGGTTCAGGCGCAAATTCTTCGAGGCCTTGAGGATCTGCCCGGCGCGCGCGACCTCCAAAAATATCCTCACACGCTCCCAATCCATCGACGGCACCCTTTCGGACCACGTTTTCCAGAGCGACATTTAACGCACAATGGAGGCTGATTATCGTTCGTTGATGTGCACATTTAGGCGCCGCAGATCATGCGGGTCAAGCCTTCAGGGCCCTCGCAACAATCGTCGGGAAACAAGATGCCGCTGCTCCGCTTCAAGATGTTCGAAGGCCGAACCGATGCCGAGATCCAGATGCTGCTCGACGCGGCGCATGCCGCGGTCGTCGGATGACCGCTCTCGATACCGGTCTCGGCATCGCGCGCACCGACAAGGTCGTGCTGGTCGAGGTCCGCTCCCGCACCAGACGCGAGGACGAGAAGCTGCGGTTCTACGAGGTGCTGTGCCGGAAACGCGCGGAGAGCGCCGCCCTCGCAACCCGTGATCTCGCAACTCACGCACAGAACCGTGAATTGGGGTACGAGCCCTCAACGTAAAGAGATTGCAGCCCTCTCCTGGCGTCATTGCCTCACGCCGTCATGCGACTGCGCTCCTAGCGTCCGGGTTGTCGGTCTATCGACAATGCGCGATGACATCATTCTCATGACCGAGCCGGCAATCTTTGCCGGTGACGCCGCCGAACCGGCAATTTCTTCGCATCGGTTAGAGCTCCCCCCGAGCGCGAGGCTGGAAACATCGGGAAATTGAGCGAAACAATCTGGCATGCCCGTTGCTTCTCCTTCGCGATCGTCTTGGGGGCAGAGCATGCAAGTCACGGCAGGAGCTTCAATCTTCAGCTACCAGCCTGCCAAGGCCAGCTCATCCACCGCTGCATCGAAGCCGTCGGCTACCGATAACGGGGGACTCCCGCAAGCAAGCGAGGATGGCGCATCGGGCGATAGCAGCGTCGTGCAGGATTTCCTGAACTACGCGAAAATGAATCCTTTCGACCGAATGCGGGCGAGCATTCTGAAGAGCATGAATCTCACCGAGGCCGACCTCGCCAAAATGACCCCTGAACAGCAAGCGGCGGTTGAGCAGAAGATCAGGGACGCTATCGAAAAGCAACTCGAGAAGAAGGGCCAGCAGCCCGGCAGCCTGGTCGACCGGTCGGCGTAGCGACCGCGCGTCACCAGTAGAATGTCGCGCCCTTTCCAATCTCGCAGTCGAATGCCGTATCCTTGAGAACGGCGTCATTGACCGCATCCAAGGTCATCGTCCGCGCTTCGATTTTTCCGTTTGAATGTACCCGGAACGACAGGAATTCTTTAACCGCCTTGCCCGGTCCCATCGTGAAATGGGTTGCTGCGAAGGCGATCGTTCCGTCGGGCTGGATCATGTATCCGTCAAACCGCATGCTCGCCTTGATCGCAGGCCCCGCCGCATTCGTGCCGTGAACCTGACAGGCCGAGAGGTCAACGAGCATGCGAAACTCCTTTCCCCCGGCAATCGCCGCGCTAAGCGCCGCATAGTCCACATTTTGGGGTTCGGCCGCGATCGCCTGATGCGTCCAGGAGCCGGATACGAATACCAGGGCGGCGGCGCAATTGCGTAGACAATGAGACAAGTGTCGCTCCAAGGACATGACGAGTGCGGGCTCCTGTTGTGCCGAAGCAGGCAGGCGACGAGCATTCGCCCCTAGCCGGCGCCGGATTCGAATTTCGCCGCCTCGTGATTGGTGACGACTTCCCGTACCACCAGGGCATGCAGCCTCTGGGCAAACTCCGGATCGAGGCCGCTCTGCGCGGCGAGGGTGCGAAGCCGTTTCAACTGCGCGGCTTCACGTCGGGGATCGCGCGAGGCCAGTCCATGTCTGGCCTTGAGTTCTCCGATCGCATGCGTACAGCGGAAGCGTTCCGCAAGCAGGTGCACCATTGCTGCATCGAGATTGTCGATGCTACTGCGCAGCCTGGCCAAATCGCCGGCAAACGGCCCGTGATCAGTCGTCATCGATGTACGCCTCCGGACAGCGTCACGGCGGACAAGCCGCCCTTCTGCAGAATGAAGCCCGCGATCTCGGCGACGCCTTGACCACTCTTCAGGTTGGAGAAGATGAACGGTCGCGCGCCTCGCATTCGCCGTGCGTCCGATTCCATGATCTCCAGATTCGCGCCCACCATTGGAGCCAGGTCGATCTTGTTGATGACCAGCAGATCGGATCGCATGATCCCCGGACCTCCCTTGCGAGGGATCTTCTCTCCTGCGGCGACGTCGATCACGTAGACGGTCAGGTCCGCGAGCTCCGGGCTGAAGGTGGCGGCGAGATTGTCACCGCCCGATTCGACGAAGCAAAGCTCCGCGTCCGGAAACTTCAGGTTCATGTCATGGATCGCCGCCAGGTTCATCGAGGCGTCCTCCCGTATGGCCGTGTGCGGACAGCCGCCCGTTTCCACCCCCATGATGCGCTCCGCCGCCAGCGCTTCTGCGCGGGTCAGAATGAGCTGATCCTCCTTGGTGTAGATGTCGTTGGTGATCACGTAGATCTCGTAGAAATCACGCAGATGCTTGCACAGCGCCTCGACCAGCGCCGTCTTTCCGGAACCGACCGGACCGCCGATTCCGACGCGCAGTGGTCCGTTGGTTGCCGGAATGCCGTGCGTGCGGAGAGACCTGCTCTCACGTTCAATCGTGCTCATGACCGAAACAACCTCGTATACTGGAGTTCATGCGCGATGGATGCGAGCTCGACCATCACGCCCGCCGAGCCAAGGTCGGCGACCGTTTCACGGCTTGCGATTTCACTGCGCGTCAATATCGCCTGCTCGAGCGCCGCGATGGCAAGCTGACCATCGGTTTGACCGAGAGGCACCAATCGAACCCCTGCGCTCACCAGGTTGGCGACATAGCTGTGCAGGAACGCAGGCAGCGCGATTTCGACGCCAATCTGCTCGCGCGCCGCTCGCGCTCCGAGAAGGACGGCCAATACGGGCGGGCAGTTCGGGTCAGAGAAAATGTCCAGAATTCGATCCGGCCACACGCTGCGAAGGGTCGTAAGACACGCTGACGATTGTTGTGCGGATTCGAGCACGAATTCGGACGTGCCGCGGGACGCAGCGGCGAGTTCTGCCAGCGGCGGAAGCTCTTCCTCGGCGCCCTCGACCACGCATCGATAGGCTTCGCCGAAGAAGATTGCTTCGTTTCGACCGGAACCATAACAAAGGTCGGCCTCGAGCCAATCGATCAGGCTGCGCCGATCGAATACATAGCCGGCCTCCACGGCCCACTCCATTCCGTGCGAGTAGCTGTAGGCCCCGTTCGGGAACGACGGCGAGAGCCAGCTCTGCAGCCTCAGGAACGCCAGCGCCGTATGTCCATAGTCCGGGTCTGTCATCGCACCACCATTCCGGCAACGCGTCAGTACATGAAATAGCGCTGCGCCATCGGGACCACATTCACCGGCGGACACGTGAGCAGCCGTCCGTCGGCCCGCACCTCGTAAGTTTCGGGGTCGACCTCCATGTGAGGCAACGCGTCGTTGAGGACCATGGAGTGCTTGCCGATCGAACGCGTGTTCGAGACCGGCAGAAGCTGCTTTGCGAGGCCCAGCCGTCTCGTCGTTTCGAGCGAGGCCTGACTAACGAACGTCACTGAATTCTTGCCGGGAGAACGGCCAAAGGCACCGAACATCGGCCGGTAATATTCCGGCTGAGGCGTCGGTATCGATGCATTGGGATCGCCCATGATCGCGGCGACGATCATGCCGGATTTCAAGACCATGTCCGGCTTGATCCCGAAGAAGGCCGGGTCCCAGACGACGAGATCCGCGAGCTTTCCGACCTCGACCGAACCAACATGGCGCGACATTCCCTGCACGATGGCCGGATTGATCGTGTATTTCGCGACGTAGCGCCGCGCCCTGAAATTATCGTTCTGCCCAATCTCTTCCGGCAACCGCCCGAACTGCTTCTTCATCTTGTCGGCGGTTTGCCACGTCCGCGTGATCACCTCGCCGACGCGCCCCATCGCCTGGCTATCCGACGACACGATCGAGAACGCGCCGAGATCGTGCAGGATGTCCTCCGCGGCGATCGTCTCCTTCCGGATGCGGCTCTCTGCGAAGGCGACATCCTCCGGGATGCGACGATCCAGATGATGGGTCACCATCAGCATGTCGAGCGCCTCGTCGAGCGTGTTCGCGGTGTAAGGACGCGTCGGATTTGTCGAGGCTGGAATGACGTTGCGCTCGCCACACACCTTGATGATATCCGGCGCATGTCCGCCGCCGGCCCCCTCGGTATGAGCCGCATGGATCGTCCTGCCCTTGAATGCCGAGATCGTGCGCTCGACGAATCCGCCCTCGTTCAGGGAATCGGTGTGGATCATGACCTGCACGTCCATGTCGTCGGCGACAGAGAGGCAGCAGTCGATCGATGCGGGCGTTGCACCCCAGTCTTCGTGCAGCTTCAGGCCGCACGCACCGGCCTCGACCTGCTCGACCAGGCCCGCAGGCACGCTCGCATTGCCCTTGCCGAATACACCGAAATTCATCGGGAACGCGTCCAGCGCCTCGAACATCCGATGGATATGCCATGGCCCCGGTGTACAGGTCGTCGCCGTGGTCCCCGCGGCAGGGCCGGTGCCGCCGCCCATCATGGTGGTCACACCGGAGAAGAGCGCTTCCTCGATCTGCTGGGGACAGATGAAATGAATATGCGTGTCCATTCCGCCGGCGGTGATGATCTTGCCCTCGCCCGCGATGATCTCCGTGCCCGGGCCGATGATGATGGAAACACCCGGCTGAACGTCGGGATTGCCCGCCTTGCCGATGGCGGCGATGAGCCCGTCCCTGATCGCGATGTCGGCCTTGACGATGCCCCAGTGATCGAGGATCAGCGCGTTGGTAATCACCGTGTCGACCGCGCCCTGCGCGCGCGTGAGCTGCGATTGTCCCATGCCGTCGCGAATGACCTTGCCGCCGCCGAACTTGACCTCCTCGCCATAGATCGTGAGGTCCCTTTCGGGCTCAATGAACAGATCGGTGTCCGCCAGCCGCACCTTGTCGCCGACCGTCGGGCCGAACATCTGCGCATAGGCTCTGCGGCTCATCGTATGGGGCATATCGTCCTCGCCTTATTCGTCGGAGCCCGGCGCGTCGGCCTCTGCCTCCAGAGGTCCCATCACGCCGCCGCTGAAGCCGTAGATGCGTCGCGCACCGGCAAACGGAATCAATGAGACCTCGCGCGATTGACCCGGCTCGAACCGCACGGCCGTCCCGGCCGGGATATCGAGGCGGCACCCGCGGGCCGCGGATCGATCGAACGCCAGTGCGGCGTTCACTTCGGCGAAGTGATAATGGCTGCCCACCTGGACCGGCCGGTCGCCTGTGTTGGCGACGGCAATCGATAGTCCCGCCCTGTCCCCGTTCAGGACGATGTCGCCGTCAGCCGCAATGACCTCCCCGGGAATCATGCCACGCCTCCGAGCAGCAGCAGCCCGACAAGACCGGCACAAACGCCCGCCGCGCGAAGCAGGCCTCGCCTCACCGCATTCCTTCCCCAATGGCCCGCGACCATGCCGACGAGGAGAAGAGCAGCGGTCGCCGTCGTGAAGCCGATCACGTAGGGAACAAGAATCGAGGCCGCTTCAGTTCCGTGTGCGTGACCGTGGAAGAATGCAAACAGGCCGACCGCCGCCGCGCCCAGCATGACGGGCATCCTGAATTCGAACGCGACGAACGCTCCGAGCGCCACCACCGAGAGGCTGATCGCCGCCTCCACAAAGCCCATCTGAAGGCCTGCGCTTGCCGCGGCGAAACCGCCCAGCATCGCGATCAGAAAGGTCAGCGGCCACGCGGCTCTCGCGGACCCGCCCTCCAGCGCGCTCCACGTTCCCACCAACGTTATCGCGATCAGATGGTCCGCGCCGCTGAACGGATGGACGAGACCGGCGTCGAACGAACTGCCGAGGCCGGTGACAGGGTGAGCCAGAGCGGGCGAAGCAAGCATGCTCAACGCGACGACGCAAAGCGGCACGATACGCATCATCAACTCCTATCGGATCGGGTTGTGCACCGGGACAAGCTTGGTTCCGTCCGGAAACGTCGCCTCCACCTGGATCTCGCGGATCATCTCCGGGATGCCCTCCATGACCTGGTCGCGGCGCAGAAGCCGGCCGCCTTCGGACATCAGGTCCGCGACCGTCCGTCCGTCGCGAGCGCCCTCCATGATGGCATCCGAGATCAATGCGATGCTTTCGGGATAATTCAGCTTGATGCCGCGCGCGAGCCGGGCACGCGCGACGATCGCGGCAAGGGCGATCATCAGCTTGTCTCGTTCTCGTGGCGTCAGATTCAAGATGCTTCTCCCACCTGGCAGCTGCTAACAGGACCACATCTTCGGCACCCCGAAGGGACCGGAGCCGAGTTCCTGGTCGAGTTGATCGAGGAAGCGGCGCAGACCTCGCCTGAGATCCGCACCGGCGATCGCGGCGACCCGGACCACGATGATCGCGCCCACGATCGTGACGCCGCACGCGCATTCCAGGGAAGCGCCGATCTCGCGCAATCTCTCGAGCCGGGCCTCGAGACCCGGACCGAAATAGATCATTGTCGCGATTGCCTTCCAGTTTGAGAGCAGGGCCGTCTTCCGAAGCTGCGGGAGCACCTGGTCCGACGCGAGGAAGCCATCTGCCCATACCAGACGGCCGTCGACCCTGATGCGCCAACTATCCTGGATATGTCCGCCGAGAACATCCTCGCCGCTCTCGATGCGACCGAGAATGAGCCACTCGAGTGCAATCAGTTCCGTGCCCGAGCTCACATCGATCTCGGTCTGCCGCACGATGCGCGCCTGGTTGAAGACGATCGTCTCCTGCGGAAGCCACGCCAGCCGGGCATTTCCCTCAGCCTTTAGCCGTGTCAGGATTCGCGCCGGCCGATCCAGCGCGCGATAGACCTTCTCCGCGGCCTGCGTGGTCACCGCGACCGAGGCATTGCCTTCAGCGACCACTTCGACCCTGATCTCATCGCCGCCTGCGACACCGCCCGAGGTGTTGATGAGGACCGCCTCCTTGCGCCGACGATCGTCGACATTCGGGAAGGCAATGGCCATCGGAAATTTCCGATAGATGTCGCTAACCTCTGTGCCATTTGCGACGCCGGAGAACACCATGCGCGCTGCGCCTTCAGCGCGCTGCAGATGGAATTTTTCCGTGGCGCTCTGCCCTTCTCCCGGACGGCCGGGACGAGCCGCAGATGGACCGCGAGCGCGCTCGTGAAGTGCTTCAAACATTCGTCTCGGCGCTCATGATTGATCTTGTGTGTCTCGCATATCGGCGAGAGAGAAGCCGGGCGCGGAACGGCAAATGCCGACCACGCCCGAACCTCGTGCCGTGAAGCCGGGATCAGAAACCCGCAAGCCCCTGGGGGCTGTTGTAGGGGATCTTGACGCTGCCGATCTCCTTCAACGAGCCGTCCGGCTGGGTGCTGTAGCTGACCAGCTTCGAGGCGTTGCCGTAGATCTGGTAGAGATAGGCGCCGTCAGCCGTGATCCAGCTGTCGCTGGGACCGCTCGTCACGGTTCCGTTCAATCCCCGCGCGGTGCCGTCGCCGGGGACCTTCGGACATGCAGGATCGCAGGCAACCTCGAGGCCGCTGCCGTTGATGCGGTAGCTGCTGATGTTGCTGTAGCCGAAATTTGTCGCGTAGATCGTGCGATCATCGGGAGCGACGGCCAGCCAGCACAGCTCGGTGGGCACGCCGGCGCTGGTGTCGATCTTGACGAGCGGACCAATCTTGATCGAGCCGTTCTTCTCGATGCTGCAAATGGAGCAGCCGTCGCCGACGGCATAGCCGATCACGAACATGTTCGGGCGCTGATGCAGGAAGGCGATGTAGAACGGAGAGCCGGCCTTCGCATCGTAGAACCTGACCGTGCCGAGCGAGCCGTCCTTTTGCAGGGCGAACACGGCGAGCCCGTCCGGATCCGGCGCATTCGAAGCGATCGAGTGCAATGCGCCCCCGGCCCGCTGGACCCAGAGAATGGGTGAGCCGTCCGGATACAGGCCGGTCAGCGCAATCGGCTCATCGAAGGTGGTGCCGACGAGAACCAGCTCCTCGTTCGGCGAGACCACGACCATGGTCGAGACGCGGTTCCGCTTGCTCGAGGTGTTGATCGTGTATCGTTCGGGCCGCGGCTTCAGCATGCCTTCGGCATCGACCGACATCAGCCGAAGATGATCCGGCCCGAACGAGTGCAGCACAAACAGCGTGCGGGTCGACGGAGCGAAGGCGAGCGATTTGGCCGTGCCGCTCCTGCCCTCGACCGGGTTCCCGGTCGACTTCACATCGAGCAGCGTGAGGCCGCCGTCACTGCCGAGGCGGAAGCTCGAAACCGAGTTGTCTCCACCATTCGTGGCGAACAGAAAACGCCGATCGGACGTGATGATGACGCTGCCCGCGCCCTCGAAAGAGTTGGGCGCGCTGTCCTGGCCGCTGATCGGCTTGAACTCGCCGGAGCCGGCGCCGCCCGTCTTGATCCGCGCGACCTCGACCAGCTTGCCGTCAGCCTGGCGGTTGTAGTGGATGATGGCGTTCTCGATCTCGTTGGTCTGGATGTAGAGATGGCCAGCCTGACCTTTCGACATTCCCATCTCGCTCGTCGTCGCCTCTTTAGCCATCTCTCGCTCCTTTGATGATTGGCTTTGGTGAACTCGAATGACTTTCCGTGACCTGCGCAGCCACTAATTCTTCAACGGCGGATAGCCATCGACGTAGACCCAGTCGGAGGTCCGAGCAGGCACGTGGCACGCGAGACATTGGGCCTTGTAATTCGTCGTCGTGGTTCTTGACCGATCGCCGGCGTCGAACCAGGACCATCCCCATCCGTCTCCCCACAGCGGGTTATCCGGATGCCTGTTCGCGGTGTCCTTCACCATGACGAACCAGCCCTTCAGGGCGTCGGCGCGACTGACGGTACCGGTCGTCATTTCGGAGGTTGTCGCCTTGAACACCTCCTTGATCATCACAGCTCCATCCGGAAAGCGCTTGTCCTTCCGATAGGCATCGATCGCTCCCGGCGAGGCGTACACGACGTGAAGCTCCTTTGAGCCACTGCCGTCGCCCGCCGCAATCGCCCAGCTTCCGAGGAGCTGATAGGTCGTACGGTAATCGTCGGGCACATGCAGATGCCCGTCGCGGTCGGCGACATCTGCACCGGGCGAAACGCCATCCGTCGCATTCGCCCGCTGCTGCAGTTGCTCGACCGCGAACGCGATCCCGAGGATCACGACGACGGCGACACAAGCGGGTTTGAGGATTTTCATGCGATCTTCCGCCGTTACGTGGTCACCGTGCGTCCTTGTTGTCGAGCAGCGGATAGAACTGCGTCCAGACCTCGTCTTTCTTGGCGTTGGCGATATGGCAGTAGGCGCACTCGTCCTTGGACTTCACCTTGGCCATCGAGGCCTTCGGTTCGTGGTGATTGAAGTTGAAATAGCCCCATCCGTTGGTGTCGGCGAAACGCTTGGAGTCCTTGACGGTCACGTCGGCGCCGTTCCACTTGCCCGGGAAGTAGCCGCGTCCAGATGCCTCCGTTCGCGAGCCGTCGGCATTCTCCTGCGGCAGCGTCAGCTGCAGCTCCTTGAACAGGATCGTCCCTTCCGGAAATTCGCCGGTCTTCTTGTAGATCGCGTAGGAGCCCGGCTCGATATAGACGTTGTGGAATTCCGGGAAATTCGCCTGCCCTCCGTTGAGGGCATTCGGCGTCAGCGGCGAGCCGACATAGACCCACTCGTGGAAATTCTTCGGCAGCAGCAGCTGCCCGTCCGCGGTGTATTCCGGCAGATAGCGGGTATTGCTCTGCGCGTTGCCATCCTTGAGCGATCCGAAAAACAGGATCGTTGCAACCGCACTTCCTGCGATAACCGCCGCTGCGGCCTGGATTCTCACGCGCATTGCTCTCTCCCGCGACTGCGGCCGAACGCGCGGGGCGCCGGCACGATGAACCTGTCGAACAATGTGATAGCCAGTCGCGGAGGACCTTGCGCGCTGCGAATTGCCTTCGCTTTTTCTATCTTGATGTATTCGGTATCGATCTGCGATCGGCGAAGGCGTTCGTGTCTCGAAGACAGGACGCGCACGTCGACCGACGCCGCGGCCACCGCGATAGCGGCGGGCGACGCCGGGTCAATCAACGAAGTCCGAAAACGAGACCCGACTTCAGGCGATGATCCGTCACATCCGCAAGGATCGATCGCGACAGATCTGATAGTTGTCCTGCCAGGGACGAAGCCGCTCGAAGGCCGCACTCGCGGCGAGCACGTCGAAGTCGGCGTTGCGCCGACCTATGATCTGCATTCCGACCGGAAGACCGTCAGACAAGCCCGCTGGAATCGAGGCTGCGGGATGGCCGGTAAAGTTGACGAAATAGGTCAGGCACCATCCGATCAGAGGATCGATCTCGACGCCATTGATCGAGCTCGGCCCAACCGTGTTGCGGTCGCTGGCGTTATCGACCGGCGGGCACGCGACGGTCGGCGTGACGAGCAGATCAAATCGGCCGAGGACGTTCTGGAAGGCGTCGTAGACCTCCGACCGGACGGCCTGGTCGCGGAAGAAATCGAGACCCGACATGCGATTGGTCTTCTCGACCCAGTCCATGTATTCAGGTGGAAAGTCGTCCCGGTGCTGGCCGAACAGATCGATGCCGTCGCGCTTCATGTTTTCGATCGCCTGCAGGTTCAGAAGCATGTAGAGCCGCGACCAGACGTCACCCAGCTCCCGCGGCGAGCGGGTGATCCCGAGTTTCACTTCCTCAACGTGAGCGCCGGCTTCCTCGAACGCACGCACCGCGCGGCCGACCGTCTCCGCGATCTTTCCGTCGACCGGGAAAACATCCAGATCCGGGCTATAGGCGATCCTGAGGCCGCGGATCGACCGACGGGTCGCGGCGGTGAAATCGACGGGCGGCTCGATCAGGCTGAAAGGGTCACGCGGATCAGGCCCGGAAAGCACGTTCAACGCGATTGCGGCATCTTCGACCGTCCGTGTGATGGGCCCTTCGAACAGGAACGGAGAGTCGGCCACGCCGAACGCGTTCGGGCGCACAAGGAACGGCACGCGGCCGAATGAAGCCTTGTAGCCATAGACCCCACACCATGCGGACGGTATTCGTATCGAGCCGCCGGCATCCGTACCTTCTGCAATGGGCAGCAGTCCATCGGCGACGGCTGCCGCGCTTCCTCCGGATGACCCTCCGGTGTTCTTGGCAAGATTGAAGGGGTTGCGCGTCGGACCGAACAGGTAATTATCGCAGGTGCCCCGGAATCCCATCAGGGGGCTGTTGGTCTTGCCGAGGAACACCGCTCCGCCGCGCTTCTCCATGCGCTCGCAGAACATGCAATAGCCGTTCACGACGTGATGCTTGAGCGCACGGATGCCGCCCAGGCTCGCTGGCCAACCCGGCTTGAAGTCGAACAGGTCCTTGAGCGCCGACGGAATGCCGTGCAACGGACCCCACGACTCGCCGGCAACCAATGCGCGCTCGGCTTCTTTCGCTCTCATGCGCGCGCCGTCGAAATCGAGATAGACCAGCGCATTCAGGCTCGGGTTACGCGCTTCGATGCGCCGGATGAATGCATCGACCACTTCAACCGGCGACAGGTCACGTCGCCGGATGCGAGCCGCCAGTTCATGCGCGGGGAGGTACGCGAGTTCGTCGGAATGCAAGGTCCGGATTACGCTCGACATCGTCTTCTCCTTTTGACCCCCAGGGCGAAACGGCATTTGACATTGAAACAGTCGGCGACCGCGCAACCGCGATTGCTTCGTCTTTGGCGATCTTGATGCATTCTCCGCAACGGCCATCGACAAGGCATCGATCGGGGTTCATCTGCACTCGTGCGGGCTGCACGGTATGTCGACACACATCCGGACATCCTCCGCGTCACTGCACGAGGGCACGCTTCCATGGACCGACCTCCCGTTTCTCGCGGCTTCAAATCAAAGCGACAGCTGTCCGAAGCCGCCCGGCTACCGCCGGGTCAGTATCTGACGACCGACTTCCCGGTGCTGTCGGCCGGCCCCACGCCGGAGATCCGCGTCGCCGACTGGAAGATCGCGCTGCAACTTGGCGGCTCATTGCTGGGGACATGGACCTGGGACGAGTTCGAGGCGCTGCCCCAAACCACGATCACGGTCGACATTCACTGCGTCACCAAATGGACGAAGCTCAACACGGTCTGGCAAGGCGTCAGCTTCGACGATCTCCTCAAGGCGGTCGGGCGGAGCGAGCCGCCGGAGGCCTTTGTCATGGCGCATTGCGACGGCGGATACACGACGAACCTTCCGGTGGCCGACCTGGTCGCGGGAAAGGCGATGATCGCGACCCGCTATGAGGGTCTGCCGCTCGCCCCCGCGCACGGTGGTCCTGCCCGTCTTCTGGTGCCGCATCTGTATTTCTGGAAGAGCGCCAAGTGGCTGCGAAGGCTCCGTTTCACACCCAAGGACGAGCCGGGGTTCTGGGAATCGCGTGGCTATCACAACTATGGCGATCCCTGGCGAGAGCAACGATATGACGGCGACTGATGTGCCTTTGCAGCAGCCCAGGATCGAGTGGCAGATCGGCCGCGTGCAGGCCATCGTGGCCGAGACCAGCCGCGTGAAGAGCATCCTCCTGCGGACGTCGCACTGGTCCGGACATTGGCCCGGCCAGCATGTCGACATACGGCTCACCGCCGAGGACGGCTATCAAGCCGAACGAAGTTACTCGATCGCATCGCCACCGGAACAACAACTGCTCACCCTCACCGTGGAGCGGGTCGAGGGCGGTGAGGTTTCCTCCTATCTCCTCGACGAATTGAAGGTTGGCGACACTCTCGAATTTCGCGGTCCCATTGGGCGACATTTCGTCTGGAGCCAGACTTGCGGTGAACCGATCTGCCTGGTCGCGGGCGGGACCGGAATTACGCCGCTGATGGCCATGTTGCGCCACCGCGACAGGTCGCACTCACACATACCGGCATCATTGATCTATTCGGCGCGCAGCCTCGCCGAGGTTGTCTACCGGGATGAACTCGATACGATGGCTCGCCGCGATCGAAACCTGCGCATGGTCTATGCGATCACCCGCGAGCATCCGGGCGACTGGAACGGACATCGGGGACGGATCAACGAAGCTCTGCTCGCAGAGAACAGCTTCACGCGCGAGCAGAAACCCACGTTCTTCATTTGCGGTCCTGCCGGGTTCGTCGAAAGCATATCGAGCATGCTCGTGAAGCTCGGTTTCGATCCCCTCACCATCAAGACCGAACGCTTCGGGCCAACAGGAGCATGATCGTCATGACAGACAACATCGCCGACCTCGTTCTTGGCGGTGATCCAGGAACACACCTGCTTCAACAAGCCTTTGCCTTTGACATTACGCTGACGAAGATCCGGTGCGCGGCATGCGACACCGTATCCGGCCTCGGCTCTCTTGCGCTCGACGGCGGCCCACGGGAGGCCCTCGTCAAGTGCGCCCATTGCGGAAGCGATCTCATGAGAGCACGGCGAACCCGGAAGGGGTGCGTTCTTGAAATGCAGGGTGCCAGGCACCTCTACTTTTGAAGCCGGCCACGATCACCCGTCACGCTCCGAAATCAAAGACCCATCATGCACGATGAAGACATCCGCCTCGCCGAGATCGAGCGCCAGATCGCCGCAACAACCCTAAGCCTGCGCGAATTGATCGAACAAGCCGCCTCATATTCCGTCGCGATGAACGAAGAGCTCGTCGGCCAGCGAATCGACGACCAGGCCGCGCGGCTCGAAATGCTGATACGGCGCCGCGAAGAGCTCCTCAGATCCAAAGCCGGAGAGGACTGACGAGATCGGCGAGCGCGAACGGAAGCGTCAGCTGTGACATCTCGATCCGTCGACGATCTTGCCGATCGCGCGGCGTTCAACGCCCGTCAGATCGATTTCACCTCGCCGCCGTCCATCCGCACGGCCGAACCGGTCATCCATCGCGCGCCGGGCGATACGAGAAATGCCATCAGCTCGGCGATCTCTTCCGGCTCGCCGTAGCGCGCGATACCGGCCTCCTTCGGAAATTTTGCCGTCGCCTCCTCAACGGTCATGCCGTGCAGAGGCGCCCAGTGCTCGAGATAGGAGCGACGGCGCCCTGTCATCACCGGCCCCGGCAGGACGCTGTTGACCTGGACGCCATCACTGATTCCCTTATCGGAGAACGCCTTTGCCAAGGCGACGATGGCCGCGTTGATGGTGCCGACCGCGGCATAGGGCGACTTGGGGAAGGAAGCCGAGTTTCCTGACATCAGGACAACAGCGCCCCTCGACGCCATGAGCGACGGCCATGCCGCAATCGTGAGCCGGCGTGCGCCGTGCAGCTTCAAGGCCAGTCCCGCCTCCCACTGGGCCTCCGTCGTCTCGAACAGATCGACCTGGGGCACCGCGCCGGCGATATTGAGCAAGGCGTCGATCCGGCCGAAGGCAGCCAAGGTCTGGGCGACGACAGCTCGAGCGGCGTCGGGTTCGGCGAGGTCAGCATCGATCACGAGCACTTCCGCGCCGGCGGCCCCGACCATCTTTGCCGTGTCTTCGAGATTGGCACGATTTCGAGCCACGAGCACCAGGGCAGGGAAATCGCGCGCCAGACGCACCGCGGTCGCGCGGCCAATTCCCTGGCTCGCCCCCGTCACGATCGCGACTGATTTCGGCATATGAACTCTCCCGGATACCAAACTCGTTAATGTCAGCCGCGAACAACGACCATCTTTCCGACGGCCTCGTTCGCTTCCATGACGCGATGCGCCTCACGGATCTCATCGAAGCGAAAGATCCGGGCCGGCTTGACATCGAGGCGGCCGGCCGCCGCGTCAGCGGCGATGTCACGTAGCGGGACGTCGGAAAGCGGAAATCCGGGCGTGCCGAACACGAAGCTGCCGAAGAAGGTCAGATAGACGCCGCTCGGCATCTGCAGCAGCGGATTGAAATCCGGAATCGGGTCGAGCCCGCCGAGCCAGCCCGCGAGACAGGAACGGCCGCCGCGGCGGAGCATGGCGAGGGAGTCGAGCACGACACTGTTGCCGACGAGGTCGAGGACGGCGTCGACCTGTTTCGCCTCGGGCAGATGTTTGGAGAGATCACCCCGTTCGATTTCGCACCGCTCAGCTCCGAGCTTCCCGAGCATCGCGAACCGCGCCCGGCTGCGCGTCGTCGCGATGACCCGCGCGCCGGCATTGACCGCGAGCTTGAGTGCCGCCTGGCCAAACGAGGAGGTTGCGCCGCGGATGACGAGAAGCTGACCGCTCTTGAGCTCGAGGTTACGGAAGAGACAGGTCCATGCCGTCGCATAGGTTTCAGGTATCGCTGCGAGCTCGGCCCAGGGCAGCTCCGCATCGATCAGAGCGACGTTCGAGACCGGAGCACGCGTATACTCGGCGTAGCTGCCGTTGATGGTTCGGCCGAGACCGCCCATCAACGCCGCCACTTTGGCCCCCACCGGAAATTCTCCGCCGGGGCACGACTTCACGACACCGACGCATTCAATGCCGCTGATCGGCGCCGCTTCGGCCCATTCACCGCGGCGCATGTGCATCTCCGCGTGATTGATGCCGAACGCCTTGACCTCGATGACGACATGACCAGGCTGCGGCTCCGGCTCCGGAACGTCCCGATAGACAAGGCTGTCGAGGCCGCCGAATTTTTCAAGAACGATGGCGCGCATGATGGCTCTCCTGGTGGCGCTCGCGACGACGGACGCAGCGGTTACGTCCTGGCAAGAAAATCGCCGATCGCCGCTGCGACCTCCCGGGCGTGAGTCTCGAGCGCAAAGTGGCCGGTATCGAGGAGGTGCACTTCGGCAGCCGGCATGTCGCGCTGGAACGCCGTCGCACCAACCGGCAGGAAGAAGGGATCGTTCTTGCCCCAGACCGCCAGGAAGGGCGGCTTGTACTTGCGGAAGTACGCCTGGAATTCCGGATACATGGCGACGTTGGTCCTGTAGTCCCCGAAAAGATCGAGCTGGACCTCGTCCGCACCGGGGCGCGCGAGATAATGGTTGTCCAACGTGTATCCATCAGGGGAGATCAGGGTGGTGTCCGGCACCCCGTGGGTGTATTGCCAAACCGTCGTCTGCGGCGAAAGGAACTGCCGCAACACCTCCCGCTTCTCTTTCGATGGCTCCTGCCAGTACGCACGGATCGGGCTCCAGCCCTCGCTCAATCCTTCCTCATAGGCATTGCCGTTCTGCGAGATGATGGAGGCGATACGCTCCGGATGTCGGAGAGCCATCCGAAAGCCCGTCGGCGCACCATAGTCGAAGACGTAGAGTGAGAAACGAGCAAGCCCGATGACTTCCGTGAACCGCTCGATCACCTGCGCCAGCGCCGCGAACGTATAGGAAAATCCGCCGCGAGGCGGCATGTCGGACTGGCCAAATCCGGGCAAATCCGGTGCCACCAGCCGGAAGCGGTCCGAGAGTGCGGGGATCAACTCGCGGAACATGTGGCCGGCCGTCGGAAATCCATGCAGCAGCAACAGTGCAGGCGCGTCAGCCCGGCCAGCCTCCCGATAGAATATGTTCAGTCCGTCAACGTCCGCCTTGCGGTATAGAATGCTCGTCATCTGCAGTCCCTCGCCGGCCCCCTTGGCACCCGTTGCTCCCGCGAAAACGATGATCCCAGGGCAGCTGACCCGAACTGGTCTCGTTCAGACATTCGTCGCCCGGGACGTTTCGGTTACAGACTGAACGGCGATTCCTCTCCCGCACGTGACTGCGTATCGCCTGCTCTGCGGGATCGATTGCCGCTCTGATCGGCTCATTCGAACTCCCTTCGATAGTCTGTGGGAGTCCACCCCGTCGCCTTGCGAAAGGCGGAGCTGAAGGAGCTGGTTTGCGCATAGCCCAGGCTGAGCGCGATGTCCGTGATCGATACTGCGCGATCCGCCAGTCTCGACTTGGCGAACTCCATGCGTCGCTGAACCTGATACTGGTAGGCCGGGATTCCGAACGACTTCTTGAATGCACGGCAGAAGTGGTGAACGCTGAGCCTGGCAAGCTCGGCGAGCGTCAGCAGGCAGACCTGCTCACCGAGGTGCTCCTCGACGTACTCGACCACGACACGCCTCTGCCAACCTGCGAGACCTCCGCGGCTGACCGGTGTCGGCTCGCGAGGAGACTCGTGATCGGACCTCGACAGCTCGTGCGCAAGCACGCCGCAAAGCGCCTCGAGGTAGGGCGCGCAATTCGTCTCCACACCCTCGATGGCCTTCTTCAGTTTCGAGGCAGTCTCCCAGACCAGCGGATCCTCGAAGTATACCCTTGGCGCAAGCCCCGCGGCCTTGTCGTCGGACTTATGAAGCGCGACGGGATCGAAATAGAGGAAGGTCACCTGCGCAGACGAGGCGGCCTCGTGCCATTCCCGATAGGCGCGCCCTGCCGGAACAAAGGTCAGCTTGTGTTCGGAACCTCTCAGCTTTGACGAGCAGACGCCATCGATGAAGGTCTCGCCGCTCTTCCGTACTCCTTCATTGTACAATGCCAGGAGATGTCGCGATCCCTGAAAGCGAAATTCAATCCTGTTGCCGACCGGGAGATGAACGCTCTCCGAAAACCACCAACGCCAGCCTATCCCGAGGCGCTTCACTGGCTCGGACGGCGTTATGCGGACAGTCGGATAAAGCGCCGCCTCGAACGGCGCGGACGTCTGCGCCTCCTCTATCGCCCGGATCGGCGAAGCGGAGACCGCCATCCGCGTCATGCTCTCACTCGAATTTGATACGTACATCCCCATCGTCGTCGCCCTGTTCTGTGCTCCGGATGGCCGCGTCCAGTCCTTGATCAACTTCTTCACGGAGGAGATGCCCCGGTCACCTTGATACGGGCGTTGAAGCCGCAGGCTGCAAGTGGCGTTACCTCTCAAAGCGAGTTGCCGACGCCGACTGGCAACACCGCATGGGGACAACATGCTTTTCATCGCCCAAGTGGGCAATCTCACGCTTGTGCTGTTCCAGCCCATACCTAGGTATGGGTCACGTGCGGGGATGGTGCTGAGATGGTTCAGCACGAGATGCCGGCGGCGAAGACGACGCTTCAGCCCTGGAGCTGGAGCGCTTCAGCCATTCGAACAAGCATCGCCGCGGTTTTTGCCCCCAGCTTCCGCATGACGCTGCCACGATGCATCTTGACCGTCGCTTCGCTGATCGAGAGCTCGCTGGCGACCTGCTTGTTCATCAGACCGGATGCCACCAGCGTCATCACTTGCCGCTCGCGGGCGGTGAGAAGTGCAAACTTCTCCTGCAGCTGCGCAAGATGTGCGTTGTCGTCGCGCCGATCGATGTCCTTTCGGATGGCGGCCGTGACCGCATCGAGAAGATCCTGATCCCGTATCGGCTTGGTGAGAAAATCGACGGCCCCGAGCTTCATGCCTCTTACGGACATCGGAATGTCGCCGAACGCGGTCATCAGGATCACCGGAATTCCGACGTTGATCTTCGTCAGGTACTCCTGCAGCTCCAGGCCGCTGGTGCCCGGCAATCTGACATCGAGCACCAGACAGGCGGGAGCATCCGACAGCTCGACCTTCAGGAAATCTGCGGCAGATCCATGCAACGCGACCTTGTAGTGCAGGGACTCGAGCAGGTCGCCGAGCGACTCCCGAACCGCGCGGTCATCGTCGACAATATGAACAACACCGGAAGGAGGCATGTCTACCGGCTTTCCGACGTCTGAACGGCCTGGCGAAGCGGGAGAGCGAAGATGAACCTCGCTCCGCACCTCCCGTTTTCTTCCACCCATAGCTGCCCTCCGTGGAGCTTCACTATCTTGCGGCAGATCGACAATCCGAGACCCAGTCCCGCTCCCTTCGTCGTGTAGAGCGTCTCGAAGACCCGCTCTCTGTCGGCCGGGCTGATGCCGCCCCCGGTATCCGCGATTGCCACGGAAATCATACCATCAGAGACCCCTGAAGAGAGGGCCAAAATACGGTTCCCATCCTGGACCTCGGTCATGGCCTCGATGGCGTTGCGCACCAGGTTGAGAGCGACCTGCTGGACCTGAACACGATCGGCTTCGACTTGGGGCGATGATCGATCGAAGTCGGTCCGGACGACGACCCCGGCCCGCTCGATCTCCCTCTTCGACAAAAGCAGAACCTCGGCAACCGCCTCGTTGATATCGAACTCGGCGAAATGCACCTGCGTGCCCTTCAGGAGAGACCGGACCCCAGTCACAACCTCCGCGGCCCGACGTGCCTGCTTGATAATGCGCGCAACCGATTTCCGCGCCTCCGCAGCCTGGACCGGATCCATGGCGAGCCATCGGAGGCACGCTTCCGCACTCATGATCGTCCCCGTCAGCGGCTGATCGATCTCGTGGATGATCGAGCCGGCGAGCTCGCCAAGAGACGTCAGACCCGTCGCCCGCGCCAGCTCGTGTCGCGCGTCGGCGAGAGCCTGCTCCGCCGCCTTCCGCTGCGTGATATCCGTGATGATACCTTCCAGCTCGAGGTCGCCGGTCGGCCCTTCGTCGAATTGTCCGACGGCCGTGACGTGCAACGTCTTGCCGTCCCGATGGATCACACGGTACTCGTGCGCAAATGGCGATTTCGTGCTGATCGCCTCGGTCAGAGCCTGCTCCAGCGCGGGATAGTCCTCGGGGTGGACCCGGCTACTGAACACCTCGAACGGCACGGGATTCAAATCCAGGTCGATATCCAGAATGCGGTAACATTCACGCGATCCGCGGGAGAGCAAGGTCCGCGTATTCCACCGATAGCTGCCCATCCCGCCGATTTGCTGGCCTCTCACCATCCACATATTGGTCTCGCGGAGCGCCTCGAACAGGCGTACCGACTCGAACGAGACGGCGGCCTGATTGGCGAGCAGGGACATCACCCACACGCAGCGCGGCGTGAAGACATCCGCACTGCCGTCCGCTTCGAGATAGAGGACGCCGATCGCCCAGTGCTGGTGCATCAGCGGCAGGCACAGCTGGGCGATCTTCCCGGACGGCGCCTTCGCAGGGTCGATCAATGCCGAGCTCTCCGCATCGGCTTGCCTCACGACCGTTTGCTTTCGATCGAGCACCTCTTCGGCGAGGTCGGCAGGCAAGCGAAACTCGGCGTTTGGCGGGAAGGAGGCGAGAAAGTTTGTCCTCTCGCGCGGGAAGCTCGCATCGGCCCTGGCAAGCAATTCTCTCTGCCCGCTGAGCAGGATCGCTCCCCGACTGGCCCCCGAATAAGCCAGCGCCTCCACGAGGAGAGCCTTGGCCAATCCCTGATAGCTGATTTCTCTCGAAATGGCCTGAAACGCCTTGGCGACCAGATCCAGTTCGTGCGTCTCGTTATCAAGCCTCATACCGAGTTGCCTCGTCGTGACCATCATATCCAGACGTCTCGACGCTCACCCCGCGGCTTGTACGTCGAGGGATTGGGACGAGAGCGCGTCAATACGCAGCAACATGTAACGGGACTTGCGAACGTTGCCAAGTTTGGCCGACGGAAGCGTCAGACACTTCGCTGCGCATCGTGCTTTTTCGAAACAGGTGTAACCAATGCGACCGTTGCTCCGAATATCTACGAAAGTGCGGAGGAGCGGCATCGCGCCCCGCCGATCGTTGGCTGTTCGGCTCCAATCCGGAGCGTCAAAACCGCTGCGACGCAGGCCTGTATCGAGAAGGACGGAAATGATGCGCGAAGACTATCCAACAACGGAACGCGTCAACGCGTTCTCAGACGCCGTCTTTGCCGTGGCCATTACAATTCTCGCCCTCGACCTGCGCCCGCCGCACGCTCCGAACCTCGATGCCCTGCTTGAGCTCTGGCCGACCGTCGTCAGCTATGTGGTCAGTTATCTCTTCATCGCCATTGTCTGGGTGAACCATCATCATCTTCTACGCTATGCAAGCGCGGCAACGCCCCAATTGATCTGGGGAAACTTCGCGCATCTGTTCTCCGTATCGCTTCTGCCGTTCTCCACCGCCTGGATCGCGAGCTCGAGGCTGGCGCCCCTGCCCGTCGCCGTCTATGCCGGCATTTTCGCCCTGGTGAACGCGACCTATCTGCTGCTGTGCCGGGAAGCCGTCGACCGGCCCGCGATCGAGCAGATCCCGGCCCGCGCGCGCATGAAGATGCGCGTGCGGTCCCTGGCCACCCTGCTCGGCTTCGTCGCCGCGGCGGCCGTCGCGCTGCGACATCCCGTGCCGGCGCTGGCCATGATCTGCATCTGCCTGGCCGTGCATCTCAAGCCTCAAGTCGCATCAGGGCACGCGCCGCATCCTGCTTCAGAAGATACAGCGACACCGCAAGCAGTACGACATCCTTCATGAGGAACGGAACGTTGCCCGTCATCGCCGGAAAGCCCCCCGCTGCCGCGTCCCAACCATCCGGCATGAACGGAATGATCGTGACTGTCGCGACGAAGGTACCGGTAGATCCAAGGGCGCCCAGAATGCCGAGGCGCTTGCTCCAGAAGCCCGCGAATATCAGGGCACCAAAGGTCCATTCGGAGACCCCGAGAAACCAACTGGCGCCTTGATGACCGAAGGCGGGGTAGAGCCACCAGATCAGGGGACCGTTGCTGATGAACGGCTCCAGACGATCCGCCTCGTACGCCCACCATTTCTGATACCCGAAGAAGAAGAACAGGATCACCATCGACGCCCGGACGATGTGATAATCCAGATCTCCCGCAAGCAACCCCGATATCGGCAACCTGCTTGCGAACGATTTCCGCGGGACACCCGTCAATGTACTCATGATGTCGGTCCTCCTGATCCTGGCTGACAGCCCCTTACGCGATCTGCGTCTCACGTGCAGACCCATCGCCGCTTTCCGAGCCCGAGATCGATCAACATCCGCGGCAGATTTTCAGCTTCTTGTCGAGATCGGCGTCCAGGCCTTCCTGCTTCCGGTTGAAGTCCGTAATGCGCTTCTGCAACGCATCCTCGGCAAGCGAATTCGGCATGAATTCATTGCCGCGCGGCTGCACTTGGACGCTCTCGGCCGCGCTCGATGCCTTCGGCGACGGCGTGGGGAGAGGATCCGCCAGGGCGGTCAGGGGAATGGCGGCGAAACTCAAGATGAGGGATGAACGGAGTTGCATGGTCGCGCCTCAACACAGATGATTGCCACGAAGACACGCGCAGTATGCAGGATATACGCGCGCCTCGCTGTTCGTGGATTGCGCAGGTTGAGGCGATATTGTCGGAATGATTCCGGCCGCGCCTTCGATGCGACCTAGGGTGCCGCTCGGGCGGGCCTCCGCTCCGCAAGAATGACCGAGAAGAATTCCCTGTCGTCGGTCCAATCCGCGATGGGAGTCCATCCGCCGGCCTGCAGCAGGACGAATGCGTCCCTCCGCCCGTATTTGAGACTGTTCTCCGTGTGGATGGTCTCGCCCTTCGTCAAGAGAAAGACCCGACCATCGACCTCGAAGCGGACATCGCGAACGGCCTGCAAATGCATCTCGATACGCGCCTCCGCATCATTCCACCGCGCCACATGACGAAACGCGCCCAGGGGAATCGAGCCGCCCAGCTCGCGGTTGATCCGATGCAAGAGGTTTAGATTGAACGCCGCCGTCAGCCCTTGCGTGTCATCATAGGCCGGCAGCAGGGTATCCCGATCCTTGATACGATCGATGCCTATCAGCAGCATCGATCCGACACCCAGGGTCGTTGCCATTGCCCGCAACAGATCGACCGCCGCAGAAACAGTCAGGTTTCCGATCGTCGACCCCGGAAAGAAGCCGAGGCGCGCCGTCGACGCAATCTCTTGCGGCAACGTAAAGGGATGGGTGAAATCGGCCTCGGTTGGGTAGATCGGCAGCCCGGGAAATGCATGCGACAGGCCTGCCGCTACCTCCCAAAGGAATTCGCCCGAGATGTCGATCGGCACGTAGGCAGACGGATCCGTCTCTTCGAGCAACAGCCGCGTCTTTGCCGAGGAGCCCGAGCCGAACTCTATGACCGCGCGGCCCGCCCCCGCGAGCGCGGAGATTTCCGATACTGCGGAGGCAAGGATCGATCGCTCGGTTCGCGTCGGGTAATACTCGGGCAGCAGCGTGATCGCTTCGAACAGAGCCGATCCACGTCGATCATAAAGCCACCTCGCCGGAATTGCCTTTGGCGCGAGACTTAACCCTTGCATGACGTCGTAACGGAATGCCGCCGTCAGGTCGGTCGCGCCGGATCGCAATTCGTTCTGGAGTTGAAGCAATTTCATTTTTCCTTCGCACGAGGTCCCGTATGGCGCGGGCCGCGGCGGCAATCACGTCAAGAAACCAACGTCGCCAATTTCTTTAGCCCGCGGTGGATATTGATCTTGACCAGCGCCGCCGACTGCCCGGTCGCGCCGGACGCCCGCGCGATGCTGAGACCGTTGAGCTTCACGAGACGGATTACGCTCTCTTGTGCAGGCTTCAACCGGCCAAGCAACTGGTCCAGCGCAGCAGCGCTGATGGCGGCTCCCTCGTGATCCTCGACTGCGATTTCGTCGTCGAGCGAGAGCGCACTGTAGCGCGATGCATCGCGAACGCGATCGACCCATTTGTAGCGGGCAATGGCCGTAACCCAGGCACCAAAAGGCTTCGACGGCGCGAAAGTGTGGCGTTTGGCATGAATGGCCAGAAGCACCTCCTGCCGCGCATCGTCGGCGGCCGGATATGGAAGCCGGCGCGCGTAGTAGGCACGAAGCCACAGATCGAGTTCCCGAAGCAATTGCTCATACGCGGCCCGGTCCCCTCCTCGCGCCGCGAGCATGAGCCGTCCCCATCGCTCCGAGCAATCGTTCCACCTCTCCCAGCGAGCCGCTTTCCCGCGATCGGATCGCGGCGGAGCCGCATCCTCCCGGGATCGTGGACGCCGCGATTCGTCCCCGCCAGAGGATTGCGTGGCCATGGAGGACGTGACGTCGTCACCCGAGAGCGCTTTCATATTCGAAGGCTCCTGTCGAGACACTCGAGCAGCGCGCTGGTTTCGAACGGCTTCCTGAGAAGGCAGAATGCGCCGATCGATGCCGCTTCCGCATCCAGCTGCTTGTGAGGAAGCGCGGTAATGAGGATCACCGGCGCTCCGACCTTCTGCTGATGGAGTTCGCGAACGAGGTTGAGCCCGCCCATTCCGGGCATGTGGACGTCAGCGATGATGCAGTCGAAACTGAACCGATCAGCATAGCTCAGCAACGCTTCGGCTCTGTCGAACGGCTCGGAGCGGTAGCCGATCGATCGCATCAGATCCACCAAAGACAGGCACAGGGCCTCGTCGTCATCGACGACTCCTACGAAAGGGACCTTCACCTGACTTATCCTCGCAAGGCGCAACCATCATCAAAACGCGATCGCAACGAGGTCGACCGTCGCACAAGCCGCCCGCCCTTCGACGAGGCGGCGGCTGTCGTAACGCTTCATGCATTTTCGCGAGAGGCGCATGTTCGGTCTCCCCAAGTGAGGAAAATCCAGCAGCTGCGCGATTGGTTGCGCAGGTGAGCCCGGAGCATGCGTTCGCCGGGCGCCCCCTACAATCTCACGATTGTGATGCACAAACCCATACTTTGGTATGGGTTTGCGGCGGCAAGACTGCCCTCCGTCTCACGAGGTCATTCGCAGATGCCAGAACGCCAGCAAGATCAGGCCGCGCAGATGGCGCCGTCCTGCCGACGAACAGCGCAATTTTGAGAAACGCACGATAACCCGCGCACAGCAGATCGTTCGACACAAGGCTACTGTTCAGGCAAGCGACAAACATCGATGCCGCCCTTGGCGCCAATGCGCGACCGCGATGATGAGACGATAGCAGATGGACCATCTCATAAAGAAGCTGTCCGAACTCGCTCTGGTCAGGGGCGATTTTGACTACCATGCCACGCGTGTAGCGATGATCGTCGTCTTCCTTGTCTTCAGTTGCCAGAAATGGTTCGACTACGAAGCGCATGCGTTGATTCCGTTCATCAGCCACGGGCCTCTGATCTTCTGGCTGTATCCGGTGTTTGGCGTGCGCGGGGCCGCCTACTTCCTGGGTTCTGCGGAATTGTTGTTTGGGTTGCTTCTTCTGCTCGGTTTCTGGAATCGAAAACTGGCGGTCCTGGGATCGCTGGGCTCATGCGCGACCTATGTCGCGACCGTGACGATCATTCCGTTTTTCCCCGATGCCTGGGCTGCGCCGGCCGGCGGCTTTCCCGCGGCCACGCTGCCGTTCCTCTTCCTCATGAAAGACGTCGTGCTGCTTGCGGCTTCGGTCTATCTGCTCAAGCAGGACATCCTCCGGGCGGCGGCCGAAGCGTCCCCGACACGGACCGGGATCGTCCGACAGGAAGCGATGCAGTAGCGCCGGTTGGCACTGGAAGCGCAAGGTCATCGTCCTCCTGTGTGCCGGGCGATGAGCTGCTCGGCGACATCAGCGAGGTCGTTGCCGACGATCTGCGGCTGGGGACCAACTCCGAGGATGTCGTTTCCGGACCGCCTGATGAACGCAGCTTCCCAACCGGCCGCCACGGCGCCGAGCGTATCCCAGGCGTGGCAGGCGATCATGCAGAGCTGCGACGGACGGGCTCCCAGCTCATTCTCGACGTGAGCGTAGGTTTGCGGCGAGGGCTTATAAACCTTGACGCTGTCCACGTTGAACGACTTCTCGAAGAATTTTGCAATTCCGCCGCGTTCAAGCTGGCGGGCCTGAACTTCAGCCAGGTTGTTTGTCAGGGTGAACAGCCGAAACCCGGCATCTCGCAGCTTCTGCAGCGCACCCGGCACTTCCGCATAGGGCGGCATCGTCGAGAATTTTTCCTTGAGCTCCTCGCTGTCTGCGCGTTCGATCCTGATGCCTTCGGCGTCGGCGAGCATTTTCAGGACGGCACCACCGATCTCCGTGAACGGCACATAGGCGCGTGCCGCCGTCAGGGCCAGCGAATACATGACGAGGTCGGCGAACCAGAGCCGCATATCGACCTTGTCTCCGAAGATGCGCTTGAACGTCGGCTGCATCGTCCGAAGGTCGAGAAGCGTCTCGTTGACGTCGAAGACGATCAGGGGAAGGTCGGACATGCTGAGCTCCATCTTCGCTTTGGCAGCGCCCCAGGGATGCACCCGAGGATGCACGGTCTGCGCAGGCGATGCCGTAAGCCGGATCGGGACGGTCCAGGCAAGTCATTCGTGGACGGGCGCGACTTGGTTACAGCGCGAGCCAAATAGGCCGCCGGCCAGGGGGATCGCCTGGGGATTCAAGGCTCAGGGGAGAGTTGCCGACACTCCGAGTTCCCGATCAAATTCAAATCCGCTTGTAACGTTTATGGCCGCATCCCCGAATATTGGAGACTAGAGGTGCGACTGGCGTGAGGGTGGCAGGTTCGCTGTGATGGTTGCCGTTTCCGGGGAGTAGGGTGATGACGGGGCGATTGGACGCTTGGCGGACCTTCTTCACGAGGCGGCCGGCCCGGCTCCGGAGGCCGGCAGATGAATGTGTCCTCGCCGATCCCAGCGCACGGTGATGCTGGACCTGATCGTGAACGCCATCGAAGCGATGAGCAGAACCACGGAAGGCAAGCGCGAGCTATTGATCCAGACCGCGAGAGCAGATGCCGACAGCGTACTCGTGTCAGTCGGGGATTTGGGTCCGGGCTTGTCTGCAGAGGGTCACGCGCGGCTGATCGCGTCGGAACCAACCTTTGAAGATGCCGATCGACGCTGGCCTCGACCAGTCCGGTCCGAACGGAATGCGGCTCATATCATGGCTCCGATCCCGGCTATTGTTGGGGACTGGCGCTGGGAGTACGTTTCCGAGCGGGACAGGCAAATACCTTTCCCGCGTTTTCAACCGAGTAGCCGGCTAGCTCCGGAGTCCGTCAGATGCACGTATCCTCGCGGATTCCCACCCACGACGACGCTGGTCTCGCATCCTCATGGGACGACGGCGAGCGCATTTTTTGCCGCGAATGCCGCCGGAGCGCCGACGGCAGCCTGAAGAGTGTCCTGATCGTCAGGGTCGCCGCGGAGCACCCGCCCGCCGCCGTCCTCGATCGGCTCGCCCATGAATACGCATTGCGCGACGAACTCGATGGGCCCTGGGCCGCACGGCCGCTTGAACTGATCCACGACGGCGGTCGAACGTCGCTGATATTGGAAGATCCCGGCGGGGAACCGCTCGAGCAGCAATTGACCGACTTGCCGATGAAGCTGGACCGCGCTTTGCGCGTGGCTCTCGCCATCACCATCGCCGTCGACCAGCTCCATCGGCGAGGTCTGATCCACAAGGATCTGAAGCCGGCAAATCTGCTGGTGACTGCGGCGGACGAAATCGGGATCACTGGATTTGGCCTGGCGTCCCGCTTGCCGCGCGAGCGGCAACGGCTGGAACCGATCGAGACCATCGCGGGCACGCTGGCCTACATGGCCCCCGAGCAGACAGGCCGCATGAATCGCTCCGTCGATTCCCGCAGCGATCTCTACGCGCTTGGCGTGATTTTCTACCGCGTGCTCACCGGTGCACTGCCGTTCACCGCGGCCAATCCGATGGAGTGGGTCCACAGCCATGTCGCGAGACGCGCCGTCCCGCCTGCCGAACGGGTCGGTGTTATTCCCCACGTCGTATCGGCGATCATCATGAAGCTTCTCGCCAAGACGGCCGAGGATCGCTACCAGACCGCCGTCGGGCTCAAGAACGACCTCGAACGGTGCGTCGCCGAATGGGAAGCGCAGGGTCGGATCGACGATTTCGTTCTGGCTCAAACCGATATGCCCGACCGCCTGTTGATTCCCGAACGACTATACGGCAGGGAACACGAGGTCGAGGCGTTGCTGACCTCCTACGATCGCGTCGCCCGCAGCGGCACGCCTGAGTTGATCCTGGTCTCCGGCCCGTCCGGCATCGGCAAGTCTGCTCTCGCCGACGAAATGCACAAGGCCCTGATCCCGTCGGGAGGGCTCTTCGCATCGGGCAAATTCGATCAGCACAAGCGCGACATGCCTTACGCAACGCTCGCGCATGCTCTTCAGGGCCTTATCCGGGGCCTTCTCGCCAAGAATGATGCCCAGCTGGCACCGTGGCGTCGCGCGCTGCGTGACGCGCTCGGTCATCTCGGTCAACTCATGGTCGATCTCGTACCGGAGCTGCGGCTTGTGATCGGAGATCAACCGCCCGTCCCGGAGACCTCTCCGCAAGACGCGCAACGGCGCTTCCAGCTCGTCGTTCGGCACTTCGTTGCCATTTTCGCCAAACCGCACCATCCGCTGGTGCTCTTCCTCGACGACCTGCAATGGCTCGATGTGGCCACGCTGGAATTGATAGAGTATCTTCTGAACAGATCCGATTTGCGGAATCTCCTTCTCGTCGCCGCGTATCGTCCCAACGACGTCGACGTCAAACATCCGCTCGCGCAATGGCTCTCGGAAATTCGCGTTTCCCGTAAACGCGTTCGAGAAATCGACCTTGCTCCCCTCACCCGCGGTGCCGTCTGGGAGTTCACTGCGGATGCGCTCCGCTGCGAGCCGGCATACGCCATGCCGATAGCCGAGCTGGCCTACGACAAGACGGCGGGCAATCCGTTCTTTCTCACGCAGTTTCTGCAGGCGCTCGCCGAAGAAAAATTGCTCGCCTTCGATCATGACACAAGGCAATGGCGCTGGGCACTCGAACGCATCAGGGACAAAAGCTACGCCGAGAACGTGGCGGATCTGATGGTCGGCAAGCTGAGCGGCTTGCGCGACGAGACACGCCGGGCACTGCTCGAGCTCGCCTGTCTGGGCAGCAGCGCCGAGGTCCCGATGCTTAGCCTCGTGCATGGAGGATCGGAGCAGACGCTTCACGCGGACTTGCGGGACGCGACGCGCCTCGAGCTGGTCCGACGCCTCAAGAACGCCTACGCGTTCGTGCACGATCGCGTGCAGGAGGCTGCCTATGCGCTTGAACCGGACCGGGACAGGCGAACGTCCCTGCACCTTCGGATCGGCATGGCCCTGGCGGCCCAGTTGACGCCCGCCGAAACCAACGAGCGCGTCTATATCGTCGCCAACCAGCTCAACCGCGGCATCGCCGCCTTGGCAGGAGACGCCGAGCGCAATCAGGTCATTGCCGTCAATCTTGACGCAGGCCGGCGTGCGCGAAATGCCACGGCTTACCATGCGGCAACGACCTACCTCGAGACGGCCCGCACTCTGCTCGGCGAGGAAGGACATCCGCGGTGTAGCGAGGACGCCTTCGCGATCGGCCTGCTGCACGCCGAATGCAAGTTTCTGCTTGGCGATCTGGACACGGCCGAAGCGGAGTTGACGATCCTGTCGCAGAGCCAATCGGACATTCAGGCAAGTGCCGAGGTCGCCAGACTTCAGGCACAGCTGTACACCGCCGCGGGACAGCTCAAGCCGGCGGTCGACGTCTGCCTCGCGTTCCTGCACAAGACCGGGATCGACTGGCCTCCTCACCCCGACCGAAGCGATGTGGATGAAGATCGGCGACGCCTGCGGAGCCTGGCCGAAGGATTGTCCGACGACCAGCTTCGGGCGCTGCCGCCGATGACCGATCCGAATCATCGCGCCACGATGTGCGTCCTGACCGATCTCCTCACACCTGCGTTTCTGACCGATCGCAACCTGTCCGACATCATGCTCGTGGAAGCCACCCGGCTGACGATCGAGCACGGGATTTGCCCTGAAGCCTGCTATCCGCTGACAGCGATATTCGGCGTGCTCGCGAGTAACTCCACCGATGCCGAGCTCGGATTCCGGCTGTCGCAATTTGGCGCAGCCCTTGCCGGCAGGCACCCGCAATTGGGATTGAGCGGCCGGTCGCTTCTGGTCTTCGGCCTGCACGTAACCCCCTGGATTCGCCCGATCCGGTCGGGAAGGCCATTCATTCAACGTGCTCTCGCGACCTGTTTGACGACCGGAGAGCTGGCCTTCGCGGCCTACTCGCATCGCGGACTGATATCGGTCGATCTCTTCTGCGGCGATTCACTCGTGGAGATCTGCGCGAGCACCGAACGGGCCTTGTCATTCGCTGAGGGCTTGGGTGTCCGCCTGGCAGCCGAGGGCCTGATCAGACAAAGAGACCTGGCGCGGAGCCTTGCGGGGCGCGATGGCAATCATCGCTTCGAGAGCCCGGCGTCGCTTCAGGCTCCGGATGCGAGCGAACCGTTGAGCGCCTTCTTCCACTACGCGACGCAAATTCAGATCGAGGTCCTCGCAGGACGTGACGATGTCGCGATTGACCTCGCCACACGCGCTGAAGAGCTCTCCTGGTGCGCCCGCGCCTATTCGGACTTCACCGAATACAGGTTCTACACGGCGCTCGCCCATGCCGGAGCTTATCACCCATCGCGGCCCGAAGATCGCGAGCGCCGCCTCGCCGATCTCCGCGAGCATCTCCGCAAGCTCGCCATCTGGTCCAACCGCTGCCCGGCGAACTTCGCCGCCCGACAACAGCTCGTTGCGGCGGAGCTCGCGCGCATCGAGGGTCGTGAACTCGAGGCGGAACAGCTGTACGAAGAATCGATCCGATTGGCGCAAGAGTCCGGATTTGTGCAGATCGAGGCCATGGCCGCCGAGCGTGCAGCACGGTTTTACGAGGCGCGCGGCATTCGAACGGTCGTTCTGTCCTACCTGATGAAAGCGCGCGATTGCTACGCGCGCTGGGGCGCGGAGGCGAAGGTGCGCCAATTGGAGGAACTCTACCCGGGCCTGCGCGAACGGGGATCCGCACTCAACGCCACAGGGACGATCGGAGCGCCCGTCGGGCAGCTGGACCTCGCGACGGTTCTCAAGGTGTCGGAGGCCGTTTCCGGCGAGATCGTGCTGGAGAGGCTCACGGAAACCCTGCTTCGTTCAGCCATCGAGCACGCGGGTGCGGAATGCGGCGTGCTGATTTTGCCGAGGGGCCCCGAGCTGAGAATTCGGGCGGAGGCAATGACCCGCGGCGGTTCGATCGCTCTCGATCTTGCCGATTCACCGATCTCGGCCGCTGCGGTTCCGATGTCGATCGTACAGTATACCGCCCGCACGCGCGAAAGCGTCGTGCTCGACGATGCCTCGACGAGCAGCGCATTCGGCGACGACGAGTACATCAAGCAGAAGCGTGTCCGGTCGGCCCTGTGCGTGCCACTCATCAAACAGGGCAGAGCTGTCGCATTCCTGTATCTCGAGAACAATCTTGCCACGCGCGTATTCACGCCTGCCCGGATTGCGATCCTGAAGTTTCTCGCGTCCGAAGCCGCGACCTCGCTCGATAATGCCCGACTGTATCGGGAGCTTCAGGAGCGCGAGTCGAAAATCCGCCGGCTCGTCGAATCCAATATCATCGGGATCTTCATCTTCGATCACGTCCCCGACATTCTCGATGCCAATGAGGCCTTCCTGAAGACCCTGGGCTATGACCGCGATGATCTCGCCGCAGGCCGGTTACGCTGGGCCGATCTGACGCCGCCTGAATGGCAGGAGCGCACCGATCGCGCCCGCGGCGAATTGAAGGCGACGCGGGTCGTCAAGCCGTTTGAGAAGGCGTTCTTCCACAAGGACGGCAGCCGGGTGCCGGTGCTGACCGGCGGCGCCCTTTTCGATGATGAGCAGGAGCAGGGCGTCGCCTTCGTGCTGGATCTGAGCGAGCGAAAACGCGCGGAAACCGAGGCACGCGAAAACGAGCACCGTTACCGTGAGGCCCAGATGGAGCTGGCCCATGCCAACCGTGTCGCGGTGATGGGACAGCTGACCGCGTCGATCGCCCATGAGGTCAATCAACCGAACACTGCCGTCATCGCCAGCGCGCAGGCGGCGTTGAGCTGGCTCGATCACCAACCGCCCGCGCTGGAGCAGACGCGCCGAGCACTGACACGCGCCATCGAGAACGGCATCCGCTCCAGCGAGGTCATTGGGCGCATCCGCGATCTCATCAAGAAATCGCCGCCCAAACGGGTTCCCCTGGCGATCAACAGCGTGATCGGCCACGTCATCGAACTCACACAAACCGAAGCGGCGCGGAATGGCGTCTCGATCCGGACCGCATTCGCCGATCGTCTGCCCCAGGTCATCGGCGATCGCGTCGAGCTGCAGCAGGTGACGCTCAACCTGATCCTGAATGCCATCGAAGCGATGGGCGGAACCACGGAAGGAAAGCGCGAGCTATTGATCCGGACAGCGAGAACGGATGCCGACAGCATACTCGTATCGATCGCGGATTCGGGCCCGGGCTTGTCTGCGGAGGGGCACGCTCGGCTGTTCGAGCCGTTCTACACGACCAAGTCGGGCGGCCTGGGTGTCGGGCTGTCGATATGCCATTCGATCATCGTTGCGCACCACGGCAGACTATGGGTGACCACAAACGAACCGCGGGGGGCGGTCTTCCAGTTCACCGTTCCGATCGATGACGGATTTGCGGTTGGTTGAGCCGTCCCGGCTGACGATCACAAGACAGAGATGGTGAGATGACCTGTAACCAAAACAGGTCCGCGGACGAAATATGGCCATCGGATCGCGCCCGCGAAACCAAGCATGGGCGGGAACAGGTCGGCATCCGCCGACGGTGCGTTAATTGGAGAGATCAGTTGGGATTGTCCTGGCAACAAGGCCCGCTTTCAACAGGCGCAATCGGCCGCTTCCTCGTCCCCGAGCAACTGCCCAAGCGACTATTGTACGTCGAACCGTTACGCCGGCGCATGCGCGTGCAGTTTGGGGGGCAGTGGATTGCGGATAGCGAGAAGGTCCTCCTGCTGTTCGAGCCGGGCCGTTATCCCGTGGCCTATTTCCCGACGGCCGACGTTTCGCCCGATGTCCTCGAACGAACCGAGCACAGCACCCAACACGCCGATCTCGGGCCGACGTCCTGGTATGGCGTCCGGACCGATGCGCAACACATCGCGGCGCGGGGCGCCTGGCAGCACACCGACTTGCCCACCCATGCCAGCGATCTACGGGGATTGATTGCCTTCGCCTGGCGGGCCATGGATGCCTTCTACGAGGAAGACGAGCGCATCGTGGGTCACGCCGCCGACCCCTATCACCGCATCGATATCCGCGAGACCTCTCGTCACCTCGTGGTCAACTATCAAGGCCGGGTCATCGCCGATACCAAACGGCCGCTGGTGCTGTATGAATCCGGCTTTGCACCCCGCTGGTACGTTCCCCGTGCCGATATCGACGAGTCTGCACTCACCCCGGTGAAGCTTCAGACCTTCTGCCCGTACAAGGGTCTCTGCAGCTATTATTCCATTGGAGACGCACGCCAGGCGGCCTGGTCCTACCCCGACGCCTATCGCGAGGTGCGCCGCATCTCCAATTTTGTGTCCTTCGAACCGGACATCGTCACCGTCCATCTCGATGGCACCTTGATGCGCCTCGAGACCGGCCAGTCGGTGGTTCCACACGGCCCTGATCGCAATCTCGACGTCGCCGAGGTGGCCCCCGGGGCCGCCAACCACTCGGCTTGATCGGCGCCCCACCGGTCAGAGCTCGGCCCCGTCGAAACGGAGCGGCATATGGCGCGTCTCCTGTCCGTGAATGTCGGACTTCCGCGTGACATCACGTGGAAGAATCGAACGATACGTACCGGAATCTGGAAAAGCCCCGTGCCTGGCCGCTGTCGGGTTCGCCGATTGAATCTGGACGGAGACGGCCAGGCCGACCTGGGCGGCCATGGAGGTGAGCAGCGCGCGGTCTTCGTGTACCAGATCGAATCCTATCGCTACTGGCAGACGCAGTTGGGGCGCACCGATTTCGTCCACGGACAGTTCGGCGAAAATTTCACGGTCGAAGGACTGCCCGACGATGCCGTCTGCATCGGCGATCGTTATCAAGTCGGCACTGCTGTGTTCGAGGTCACTCAACCTCGCGTGACCTGCTATCGCGTCGGCATTCGAACCAACGAGCCGAAGATGCCGGCATTGCTGACGTCCAGCGGACGGCCGGGGTTCTACTTCCGTGTTCTGAATGAAGGCGAGGTCGGTGCCGGCGACAACATCGTGAAGGTGGGCGAGGCGGACGAGCGAATGACGGTCGCCGAAATCAATGCGCTGCTCTATTCGTCCAGTCATCCACGCGATCGGTTGGACCGCGCCTTGCGGATCAGGGCACTTTCGCCCGGATGGCGCGCGTCGTTTGAGGCGCTCCTTCAGAGCCAAAAGGCCGGCACGGGGAGCAGCGGCAACGCGGGTCTTGCTCCGGCAGCCGCTGCACATCCGGTCGCTCCGGGGTTTCGACCGCTCGTGGTTGCGTCGATCGATCGAGAGGCCGTGGACGTCATCTCTCTTTCGCTGCAGCATCCGGATCGTGAGCCGCTGCCGCCGCCTCTGCCCGGCCAGTACGTGGTCCTGCGCCTTCCGCGAACCAACGGCTCACCGCTCATTCGCAGCTACTCGATCTCGGGTCCCAGGTCGAGCCAAGGCTATCGGATCAGCGTGAAGATCGAGCCGAATGGGGCGGCCGGCAATTACCTGGGCGAGCACATCCACGCAGGCGACGTTCTCGAAGTCAGTTCTCCGCGGGGAGGATTTACCCTGCAACCCGGGGAGCGGCCGGTGGTGCTGCTCAGCGCGGGGATCGGGGCAACGCCCGTTCTGGCCATGCTGCACGCCCTCGCGGCGGCCCGCTCGACACGGCAGATCTTCTGGTTGCATGCTGCACGAGATGGACAGCATCATCCTTTCGCCGGCGAAGTACGCCGTCTGATGCTTGCCCTCCCGCAGGGCCGCAGCTTTGTCTGCTACAGCAGACCAGATCCGCATGACAGGCTGGGCGAGGATTTCGATGCTCTCGGCCGCCTGTCGCAAGCGGTGTTCGAGGAGATCGGCATCCCGCGTGAGGCGGATGTCTACCTCTGCGGGCCGGCTCGCTTCATGGCGGACATGAAACAGGCGCTCGCGGCATCCGGCATGGCGCCGGAACGATTTCATATGGAAATCTTCAATGGCGGCGAGGCATTGATGCCCGGCATCGTCGGCGCAGCCATGCGAGCGCCGCACCCGCCCAAGGACGCCGCCGACAGCGGCCCGCTGGTATCCTTCGCGCGAAGCGGCATCGCCGTCCATTGGAAACCGTCGGCTTACGCGAGCATCTTGGAGTTGGCCGAGGCGTGTGACGTCCCGGTTCACTGGTCGTGCCGGACCGGCGTCTGTCACAACTGTGAAAGCGGCCTGATTTCCGGCGCGGTGGCGTATGAGCCGCTACCGCTCGATCAGCCAGCCGACGGCAATCTCCTGATTTGCTGCTCGCGGCCGGTTCGCGATGTCGTCATCGATTTGTAGATCGCAAGGACGCAATCAGCGGGGCTATCATGAAGTTTTCGGTTGAGGTCATTACCGTTCCCGTGGCCGACGTCGAGCGGGCGCTGCGCTTCTACGTCGATCAGGTCGGCTTCGTGCTCGACGTCGACTATTCGCCGAATGGCGCATTCCGCGTCGTGCAGCTCACGCCACCCGGCTCGAGCTGCTCGATCCAGATCGGCAAGGCCATCACCGACGCGCCTGCAGGATCGCTGCGCAACGTCTATCTCGTCGTCCCGGACCTCGAGGCCACGCGCCGCCACCTGTTGGAACGCGGCGTTCAGGTCAGTAATATCAGACACAAGACGCCGATCGCCGCGTGGGACGGCGGCTTTGCTCCCGGGCTCGATCCCGCGCGCGGAGATTACGCCAGTTTCGCCGACTTTTCGGACCCGGATGGCAACAGGTGGGTGCTCCAGGAACGAGGCTACCGCAAGGCTTGAAGCGTGCCGCGACGTTCAGACACGTCGTGCACGGCGGTGCGATCGCGCTGGTACGGGACGCCGCGTCGGCACCGCGACCGGCCCCTTTGTCAGTGCCGATGAGACGAAAGAGCATGTCTTCGAGATCGCGCAGCATTCCGCCCCGCGCCTCCATGGCTATTGTTTCCCGCAATGGAGCCGCTCATTCCGAGCCTCCGCCAAGGGAGTGCCAACATGTCCCACAGCTCGAACCAGATCCGCTCCGCATTCGCAGGCCTTGCCCTCGTCGCGCTGTTGCCGTCCGCGCATGCGTCCGATCGGAACACTTTCATCGACGCCCTTCCCGATCTGCCGGCGCGTTCGGCAGAGCATCTGGCTTCGGCCGAACCGACGTCGCGCCTGCCCTGGCTCGCCCCGGTCGGCCACCGTCAGCCGAGCCGGGCTGACGTGCCTCGATCGGAGACCCTGTCGACCTGGGAGCGTGAGCAGCAACAACGCGATCAGATGCTGGACCGCAAGCTGATCATCTGCCGCGGATGCTGAGATGGCGGCCACCGCAAGCCCGCCTGCCTACGCATTTTCGTCCCCCGACGCCGCCCCAGCGCTCGCCAGCTCCAGCCCGTCAATCGTCGCTGGAGCTTGCGCCGCCTTTCGCCATTGCGCGGGGGTGATGCCCGTGTGGCTCTTGAAGGCCCGCTGGAACGCCGCCTCCGACTGATAGCCGACCGCTTCCGCGACCGCTCCGGTCGAGATCGACCCTTTTCTCAATTCATTCGTTGCCAGCGTCATGCGGATGTCGGTCAGCAGATCGCTCGGCGAACGTCCGACCTTCTCCTGGAATTGACGGGCAAGTGTCGCGCGCGACATGTTGGCGAGCTGCGCGAGCTCGGGCAGCGTCCATGCACGCGCAGGCTCGTTGAACATCGCCGCCACCACCGGCGCGAGGCGCGGATGACCTGCGAGCGCGAGCAGCCCGCGCGGCGCGTCCCCGGTCTCGCTGGCGAGACGGAGCACGAGCGCGAACATCGCCGTCGACAGCGCGTTCAGCATCGCTCGGCCGCCGAGATGATCATCTGCCGTCTCGCCGCGCATCAGGTTAACGAGGCCCGCGAGCTGTCCTGCACTGTCCCGCTCGCCTGCCTGCGCTCCGGCGCGCACGATCAGGACCGGCGGCAGATAATTGCGCAGCAGGCGGTCGTGCGGCGGGGCGATCGAAAAATGTCCGCACAACAGATCGAGCCGCGCGTCCGAGCCGGGATTTTCGCTGATCGTGAAGTTGAGCGACGCGCGGTTGTGAGCCTTCAGCGGCGCAGCGCCGCCACCGTCGTGCATGACATGTCTTGGATTGTGCGGCAGCAGCAGAATGTCCCCGGTCTCCAGCCGCAGCGGCTTGCCGCCGGCCGGGTCTTCGAGGATGGCCGAGCCACCGACGACCGCGTGATAGGGAATCTCGTTCGCCGCGCCCGGCCCCTGCTCGATCCGCCAGGGCGCACCATAGGCGCAGCGCAGGTCCAGACGACCGCGCACCGGCATCATCTCGAACAGCCGGCTCAACCAATCCATCGCACCCTCCAAATTGAGACGAATGAGCATATATGTGCGCCATGTCAGCATTCAACATCTCATCTCCCGAACATACTGTCACTCCGCAATCGTTCACCACCCCAGCCAAGGAGTGCCACCATGTCCCGTCTTCCCGTCCCGAACCTCGAAGCTGACGCCGGCTCGTCCGGCCAGGTCTACGCCCAGATCAAGAAGGCCATCGGCAGTGTGCCGAACACCTTTGCAGCGCTCGCCGCGCACGGCCCGGCCGCGCTCAAGGCCATCCTCGCTGCAGACACCGTGCTCGCCTCCGGGGGCCTGACCAAGTCCGACAGGGAAATCGTCAAGCTCGTGATCAGCGAGGCCGCCCGCTGTGACTATTGTGTCGCCGCACACAGCCATCTCGGCAAGCTCGTCGGCCTGGCACCTGAGGTGCTGAAGCAGATCCGGGACGGCCAGCCGACCGGCGATGCCCAGCGTGATGCGCTGGTCGCTTTCGTCGACAAGATCGCGCGCACCAGCGGCACGATCAGCGACAAGGATTTCGCGGCGATCAAGGCTGCCGGGTATAACGACGCACAGCTCGTCGACATCAGCCTCGCCTTCGCGACCACCGTGTTCACCAACGTCTTCAACCGCATCAACGACACCGAGATCGACTTTCCCGCCGTCGCGTGAAGCCACCGAGCGAGGTTTCAGATCTCAACCACCAAAGGATCACGACCATGACTACGTTGTCCGCAACCACCCAAAACCCGATTGTCCGTGCGCTGAACGGCTCCGGCCTGCTCGCGGAAGACCTCGATTACCACGTCGTCCGCGCCTCGATGGTGATCATGTTCTTCTTCTTCGGTTATCAGAAGTGGTTTCCATATGAATTCGAGCGGCTGGTCCCCTTCATCGGCAACGGGCCGTTGATCTGGTGGCTCTATCCCGTGTTCGGCCACGCCGGCGCCAGCTATTTCCTCGGCCTCTCGGAGTGGACCTTCGGCGCACTGTTGCTCGCGGGCTTCTGGAGCCACCGGCTCGGCGTGCTCGGGGCACTGGGCTCGACCGGCACCTTCATTGCGACCGTTACCATCATTCCCTTCATGCCGGAGGGTTGGGACGTCGCCGCGGGGGGCTTCCCGGCGATGACAGGTAACGTGCCCTTCCTGATGAAGGATGTCGTCCTGCTCGCTGTCTCCTTCTATCTGCTGCGGCAGGACCTGGTTCGCCTGACGCGGCAATAGGGTGGCACCCTGCTGAAGGGCGAAGTGTCGCCGGCGAGAGTCCCACCTCGCCGGCGATTGCGCGTTCGCACCGGCCTTTGGCTGTGCGGGTTCGATTCCGGGCCGTCGATCAGCGCGGGCTGTGCTGCCGTGCCAGCGCGGCAAACGATCAACAGTGACGGCAAATCACCAGCTTTCGATCAAGCTCCTCATCCTGGAGTTTCAACATCTCGTCCAGATCGTTGAGGCGCCTGTGAACCGCCATCGCACTTTCGGAGTTGGGATCGAACGACTGCCCATGCGGCTGAACGTGCACGTCCGGCAACGGCCTGGCGGGATCCGAATACGCGGGTTGCCCGCCCTGCCTGGACGGATCGTCGTAGCTCGGCGTGGCGTCCACATGCTCCGAAGGCCCTTGTCCCATGGCAGGGATACTTTGGCTGTGCCGCCGCGTCGACGCCATGGTCGGGCTCAGGATCAACATCAGGCTGAAGGCCGCAATGGTGGCCCGCCAGCACTTTGACTTTCTCGTCATTCCCACGTTTTTCTCCCGGAGCGGTCGATGTGCGCGCACCGCAGCTACTTCATAACCGCGCGGGCGGCCCGGACGATCACGTCGGCCACGACGTCCGGGTTGGAAACGGTGACGGCATGCGATGCATTCACCTCGACGACCTGCGATTTTGCGCGATCGGCTTCGAACTTCTGTTCGGCGACAGGAATGGCGAGATCCTGCAGAGTCCTGATTTGCCAACTCGGCTTGGTCGTCCATGCAGCGGATGTCAGCGTTTCTGTCAGGGCTGCCAGGTTCATGGGGCGTTGGGTCGCGAGCATCATGGCAACCTCGCTCGCGGGCACATCGGCCGCGACGTTGCTATGGAACTTGTCGGCCTGATAAAGGAGATACGTGCCGCTGCTTCCATCGGGGAGCGAGTAGCTGACCGCCTCGACGGACGTCGGGAATGTGCTGCCGGGAAACCGCTCGAGCAAATTGCTCGCAGCTTCCCCTGCCGCGGGCATCACCGCGGCCGCGTAGACGAGCCCCCTGACCTTGGGATCCGTGCCGGCCTGGGTGATGACGGCCCCGCCGTAGGAATGAGCCGCCAGGATCACGGGTCCCTGGATTCGGTCGATCGCGCTGCGCAGATAGGCGGCGTCGACCGCCACGCCGAGCAATGGATTGGCAAAAGCCACGACCGGATAGCCGTCGCGCTGGAGCCGCGCGATCACCTTGCTCCAGATCGACGCGTCTTCGAAGGCTCCGTGCACGAGCACGATCGTGGGCGTGAGCGTTTCGGGATTCATCGTGAGTCCTTCTCGTCGGTGTTATGCAGGAGGTGGGGGTTGGCGACCGCGCGAGGCGCGATACCGCTAACTTCGCAGATGGTGTTGCCGGTACCACGCGTTGATCTCGCCGCTGGTCGCCACCCACACGTCCTTGTGGCTCGCGATGTAGGCGAGGGCCGCCGCCAGGTGCTTCGTCCGAAACGCCTGCCCCGTGATGAAGGGATGCAAGGCGATGGGAAGGATTCTCGGAATCCTCTCCCCTTCCTCGTAGAGCACGTCGAACTGGTCTCGTATGGTCCGGCCGAAGTCTTCCGCGGACGCACCGAACGTCAGAACCGACGGAAGGTCGTTGCATTCGACGGAGTACGGCATTCCCAGAAGGGAGCCTTGCTTCACGTTCATCCGGAACGGCAGGTCGTCACAGGTATAGTCGCACAGGTATTCGATGCCCCGCTCGGCAAGCAGATCCGGCGTGGCATACGTCTCCGTCAGGAACGGGCTGAGCCAGCCCCTCGGCTTTTCGCCGGTGGCCGCGGCGATGACCGCGATCGTCTCCTCGATCAGCGCGGCCTCCTCTTCCAACGAGAGGCCGTTGACGATCTCGGAGTTGTTGCGTCCGTGCCCCATGAAATCCCATCTGCGCTTCGAAGCTTCCTCGACGACCCGCGGATATTCACGACAGACATCCGAATTGAGACACACGCTCGCCGGCAGGCCATGCTTGTCCAGCGTCTCCATCAGCCGCCAGATGCCCACGCGCTGCCCATAGTCCCGCCAGCCGTAGTTGAGAGCGTCCGGCATGAAATGCGCGGTGTGCGGCACGATCGCCGGACCGGGCCGGTCCTCCGGAAAGTGCTCGAGATTGACGTAGATGACGACCGCGACGCGTTCCTTTCCCGGAAAGGATGCGGGTGGACGATCGACGATCGGCGTGAAGTCGTAACGCTTGGTCTGGGTCTGCATCAGTCGGTTGCCCCGCCGGTTCAGCCGTGTTGCTGCGTGCCGTTCCGATGTGCGACGGAACCGGCGATGGCCTCGTGGATCATGTCGATGACCGGCCCCGGCGCCGTGATCGGCGATGCATGATCGACCTTTTCGGAGCGGATCTGCGCCCCCATCCGACGCGCCAGGAACAGCTGGGTCGCCGGGTTGATCATGCGATCCTCCTCGGCGACGAGGTACCATGACGGCTTCGACTTCCACGCCGGCTTCGGAGCCTTTTCCTGGATGGCCGCGACGGCAATCGGACGCTGGATCGCGGCGAGGAGTGCGGCCTGTTCGGGCCGGGCATGCTGACACCAGGCGGCGCTGAACCGGTCGTCCGGCATCCAGAGCAGACCATGACTGTCGGGGGCGAGTTTCGGCGCCTGCGGCGACGGCTTGTCACGATAGAAGACGTCGGCGACCGTCTCGCCTTCGTCGGGGGAGAGAGCCGAGATGAACACCAGCGACCGAACCCTCTCGTTGGTGCATGCACCTATCACGGCGCCGGCATAGGCATGCGCGACGAGGACGAGCGGTCCGTCGGTCCGCTCCAATGCGCGCTCGAGCGCAGCAACATCATCCGATAACGACGAGAGCGGAATCGGTGCCGCCAGCGTCTTCAGCCCTCTCGACTGCAGCGATCCGATGACGCGGGCCCAGCTCGAACCGTCGGCCCAGGCGCCGTGGACGAGAACGACGGTGGCGCTCGCGGCCGCCGCCTCGGATCGTCCGGTGCCGGCCCGTGCTGCTTTCGCGCTCGCGCGGGGACTGGCATCCGCCGGCGCAATGACGCCGAACTCCGCTGCCGCGACTGCGATTGCCGCAGCACCCAGGAAGTGCCGGCGACCATGGTTGATTTCGTCACACATATCTCTTCCCTTGCTGCGCCAGGCCGCGCAATCGCGCTTTCTTCGACCGGACCTCCCCTATTCGGCGGTCCGGCCGGTCTGGTTACAAGTGGACGATCATTCCGACGATCAATTCCCGATTGTTTTTGCCTCGGCCTCATTGCACGGGCCGGATGACGGCGTTTTGCGCACGAACGCGTCAGAGACGCTAATCGTGCGAAAGCGCGATGCCAGGGCGCTGTTAGCATGCCCCGCCGCGCTGTCATCGAAGGGGGGTTGGCAAGTGCGCTGCGCCAACCTTGAAGGACATCAGAGATGATCGAAGAGACAAAGATCGAGCGCCGCAGCTTCGTCCAGGCGATGACCGCCGCGTCCGGCGCCGCACTGTCACTGGCACTTCTGCCGCAGCGCGCTGCCGGTCAATCCCCGCCCGCATCCCCCGCGACCGCGTCCGACCAATTCGAGACGGCGGAGATCAAGACCGACGACAACACGATCTTCATCAGGCGCTACGGCAGCGGATCACCGCTGCTCATGGTCCACGGATTTCCGCGAACCAGCCTGATGTGGCGTCACGTGGCGCCGCATCTCGCCGGCAAGCACACGGTGATCTGCGTCGATCTTCGCGGCTATGGTCGCAGCGGCATCCCCGCCTCCGCGGAAGATCATTATCCCTACTCGAAGCGCGCGATGGCGAAGGAGCTCGTCGCCGTGATGGACAAGCTCGGCTTCTCCAGATTCGATCTGGTCGGACACGATCGCGGCGGCCGGGTTTCCTATCGCCTCGCGCTCGATCATCCGGAGAGGGTGCGACGCCTCGCGGTCTTCGACGTCGTGCCGATCTCGGAAGCCTGGGGCCACGCCGACGCAAAATTCGCCATGACCTACTGGCCGTGGAGTCTGCTCTCGCAGAAGGCCCCGCTGCCCGAAAAATACCTGGGCGGTGCGCCCGACGCGGTCTTCGACAATCCGTTCGGCCAGGGTTCGTTCGGCCCCGAAGTCAGGGCGGAGTACACCGAGACATATCGCGATCCGGCGCGTGTGCATGCCATCTGCGAGGAGTATCGCGCGGCCGCGGCGCTGGACATCGAACACGACAAGGCGGACCAGAAGGAAGGGCGGCGCATCAAGTGCCCGATGCTGCATCTGTGGGCGTCCGGCGGCCCCCTCGATACATTCTACGGGCCGGACGGGGGCGCCCTGGGACTCTGGAGGAAGTGGGCCGACGACGTGCATGGCCAGGCGGTCAAGGGCGGTCACTTCTTCCCCGAGGAAAACCCCACCGACACGGCGGCGCTCCTGACGAAGTTCCTGTCGGCATAGCGCATTGATGGAAGGGGGCGCGTCTCTCGCATAGAGATGGCGGAGTAAAGCGTGGGGTTCGCGAGCAAACGATTCTGCGCAACTCGTAGAATGGCTAGAGCGAAGCGAAACCCATCAAAGGTCTATCCACGGACGAGGTATGACGGGTTTCGCAAGTGCTCTCCCCGTCCTACGACCTACGTCCGTCCGATCAGCTGGGCGATCTCCCAGACATGCCCTGAAGGATCGGCGAAGGATGCGGTTCGCCGTCCCCATGGACGGTCGATCGGGCCATTGAGCAGATCGACACCGATCTCCCGAAGGGCGAAGCACACCGCATCGACGTCAGCGACCCTGATCGTCAACAGTGCGCGGGCCCCCGCGGAAGACGGCCCAACCGGCAACGGCGTGACAAGCGGATGTGCCTGAGAGACGTCGAGAAGATTGATCAGGAGGCCGCCGAATCTCAAGACAGACGAGACGGCATCTTCCCAGACGATCTCGGATGCGAAAACCTTGGCGTAGAACGCCTTCGAAGCCGCGATGTCATCAACGAACAGCGTGATGACTTCAACTTCGCTTGGCAGACCTTCGACCATGTCGCCACACTCCCCACCGTTGGGGCGCGTGCTTGCTGACAGCACAAGCGGCGCGCCGTTCAAATAGACTCGGCGCCACGCATCAGGATCGGCTGAGGTCTACCGAGCTATCAAATGGGTGCTTGGGGAGATGTTTGGTAGCGGGAGAGGGACGCGCTACCAGGTCTAAAATCGAAGCGAAATCCTGAGCTTTTCCAGCACGTTGGCCGGAATGTGGTAGCGGATTTGATGGTGTTACATCCCACGGGGATGTCTCACCCGGCCCGCCCCCCGGAAAGGCCTACGCGTGGCTCGTCCTTCCTACCTCGCCCGGCGCGGCGATGGACGCTATTTCCTGCAGATTCGGCTGGGGAAACAGGCCGCTCAGCTCTTTGGGCTCCCCCTCCTTCGTGTCAGCCTCAGGACCGGGAATTTTGATGAGGCTAGGCGGCGGCTGATGGACAATCTCGGATGGGTGCAGGAGCTGATCGCGGCTCCCGACCTGGAGGCGTTGGGGACCATCCTCGACGCGCGGCTGCACGCCTATGTCGAGCATGGCGTGCCGGCGAACGAGCGGCTGCTGGCCGAGCGCTGCGCGTTCGAACATGAGGTCAGGCGCTATCTCGGCCGGGCGCAGGACCGCGGCTATGCCTACCCGCAGCGTTTCCCTCGGATGCCGAGCACCTGGGTCGACTTCGTCAACCAGAACAAGGCGGCCGAAAGCGAGATCGCCCGCCTAAACGTTCGGCGTGCCTATGAAAACGGCCGGCATGACGCGGCCGAGGCGGTCAAGGAAGGCTGGACGGCGCCCGCCGCCCCGGCGGTCGCACAACCGTTCGATCCCATCGCGATGATCGATCGCCTCGTGCAGGACGCAGTCGCCCAAAGGCTTCCGTTGCTTCCGGCGCAGAAGGTGGGCTCGATCTCGCCGGTCTCCGAGCCCGCGGTATGTGCCCCCACCGGGGAGGCCGCCGAAGACAATTCCTGCCGGATGTCCGACGTGCTCGCGGAATTTCTCAAACCGCTGGACCGCAAGCGGAAACACACCGCGAAGGGCCGCGGAGAAGCTGAACCCGTCATCCAGTTCGCCATCGATTTCCTGGACAACCCGCGGATGGATGAACTGACCGATGCCAAATGGAAGCAACTCGACGAGGCGCTGCCGGATATCCCCAATCGCGATAACATTCCACGCCGGTTCGCGAAGACGCTTTTCCAGCGCTACAAATATGCGGAAGAGACGAAGTGGTCGCAGCTCGAGCGCGTGACGACCACCACCATCAAGAGCCGGTACTGGGCCGGGCTCTATAAGTTCGTCGACTTCGCTATCGCGGAAAAGCATTACTGCAGACCGCGTCCCAAGTTCGTGTGCATCGATCCCGAAAATTTGGCGCCGCTGCCGCGCGATGCCTTCGACGATGACGAGCTGCTGACGCTGTTGCGCCTGCCGCTCTTCACCGGCTGCAAGAATCGCGTGCACGTCTGGCAGCCCGGCCGGTACTTCGTGCAATCGCACATCTACTGGGGTTTCTTGATCTGCATCCTCACCGGCATGAGGCCCGGCGAGGTCGGCCAGCTCAAATGCGCCGATATCCGAACCGATGGCGAGTTCTACTATTTCGACTTGCGCCAGTTCGATGCTCGCCATGGCCGCGTCGCGGTGAAGGATCTGCGCAATCTGAAGACGAACGCTGCTGGGCGGGTCATTCCGATCCATCCGCTTCTCATCGAGTTGGGGCTGCTGGATCGAATGCAGGATCTGATGGACAAGCAAGAGGAACGGCTCTTCCCAGAATGGGACGCCTATACTCGCAAAGACGGTACGATCCGCTGGTCGCAGCCGCTGAGCAAGGCATGGCAGTACGTGAAGACGAAACTGAAACTCGATCGCGCGGACCTTACCCTCTATTCGACGCGGCACCTCATGGCCGATTGGCTCGACAATGATGCGATCGCACAACGCACGCGCGACCGCATTCTCGGACATGCCAGCGACGTTCGAGGGCGGTATGGCCGCAAAGGCATTCTTGATCCGCAGATCGCGGCGAAGATCGAAGCCCTAGAACCGCAGGTGATCAAGCAGATGAGGGAGATCTTGCTCGCCGCCAAAAACCGAGCCGATGCCGGCGAGCTCACAATGCTGAAGACGTACTGAATCAGAGTTCGTTGGACTGTTCTGAATGGCGCGCCACTCAGAACAAAACTGCGAACTCGAATGTAATTGAAATTACAGCCATGCATTGCTCGACCTGCCGCTTAAGGGTTGAGCCTATCTTCAATAGGACAAGCGCGCCGGCTGGAAGGACATTGGGCCAAGAGAAAGCGAGTGGCCTCAAGTGCCGTCATGCAGCCGAGACCGGCGTGACAGCTTGCCGATAGACGCCGTCCCCCACGTCGCCAACCGCAAAGAGGCCCGGCTTGAGCGTCGCAAATCGGTGAGGGCTACGCTCGCTTGCGCTGATCGTCGGAGGAACGAGAATACGTTTTACTCCTTCAAACAGGATATTGTGCACTCCAGCGCATTGGCAGCGTACCGCAGCGGCTCTAGGTAAAATGATGATATTGTGACGATCGTCGAGAAGCGGGAGACGAGGCAATGATACGGGATGAGAAGCTCCAAAGGATCATCGAACGCGCTATCCAATCAGCTTTCGTTGATTTTCCGGACGCGGGAAACGGGACGGCGTTGCCGAAAACTTACAAAGAGCCCAACGAATGCAAGACTATCGCAACAGCCGTCCTCGCCGCTCTCGAAAATGCAGGCTACACAATTTCGCTCGATGCAAACTGAGGCATCAAGGTAAGCTACCTAAGCCTCGATGAGGCCGCGCTCATAACAGGCTTCATCGTAAGGAAAAACGACCGCCGGATCGGGCCTGTGGAGACGACGGTGCTTTCCGGGATAGTGCAGCCGCCACAGAACATCGCGAATGATATTAAGTCGCGCATGTTCCTTGTCGCCGGCCCGGACCACGGTCCAGGGCGAGGTGACAGTGTGCGTCCGTTCCAGCATTTTGTCCCGGGCTTCGGAATAGGCCTTCCAAAGCTTCTGCGCCTTGGCATCGATGGGGCTCATCTTCCATTGCTTCAGGGGATCCCTTTGGCGGTCGGCGAGCCGTCGCTTCTGCTCCTGTTTCGAAATATCAAGATAGTACTTGAGCAGGGTGATCCCCGAACGCTCAATCATTGCTTCGAAACCCGGCACGGTCTCGAGGAATTCCTCGGTTTCCTCCTTGGTGCAAAAGCCCATGACACGCTCAACTCCAGCACGGTTGTACCAAATGCGATTGAGCAGCACGATCTCTCTTGCCGCGGGCAAGTGCGAAACGTGACGCTGGAAGTACCATGAACACCGTTCCCGATTGCTCGGCGGCCCCAGCGCTACGACGCGGGTATCGCGCGGGCTTAGATGTTCGACAATCCACTTGATCGTGCCATCCTTGCCGGCGGCGTCGCGACCTTCGACGATGACAAGGATTCGCTGGCCGCGCTCAATCACGCTGCGCTGCAGCTTGACGAGCTCGACGAGGCACCGGCAAGATCGCTTTACCCTGGGCTGGCTGATGGGTCGCCTACACAAGCACTCCTTCGGCCCTATTATGCTGCTGCTCGCTGTGGTCGCTATTGCACCGGGTGTCTCGATCGTAGCCGGCCTGCTACTCATGATCCCCGCGTCCCAGGTGATCGCGGTCTTCGGTCTAATCACGGGGGCGACCAACCAGGGCGGAGCTATGCACTTCCCAAAATCCAGTAACGGTGGGGTGCGTCCTGACTGGTTTGGTAACAATTCTCACCCGCCACCCGGCTGCAATGCAAAGTGCTGATTTTGAGATATTGCACAAGGCGTCCTCACGGAAATCCGTGAAACGGCGAGAATTCATCACGCTTCTCGGCGGCCGCTTTTTGCTGGTTCCTGCAAAAAAGGCCCAAGCATCTCTGCCGGGCCTTCGTTATTGTTGAGCTCTGAACGAGTAGGACTTAAAAATCCATACCACCCATGCCGCCACCTTGAGGCATGCCGCCACCGCCGGCGTTCTTCTTTGGCAATTCGGCCACCATGGCTTCGGTAGTGATCAGGAGCGCCGCAACAGAAGCCGCGTTCTGAATCGCCACACGAACGACCTTGGTCGGGTCGATGATGCCCTTGGTGACCAGGTTGCCGTACTCGCCGGACTGGGAGTCAAAGCCGTAGCCATACTGATCCTTCTCCAGGATCTTGCCGACGATGACGGAGCCGTCCTCGCCAGCGTTGATCGCGATCTGGCGGGCCGGCGCAGACAGCGCCTTGCGCACGATCTCGACGCCGGTCTTCTGGTCATCGTTCTTGGTGCGCAGCCCCTTGAGATGCTCGGAAGCACGCAGCAGGGCGACGCCGCCGCCCGGCAGGATGCCTTCCTCGACGGCCGCGCGGGTCGCATGCATCGCGTCATCAACGCGATCCTTGCGCTCCTTCACCTCGACCTCGGTCGCGCCGCCGACGCGGATCACCGCGACGCCGCCCGCGAGTTTGGCAAGACGCTCCTGCAGCTTTTCACGGTCATAGTCCGAGGAGGTCTCCTCGATCTGCGCCTTGATCTGCGCCACCCGCGCCTCGATGTCGGCCTTCTTGCCGGCGCCGCTGACGATGGTGGTGTTCTCCTTGTCGATCATCACCTTCTTGGCGCGACCGAGCATGTTGAGCGTGACGTTCTCGAGCTTGATGCCCAGATCTTCCGAGATCGCCTGGCCGCCGGTCAGGATCGCGATGTCCTGCAGCATGGCCTTGCGGCGATCGCCGAAGCCCGGAGCCTTCACGGCCGCGACCTTCAGACCGCCGCGGAGGCGGTTCACGACCAGGGTCGCGAGCGCTTCGCCCTCGACGTCTTCCGCGATAATCACAAGCGGCTTGCCACTCTGGACGACGGCTTCCAGCAGCGGAAGCAGTTCATTCAACTGAGATAGCTTCTTTTCGTGGATGAGGACGTAGGCGTCTTCCATTTCGGCGCGCATTTTGTCGGCGTTGGTGACGAAGTACGGCGAGATGTAGCCGCGGTCGAACTGCATGCCCTCGACGACGTCGAGCTCGGTCTCGAGCGACTTGGCTTCCTCGACGGTGATGACACCCTCGTTGCCGACCTCCTTCATGGCGTCGGAGAGGAACTTGCCGATCTCCGCGTCGCCGTTGGCCGAGATGGTGCCGACCTGGGCGATCTCCTCGTTCGAGGTGACCTTCTTGGAGTTCTTCACGAGATCGGCGACCACGGCTTCCACCGCGAGGTCGATACCGCGCTTCAGGTCCATCGGGTTCATACCGGCGGCAACCGCCTTCGCGCCTTCACGGACGATCGCAGCCGCGAGCACGGTCGCGGTGGTGGTGCCATCGCCAGCTGCATCTGCCGATTTGGAGGCAACTTCTCGCACCATCTGCGCGCCCATGTTCTCGAACTTGTCCTCAAGCTCGATCTCCTTGGCGACAGTGACGCCGTCTTTGGTGATGCGGGGGGCGCCGAACGACTTGTCGAGCACGACGTTCCGGCCCTTGGGCCCGAGCGTGACCTTAACCGCATTGTTGAGAATTTCAACACCGCGCAACATCCTGTCGCGGGCGTCGACGCCGAACTTAACTTCTTTGGCCGACATCATGATCTCCGTTTTCAACTGTCAAATCCGAAAGACCGCGCGACTCGGCGAGCTCTTTAGGGACGTGAGTTCAACTTGCGGGCCTTATCCTTCTCCTTCGAGACGCTGGCTGCTTGGGATAAGGAAAACAGACTGGCGCTTAGGCGACCTTCTTCTTGGCGGCGGGCAGCTCGGTGAGAACGCCCATAATGTCGCTTTCCTTCATGATCAGTACTTCCTGATCATCGAGCTCGATCTCCGTACCTGACCACTTGCCGAACAGGACGCGGTCGCCAACCTTGAGATCGATGGGCAGCTTGCCGGATTCGTCGCGGCCGCCTGGGCCAACCGCCGTGATCTCGCCCTGCGAAGGTTTTTCCTTGGCGCTGTCCGGAATGATGATGCCGCCAGTGGTCTTCTCTTCGGCTTCGATACGCTTGACCGCAACGCGGTCGTGAAGCGGACGGAATTTCATGCTGCCCTCCTGTTTTCTTGTTGTTGTTGCTTTGGACGAAATGGCAGTCGTGGCCAGCGAGTGCTAATCAGCACATAAGCCGCCGCAAGGGGACGTACAAGACCGTCCCGAAACGATATTCGCTCAGAGCATCACGAAATAGCTGCCAAGACCGCGGCGGCTAAGGATCCGGTGAAGGCCAGCTGTGTGGTGCGAAAGTCGTTGGACGCCGCGTCATCAAATTTGAGAAAGCTTCCCATCGCGCAGGGGCATTGCGTTGTTCTCGACGTGCGCCAGAATACGCCGGACGTCGGTCGCTTCTTGTGCAGCCATTCAGCGGTGCTTGTCGAGATCGAGTGGCTCGTCACTCGCGAGGCGCTTCGGCATCAATGCGCTGAGCGTCAGCCAAATCGACCGGGTTGATGGAAATCCTCTCCACCGTTGAAGTGCGCGGCGGCGCCGCCGGCACCGTGATCATAGTGGCAACCCGGCGAAACGCCTCGAACGACAATCCTTCGATCATCTCCTCATCGGTGATGACCTCGTAGGCACCCGGAGGCAGGAGGCGGTCGATGCCCTTGATCCGGAAGGGATGCTTGAAGGTGACCGTTTCGCGTCGGGAGCGCATGGTCATGATCGGCTATCCTTCAGAAACGGCTTTGCATCGGCGCGATAATGAAGCAATCCGTTTACAGTGCTTTCTGTGCCGAGATTAGCTATCTCTTTATCATGAGATGGCTGCGAAGTCACCAAACACAAGGCAATACACATCGCGGATTTGTATAGATGCCGGCGGACGAAATGCTTGCTGATGCCAAGTGAAAAAATGCGAGTTGGCGATCGGCAAGCATCGCGACTCGGAGAGAAGAAATGCTATCTCGCAAATCTACCAGCCGAGATAGACTTGCAGCGGTTGGCTACAACCGTCATGGCGCGATGGGACGGTTCTGGCACGGTCTTCATCGTCACGCTCTTATGACGATGGTTGCTTACGCCTTCTTGCAGCACTTCCGCATTGCCAAGACGGGGCGCAAAAATGAAACGACGGCCACCACCTCAGCCCAACCTGCCAGCCGCGCGTCCCGCCATCGTCGCTCTCATTCTTCAGCCATCAGATCCGCGATACGGGTACTGCAGAACACAGGTCAGCGAAGAGCAAGGCGTGAACAAATCTGCCAAAGTCGTGTTAGCGCCCACCCGAAGCACCTTTATGATCGTGCAGGAAACGGGCGATCCGCGTCTTCAACACGGTGGCGTCGTGCGATTTGCCCGAGGCCGCGTGCTCGAAGAGCCTGCGCTGGACGTCAGTAGGCAGATCATTCCATTCGCTGACAAGGGCGGCACCCAGACATTCCAGGACTCTGCGCTCCACATCGCGCAAATCGCTGGCTTCATAGGGTAAAGGCCACGCCAACTCCTGCGCTCCGCCTTCCTCGTCCCAACGGTCGAGAGCGGTTGCCATTTCTTCTCCCGACGTTGGCCTTCGACCTTTCTTTTTGACCATTCTATATAGTCGCATATATCGGCATTAAGCGCCATTCGCTCGATCGCGGGGCGATCCGAAGCGCCAATCCTTCCAGTACCGAGAATGCCGCGGCCGCGGAACTCGGTAGTTCGCCCATCGGTTATTGCAGCGGTTTGTTCGCGCGGCGTACAGACTCAAGGTTCACCATGGATGTGATCGTTACACCGGCAGAGGGAGGCACGGTTTGGCAGCTGACGGACCTGCTCGGCCGCTCGATGGGGCGCATCACGGCAAGCGCTCCACGTCAGTTCATGATCCATCCGGAGGGCCACGCATCGGAAACTATGGCCGGCATACAGCAAGGGCCGCACGCCTCGCTCGACGCCGCACTGGCTGAGATCGAGAGGCACACCCGGGGCGTCTGCCGTCGAAATCCTGGCGAAGATCAGCTTTAGACAGCGCCCAACAATCCAGATCGTCGGCAGAGTATCCTATATTTACTGCGGGAAGATCTATATGTTTTACAGGTAACGCCCGCCCAGATTGCCTGATGACGGGACCGTCAGTTCCGGTAGAAGGAATTGTGGATTTTCGCGCGAGGACCGAGCGAATGTGGGCTCCGGCGGATGTCACCGCCGATCATTGCGTTGCCGTGTTCGCCGAGATCTTTTGGCGGCTCGGCTCGACGCAACCCTGACAGTGCGGAGGGAACCCGCTTGAGCCGCTTGGTCATCGTCTCCAACCGTGTCGCCTTGCCGGCAGAAGCTGCGCAGCGCAGCGGCGGGCTCGTGACCGGCCTCGTCGACGCTCTGCATCAGGCTGGAGGCTTATGGTTCGGGTGGAGTGGCAAGCTTGGAGAAACAACACCAGAGCCGAACGTTTTTGAGACCGAGGGAGTGACGTACGCTACCGTCGATCTTACCCGCGCGGACCATGACGGCTACTACAGCGGCTTCTCCAACGCGGCACTGTGGCCCTTATTCCACTATCGCCTTGACCTCATGAACTTTACCCGCCGGGACTTGGCCGCCTATCGACGGGTGAACGCCGTGCTCGCCGACGCCCTCGCGCCCCTGCTCAGCCCGAGTGACCTCGTCTGGGTGCATGACTACCATCTGATCCCGATGGCCGAGGAACTTCGCCGCGCCGGCGCCACACAGCGGATCGGGTTTTTCTTGCATACGCCGTTTCCGTCTTTGGGGGTGCTGGCGACCCTTCCTCACTACGGCGACCTGCTGAAATCACTGTGCGCTTACGATCTCGTCGGCTTCCAGACGGTGGAGGATTTGACCGCCTTCCATGACGCCATCCTTCGCCGTGCAGGAGGCACGATTTCGTCCGATGGCCACGTTCACGCTTTCGATCGGGTTCTGCGCGCCGGCGCCTTCCCGATTGGTATCGATACTGAAGCGATCGCCGAAATGGCTAGTCGCGCTGTGAAATCCCGAACGGCCCGCCGGCTGCAGGAGAGTCTCCGGGGGCGCAAGCTCATCATTGGGGTGGACCGGCTGGATTACAGTAAGGGTCTCGAGCACCGGTTCAAAGCGTTCACCGCCTTTCTCGAGGGCTATCCCGCATACCGCAACCACGTCCGCTTGCTGCAGATCGCCACCGCAACGCGCAGCGACGTTCCTGAATACCGTGCGTTGCGACAGAGGCTTGGTGCGCTGGCGGGCGACGTGGCCGGTCGCTACGCGGAACTCGATTGGGCGCCGATCCAGTATTTGAACAGGAGCTTCTCGCAGCGTTCGCTCGCTGGCTTCTTTCGGCTCAGCCGCGTCGCTCTTGTCACTCCGTTGCGCGACGGAATGAACCTGGTTGCCAAGGAGTATGTCGCTGCACAGAACCCCGATGACCCTGGCGTGCTCGTTCTCTCGCCCTTTGCCGGCGCGGCCTACGAACTCGACACTGCCGTGATCGCCAACCCGTATGACCCCGACGCCGTCGCCGAAGCATTGCAGACAGCGCTGGGGATGCCACTTGGAGAGCGATGCGATCGTTGGCGGGCCATGATGGTGGTACTACGCCGCAATAGCATTGCGGCGTGGCGCGAGAGTTTCCTCGGGGCTCTCAGCAGCTAACTGTGGATGTCGTTCGGGACGTGGCATCGGTGCAGCAGGTCGCGATAATCTCGTTCGTCAACGAGGCCGCCCAGTCCGCCGATAAGGTGTTACTTCGAAATCATCTCCGGGGCGGAAATGATCCACGGGTGACGGGACTACCTGCATCCGCTTGATCGTCCCGCCGAACCAGAAAGACCAAAGGCGAATCGCCTGCAGCATTCTCCGTCTTCGCGTCAACGTAGTACACTTCTTCTTCTGGCTTGGCGCGACGCACCCTGATCGGCGACTTCCCATTCCAAAGCGGCCTGTGTCCGACCATCATTCGCTTCAAATCATCTTGCAGCCAGTCCTCCTTGCCGAGTTCTCTGGCCTGACGAATCGTCGCAGCTCTGAACGCCAGAATGGGCTGACCGTCGATCTCCAAAACGAAGACAGTCGGCGGCGGCGCCTCGGCTTTCGCTGGTATAGTCATCCGGATCACTCCTTCCTCTGCTGGCCGACGCGGCCTTCCGAACCCGGCGTCGCGGCCAGCGCAGGACGCCTCGTCGCCTTTGTAGCTACTGCCCGCCTGATTCAGATTCACGGATTTTCGGCAACAGAGATCAGGCAACAGCCATCGATGGTAGTACTAGCTTCCTCCCGTGGCCCGTAGACCCTTCTCAACTGTGGATGCAACAAATGACCAATGAGCAAACCCATAAGTCCACCTCAGTCCAGAAGACCAGGAGCGGCTGCGAGAACTCCGGACTCAAAAGCCAGCCCGCAACTTACCCAAGCTCGCACTGACGCCGGGCGCGATGCTTGCTGACCGGGTCGCTGAAACAGTTGGTTCTTGGTGCTTCATCATCATCCAAGCGTCCTTCTTGGCATTTGGATCATGCTGAACATGATAGCATTCATCAGACATTGGGACCCTTTTCCCTTCATTTTGCTGAACTTGGTTCTTTCCTTCCAGGCGGCTTACGCAGCGCCCATCATCATGATGAGCCAAAACCGCCAATCTGAGATTTGAGCTGCTGCCGGTTTGATGGACACCGAGATCAGGTGTTTCATGAAGCCGGAGGTGGGCGATGAAGAGACGGAAGTTCAGTCGCAAGGTCGAGGCGGTTAAGCTGGTGCGGGAGCGCGGGGTATCGGTGGCGCAAGCCGGCCGGGACCTGGATGTTCATGAGAATGTTCTGCGCAAGTGGGTGAAGGAGCTTGGCGCCGATCCGGTACAGGCCTTTCCCGGTCATGGGCAGATGAAGCCCGAGCAGCACGAGATCGAGCGGTTGCGCCGTGAGGTCGCCAAGCTGAAGGCCGAGCGGGATATCCTAAAAAAAGGCCGGAGCTTTCTTCGCGAAGGAAGCGACATGAAGTTCGTCTTCATCGCGAAGCACCGGGCGATCTGGCCGGTGAACTCAAAACGGGATTTGGGAGCAAGGTCAAGGCCGCTGCCATTATAAACGTTCGTGCCCTTCTCTCGTCCATAACGGTACCTACCCTCTGCCGGCCGAGCGAGCTCGAGCCAGGCCTGCGCGACCTGAATCCAACGCTGCCGTTGGAAACCATCGGCGTTGACGGCCTCCTTCATCGCCGCCTCAGCCTGATTTTGAGGATCGATGTCGCCGCCCATGCAGGAGATATCGTACCAGCAGTGCGTAAACGATAGATGGCGATCGCTCCGTAGGAATCCGGGGGACTGTGTTTGGATGGAGGTGACGCCCAGCTCGTGATCCCTAATCCTTGGGGAGCGCGACACCAGTCATCTCGCCCATACGGGTGATGAGCCGATCCTGGAACCACGATCGGCTGCCTCGCGCGCCAGCTCCTCCTGCTTGTCATTCGGCCTGCAATATTGGCTCTGACGCAAGTTTGGTGCAGCGCCGACTATTCTGAACGAATTAGTCTGGCTTGAAGCAGATCGATTTTGCCGCGGCCGTACATTTTGACGTCGGACGAGCTTGAGGCGCGTGATCTGACCTTCAGTCTGGCCGTTGGACCATGGTGAAGTGATTGCCGCCGGTACCGCCGCCTCATCCTTCGCGACGCCGCTGGAGAACGAGGCGACGAGACTGGCGCTGACGCGGGCGCGCTCGATCCATGGGATGAGGCCCGCCTCGGTCTTGCGTCGGATCATCAGGTGGAATTCGGCGATGATCTCGCGTGCCTCGACCAGGGTTGGTACACCAGCTTCGATCGCCGAGACCGTGACAGCCTCCGCTTTCGTGAGCAAGTCTCGGCCGATGGTCATCAGGCGCGCGATGGTTCTCGCCGACGGAATCCTTTCAACTGAGGCGGCCTTACTTGCCCATGGTTCTCTCAAGAGACGCCAGCCTATCGAGCTGACCGGCTAAACCCCGCAAAGTTCGGGCGATGTTCTTGAGGACGGCGGCGCGATCCTGGGAAGGGCTAGCCTGACGGGACAGTGTAGAATAGTGGTCCGCAGCTTCCTGGCACAGTGAAACGCTGATCATCATTGCCCTCGGATTTATGTTCCGGCCATGGCATCCTTGCAGGCATGGCAGATCAAAACTGAGCAAAATTGATCAAGGCACCACAAATGGCTTGGCAACTGCATTCCAGTTCCGTTCTCAGCGGGCAAGAAACCTTGATCATGCTCAGATCTGGCCAAATTCAAAACAGGCCACTCCCAGAATCAAATTAGGCCACGGAGATAGGCCAGCCGCCCGGCCCATAGGAACCTTCCAGAAAACGAGAAACAAAGGCCACGCGCGTGAACGAGAGGCTACCGGCTGGTGCCGCCTCTCTGCGCTAGTAGTCTATGTCGGAGCGCGCAGACCGGGTGAATCCAGCCATTTAACCGAGGTCTCGATCCGGCTTGCGATCCGTAAAAGTTCGTTGCGTCGACCGCCATGAGCCATACCCTCAGCCTGCTTGCGCAAGTCAATTGCCTCGTCCTCTAAGCGGTATTGAAATATCGATGATTGCTTGAACATGGGTGCTCCCTGTTCGGTTAGGCGGGAGCGCAACTGGGGTTCTCAGCACCGATAGAAGCCATGCACCGGACGGTGATGGGTGTTGTTAACACTTGTCGCAGACTAGGTCTGAGCAATTTTGACCATCCGCTTGCGCGCACTCGGCGACCGGCCGGCGCGCCCCATAAGAGCACGAGTCGGTTAGAACGGCCCGCCAGGCGACGAGAATTTAGTGGTGGCTTGCCTTCAATATGCCGAGGCGTCCGACGCCGGCGGCCTTAAGCGGGCCTCCGCAGGAGGAACCACTGCGCAACGCTTTCGTTGTGTGCTCTCCCAGCAGCAAAGGACACGATCATGGACCGCGAACATGTGAAGGGCGCTGCCGACAAGGCAAAAGGCGCCATCAAAGAAGGTGCCGGTAAGCTCACTGGCGACAAGGACATGGAAGCCGAAGGCAAGATCGACAAGGCCAAGGGATCTGCCCACAATGCGGCGGGAGATGTGAAGGATGCAGCGCGGGACGCCGCTGACGCCCTCAAGAAATAAGCAGAAGAGAAGACAAAAACTAGCCGCCTCCGGGCGGCCCTCTCTTTTCTGGTGGGGAGACGGCTTCTTGGATCTTTTGATCCCGAATGGCGCGAGGCTTGGAAAGGCCCGTCCTCGCCCCGAACCTCAATTTTCGTGTGCGCCGGCCGTTCGCTGCTCTTCCTTACTGAGGTTATCAGCCACCAAGCGTGAGGGAGCGTTTGCATCCTGTAGGAACAGCTAGTCAATGCTTGCGTTGGCCGCTACGAGCTCTGCTCAGGAAGATTCGCATGCGGAGAGAGCGTTGGATGGTGATCGGCGCTTGGTCGTCAATTGCTTTGATGGCGAGTACACGCAGATCCTTTCAAACGCCTCGATTGACCTGCAAGGTGTGCCGATATCCGATCCGTCTCTGCTTATGGTCTCGGAGAACAGCCCGTATATGTGGAATGAGCGCTAGGCCGCTCTAACGCTGCTGGTACGCCCTAAGCGTACGGTGGCACGTTCACTAGCGTACCTATCAGGCGCAGAAGAGCCTGGTGCTCGGGTCCTTTCGGCTCCCTTCGCAAGAAATCGCCGAGTTCAATGTGTGTCAGTCGGCCGCCAGAAGGCGCATTTGGCTGATGAATGATGAAAGCATGGCCATTGGCCGGCTCGCGTCCCAGAAATCAAGCGTCGCCGTTGGTACTACGATATAGCTCACGTCGTTCGCTCATCTGACGCTCCTTGTGGGCTAAAGCTTCAAAATTCATCTGGCCGGTTTCCCCGCTCGCAGATCGAGGCGGCGGAGAAACGCCTGCGTATCAGCTAAGCCCGACTCCTCTGCTTACCTCGCGGGCTTCTCCTGGCGCGAGTCCAACAGTCAGGCCGAGCGCTGCAGCTTGCTCCAGAGCGGTGCCCCCGCGATCGATTAGTTTGGCGGTCCATCCCTCCGGGATGGCATCCAAGACGAGCTGAACGGCCTCTTCTTCCGTACCGGCTGCTAACCAAAACCGGCACTCGCCATCGTCAGTAGTGACCTGCAGAAGATGCGCTTCCATGCATGTGAACAGCCAAAGCCATACTTTGTTGCCGCGCGTCCTAGGTGTCAAACGCCATCCGGAACTGCCCCCTTTGCGTCATGAAGAACTGCCCCCACCATCTGGGTTATGATCTCGGTTGAAGGTTGTTTCCGCCGGTGACGGGCCGGAGGGAGGCGGAGCCGACCGGAGGGCCGTCACCGGCGGGCGGCGGCTGGATGAGGCCGCTCTTTCGCTTGGCGCGGAGCCGGTAACTATCGCCGCGGATCGTCAGCACGTGGCTGTGATGCAAGAGCCGGTCGAGGATCGCGGTGGCGACCACGGGACCGGCGAACACAGTGCCCCATTCGGCAACACTGCGGTTCGAGGTGATCAGCATGGCGCCAGTTTCATAGCGCCGGCTGACCAGTTGGAAGAAGAGATGTGCCGCGTCAGGTTCCAGCGGCAGATAGCCGAGCTCGTCGACGATCAGCAGCTTTGGCTTCGACAGCGCGAGCAGTTTCTCGTCCAGACGCCGTTCGCCATGTGCCTTGGCAAGGCCCGCGACCAGCGTCGTCGCGGTTGTGAACTGCACCGTGTAACCGGCCAGGATCGCCTCTCGCCCGAGCGCGATCGACAGGTGCGTCTTACCGACGCCCGGTGGGCCGAGCAGCAGCACGTTCTCACCGTTGGCGATCCAATGTGACGCGGGCAGGTCGCGGATCTGTTTCGGATCGATCGACGGCTGCGCCTCGAAGTCGAAGCCCGCAAGCTCCTTCACGGCCGGGAAGTGTGCAAGTTTTAGTGCCATCTCGATACGGCGATGAGCCTTGCGCGCAATCTCGCGCTCGTACAGCAGGATCAGTGTCTCACGCGCCGACAGGTTCGCGCGTGCCGCCTCGTCGAGCAGGCTGTCGAGCTGATCGCAGATGCCGGAGAGCTGCAGTCGCGCCAGCATGGCATCGAGCGGATCGGTCGTTGCTTCCATTACCTTCTTTGCCGCGCCATCAGAAGCTTCCTCCGACCCTGGCTTCGTATTTCGGCTAGAGGGCGCAACAACGACGGCGGTGAGGACGGCGCCAGCACCGCCGCCGTGATCTCAGCCCGGCGGACCGCGCCAGGGCCGGACTGGATCCATGAGGTAAAGCACGACGGCCATCGGATGCTGGTCATCCGGGAAAACGAGCGCGTCCGGCTGCCCTCCCGCAACGGCAGCGACTGGACGAAGCGTTATCCCTGGATTGCTGAGGCCGCGCTGAGGAACCGCCAAAAGAGGTTTGTGATCGATGGCGAGGCCGTGATCCTTGGGGTGGACGGCATCAGCGACTTCAGCGCGCTGCACAGCGGGCAACACGACCATAAGGTGCAGCCGCGCCTCTTGTCAGTTTATCGACCGACTGCGCGCGAGTGCGTCATGGGATAGACTGTGGCAAAGCCCCGATGCAAGTCGCGCGCAGGCAGGCCCGGAGTCTCGTGCACTGACAACTATTCGGCCTCAACCATGATTGAGTTTCCGAACCATAGTCGTTCACGCGGCCTGCCGTGCGATTTGGGGGACACGACAGCGCTATTGAGGCACCGTTTTCATAAACGAAGATACGGACCGGTCGAGCCGGTCTGGCAGAGTCCGTCAAGTGAGCTAAACCGGAAAAGCGCAGCTCGGCGAATTAAGCAGGCTACCTGATCAGATCTGAATGTCGACCGAAGTTATCGGCGGACAAACTGTCAGAGAGGTTCGCGATGAAGGACGCCATCGCTCGCAACTACGATGCGGTCGAAGATGGTGGTGAATTGTTCCTGATTGCAGTCCGCCGCAGCGGCTCTTTTTGCCAGGCGGGACGGTTGGACGCACAGCAAAGCCTATCCGCGCGCTCCGTTGGCAATCTTATTTTGCGCCTGGGCTCGTTATTCGAACCTTCGATCCCCATATCCATATCTGTCCTGGTCAACCAACGAGAGGGCTCTGCATGTTCACATCCGAGCAGCATCGCCCAAGGGCAACCGCGCGCGGCGAACTCGTCAAGGGTTCTCAGCGCTGAGGAAACGCGTAAATTCAAGACCTGAAGGGACGGCTTCGTCTTTTTGACGGATGACAAGCGAGGGTTCGCGGAGGCTTGCAACGGCTCCGTTCTCATCCCGGAGCAGGACCATCCCCGCGGCGCAGCCCTCGCGGCTGACGAGGAGTACATTCTGCGTTGTCTTGGCGCGGCCCTCATCATGCAATGGAACGCCTTGCCGACGGTGCTGCAACGGGAGATCTTCGACGCCGCCGGGGCGGTTGGAAGGCCGGTGGAGACAGCGGAGCTCCGCGGGAGATTGCCTGATTTCTGCACGACCACAAGGATGATTCCGGTCGCGGCAAATTGCCTGTGACAGGAGGTACGCCTGCCGATGCGAGATCCAGTGCTCTGGCTGCGCCAGCGTCGTTCTGGCTGTATGTTTTAGCCATCACGGCGGGAGCGTAACACCCTCAGTCACCTAGGAGCGCCCGTGCAGTAGCACCTCGGACAGACCTCGCGACAAGCTGCGGGAAGCGGGTGACACCTGCGCGCTTCGCCACGGCACAATCTGCTTGGCATTTGAAAGCTCACCTCATTGGTAGGTGGCGCTGCCGTAATCCATTCCGCAGGCCAAGAGGCGGGAATACCAATCGCGGGAATGCAGCGAGCCCACAATTGACTTCGCATCGGCCGCTGGGCGCAGCGCGTACGACCTCGCGCTGCGATGCCATCCCTTGTGGGATTGCGGCGACTCAGAGAGTTTCGTCGGAGGCATAACACCGCAGATTTTTCAGACCGCCTCCATTGCCAGTCATTATTGATTAGGCGTTGAACCGGAAACGGAGTAGCGTTTTTGTAGCGGTCAAGCGGATTGCTTGCCCGACAGCTGCCAAAACGGCGACGCACCGAATTCCTCGCCTCCATCTAAATGGCAGCACATTGCCGTCGGTAGGCAAACTCTTTCCAAAATTGCTGTTCCAAACACGGGAGTGCCGACCACGTCGCGCGCGTCAGGCAATCGCAGAAGGAAGATCGACATGAAAATGAGCAATGTAGTTCCCAGTGCCCTGTCTGCGGCAAAGTACACTTATGGCGCGGCGACCATATGGGTCGCTCCTTCTCCCCTAATCAAATCGGCGCATTTCCTTGAAAGGATTGGACTCGCCACGATTGGAGGCTCGTGCGGCATGTACGTGGCCGCAGCGTTGATGCGCCTCGAACACGAACTGTTTGGAAGTGTCTGGTTCATCTTGCTGCTGATGCTCTACGGAGCTTTTAGCTTCTATATCGGCATCGACCTACCTCGCCATCGTGCTCAGGGGCTCCCGGAAGAGCGGAGCCACACCGATGCGGCTGAGATCTTCAGCGCAGCAGGCACATTCATTGCCGCGATTGCAGCGTTTCTATCTGTCAGCATGATTGTCGTTGATCAGGTCGTGTCTCACGGTTCGATCGTTGTGATCGCAGGCTGTTGGGCAATCGGTTCTTTAGTTCAAATTTCTGCCGGTACCATCGCGCGCAACTCCGTGGCCGAAGCTGGTAGGGAGTAACTTCCGATGGCAATTGGACCGACGCCGCTGGCCGATTTTTTTTGCGCGCGACAGTGAGAGGGCACACCGACAAGACGTAGCAAATAGGGAAAGTCATTAGGATGATGAATCAACGTGTAGTCTATTCTCCAGAAGAGCTTGCCAGCTTCAAAGCAATTTTTGAGGATGCGATAGGGTCATTCTCACCCACTCTGCTCACGACCTCCAACCGTTTGCAGGTTGCGCAGAGCATCCTCGCTCGTGCTGCGACCGGTGAGCGCAATCAGAACGAACTGCGGCGTGCGGCATTGGCATCAATTGCTTAGCAAGCCGACGGGTGTGGGTATCAAGCCGCCTTCAACTTGGAGTCCCTGCTCCTCGCCTGCACCTGCGCTAAATATTATTCGCATCCGAGTTCCTGGAACCATCCTGTCGCGAGCCCATTGGCTCACTGACACAATCACCTTTGGAGAAATGCTATTATGAAAACCTTCGCAATCACTCTGGTAGCCGCCGCAAGTACGCTTATTGTGACCGCCGCTTCGGCCGCCCCACTTTCCGCCAGCGTTTCGATTGCGCCGGAGAGCAACATTCAAAACGTTCGCATGGTCTGCAATGAAGATGGTCGCTGCTGGCGTGAACGCGGCGAACGCCATGTTATCATCCGCGACGGGCGCGATGCTTACGGATACGCTCCACGCGAGCGTTACATCGAGCGGCGCGGCTATGACGACCGTGCCGGCGTCGGCTTCCGCGCTCCCGGCGTGAGCGTCGGAATCGGGACCGACCGCTACTGAGAGACGACGGGATATCTATGAATGGCCGCGGAGTACTCCGCGGCCATTTTCATTGAGGCCATCTTCAAATGGCATAGATCGAACGCTTCACTCGGCGTCTGACGCTCAGTCTCGGTTAAACTCTGCCGCTACCCCTCGTGGTCAGTCGAGAGTATTCAGATGGCCAGATCGAAGCACATCAAGCAGTTTGGCCGATCAGGCGAAATCCAGAAGCACGATCGGTTCAAAAATTAGCGGCGACCAGGTCGTAAGAGCCCCTGCTGCCGCGGACGTACACCTTGGCAGCGGCGGCGCATATCAAGTCGCGATTGGAATCGAACGCGCGCAGAAAACCCGACTCGTCGTAACCGATATCTGGTTGAATTCGCTTCAGCGCATTTTCGTTGATGAAAAACGATGCCTCAATAGCGCTGTCGTGTCCCCAAAATCGTACGGCACGCCGCGTGCGGTCATATGACCGGCTATGGTTCGGAAACTCGATCATGTTGTCGGGGCCGATCAGTTGTCGGAGCACGAGACCTCCGTGCCGGCTGCACGCGATTTGCGTCGCGGCATATTCGATGGCGATAGCCGATCCTGTCTCCGACGCACTCGCGTGCAACCGGTCGATACGCTGACAAGATGTGCGGTAGCCAAAGCTTGGCGCCAAGGGAGGGAGTTTGGAGCGATCCGGTTGCGCCAGCCTCCAAATGGCTATGCTGGAAGCGGATTACAACCCCGCTCGATCCTGTCACAGCAAATAGTTGCGCCTGGACTGGTTATTCTGCGGATCGGCACTATATCCTAGACATCACCGCCCGCCCTCGGCTGTTATCGGTGACTGAGAGCATTGTGCTCCCGCCGCGACCTAGAGGCGGTTACTATGTCAGATATCTCCAAATTCAGCGTTCGCGAGTGGCTGGTGCCTCCGGTACTGCTGCCGGTCTTTTTTGTGCTTCTGATCGCTGCTGCGATGCTTATTCAGTGGTAGTTTCCCTCGGTGGGCCCGCGCCGTCAGCTCAAGCCAACCGCTCATTCCGGCCAGTCAAGCGAGTCCAATCCTCGTTAGCTTGCAAGCTGAACATCCGGGCGGCAGACGCCCTGGATAGAGCCCGCAAGATGCCGCCGGGAGACGAGCGTGCGGATGCGATGAAAATGGCTACGATCCTGGAGAACGCCGCTGAAATGCTCGAGCATTTCAGCGGCAGGGTCGGCGTGCCAGCAAAATGACGGTTGAGAGCTATCTTCTTTTCGCGCTCCACCGTTCAGGCCCAAACTCGGATATTTAGGAAAACAGCACCTGGGCATGGATCGTCGGGGCACCGAGATGCTTGTCTCAGATCAATCGCTTGTTTCAGTCACACCCGTTTTCCCGTGGATGCCCATCCGATGGTGCCCGATCTTTCACGCAGTCCGGCCGTCGTTCTCGTCGTAGAGGACGAGATGATGCTCCGCATGCGCGCGGTCGACATGGTGGAAGACGCCGGTTACACGCCGCTTGAAGCTCTGGATACCGACGAAGCCGTCGCAATCCTGGAATCCAGGTCCGACATCGCGCTCATGTGCACCGACATTCAGTTGCCCGGCAGCATGGACGGCCTGGGTCTTGCGCATACCGTGCATAAGCGTTGGCCGGCGATCAAGATCATCCTGGTGTCGGGACAATTGAACCCATCGAGCATCGATCTTCCCCCCTGCAGCAGATTTTTTGGCAAACCACTCCAAGCCTGGCAAATCATAGCTGAGTTACGCAGCATGATTGGCCACGCCTGAATCTCGTCGTTCTTGGCGCCGGATGCCGCCAGAGGGAATGCTCGGCCGAAATCAAGTGCGGTACCCAGCCCAAGGTGATACAATTGCAAATGCTTGAAGTTGATCTCCGTACGGACAAGCGCCCCGGCGGCGCAGAATTCCACCAGGACTTTCTGGCGGAGAATGTCAGCCTGCGGCTACTCCTGGCGCAGGCTGAGATCAATACGAGGAGCCTGCTTGCCAAGGCCGGTATCGATGCCAAAGAACGCGAGGCATCCGACAAGCTGCAGAAGCTGATCCTCGAAGAGCTGCATCACCGCATCAAGAACACGCTCGCGACCGTCGCCGCAATCGTGTCCCAGAGCCTGCGCAACCTGCAGGGGGTTGAGCACGCGCAGCGCGCCATCGAGGGCCGGCTCCTGGCACTCGGCCGGGCGCACGATCTCCTTCTGCAGGCAAAATGGTCCAGCGCCGATCTTGGCACGGTCGTTCGCAGCGCCATCGAAGCCTTCGACAATCCCGACGAATCGAAATTCTCGATCGCGGGACCCGATATCCGGATGGCGTCGGGTGCCGTCATCGCCGTCGCGATGACGCTCAACGAGCTTTGCACGAATACCACCAAGTTCGGCGCCCTGTCGGTCCCGGAGGGACGCGTCGACATCATCTGGACGGTGGACCAAGCGACACAACGCTTGCACCTCACCTGGACCGAAAAGAATGGCCCGATCGTCCAGCCGCCCGCAAAGCGCAGCTTCGGAACACGGCTGATCGAAACCCTGGGCAAGCAGTTGCGGGGTGACGTGCAACTAGCCTATGCGTCGACGGGGTTTTCGTACACGTTCGACGTGCCAATAGCCGCGCTGAGCACCCCGGCCACATAGCTTGTGCGCGACGTATCGCGTGACGTGAGTGGACTCCCTTTTCGGGCTTCGGGCCCTTAGGTCTTGAGTGATTTTACTTGTTCATCTGCCGGCAGCCGGCAGACGAGTTCGCAATTGGAGCATTCGAAAGTCCGCAGGTCAGGATTGCCGTGGTCGGATTCGATCCGGGTCAGCGTCATGCGGCCCTGGCACTTCGGACAGCGCGGTCGTGCGATCGGAATAAGCGAGGGCTCGGGGCGCGCGAAGATTTCGGGCATGTGATGCTCCTTCCGGGTCGGGGCCGTTCACCTGTGGTCGTGAAGCGAATCGGACGGCACCAAAATCGCGCACCACCTGACCGGCTGCTGATCAATATTGCTCACATTTTCCGAGAAGTGATTGCAAGATCGGTCAAGGAGTCCGGCCCGCATTCGCCGCATCCCGAAAGCGTACACCCCGTAGCCTCGATCAACCCGCGTCCTTTCTGAAGTGCCGGCTCCCGGACTGAGCAATATTGCTCAGCAAGACATCCGGACGCGGATTAGCATTGGGTTCGATCATCGCATGTCCTGCGGTAGCCCGCGTCGCTTATCGGCGCGGTGCTCGGTGTCATGGGTTACCTCGTGCCGAACCCGGGCTCGTCGTGATCATTCCGGTCGTCGATGATGTCGCGGCCTGGCTTTGGCGGCTCACTCCGAAAGCAGTTAGACATGGTTCAATATCCACCGGAAGCCCGCTCGCTGGCAGCGCTGCTCGCCCGGTATCGCCAACCCGATGACGCGCGCGGCATTTTCGAGCTGGTGATCACGGCAGTACCCTTTTCTGTCATCTGGGCTCTGATGCTCGTCGGCGTTGTCCGCGGCCATGGGATTGGCCTGCTGCTGGCCGTGCCCGCGGCAGGCCTGCTCGTTCGTCTCTTCATGATCCAGCATGACTGCGGCCACGGGTCTTTCTTTCGCAGCCGGCTTGCGAACGATTGGATCGGCCGAGCCATCGGCGTTGTCACTTTGACTCCCTACGATTATTGGCGGCGCAACCATGCGCGGCATCACGCGAGTTCAGGCAATCTCGATCATAGAGGCTCGGGCGACATCGATACATTGACCGTGAGTGAGTTTGCCGCACGGTCTCGATGGCGCCAGATCCTCTATCGCCTGTACCGGCATCCGATCGTCATGTTTGGCGTGGGCCCGACATATCTGTTCATCTTGCGGCATCGATTGCCGATTGGGATGATGCGTAACGGCTGGCAGCCATGGCTGAGCACGATGGGCACGAACGTCGCCATCGCGGTTCTGATCGTCGGCATGATCCGGCTGGTAGGCCCTGGGCCATTCCTGCTGGTGCATCTGCCGATCATGGTTCTGGCTGCGTCGATCGGCGTCTGGCTGTTCTATGTCCAACACCAGTTCGAGAACACCTCATGGTCATGCGATGAAGCCTGGAGCTTTCACGAAGCTGCGCTCTATGGCAGTTCGCACTATCACTTGCCGTGGGTCTTGCGCTGGTTCACCGCGAACATCGGCGTCCACCACGTCCATCATCTATGCAGTCGAATTCCCTGCTATCGGCTGCCGGACGTGCTCCGGGATCATCCGGAACTCGCAAATGTGGGCCGAATCACCCTCGTCCAGAGCTTGCGATGTGTGCCGAAGGCCTTGTGGGACGAGAAGGAGCGACGGCTCATTTCGTTCCGAGACGCCAAAATAGGTCTGGTCGCGCGCCATAAGGGGACGCAGAGCAATGGTTCCGTTGCGGGTCCTGGAATTCGCCGCTTGAATTCGTGAACTTAACGATGGGTTCGCGCTTGGTTCATTGGAGAACCCGCTTGAGCCGCATGTTCAAACCCTTTGTGTTTCTGATCGCAGCCATCTACTTCCTGGTGGACGCGGTCTTTTTCACTCTCTTCAAACCTGTCTTTCGCCGGTTGGCGAACTGCTGGTTTTTCGAGCGCGTGCGAGCGTGGATCGAGTCGCTTCGCCCTTATCCGGCTCTGGCACTGTTCCTCGTGCCGGTCATCTTGCTTGAACCTGTCAAGCCTCTTGCGGCTTACCTGACGGCGACCGGGCACATCGGTCGCGGGTTTGCGCTCCTCATCGTCGGCGAGCTTCTCAAACTCCTGCTCATCGAGCGGCTCTTCTGCGTCAACCGCGACAAGCTGATGTCAATTCCTGCTTTCGCCTGGTGCCACGATAGGTTTTGCCAAGGCCAGGACTGGGTCGCGTCCCTGCCGGCATGGCAACTCGTGCGTCGTTGGAGCTTCAATGCCAAGCACGCCGTTCAACGACATGCCCTGGAATTCAAGGCTGCGCAGAAGCGAAAGCGGCTTTCCTGGCGATCTTGATCCGTCTCTTCGGCGCGGTCGAGCGGCAGGCGTGGACTGCTGGGAGCTCAGATCGCAACCACATTTGCAGGCCGCGCTCTCTGCGCGCAGGAACGTCGCGGGGTCCTGCCAGTTAGCTCGCCGAGACTTTCACCCCAAGGAGTATCCGCTATGGAGAACGATCGCATTGCCGGTTCGGCGAAGGAGTTCGCCGGTAAACTCGAGGGCACCGTCGGCGATATCGCCGGAGATGCAAAGAGCCAGGCAGCGGGCCGTCTCCGCGAGGCGAAAGGCACCGCGCAGAACCTGTACGGCCAAGCCAAGGACGCAGCGCGCGACGTTACGGATGCCGCCGCCGACTACGCCAAGGACGCCTATGAGAACAGCGGCGATACCTTCCGCGACGGCACACAAGCGATCGCCAGGAAGGTGCAGGATAATCCGCTCGGTTCGATGCTGATCGCCGGCGCGATCGGATTTGTGTTGGCGCAATGGCTGGCGCGCCCGCCGCGGCGCGCGCGATAGCGTTTGGGACGGGTACAGCCGAGCAATTGCTGGATTGGAGATTGAATCATGAGTGACGACATCCCGCTCGCCCCCTTCCCCCACGAAAGCCTGGATCCTGCTTCAGAGCCGAAATCTCCTATCGCGGAAGTCTCCGACGCCGTGAAGGGGACGGCCAATCGGGTTGCGGGCGCGATAGAAGCGGGACGAAAGCCAGGAATGCCGCTGAGCATCCTGAGCAATATCGCGCGCGAAGCCCCTCTTGGCTCTCTGCTGGTCGCCTTCCTGCTGGGAGTTGCCATCGCCCGCCGTCGATGACGGCTTGCGCAGCTCGAGTGATGGTTCAATCGGAGAAAGCGGAACTCTGGGAGGTCGGAGCCGTTGCACCCTATGGCCGGCTCCGTCGGCATAGATTGAATTGAATTGGAAAATCAGATGAGAAAGTCATTAATGGTTTCTGCGGCCGTTGCGGCCCTATTGGCCACGACCGGGTTTGCGACAGCTCAAGGCGCCAATCAAGGAGCGGCGAAGGACTCTCCGACGGCCGCTTCGCCGAAAGGTGATAATGCGGCGCCGATGAATGCACCGGCGGCAAAGGGAGTCGAGAAGGCTACCCCAGGTGCTGGGTCAAAGGAGATGGCGCCCCAACATGCGCAGGGCAAGCCGGATGCGAAAACGACAGGTGACATGAAGGCCGATGGCAAGTCGAAGGCCTCGGAGTCAACGACGCCGGCCGCCACGAAGGACCTGAAGAATCCGACCGCCGAAACGACGTCGCCTTCGGGCGGCAAGGCGGCGAGCGAGATGAAAGCCGAAAGCAAGACGAAATCGTCTGATTCGGCCGCGACCTCGAAGGACTTGAAGACTCCGACTGCCGAGACCAAGCCCTCGACCTCGGACAACAAGACGACCGGCAACGCCGCAGCCGCAGCGACAGCGACGCCTCCCGCCGAGAAGCGCACCCAGATCAGTTCGGCGATGAAGCAAGAGAAGGTCGAGGAAGTTGCAAACGTGAACTTCAACCTCTCGATCGGAACGGCCGTCCCGGCGGGCGTCCGCTACTACCCGATGCCGGCACGTATCGTCGAGATCTATCCGGAATGGCGTGGATACGATTTCATCCTCGTGCACGGAAGGTACATTGTTCTTCGCCCGCGCACCCACGAGATCGTCTACATCATCGAAGGCTAGGCGACCACGCCGGGCATATGACTGGCAGTTACGAGGGCGGCTCGAGAGCCGCCCTTGTTGTATGGGTCAACCAGACATGCGAACCTGCCCTGGCATCGCTTGCGCCACGGCCTTCCGAAGATCTCGTCAGTTGTCGGCAAATTCAGATACATTTCCCGTCGGAATGCGATCGTCGCCATCAATCGAGCGAATCGTGAGCCCTTAACCCTCGTCGACCGGCGACATCATGGCGATCTTCATCGTCCGGCATAGTACAACGTACCGGTACGAGCGCGAGGTAAGGCTCGGCCGGCATCAGCTAATGGCACGTCCGCGGGACAGCTTCGATCAACGACTGATTGACTTCTCGCTCGATGTGACGCCGAAGCCCTCAGAGGTGAGATGGCTTCATGATGTCTTTGGGAATTGCGTCGCACACATCGAATTTGACCGCGCGAGCGATTACTTGCGATTCGACTGTGAAATCAAGGTTGACCACACTCCGGAGAACGCCCCGGACTTTAGGATTGAGGATTACGCGAAGGACCATCCATTCACGTATCATGACGAAGAGGCGCCTGACCTGGCACCTTATGTTCAGAGATGGTTCTCCGACCCGGAAGATCATGTTGGCCGGTGGCTGGACACCTTTCTCACGCGGGGGACGAAACGTCCGACGGGCCAGCTCCTGATGACCCTCAATGAAGCAATCTCGGATGGCTTCGCATATGACCGCCGCACGGCGCCAGGAACTCAAATTCCCTCCACCACACTTGAACTGAGGAAAGGCACCTGCAGGGACTTTGCCGTCTTGATGATTGAAGCTGCGCGAAGCCTGGGCTTCGCCGCACGCTTTATCACCGGCTATATCTACGTACCGGATCGCGATGGTCCTGTCTGGCTGGGCGGGGGAGCCACCCATGCCTGGTGCCAGATTTACATCCCCGGTTCGGGCTGGGTCGAGTTCGATCCGACCAACGGCATCGTCGGAAACCGGGACTTAATTCGCGTCGCGGTGGCCAGAATCCCGAGCCAGGCCATTCCCCTGTTCGGCACCTATTGGGGAAGTCGCGAGGACGAGCTTGGAATGAATGTGGAGGTCAACGTCAAAACGGCGTCGGCTCTATTGTAGCTGCCGTGATGAAGTGGCTGGAACACAAGCACCACCAGGGCGTTGGGGTTCGCGCCGCGCTGTGTCGCGAGTGTAGGGTGAGCACACACAAGATCGAAGTAGTCGAGCAGCCTTCTCGACTTTGGAGGATGTCGAGTGAAGATCCGGGTCGGCTATGAGATGGTCTACGAGTTTCCGCAACCCACACCCATGATCATGGTCCTGGGCGTTCATTTTACCCGGGCTTCCGACGTTATCGTGCCTGACTATCTGACCACTGATCCTCCGGTGGCGATCAACCCATACCGCGATGGCTTCGGTAGCTGGTGCAGCCGTATCGTTGCTCCAGCCGGTCGACTGCGGCTGGCGGCTGATGGCATCATTCGCGACACGGGCTTGCCGGACGCCACCGTGCCCTCGGCTTCCCAACACGCGGTCGAGGACTTGCCGGCAGAGACGATCGTGTATCTTCTCGGCAGTCGCTATTGCGAAACCGACCAGCTATCCGACACCGCGTGGAAGCTCTTCGAGAAGCAGCCGCCCGGATGGGCGCGCGTTCAGGCGATCTGCGATTTCGTCCACAATCACATTCAATTCGGCTACGAGCACGCGCGCGCCACCAAGACGGCCCGGGAAGTGTACCACGAGGGCAAGGGCGTTTGCCGAGACTTCGCGCATCTGGCCATCACGTTCTGTCGCTGCATGAACATTCCGGCAAGGTACTGCACCGGCTATTTGGGCGACATCGGCATGCCGCCCCCCTATGCGCCAGGAGACTTCGCCGGATGGTTCGAGGCCTACATTGGCGGACGTTGGTACACGTTCGATCCGCGCAACAACGTGCCACGGATTGGACGCATCCTGATTGCCCAGGGACGTGACGCTGCTGACGTCCCGATTACCCAGACGTTTGGGCCGAACACCCTGGTGAGCTTCAAGGTGTGGACCGACGAGATCACTTCCTAGCAACGCGACTTGCGGCTTTCCTGGAACGAATGTCGGCGGCGTTGCTTGGTAACGGGCGACCGGATGCATGTGCCCCACGCATCCGATGAAATGACGGCCCCAGCGCGCCCCCACGCCCTGGGGCCGTTCCTTTAGGAGAGCCCTTCTGGTCTGCTCTCTGGGCCTGGGCTTCTCGCCCAAATCAGCACTTCACCGCTTCGAAACCGAGATCGCCGTCAGCCAGTCACTTTCGGGGCGCCGTTGGGCTTCTTCGGTATCAGCCATTTCCTCATCTCAGCGGCAAAGCCAAGTTGCTCCGCTTTTCTGATGGCTTCGAATCGCATCGCTCCAGGCGGCAACTGCCTTGCTTGCGCCAGAGCCTCGGATGCCCGGGTAGCCCAATCGTGACGATCCAGATCGTTCCACGGCAGCGTTTTCATTTCATCGTCCTCACTGTGGCACTCGAAAGCCAGCACCGGTCGCCGCGTCGCGCGAGGTGTTAGGGGTCCTGGCCTCTGACCCGAGCACGCTCGCCCCCTGCGGAATAAAGGTAGCGGCACTATCGAACTCTCTCTCACCGATCGGCGCCCACGGCCGGTGCGATCGCAGCAGTATGGACCCGGCAGCGCCGCACGCTGGTCAATATTGCTCACGACAGGGAGTTCGACGGGATCATCGCAGTCCGCGGCAATGCTCTTTGCACGATGCTGGACGCCAAACGATGCAAACTATCGTGCAAGTTTATTTGGACCCTGGGCTCGTTGTCCGGCCCTTTGATCCCCATATCTATTTGAGTCTGATCACCCCATCGGGGCTTGTTCGGAAGGGGCCGCGACTTTCAACGAAAGGGGCCCGGCATGTTTAGATCTCAGCAATCTCGGGCGAGAGAAGCCAAGCACGGCGAACTGGCCGAGCACCCGCCCGATCCGGATGAGAACCGCTCGTACGGTGCAGCCCTTGCGGCCCAAGAACAACGTGTTTTGCGGTGTCTGGGCGCGGCCATCATCATACGATGGAACGCCCTGCCGACGACGCTGCAACGGCAGATCTTCGACACTGCGGGGTCGGTCGGCAAGTTACGGGCGACATCGGCGCTCCGCAGCCAAATCGCCCGGTTTCTTCACAACCACAGAGATGATACCGGTCGCGGCAAATTACTGGTGACAGAAGACTCGCCTGCCGATGCAAGATCAAGTGCCCTGGCGCTGTCGCGATGGGACAACGAGGGAGGAGCAGTCCACGCCTGCCCGCCGATGTAGATGGACGCCGATAACAGGAGGACTCCCATGTCGCTTACACAGTTTCGGGTCGATGACGGACCACACGTCATGGATGGACTAAGGCTTCTCGCTCAGGATGGAAATGAATGCGTGGAAGCGTTCATTGGGCGGAAGGTGATGGACGCCTGGGCGGACGCTATCGAGCATGGTGGTGGGCGACAAAGCCTGTTTCGCGATCAATACAATGCGCTTGGCAGGCTGAACCTTCCCGCACTTCAGCGGATCGTGAGCGCGAAATACCAGCGAGGCGGGGTATTCAACCGACAGCATCCCTTCGTCGAGGTTCTATTCTCCGACATTGCGGACAGCGGCGAGGCGCTGGATCTGAGTCAACTGGTTCGAGAGACGTTGCCACCGGCATTTCACAGGACGGCCTGAGTCTCTGGACTCCAAGAATGCTGCGACGCTGGCAGCGTCGCCGCGGAACTCTCTCAAGGCTGGGCCGTTCCAGACTTGCAACAGTTGCCTAGGGCGCGTACTCATTAATTTCGACCTGTCTGCTTCGCTCCGAAAGCGGCCGAGATCATGAGGTGGCGCAATATGTCGCACTTGGCATGCGCAGACATTAACTGCAAGTAGCGAGCTCGCTCCACGCCTGTGCCATTGGATCGAAAACGGCAGGGTTTTTCCGTACGGTGACTGACCATACTGGCATCGTGAACGTGGGGTCTAGGTTCAAGACACGTTCGGCGGCCGATCTCGCCTCTTCGATTCGACCGAGCCGGACCAGGGCAATCGTTTGAAGGACGTGCGGCACACTGAATGAAGGATTGGCTTCGACTGCGCGAGCCGCTGCCTTCAGAGCTTCATCAAACCGATTGGCATAAAGCTCAGTCACCCCGATCGCCATGTGAGCAATCAGTGTGTCGAAAGGACTTACCTCGAGGGCGTGTTGCGCCAGTTCAAGCGCACTTTGGCGGTCGCCCATGAACGCATGCGCGAATGCACTGTTCCCCAAGGCAACGACATTTGAAGGACTGATCGACAGGGCCCGGCGAAACACCTCGAACGCGTCACTGAAGTCAGGGTCAGCGAACCAGATCACCAGACCGGCAGCACCGAGCGCGGTCGCGTCATCACTTCTCGTCGCAGCGCGAGCATAGCGGACGGCGGTGGCGCGATCGGCCTCGCTCAGTCCACCGCGGCTGAATCTGATCTGAAAACATCGCGCCAGCTGTGCCTGAGCAGCCGAATAATCGGGCTCCAGCTCCAATGCCTTCTGCAGAAGCGGAATGGCTTCCCCAGCGCCCGTCGGCATGGTCGTGCGCATCGATGAGATCGCCCGCAAGACGAGATCATAGGCATCGAGACTGTTGGGACGCTCTCGTCGGACGCGGCTGATTTCGACCTTGCGCAGATTCGGTTCGAGTGCCCCGATCAGGCTCATCGCAATGGCGTCCTGAACTTCGAAAATATCGTCAAACCGGCGATCGTACCGCTCGGCCCACAATGTAGCACCCGTGTCAGATTCAACCAGCCTCGCCGTGATCCTTATGCGATTGTCGGCCTTGCGCACGCTCCCCTGCACGAGATAGCGGCACCCCAGCTTCCGCCCGATACTTGCCAGGTCGCCGGTGCCGGCTTCGAACAGCAAACTCGACGTGCTGCCGACCACCGATAGACCGGTGATACGGGATAGTCCCGTGATGATGTCCTCTACGATACCATCGGCGAAGTAATCCTGAATGGAATCCCCACTGAGATTGGCGAACCGCAGCACGGCGACCGTGGTCCCGCGCGCCGGGATTTCTCCAGAGCCCGAATACGCCAGCATGTCTGGACCATTCTTGACTCCCACGAGGCGATAGCCTCGTCCCGGAACGGTAACGACGTAGCTCTGACCGTCACTTCCGAGTTCAAGTGCCTTGCGCAAGGCGGACACGTGCACCTGGATCGCGTTCTCCTCCACCACGCGGCCCGCCCAGATTTTTTCCATCAGGCGATCCTTGCTCACAACCTCGCCTTGGACCGAAGCCAATTCGCAGAGGATATCGAGCGCGCGGCTTGGGAGCTTGACGGGCTGTCCCGAAAAGGTCAGCCGCCGCTCGACAAGATCCAGGACAAACTTTCCAAATCGAACAGTGTCTCGATCCGGTTTCGGATTGACCGCCATGCCTGTTCAGAACTCTTCAGACCCTGAAACAAGGACCTTAAGGGTATCGCTCCGTAGTGTCCATCGCGCCCGACAAACCGCCGTGCCGGCGATCGGGACGAGGAGGTTCCGTCATGCGCACCACGCATTTAGCTTTGGGACTGCTGACAACGATCGCTCTGTCGTTTGCCGCGCTTCCGGGCAACGCCCAGTCGTGGCCAACCCAAGTCGTGAAGATCATCACGCCATTTCCGCCTGGCAGCGGTGGCGACGTCACGGCTCGTCCGTTCGCCGAAAAGCTCGCGGAGCGGTGGGGGAAGGCCGTCATCGTCGAAAATCGTCCAGGCGCCGACGGCATCATCGCCGCGACCGCGGTGCTCAACTCGAACGATGGTCATACGCTCCTCTATACGAACGGGGGACCGCTCACGAGCAACCTGCTCGCGCACGCGGGCAGCCTTCCGTACAATCCCGATGATCTGCTGCCGGTTGCGGCTGCCGCTGAAGTCTACGTAGCGATAGGGGTGCCTGCTTCCCTGGCGACAAGCTCGCTGTCCGAATTTGTGGCGCAGGCACGCCTCAAGCGGGGCCAGTTCAATTGGAGCGGAACTCCCGGCAGTCTCGACTATCTGGTGCCGGGGTTTTTGAAGCGCGCCGGCATCGATCTCCCGCGTGTCCCATACCGAGAGGTGAGCATGGCGATGCAGGACCTCTCGCAAGATCGACTCCAATTCTATGCTGCTGCCCTCGCGACCCAGTTGCCGATGGCGCAAACCGGCAAGATCAAGATTATCGCGATCACGAATAGTCAACGATCCCCCTTCTTACCGGACGTTCCCACGGCGCGCGAGTCGGGTTTTCCGGAGCTTGAGTACGAAGCGTTCCTTGGCTTTTTCGCGCCCCGCGGGATGTCGGCGGAGCTGCGTGAACGCATCGGTGCCGACCTGCACGCGATCGGCGCAGGCGCGGACTTGGCGGGACGCTTCAATGCGATCGGCATGCGGGTACGAGTCACCTCTCCGGCAGAACTGCAAAAGATCGTCATGGACGAGCGCGCCGCGCTCGCCCGTTACACCCAGGCGCCGCCGCAATAGGGACGCGCAAAGCACCGAGACAGGAGAAATGTCCCATGACCCGCGAACACCCGCGTACCGATCGGCTTTTCGAGATCGGCAGCGCCTATCGACAGGCGAAAGTTCTATTGAGCGCGGTCGAACTCGGAGTTTTTTCCGAGCTCGCAGCCGGCCCGCTCGATGCGAGGGATCTCGCCAGCCGCATTCGGGTCCACGGTCGCTCAGCTCGCGACTTCTTCGACGCACTTGTCGCGACTGGTTTTCTGACGCGAGATGACGAAGGGCGATATCGCAACACCGAGGAGAGCGATTTTTATCTAGACCGAGCGAAGCCGACTTATCTCGGCGCCAGCTTCGATCAGTACAACCGCCGCGAATACGTCTTATGGAGGTCGCTGACGCAGTCGCTGCAGACCGGCAACCCGGCGGCCGAAACGCATGGCCATGATCACTTCGGGTCTTTGTACAACGACGCAGCGAGATTCCGGACCTTCGTCACCGCGATGACGTCCGGCAGCTTGCTCGCCGCTCAAGGTATCGCTCACCAGTTCCCCTGGGAGAATTATCAGACACTTTGCGACGTAGGCACCGCTCAAGGTTGCCTACCGGTCCAGGTTGCTTTGGCCCATCCTCACGTCCGCGCGATCGGATTCGATCTCCCGATGCTGTGCTCGACATTCGAGGAGTACGCGGTCGAACGCAACGTCGCTGATAGGGTGAGTTTCGCGGGAGGCGATTTCTTCAAGGATCCGTTGCCTCAGGCCGATGTCATCGTCTTGGGTCGCGTCCTCCACAATTGGGACCTTGAAGCCAAGAAGATGTTGCTGGACAAGGCGTATCGATCGATCCAGACCGGTGGGGCTGTCATCGTCTATGATATGCTGATCGATGACGACCGGCGCACAAGCACAACTGGCTTGCTCTCCTCTCTCAACATGCTCCTTTGGACGGCGGGTGGGTTTGGATATACGGCAACGGATTGCACCGGTTGGATGCGTTCGGCCGGGTTCACAAAGACGATGGTTCGCCACCTTCCAGGTGGAAACTCCATGATCATCGGCGAAAAATAGACGGCGCCATATCTTCCGGTGCGGACTCAGGATCATTTTGACTGATCCAGCCGGACGGTCCCTTGGTTGATGTCCGCTCCGCTCAAAAAGCAGCAATGACTGGGGACAAATTAGGCGCATTGTGTTTGGTCGGATGCCTGTGATTCAAGCTGTCAAAATGGAGCTTCGAATCATGCGCTATGAACTTGCCGATTTTGAATGGGCCGCCCTCAAGCCGATGTTGCCCAACAAGCCGCGTGGCGTTCCTCGGGTAAACGATCGTCGTGTCCTAAACGGCATCTTTTGGGTCTTGAGATCGGGAGCACCCTGGCGCGATCTGCCTGAGGCGTTCGGCCCGTACACCACTTGCTATAACCGCTTCGTTCGCTGGCGGAGGGCTGGCGTCTGGAGCCGTATCATAGACGCACTTCCGCTGCTCATGATGCCGCTGTCCAAATGATCGACACCTCGATTGTCCGCGTGCATCAGCATGGAGCCTGCATCATGCGAAACCAGCGCCAATCGATGGGGCGGTCACGCGGCGGCTTGACGAGTAAAATTCATGCGGTGGTCGATAGCAATGGTCTGCCGGTACGGCTGGCGTTGAGTCCTGGCGAAGCCCACGACGTTCGACTTGCCGGAAAACTGCTGTCTCGTCTGAAGTCGGGGTCAATGCTGCTTGCCGACCGTGGCTATGACGCCGACTGGATCAGGGAGCTTGCCATGAAGAAAGGCGCGTGGGCCAATATCCCGCCGAAAAGCAATCGCAGCGATCCTATCTGCTTCAGTCCCTACCTCTACCGGGCTCGTAACCGGGTCGAGCGGTTCTTCAACAGGATCAAACAATGTCGACGGGTGGCGACGCGCTACGACAGGCTCGCCGCCAACTACCCTGCCTTCGTTCAACTCGCGTCAATTAGGCTATGGCTGCGCCTTTAATGAGTCCGCGTCCTAGAGTATTGAGGAGCCACCAGTGCGAATACTTATGGTCGAGGACGATCCACTTGTCCGCGAATTGGTGGTCGACGCTCTGCGCGAGGAAGGCTACGAGGTCTTTCACGCCTCCAATGGTGAGCAAGCGCTGGCATTGTGCAAGAGGCAGATCGCGGACGTTCTGGTCACCGACATCAGGCTGCCCGGCGGAGTAGACGGATGGCAGATCGCCGAACGTTGTCGGGAGCTTGATCCCCAGCTGCAGGTGATCTACGCGACCGGCTTCTCGCCCGTCGAGGCCCGTCCGGTGCATGGCAGTCTCACCTTGCACAAGCCCTACCAACCCGACCGCATCGTCGAAGCGGTTAGACAAATGGGAAAAGGAAGACGGCCTCCTTCCATCAGCTGACGGCGCTCCTTGCGGTCCGTCGATCGCCAATAGCTGACTAGCGGACATCTGCGGTGTGGCTTCCGCTTCGCCAAGGAAATCATTCAATGCGCGCAAATCTGCCCATAGGCTCTACGTCCGCGAATGCTCAGCCGAGCGGCAATTGGTTCGCCCGGCTGGCAGTTGCGACCTCGCGCATTTCCGGCCGACCGACGACCTTTCTGCTGGCAGTTGCCGTCGTACTCGTGTGGGCGATCACGGGTCCCTTATTCGGCTTCAGCGATACCTGGCAGCTCGTCATCAACACGGGCACGACAATCGTGACGTTCCTGATGGTCTTTCTGATCCAGGCAACGCAGAACCGCGACACGCTGGCCTTGCAGTTGAAACTCGACGAATTGATCCTGGCGACAAAGGCCGCAAGCAACCGCATTGCGGGCATCGAGGAGGCGTCGGATGAAGAAATCAAGAAAGCGAAAGTCGAGATGCTCGAGCGCGCCGGCTGATCCGGATCGGCTCGCAGGACCGGGCATCTCCACTGCATTCAGGCCTCGCAAACCGGACCGCGGCCCGGCGACGTTAGAGGAACTGCACGATAAAGGGCGATACGGGGAGTCCTGATGGCAGGCACAATCAAACGAAATAACGTTCGCGTTCGCGGCGCCGGCCACCGGACGATGATCTTCGCACACGGCTTCGGGTGCGACCAGAACATGTGGCGCTTTGTGGCTCACGCGTTCGAAAAGGATTTCATGACCGTTGTGTTCGACCACGTCGGTGCCGGCGGCTCCGACCTCTCGGCCTACGACAGCGCCAAATATTCGACCCTGTCCGGCTACGCCAAAGACGTGGTCGAAATCGGCACGGAGCTCGGATTGAAGGATTCCGCCTTCGTAGGACATTCCGTCAGCAGCATGATCGGCGTGCTGGCCGCCCGACAAGCCCCCGGGATGTTCGGCAAGCTTGTACTCATCGGTCCGTCACCCCGTTACATCGACGACGACGGATACGTTGGTGGGTTCAGCGCTCAGCAGATCGAGGAATTGCTCAGGTTTTTCGACTCGAACCACATGGGTTGGTCGATGCAGATGGCGCCGATGATCATGGGCAATCCCGACCGACCTGAATTGGGTCAGGAGCTAACCAATAACTTCTGCAGCACCGATCCCGAAATCGCCAAAGCGTTCGCCCGGGTGACCTTCACCTCCGACAACCGCGAAGACCTCGCGGAGGTCTCCCTTCCGACGCTCGTTCTCCAGTGTAGCGAGGATATTATCGCCCCCCCGGAGGTCGGCGAGTTTGTCGCCCGCAATATTCCCAACAGCCGGATGATCGTCCTGGACGCGACCGGGCATTGCCCAAATCTGAGCGCGCCGGAAGAGGTCATCGCGGCGATGCGACCTTTTGTCTAGTGCGCGCCTCCGATCCCCAGTTCAAGGACATGATCGACAACGCGCCGTGCGGTTACGTCACCCTGCAGCCGAACGGCCGGATCGAGTACGTCAACCTCACCTTCCTGGAATGGAGCGGACATACGGCGCCACGGATGACCGGGAAGCGCTTCAGCGATTTCTGACCATGCCGGGCCGCATCTATTACGAAACCCATATCGCGCCGCTGGCGGCGCTACGAGCACGAGCTTCTGGCCGCCCGAGAATTGGCGATTGGCGCCGAGAAGGCGACGCAAGAACTGCTGCGGCTCGAGCACGAAACCTCCGAGTTGCGCGAACAGTTCATCGCCGTGCTCGGTCACGATCTTCGCAATCCTCTCGCCTCCATTAGCGCCGGCGCGAGAATTCTCGACCGAACCGTCCATAGCGAAAAGGAACACCAGATCATCGCCATGATGCAGACCACGGTCATGCGAATGGCCTCGATGATCGACAACGTTCTCGACTTCGCGCGCGGTCGGCTGGGCGGCGGCATTACCCTGGAACGCGATGCAAGAGCGCCGCTCGAACCTGCCCCTGCCCAGGTGGTCGACGAACTGAGACTGGCCTCACCCGGCCGGGTCATCGAGACCGAATTTGCCATCCACGAGCCGGTGAATTGCGATCGCATCCGCATCGGCCAACTCCTCTCCAACCTTCTCGGCAACGCGGTGACGCACGGGGCAACCGACAAACCCGTCGTCGTTCACGCCGAGACGCGAAAGGGATCGTTCGAACTCTGGGTAGCCAATGCGGGTGAGGCGATTCCGGAAACGGTGATGGAGAAGTTGTTCGAACCGTTCTTCCGCGGCAAAGCTCGTGCGAGCAAGCAGGGGCTTGGATTGGGGCTCTACATCGCCTCTCAGATCGCAAAGGCCCATGGGGGCGCTTTGACCGTCGCATCGAACTCCGCTGGAACCCGCTTCACCTTCTCTATGCCTCTTTCGTAGCCTGCCAGCACTGGCCGTGCCCCGCCGGCGGTACGTCCTCAATCCATCACCAAGACGCTGCGATTATCCTTCGAGGACGTGCCCCAAAGCCTTTAGCGGACGGACGCGATCGCTGACGATCTTCAGGATGGCCAGCATTGGAACGGCCAGGATCGCGCCGGGCACCCCCCACATCCAGAACCAGAACACCAGCGACAGGATGATCAGCACGGGGTTCAGGGTGAAGCGTCGCGCAAGCAGCATGGGAGTCAGGGTCTCGCCCTCGGCGAGGTTTATGCAGAAGTAAAGAATCGCCGGCAGCAAGGCCCACCACAAGCTGTCGAAACTCAACATTCCGGCCAGCAGGAAGATGATGGTTCCCAACAACGGCCCGAGAATTGGAACGTAATTGAGCAGGAAGGCAGCGGCTCCCCACAACAAGGGATCTCCAAGCCCGCAGAGGTACATCGCAACCGCCGTCGCAATTCCCACCGCAGCATTCATGGCCGTGATTGTGAGCAGATAGGCCGATATGTCCGCTTCGATCTGCTGGAAGATGTCCACGGCCTGCCTCTTGTCGGCAAAATTCGGCAGCACCTCGACGATGCGTCGCAGAAAAATGTCGCCTGCGACCAGAAGGAAATAGAGCACCAGTACCGTCGTGAACAGGCCGTCGAGCACGGCGCGCGTTCCGGCAAAGAGCACGCCGGTCAGACCGAGATCGCGGCGAACCGAAACGGTGGGCTCCTTTTTCCCGGGAGAGTCCGCGACGTGCTCCGCCTGCTGGACAACCTTTTGCAGCGCTTCGATCGGGCGCTTCAGGACGACCAGATGAGTTTCCAGGCGCGGTAAGCCGTCCGGCAACTTCTCCGCCCACGACGCGGCGGGTACTGACAAGGCTGCCACGAAGCCCACGAGCGCTCCCACGACCAGCAGGATCGCCAAGAGCGCGCCGACGGCACGGGGTAGGCCGATACGCTCGAGAAGATCCACAGCAGGTTGCAGAATGAGTTGCAACACGAAGGCGAGCACCACGGGCAATATGATCGAGCTTGCCACGTATACGGCCGCCAGGACGGCCAGTGTCAACAGGCTACCGAGAAAGAACGTCTGCGGACTGGACGGCAGAGGCATCTCGACATTGTCGACCGCCTGCGTTGGCAAGGCCTCCGATTCCGACGCGCCGGCGTCCTGCCCTGGCGACGAGAGGGGCTCCTGCGGCAACATCGAAAGCGAAACCAAGGGTCTCCTCCATCCTCCCACGCAAATCTGTCCTGCCGGCAGCCAGGTATCCCTGCGCGGTCATGACGAGCGGTACGCGCCAGCGCATCGCCGCATCCGACGGACTAGTGCAGGGTCTCGGCAGCGGCTTCGTCGATAGCCGCCATTAGATCTCGCGTGGCAGATTGCTGGATCATATGTCCGGCTCCGGCAATGCGGTGCAGCTTGCTCTGCTTGACCTCGTCATGCAGCCTGGCCGATTGCTCATCGATATCGATCAAACGATCATCCTCGCCCGCAAGTATGATCGTCGGCATGTCGAGTTCGCCGTAGGTCTTCGAAGAAGCAAATGCAGCGGGAACCATCAACGTCGATTCCGCCGCACTGGCGCGGAGCTGTGATGGCCGGACGGCCATTTCCTTCGGAAAGCCGGCGAATTTGCCGGGGACTGGTTGCGGGCCAAACACCTTGCGCAACATTGCCGGCCACATCAATCGACCCAGGATCGGTGAGACGGTGTAGCTGATGATATCGCCAAGCGCGGGTGTGGCGGGTAGAGATGAGGCCACTGCGTCGGCTCGCGCGGTCGGAAAATAGTATCCCGATGCCAGCACCAGCGCTTCGACGAAGGAAGGATGCCTTATCGCCAGCGCGACCGCGACCGACGCCCCCCACGAATGCCCGAGTACGATGGCTCGCTGAACGCCCAGCCCATCAAATGCCTTCCTGAACAGGTCCGCCTGTGCCTCCGGCGTCCAAACTACATTTCGCGGCCGCAGGCTATGCCCGAATCCGGGTCGGTCGAAGACGATGACCCTGTAATTCTCGGCTGCCAGATCGATCAGGCCGCTCGACTCGAAATCCTGGATCATGCTGCCATTGCCGTGGAAGAGAACCAGCGGCCGGCCATTGCCGCGCTCCACATAGTGCAGCGGAACCCCGTCGACGTCGATGAACCGACCCCGTGGCGGGTTATCACGCTGCGCTTTATCGGCAAGATGCCGGTTCGCGATCGCCGTCGCCGCCACAAGGGTAGCGGCCCCAGCAAACGCGGCGATGGCGGGATATCGCCTGAAGGCGGCCAGGCAGTCGGATAGGAATGCGGAAGAACGTGTTTGCGAAAAAGCCATGTGCAACACCTCAAGTGGTCTGCACGACGCCTCACGCCAATGAGAAATGTTGCAGCTGATGCTCAACGGGGACGAGCGAGCTTTCGTTCCACGCGGTCAATCGCAGCTTTGGGAACATAGAGACCTCGGTCCCGTTCAACATTGTTACTCTTCCCAAGGAGTGACTGGTCCAATGACTAACAAGAAGAACCCGAATGAGAAGCAGCCTGGCGAGAACCCCGATGGCAAGTACCATTTCAACCCTGGAAATATGGCAGGGAAAACGCCGGGGGATGCGGAGCAGACCGACAAAAATCGCGGCACTCCGCATGATCACAAGGAAGAGCCCGGCGGTTAGAACTTGTCGATGAGGCCGCCAATTGGCGGCCTCGCTTTCTCTCGCGGCGGCCGGTGAAGGGCACGGCCGCTGTGATTTTGCTCAGACTCAGACTGATGACCGTTCTACGCTAACAGAGACATCCATGGACCGGAACGAAAAGCCCGGCCACGAGGGCCGGGCCGATCGGAAGTATGAGTCCAAGTCAGGCAATCAAAGAACAGAGCACGCGTAGACAGCGCTGGCTGTTCAAAAAGGAACAGAATGCGTGGACCGCTGGCACTCGCCGCCCAACTGCGTGGGAATGTAGCTAGGGTCGTACAGGTCTGAGCATCGCAGGGCATGCGATCCAGCCGATTTGTGGAAAGCTTCGTCTAGGGTGACGTCGTGCGGCAATGTGTCCATCCAAATTTGTCCGAATGGTCTCCACGCAGGCTGAATGAGCAATTTGGTACAGCCGCCCAGCGATCGACATGCTTGGCTTCCTCAAGCTATCTCGATCCTCTCAGTCAAAGGCGACATCATGGACATCTCCCGGGAGACAAAGGCGACCGCGCGCTCCGTCTGTGGGGTGCTGTGGCTGGGGCGATGGCCCTGGCGATCGTTGGCTTCAGCTGGGGCGGCTGGGTGACCGGTGGGTCCGCAGAGACCCTCGCTGCAAGCCGCGCTGCGACGGCCGTCGTCGCAGCTCTCACACCCATCTGCGTTGAAAAGTTTCGACAGACCGCTGATGCCTCGGCGAACCTGACCGAAATGAAGAAGGCGACCTATGTATCGGAACAAGGCAAGTTCGTGAAAAAGGGAGGTTGGGCCACGATGCCGGGAAGCACCGAGCCAAACTCGGCCGTTGCACGGGCTTGTGCCGAATCGCTCGGCCGCGAAAAAGCGGTGGAGCAACGCGGATAGCCGGCGAACCTGCGCAGGACGCGATCTGCGCAGTATTTCGGGATGTCCATACCTGGCCCCCCCTTGCGGGCCGGAATTCCCTGATGTGATTTCCGTTCCCGCTCTCCCGCGCTGCGCCTTCCACGAAGCGGACATTCTGCTAATATTACGGGGCACTACACCTAGGGAATGAGAGCGTCCATTTGGCCAAGCCCGCGAAGGACAAGTTTGATCCCAAGACCTTCCTCGCCAAGGTTGGGGCAGGAAAATCGATCTCAAAGCTTGGCAAGGGTCAGAACGTGTTCGTGCAGGGAGATGTCGCGGACGCGGTTTTCTACATTCAAAAAGGAAAGATCAAGCTCACGGTCGTTTCCGACCAGGGCAAGGAAGCCGTCGTCGGGATGTTGGAGCCGGGACAATTCTTTGGTGAAGGTTGTCTCAACGGCCAGCCATTGCGTATCGCGACGACTACGGCAATGGAAGACAGCATCATCACTAGAATATCGAAACCGGCAATGATTTCAGCGCTCGAAGGCAGGCCCAAGTTCTCCCAATTGTTCATGGCGTACCTGCTCACGCGCAATAGCCGAATCGAAGAAGATCTGATCGACCAACTATTCAACTCCAGCGAAAAACGTCTGGCGCGGCTGTTGCTTCTGCTCGCGAATTTCGGCAAGGAAACCAGCCCGCAGCCTATTGGGGTCAAGATCAGTCAGGAAACACTTGCCGAAATGATCGGCGCGACCCGATCGCGGGTTAGTTTCTTCATGAATAAATTCCGCAGGCTTGGCTTCATCAGCTACAATGGAAAAATCGAGGTCCATAGCTCGCTCCTGAACGCCGTTCTGATTGAGAAGTCGGAGCTGGGCCGGAAGGACTGACCGGCGCGCGACCGGTCGATTGATCGACTGCAGATGCGTGGCATCGCCATTTGGAGGTCGGGCACGTCGGCCCCCTCGCCGGTCTTTGGCATTCGCCCTCTCGCTGGATCGCTGCGATGCTGATCGCGATCCAGTATGGTTGTCATTTGGTATGATCGCGGCAGCATCGCTGCCGAGCGCGATCGAGATCGAGATCAAGCCGAGGGAAGTCGCTTCAAGGTCGATCAAGCAAGGTGATGCGCTGAATGCATTCAGCATACAGATCACGCATCGAGACGATTCCGCCGAACGAACACGGCGAGGACGGTCGGCCGACGTTTCAATTCGAAGGCACCTCAGACCGGTCTTACCTCGCGTGCCCGGCATCAGGGCGCGTGAGCAGGTGGGGACCAACAAGTGGCGCGTCGAAGAGTGAGCAAAATTGCACAGCGACCGCGAGCTGGATGTGATCGGATGACGCCGGGCGTCGCGGGCCGCCCCCGCGCCGTTCGGGCGGCCCGAGATCTCGACCAGTGCCGAACTCGGGCCGCTCTTGTTTGGCTTGGCGCAGGAGCGCGAGAAGCAGGACGGACCGCTGAAGCGTGATCGATCATGGAAGCGCGCGATCTGTAATGAAATTGGTGGCCGCAGATCCGCGGAACCTGAAAGGTCGATATGACGCTAAAGATCAAAGAGCATACCTGCCCTGGATGCAGCGGAACGGGCTTCGCTCCGACGATGCAGCCGGCGGAACCGGGCCGAAAGATCTACCCAGCGAAATGCCAGTCATGCAAAGGCAAGGGCAGGATCACGGACGCCGACTAAGGCAAGGCTCATTCCTATCCGCTCGCGGCGCGTATGTCGGAGTGCGCAGGCCGGCCGGCGCGGGCCGATCACGGAAATTGATTCCGCCAAGCCTCGTTCTTCCGCTCACATGCGCTGCCTGGCACCACCGCGCCCCTCAGCCGTTATCGGTGTACAAGATGGAAGCAAAGCGGATGTCGTCCGATAAGATATCGATGCCGGTTTGGAATGAAAAGCACTTGCGTGCTGCGACCGACGCCGCCGGCGTGGCCTTGTGGGCCTGGAACGTGGATACGGACGCCATTACGATGGACGAACGCGCCTACGACCTGTGGGACGTTGCGAAGAGCGAAAAACACATCACATTCGAGATCCTGTCCAGGAACATCCATCCTGCCGATCTGGAACGGGTCAGGTCTGCGTTTGCCGCTACTCGCGCAATAGTAGGCGCTTACGAGATTGACTTTCGCATCTTGTTCGACGGCGACATCCGTTGGATCTCCGCGCGCGGGCAAGGCGACGATGCGGACATTGCCGATCGAACCATGTTTGGCATCTTCCTCGATGTTACCCAACGCAAGCAAGCCGAAGAAGCAAACGAGTTGCTGGCCGGCGAGATGAGCCATCGCGTGAAGAACCTTCTGACTATCGCGACCGCGCTTACTCAATTTACATCGCGTTCGGCCGCAACCAAAGAAGACATGGCCCACGAGCTAACAAATCGGCTGATGGCCTTGGGGCGTGCACAGGATCTCATTCGCCCCATACCGGGAAAGAAGAGCGAAGGAGCGCTTCTTGGTGACCTGGTCTCCATCTTGCTCGCGCCTTACGACGAGAGAGAGGCGAGCGTCCGCATTCGCGTTTCGGTGCCCAAGATGAAAGTCGGCGAAATGTCGAGCACAACGCTCGCTCTTGTGCTGCACGAACTGGCAACGAACTCGGCGAAATACGGTTCGCTATCGCTGGCAAGCGGCACCTTGGACGTGTCGTGCAATGCCCATGGCGACGAAGTCGTCGTGACCTGGACCGAGCGGGGCGGCCCGCCTCTTAAGGCTCCCGCAATGCTCAATGGCTTTGGAAGCAAATTGGTGCAGCGGAGCATGGCGGCCCAACTCGGTGGCTCCATCGCATTCGACTGGTCGGAAGAGGGACTGGTCGTTACGCTGATCATGAGCAAAGATCGCCTGGCAAGGTGAGGAACCTTGAGATCTTCGTATAGTAGCGGCCGGCGCAACGCGGAGCCTTGAAGACGGAGATCAGGTCCGCGTTCCAGAGTGGCCGGCCCTTCCGGGAGACTGCATGAGGGCGCCTCGCACAATGCCCATCGGCTCGACGTCTGCGGCCAGCGCCTGCCCCTAACCCGGCAATATGCCCGAAAGGCCTGAGCCCGTGACGCTGCGGACATGCCGCTTCCCTTTGACAACTTCAAGGACGGGCGACTTCATATCGGTGCATCCGAGCAACCTCGTTGGAATCCGCGCGCCCGCTGAAAAGCTCAATTCAAGGTCGACCAAGCAAGAGATGCGCATGAATATGTTCGAGATTACGATCGCACGCATCGAGGTGATGCTGCCGAATGAACGTGGCGAGGACATTCGCCTGACTTTTCAGTTCGAAAGCCGTCAGACCAGTTTTACCTTGCCAATTTTCCTGAAGTCTTGCGAATTTGACGATACCGAGATCGTCAGGGTAGCCCGAAGCCAATTACACGACGTTTTCGCGCAGCTTTGCAGCCAGTGCGAGGATTGGCAGCTGACAGAGGACGAGCGTCGCGAGCTCGCAAGGATAAGCGTGCGGCCTGGCGTCAAGGCGCAGGAGTAGCCCGGGAACAAAAGCAGCCATTGAATTGGATGTATGCTCCTGAGATCAGCTGGCCGCCCCCTACCATTTCATCGCGTTCATGAGCTCGGAAATCTCGATCGTTGCGAAATTTGAGAATGTGTCGGACACGGCATATGGCAGGATGATCTGGTTATTGTGCCGCATCCCGCCGCACGTATAAACGACGTTAGGGACGTATCCTTCACGCTCGGATGGTTCAGGCCGCAATAGCGGCTCGCGCGAACGTGCCAGCACCTTGGATGGGTCGTGCTTGTCGAGCAGCGCCGCACCGATCGAGTATTTGCGGACCGGGCCGACACCGTGCGTCAGCAGCAGCCAACCCTCATCGAGTTCGATCGGCGACCCGCAATTGCCGATCTGGACGAACTCCCAGGGAAACTGCGGTTTCAAAATGGCTTGACCGCCATCCCACGTGTGGAGGTCGTCTGAATAGATTAGATACAGGTTCTCATTGTCCTGCCTCGCGATCATGGCATGCTGGCCGCCGATCTTGCGCGGGAACAGTGCCATGCCCTTGTTCCGAGCCGCAGCCCCTCGCAGGGGCGTCAGTCGAAACGACATGAAATCACTGGTCTCGATTAATTCGGAGCGGATGGCTCGACCGCTGTAAGCGGTATAGGTCGCGTAATACGTCTTTCGATCGCCGTCGCTGAATTCGACAAAGCGCGCGTCCTCTATGCCGTTCGATTGGGATTCTGTGACGGGAAAGATGACGCGCTCGGTCAGGTCTTCTTCGGGCTTGAAAATCAGCTCGACACGCTCGCCGTCCGGCCCCGATATGCGATGGCAAATCCTCGGAATCGACGCGAGCCGAGCCGTCGGATCAACAGCCAGACTGCCGTCAGCCGCGATGGTCCCGGTTCGAAACGTCAGTGACGATACATGCCCTTCGCCTATGGCACGGAGACTGAGGATGAAGCGCACGCCGCCCTTCGGCGCTCCCGATTGATCGGGGTGCGCCACGATGCTCGGATTGAACAAGGCAGAGGCTTCGAATGAATACTCATTGAGGAAATAGGCGCCGACCAGCTGGCGCTGCTTCTTTGAGAAGACGCCATGCGTCGCGAAAGCGTCCTCCATTTCGTCCGCGCGGGCCTCGAATCTTTCCAACAGGTTGCGATGTCGCCCCTTGAAATTGTCCAGCACGTCCGCGAGCTGAGCGGCAACGGCTTCCTGATCGAGTGCGAGAACTCGCTCGACGATATGATTTGCGCGCATCTTGTCGGTGGGGTTGAGATCGCGCGGTTCAGTCGCCGGCTTGAATGGCCGCACGATAACTCGCGCGGGATCGGGACGCAGATGAAGCGCCTGCCGGTTCAGGAAGGTAGCTTGTGACACGGTATCCTCAGGTCGCTGGATGAAAGGGAAATTCAAACACCCACGGCGCGTAAGGCCGTGGGCTTGTTCAGGCTGGTGTTGACGCGCGCGAGCTGACGAATCTCCGCAAGTCCAAGCAAATAGCAGACGACCGACTCGCCTCCACGGTTTTCGTTGGCGCGATCGGGATGCAATCCATCGCGGCAGCTCCCGGTGTGCGGATCGACCAGTGCCACGGACAGATCATTGCTGCCCAGAAACCAGCCGAAGGCGCGCATGGCCATGGTTTTCCACTCGGCATCGCCGTCCGCACGCCACGCCGTCAGGCAGGCAGCGATCGTTGCCGTGGCTTCCACGGGTTGCTGATCGAAGGCGCGGGGATGTTGCCGCTGTTCGCCGAAGCTGCCGGTGCCCACCGGCCGGAAATGACCTGCCACGCTCGTCTGCTGCGTCATCAGCCAGCGCAATGAGCGCAATCCCGCATCGCGGTATTGCGGCGTTTGAGTCGTCATCCCTGTCAGCATCAAGGCTTGCGGCAATCGCGCGTTGTCGTAAGCGAGCCCTTCCTCGAACCACACCCAGTCCGGCGTCTCTACCGACGCCAGACAGGACATCAACCTGTCAGCAAGCGCGTGCCGGACTTCCCTTGCATGGAGATCATCCGGAGCAACAGTGCAATAAGCGTCCAGACCTAGCAGCATGAACGCCCACGCGCGGGGCGAGCTGAAGCTCTCGGCCGTCGACAAAGCCTGGGCGAACAAATCCGTGGCCCACCTGCGCCGCGACGGGCTTGCGTCTCCGCGCGCCGCCTCGCCCAATGCCCATAGCGTCCGCCCGTGACTGTCTTCCGAGCCTCTGTCCTCGAGCCAGGTTCGATTGAAGCCCATGAAGTTGCGAAATCGCCTGATGTCGGGATTCCACGCATGCTGCACGAATGCTGCAAAGCGGGTCGTCAGGATTTCCGGCAACGCCTGTTCGCCGGGATTGTTGAGGGCGCAGGCCAAGAGTAACGCCCGGGCATTGTCATCGACGCAATAGCCGTGCGAGCGATCCGGCACCGACTGAACCGCGTGCTGGAACAAGCCGATGTCGTCGCACATCATCATGAAATGGCCGATCTGCATGTCGGGCGCAGCGGGGCCGCGTGGTTCCGGCGCGCCGGAATCGGGACGCGCAAAGACCTTGAGCCGATGACCCTGCCGCGCGGCCTCGAAGGCGGACATGTAACGCTCGGCCGTGCGTTCCCACGTCATCATCCGGCTCATGGCGTATGCGCGTTGGCCCATCTCTTGCCGGCGCGCGTCGTCGGTGAGCAGTTTGGCGATCTCACCGCCGATCGCCGCCGCATCGCCGAATGGTACCAGAACTCCGCATCCGTCAGTAAGCAGCTCGCGTGCGTGCCAGTAGGGCGTCGACACCACCGCCTTCCCGAGCCCAAAACTGTAAGCCAAGGTTCCAGAGGTCATCTGGGCCTCATTGAGATAGGGCGTGACATAGACGTCGCACATAGAGATGAATTTGAGCAGCGTGGCCTGGTCCACGAACCGGTCGAGGAACACCACGTGGTCCTCGACGCCCAGCTCGCGGACCCGCGCCGTCAGACTTTCGCGATAGGCTTCGCCCTGGTCTCGAACCAGATTGGGGTGCGTTGCGCCGAGCACGACATACACCGCATTCGCGCGGTGTTTCAGAATCGAGGGCATTGCATCGATCATGACTTCGACGCCTTTGTTGGGGGACAGCAGCCCGAACGTCAGAATGACCGACTTGCCGTCAAATCCGAGCCTGGCCTTCGCCGCATCGGGCCCGGCAAAGGCGACATCGGGAATGCCGTGAGCGATCACCTCGATCTTGTCGTCCGGCACGAGGTAGACGCTGCGCAGTAGCTCGCGGGCCTTGTTAGCCATCACCACCACCTTCGACGACGCATCGACGATGCGCTCCATGACCGCGCGTTGCTTGGCTGACGGGTTGGCCAATACGGTATGAAGCGTCGTCACGACCGGCATGGTCAGGCGCGCCAGCAGCGGGAGGATATGGGCGCCGGCTTCGCCGCCGAAAATACCGAATTCGTGCTGCAGGCACACGGTATCGAACCGGCCGGCATTCAGGAAATCCGCTGCACGCAGGTAGTCTTCGACATTGTCGTCCTTGAATTGGAAAGCGACCGCCGGCGGATAGTCGTAGGCCTGGCCGCGATCGGTCATCGCCACGATGCAGGTTTCCAGATCAGGGCGTGACGCCGATATCGCTCTCTGCAGGTCCGTCGTGAAGGTTGCGATTCCGCAACGGCGAGGCAGCGAGTTGCCGATAAGGGCGATGCGGCGGAGCGACGTCATGTCTGTGCCTCGATGATCTTGCCCGATTTCCTGGAGCCCGTGCCGGTGGATGCATCGGAAGACTTGGTCGCTCGTCCGGTGCAGTCCTGCAGCAGCGAAACCATGGGATCCGGTCCCGGATAGGCGACCAGGCCGCTCATTCCGTCCAGGCCAATCGCGATGCCGGCGCTGTCGGCCTCAATGAAGATCGCGTCACCGACGGTCGCATCCGTATGCCCGATGCGCGCCTTCCCCTCGATCACGAGCATCCAGGTTTCCCGGTCGGCATCGAGCGCCCACTGCGAATTGGCCTGGAAATCGACCCGCTCGAGCACGAATTGTGGGCTCGCGACGAGAATTCTTCGTGCGTCCGTGAGACGCCGCGGAGCGGATTGAGCCTGGGATGGCCCGGCGTCGGAAGCGGCCACCGCGTCGTCTTCGTGCAGCTCGCGGTGCCTGCCAAAGTCGAACAGGCGGAATGTCGTATCGCTGCGTTGCTGAATCTCGGCGAGCACAATACCGGCGCCGATGGCGTGGATTGTGCCGCCGGGGACGCAGATGAAGTCGCCCTTCGCAACAGGGCGCCATTGCACGAGACCGGCGATCGAGCCGTCCCTGATCGCTGCGCGCAACGCCTGCGGCGTGAGGCGCCGCGTCAGTCCCAGCGCTACCCGCGCGCCCGGCGCTGCTGACAGGATGTACCATGCCTCGGTCTTCCCGTTCGGCAGATCGATGGCGTGCGCGAATTCATCGTTGGGGTGGACCTGGATCGACAGAGGTTGGCTGGTAAACAGGAGCTTGAGCAGCAGGGCGGAGCCTGGTGCATCTTTATCGATGCGCTCGAACCACAACTCCCCGACGGGGTCGCCCGAAACGTCGATGCAGCTCCATGGTCGGATGTCTGCGACCCCCCATGGTTTGCGCGTAACCTGCACCGAGGCATGTTCGATGGTCATGGATTGTCCTTACCCTTGACGCGCATCTCGAAGCGACTGCTGTTGGTCGGTGCGGTCGGTAAGATCTGGCGTGGCTAAAAAAACGTCGCGCTCGCGACGCGCGCTTTCACCGCGATCCGATCGTGTCCTCCATCAGGTGGCTACTCCGGCATCCGATAACAACCTTTGCGCGTTCATAAAGACGGGCGTGCCTTCATCAATGTTCGTTGCCGTTCGCGTCATTCTTGTGCTTGTGCAGAAATCGCGCGATCTGCCCACGAAGCTCCGCCGTCTCCAGCAACTTGCCGACCGATCCAGCGGTGTCGAAGATCTCCCGCTGCAACGTCGTCGGCAGAGCGTTCCATTGCATGATGACAGCCGCGCCAAGACACCGCAGAACGCGTTCCTCTTCGCTTGCAAGGGCCGCGCCGCGAGATTGGTCCGGGCCTATGACATGAACTGCGTCGTGGTAGTCGTCCGCCAGTCTCTGCTCTTTATCAGCAAGCGATACGAGGCGGTCCTGCAGTTCCTGAAGTTTGCGGCCTTCATCCAGATCGGTCGAACCCTTGACCCGTTCGCCGTATTTTGCCGCTTCTGCACGATATTGTTTAGACTTGAACATGTCCGGCCTTTCATAGGCGCAGCCATCCATTACGATCAAACTCGATAGTCGACCAGAACAGACACGGCGGCGTTGCCGCAAAATCCGAGTTGCTGTTGCAAAGCGGCAGCGACGCGTCGACAGCGCGCTCCTCGACTAAGGTCGCCGTCTCTTTGTCCAGCTGCCTTTCCGCACAACATTCACGCCGATCATCCCGCAACGTTTTCTTTCTGCCGAGGCGAAAACCGTCTGCCCGCCGTTTGCTCTGGCGCGGCAGCACAGCCGTTCCCTCAGGCTTCGAGCTTATCGAACTCGTCAGGCAGCAGGATCTGGCCTCGCGGCGTGCAGATCCGCACGTCCATATAGCCTTCCTGCAAGAGCTCCCGCGCCTTCTTCAAGGCTGCAGCCACCGTGTCGCGACTCAGATTGACGCGGCCGGCTCCATTGTGGCCGCCAACCAGGTATTGCATTCGTGTTGCGCTATCCACGCGGGACAACCGCTGCAAATACCAGGAGCACAGGAAACAGCAGGAAGATCACCGGCGACACGATCCAGTCGGCTGCCAAACGAGATCGAGACATCCACGCTCCTCTTCCTTTCTTTCGGCGGGAGCGTTCGTTACCCTCAGTCACCGGTGAAAGCCGCAGGATGGGCGGTGATGAGCAACTCTACGCTTACGTCCTGGGAATAGCGAGCGCTAAAATATCGAGGAACAGCAGCGAGATCGAATTTGCAGGGCTCTCCGCCTCGGAGTGCCGGGCGATGCTTCTTGCACAAACCGACGAGGTCATCGAGTGATGAGAGCCGTTGGGTCGAATTCGAAGTCCGGAGCAGCCTCCACGAACGTCCCGAATGGCGATTTAGGTTCGCTCCACAACCAAGCAACTGTTCTGCGCCTCCCTGATCTGTCGAAATGGGGACCCCGCAGCATTGAGGCTGCCTCCGTTGGCGGTCGTCGCCCCCGCCGCACCCGTAGTTGAATTGAATCCTTCACTCCCCTGAAGCGGCGACGAAACAAAGTCAGACTTCTCAGCCGGCACGTGTTATGAACAGGGATGAAGAGATTGTTCCTGGCGCTGATCGTTGCAGGGTCGCCACCACAGCCCAGACGATCGACCCGACGACGGCTCCGGAAGAGGAGCCTTCCTTCCGCGAATTGGGCCGACCGCGCCGAACAGAAGGCGGATGATGCCAGTGGCCCTAAAGAACGCTGCTGGGACCGAGGCACCGATGGGCGCGACATTGAGATACGCCCGTGAAACCATCGGACGGGTTTCAAAGCCCTAAGCGGGCGCCTTCCTGCCCTCAACCGAGCGCCTAATGAGGTCGGCTAACCGTTCCAAGCCGCATGTCGAGGCCGGAGACCATAAGATGAGTGACGATCGGGAACTTCATCGCGCTGCCAAAGCGAACCGAGAGCGCCTTGCGGTCGCGCATCGCGAGGTGGTCTTGCAAGAAGAGGCAAAAAATGCCGTTGATATTCGCGAAAACATGGCGCGCCTCAAGGAACTGAGATTGGCCAAGGAAGCACAAGAGACTCGAACGAAAATCTCCAAAGCGAACCAGCGCCCGGCGCCTAGGCCGGGACGATCCAGATAAAGCTGATTCAGTCAGCGGGTCTTCCTGTTCAGGTTCGCCTTTCGCGTGAGCAGCCAGCTGCTGGCAGTCGCTCATTCTGTGCGACCCGCGCTTCTGCTTTTCCGTACTCATGACGCGCAGTAGCTCGCGCGCGCCACGGTGGCCCGTGAAAAGCCCGCCAGCGGCTGGTCTCCCCTGAGCGCGCGATCGCCAAGAAAGCCTCTTTCGCTTCTGCGCAGCTTTGAATTCAAGGACATATCTTTGAACAGCGTGCTTGGCATTGGAGCTCCAACGACGCATCAGGCTCCGGTCATTAGACCTATGGGGATATGGTCATGTGGACATTCATCGAAACCCTTTATCGCGACTATTGTTTTGCCCGCCTGCAAGAGATGCGGAAGCTCGAATCCTCGCACTGAGGCATGAGCAACGAGAGGAGCTACCCGATCGTGTCGACCCTGTTGTCGGCCTTGGCGATCGGCATCGCGATCTCGGTCATCATGGGGCAACCGCCCCATGGCCATCCAAAAAAAGCCCGTCTGTCGTCTTGTACTGAATCCCTGAGACGCTTCCCTCCGAACGAGAGAGAGAGCAATGCAGCACCAACCAATTTCAGGATCTGGATCGAGTCCTTTACGACGCCCAGCATCGTCGCACCGCCGATCTTCTCGGCTGGCTGAAGCAATTTATCAGGGACCGCCGACAGTCAAGTACGACCAACTGGCGAACCGCAGCTATCGCCGGTGCGCCCGCACCCGGACCCTGAGGCCAGGCTCCAGCCGTTCGTAGGAAGTTTCGCCTTCGAGCTGTTTGCGCCAGCAGCTGAACTATCCGCGATTCCAATCCCTCCGGCGCCGCCCCCTCACTGAGACCCACGCCATTGTCGGACACCGAGAGATCGATCGTTATTTTATGGAGAATGAGAGAGCCAAATTGCTGGCCCAGGCCGAACGGTGCCGGAGGCTTGTTGCCTCGATCACCGATCCTGACACCGTCGAGCGTCTCACCGGTCTTGCCGAGGAATGCGAGAGGCGTGCCGCCGAGATCACCTACAAAGGCGAAGAGGGCGATCGGTGAGGTCCGCTCGAGTATCTATCAGGCCTCGCCAGAGCCTGAGAACAATACCGTCGGAGGTATCGCCCGCGGTGGCGGGATCGACCGTCCGCCCGGGCTTCCGGGTCTGCTCCTGAGATCGTATCGCTGGGCCAGGTCGAGCAGCCGTCGCCTGGTGAACGGATCCGCATTCTCGGCCAGATCGCGCGCCCGCTGCGCGAAGCTCCTGTAGAACTCTTCCACCACGCCACCCCGCAACATCACCGAAAGCCGAATTTCAACGCGCGCTTGCCGTCGCGTCAAGTTATCTGACGCAGTCGGATAGCTTCCAGCGATCCGCTTGCGCTCTCCGCACGTCGGGAACTAAGCTGCCTGAGGCAGGGACAAATCAAATGGCGGTACTCTACCCGATCCGGAAGGCGTGCCCGGGGTGCGGCAAGCCGATGAAGGCTGTGCCTGACGAAGCTCGGAAGGGGCGACTGCGCTACGTCTGCACCAGCTGCGACGACGACCCGCTGCACGACCCCGCCGCGCGGAAATGGGCGGAAAGTCCGCTGCGGCCGCCGGCCAAGTAGCCAACACAGAGTTCGGCCTCGGCAACCGTATTGCTGCCGAGGCCGATCTTGCTCTCAAAACTGTCCAAATGCTTTCGCAGTTCAACCCGCAGTCCCGGGCTTCGTTCCATCGAACGTATGCCCGCGGGTCGCTCTCGGAGCCGACGCCGTAACTGCGGTCGAAAAGATTCAGGGCGGAGCCCGGAGTGCCTAGGAGTCCGGAACTCCGCAACCGTAACAGCACCGGAGCGCGCGCTCTTGCCGCTCGGTACGCATTCAACTCTACTCCGACTTCGGCCGTTCGCTTTGAGCCATATCAACTTCGCGTGGCTGCGACGATCGCGCCGTTCCGCCGCGCGTCACGCTGACGGCACAGGTCTTCGAGTTTCGCCCGCATGCGCGTCAACAGGAGCTCGGCGGATGCCGTAGGGACGGCGGCGCGCTGCAGCATCCGAATCTCGCGCTCCTGCGCGCGGAGCTGGCCGCGAAGGCGCTCGATCTCGCTGCGCACGCAGTCGAGCTTTCGTTGGGAGGAATCGCTTTGTTTCAACATCGGCTAGTCCGGATCACGGCCCGGCTCGTACCCGCGCAGCACGACCCTCCGTTCGGGCGGGTGAGCGCGCATCAGCTCGATTAGATCGGCAACCGTCATAGCGCCTCTCACAACGCGCTCAGGTCGTCCGGCACATCGCCGAACTTGCGAATCAGCTTAGCGTCGCTGAAGTCGCCGCTGGAAGGATCCCCGGTCCGTGAAAACGCGATGGCGCCCGCATGGCCAGGCTTGCGGGAGAGGGCCTCGGCCCGCATGACCGCGGCGTTGGCGCTGAGGCACTCGGCCGCCTCGCCGGCAGCCACGCCGTCGTCGGAGAAAACGAACGGTAGAGCGACGTAGTAGGTCACGTCAGTCATCGGGATCATCCCTCTGTTCGCGCGTCCCTGGAAGCCGTCCCCGGGCGTAGCCCGTCGAGGCCTTCTTCCGGAGCCCTTCGAGCTGTGTCTCGAGAAATTCGTTGGCCACGATGAGTGCCTTCACCGCCTCTCGGGCATCGCCACCGCAGGCCGAGATCGCTTGGTCCGCGGCTGCGTCCAGGTCTTGGAGTACGGGCTTGTCTGGTCGGGAGCGCCTTTCATGTGATTATGTTCCCGTTTCGTTCCGGAAGAGTCAAGAGACCCTCCCCCGAATTCGCATGGCGCAGCATCCGCGGCCGGATGAATCTCGTGGATGGCCGCTGGCGTGTCGGAACCGGCCACGCCCGTTCGTCTTGAATCTAGGCCGCCCCTTAACGGAGTTCTGCGTGACCTGTCCGGTCGCGCTCTACCCGGCCACCTCAGAGAGCGAGAAGATTAGCTTCAACCAGCTCAACAGGCAGACCGGCCACCGCATCAAGTACCTGAAGGTCGATGCCGACACCGGCGACGAGGTCCCCAACGAGGATATCGTCAAGGGCTATCAGCTCGAAAAGGACCAGTTCATCGAGGTCACGAAGGAGGAGCTCGAGGAGATCGCGCTGGAATCCATACGCACCATCGAGATCGACGAGTTCGTCGACAAGACCGAGATCGACCCGCGCTACCTGATCCGCCCCTACTACATCCGCCCCGACGGCAAGGTCGGCCACGACGCCTTCGCGGTGATCCGCGAGACCATCCGCGAGATGGAAAGGGTCGCGATCGGTCGGGTGGTGCTGACCAACCGCGAGCACATCATCGCGCTCGAGCCCATGGACAAGGGCCTGGTCGGTACGCTGCTGCGCTACCCCTATGAGGTGCAGAGCGAGGCCGAATACCTCGACGAGATCCAGGACGTGAAGGTCACGAAGGACATGCTGGATCTGGCGAAGCACATCGTGAACCAGAAGGCAGGCCGGTTCGAGCCCGAGAAGTTCGAGGACCACTACGAGACCGCGCTGATCGACCTCATCAACCAGAAGCGCGCCGGCAAGCCGATCACCCCGAAGTCCAAGCCGGCGGCGACCAACGTCGTCGATCTGATGGAGGCGCTGCGCCGATCCGTCGGGAAGGAGGCCGCGCCGGCGAAGGCTGGCAAGCCCGCCAAGAAGGGGCGCAAGGCATCGGCTGGGCAGAAAGAAATGCTGAGCCGATCGAAGGCAAGAAGCCGAAGGAAGCGGCTGCGAAGAAGCCGTCCGCAAAGCCGCAGCGGAAATCGGCCTGAGGGACGTGAAGCACCAGTCACGACCGACCGGTGCTAGGCGTGTGCGGTCCGCGATCCAAAGGTGCAGACGATCTTCCGAGCCTCGATGTCAATGGCCGGTTTGATGGAACCGCTTGTCACGGCACCTCTGTCGAAGAGCTTGGAGGAACCTGAAACCACACAATCGGTTACCTCACGTTGCAAATCGACATACCCGGCACGGTCTGATGCTCCGTGGGTAGGTTCTTTTTCGGGTATCGCTTGATACCCCCGGACGGGGCGGCTGGTGATGGTGGATTATCGCAAAATCTTTGAAAGCTCTCCCGCCCTGTTCCTCGTCCTCGGCGCCGACGACACTTTCCCCATCCTGGGCGCCAGCGATGCCTATCTTCGCGCAACCCACACGGACCGGGATGCGATCGTCGGTCGCCCTCTGTTCGAGGTCTTCCCGGACAATCCCGATGATCCATCGGCTACTGGAATTCTCAACCTCCGTTCTTCCCTCAAGAGGGTTCTTGCCGAGGGCCGACCGGATACGATGGCTGTACAGCGATACGACGTCCGCCGACCAGACGGCGACTTCGAGGAGCGGTACTGGTCGCCATTGAACTCCCCGGTGATCGGCCCGGACGGGCGACTTCAATACATCATGCACCGGGTCGAAGACGTTACCGACATCACCCGCGGCGACCGCGCCGCCGCGCACGCCGACGAAGCCATGCGGCTCGAAGTGATGCTGCGGGCCCAGGAGTTGCAGGAGGCCAACCGTCAACTGCGGGAGGCTACGGAGCAGTTTCAGGCGGTCTACGACCAGGGCCTGTTCGCCGCGCGCCTCCGCCTGGATGGGACCGTCCTCGACATCAATCGGTCCGCCCTCGAGGTTTGCGGCTTCAAACGCGAGGACGTCCTCGATCGCCCGTTCTGGGAGTGCGGTTGGTGGAATGGGTCGCGGGAGGTGATGGCGTGGGTGCGCAGGGCCGTCGAGGAGGCTATCGCCGGCGAACCGTTCCGCGGCGAGTCGCTGTACTTCTGGGGCGACGGCTCGGAACACATCGTCGACTTCGCCTGCATGCCGGTGCGGGACGCGTCCGGCCGCGTTGTCGTCGTGGTACCGACGGGCATGGACGTCACCGAGCGGGTCAGGGCCGAGCAGAACCTGCGGGAGCTGGAGGCCGAGCGCCGGCGCGCCGAGGCGCTCGCCGAGATCGACCGCGGCAAGACGCGGTTCTTCTCGAATATCAGCCATGAATTCCGGACGCCGCTGACCTTGATGCTTGGGTCTCTGGAGGAGATGAAGCGCGAGTCCGCCGGCGCGGAGATTCCGGCCGCTTACTTGGATCAGATGGATCTCGTCCACCGCAACGGCCTGCGCCTGCTCAAGCTCGTCAACACGCTGCTCGACTTCTCGCGGATCGAGGCGGAGCGCATGCAGGCCGTCTATGAGCCGACGGATCTCGCCGAGATGACGATACATCTTGCCAGCGAATTCCGCTCGGCGATCGAGAAGGCGGGGCTGGCGCTGGTCGTCGATTGCCCGCCTCTTCCGGACGCGGCCTTCGTCGACCGGGAGATGTGGGAGAAGATCGTCCTTAATCTCCTGTCGAACGCCTTCAAGTTCACGTTCGAGGGTACGATCAAGGTAACCCTGCACCAGGCAGACGGACAGTTCGAGCTCGTTGTCGCCGATACCGGCACGGGCATTCCGACCGGCGAGCTGCCTCGGCTGTTCGAGCGTTTCCACCGGGTGGAAGGCGCAAAGGGCAGAACCTATGAGGGATCAGGCATCGGGCTCGCGCTTGTGCAGGAGCTTGCCAGGCTACATGGCGGCGACGTCACCGCCGAAAGCAAACTCGGTGCCGGCTCGACATTCCGGGTGAGGATACCCACAGGGTCGGCGCACCTGCCGCCAGGACAGATCGGCGGTATCCGCACCCAGGCCTCGACGGGTCTGAGCGCGAGACCATTCGTCGAAGAGGCCCTGCGCTGGCTTCCCGATGCCGCGCCTGTACCCGAGGAGATCATCGAGGTCGCGCTGCCCGTGGAACGTCCCGCGGTGCCGCAAGCGCAACGGCCACTCGTTCTGCTGGCGGACGACAACGCGGACATGCGCGAATATCTGACGCGCATTCTGAGCGAACACTATCGCGTCGAGGCGGTGGCGAACGGCAAGGCTGCCTTGGAAGCAATCTCTCGGAGAGTGCCCGATCTCCTGCTCAGCGACGTGATGATGCCTCGGATCGACGGAATGGAATTGCTGACGCGGCTCCGCGCGGATGTTCGCACCAGGTCGCTGCCGGTGATCCTGCTTTCGGCGCGTGCGGGCGAGCAGACCAAGGTCGAAGCCCTCGGCGCCGGCGCCGACGACTACATCGTGAAGCCTTTCACCGCGCGGGAACTGCTGGCCCGCGTGGACGCGCACCTGAAGATCGCAAGCGTTCGCGGCGAGGCGATGGAGAGCCTTCGCCAGAGCGAAGAACGCTACCGCGCCTTTGTCACCGCGACCTCGGACATCGTCTATCGCATGAGTCCGGACTGGAGCGAGATGCGCGACCTTCAGGGCAAGGGCTCCGTCCGCGATACGGAAGGTCCGAGCAGGACCTGGCTCGAAACGTACGTCCATCCGGAGGATCGGACACAGGTCTTGTCGGCCATCGACGAGGCAATCCGAACCAAGACCCCGTTCGAGTTCGAGCATCAGGTCAAGCAGATCGACGGCACGTCGAGGTGGGTGCATTCGCGGGCCGTTCCTGTGTTCGACCGAGACGGAGAGATCGTGGAATGGTTCGGATCCGCGCGCGACGTCAGCGAGAGGAGGCGGCACGACGAGACGCAGCGCCTTCTGATTGGCGAGCTCAGCCATCGCGTCAAGAACATGCTCGCGGTCGTCCAGGCGATCGCGCAGCAGACGCTCCGGCGCGCGAAGGATCCTGCGGAGTTTGCGGCGAGTTTCGGCGGCCGCATTCAATCGCTATCGAGCATGCACGGGCTCCTCAGCCAATCGGGCTGGCAGCACGCGGATCTCCTCGATATCCTGCGCGATCAGCTCGCTGCGCACGAAGCGTCTCGCGTGGTCGTTGCCGGGCCCCCCGTGCAACTCGAGCCGCAGGTCGCTCTGCACGTGGCACTGATGCTGCACGAACTCGGAACCAATTCCGTCAAGTACGGCGCTCTGTCCAAAGCCGAGGGTGGGGTGAATGTGGTTTGGTCCGTGAACGACGGCAAGTTGCGGCTGGAATGGCGCGAGCGCGGCGGCCCTCCGGTCAAGTCGCCTCTCAAACGCGGCTTCGGAACCACTCTTATCGAACAGACCGCGAAGAGCGAGGGCGGAAGCTCCCACGTGTTCGTGGAGGCGGAAGGCTTGCGCTGGGAGATCACGCTGCCGCTCAACACCGAAAAATCGATACCGGCGGCAGAGCGGGGCGGGTCCACACCGTCAAGTATCCCTGGACCGCGGACCTTACGGCATGCCGCAACGCCAGAACCGCTCAAAGGAAAGCGATTCCTGATCGTCGAGGACGAACCTCTGATTGCGCTCGACATCGTCGCCGGTCTGGAGGGCGTTGGCGTGAACGTCGAGGGTCCAATCGGCTCGGTACGGGATGCGCTTCGCGCGGTCGAGGAAGGTTCGTTCGACGGAGTGCTGCTCGATGCCAATCTGCGGGGCGAGCCCGTCGACGAAGTCGCTGCGGCGCTGATCCGCCACAATATTCCGTTCGCGTTCGTGACGGGTTACGGACGCCAAGCCCTGCCGGAAAGCTTCGCGCGGGCTACGGTGCTGACTAAGCCGTTCACGCAGGAGCAATTGCTGCGGACGGTATCGCAGCTCGTCGGATCGGACCGGACCGGGCTACATCTGCTCCATGATCGAGATCGGCGCGTTTGATCGAGCACTGAGTGCGCTCGGTTGGGCCGGTCCCTTCACGTCTTCCTTAGCAGGTCGCGGATTTCAGTGAGCAACTTCACTTCCGGCGAAGGCCCGGGAGGCGGCGCGGCAGCCTCTTCCTTCTTGAGCTTGTTGATCCCCCTGATCGCCAGGAAGAGCACGAAGGCGATGATGATGAAATTCAGGGCGACCGTCAGAAATTGGCCCCATCCGAGCACGGCGCCCTGCTTCTTGGCGTCGGCATAGGATAGCCCGGCCTGGACCTTCGACGACAAGGGCAGGTAGTAGTTCGAGAAATCGAGACCACCGGTGACGGCGCCGATCACCGGCATGATGATGTCGCCGACGAGGGACGTAACGATCGCGCCGAAGGCCGCGCCGATGATGACGCCGACGGCGAGGTCGATGACGTTGCCACGCATGGCGAATTTCTTGAATTCCTCAAGCATGATCGTCTCCTCCGGGTTGTCGCCGCTACGTCGCTGCCGCGTTGATCGGCTTGCCGTCGTCGCCCACCATGTGGGAGCCGGCGCCCGCGGGCAAGTGAATAGTCATCTTGCAGACGAGCCCGGATGGCTCGAACAGCATGTCGGTGCCGCCGCCGAACTGAGCGAGAGCTCGCGACAAGAGGCGAAGTCCGAAGCCTTGTCTCTTTGGAGCGCTTACCGGCGGCCCGTCCTTCTCTTGCCAACCGATCTCGAGCAGCGCTTCCGTCGTTCTGAAGTTCAGCAGCACGATGCCGTTGGGCACGGACAGCGAGCCGTACTTTGCCGAGTTCGTTGCGAGCTCGTGGAGAAGCAGCGCGAAGGTCAGCGCATATTTCGGCGGAAGCAGTACATCTGGCCCCTGAACGACGACCCGCGAGGCGACATAGGGCCCCAACTCGGTCCTCGCGATGTCATGCACGAATGCGCCGCGACCGTTCGCTTCCTCGACCAGGTGATCCGTCGCCGCAAGAGCCGCCAGGCGGCTCAGAATATCGTCGCGGACCTGCGGCTGATCGCGCAACTGGACGCTGATGATCGCCTGTATGGTGGCGATCTTGTTCTTGAGCCTGTGAGCCAATTCCTGCACGGCCAATTGGCGCAGTTGTTCCTCGTCCTCGAGGCGCTTCGCCAACCGGCGGAAATGGTCGGCGCCCAACGTCAGGAGCATCGAGACGAAGGCAAAGGTGACGAGCGTGACCTTGTCTCCGTAGCGGTCGAGGGCGAAGCTGTATGCGGGCGGCATGAACGCCCAGGCGGCGGTCATGCCGCCGATGACTGTGACCAGAATTGCGGGGCCGAAGCCGCCGAGGAGAGCGGTGAAGGCCACGGCGGGGTAGTAGGCGATCAGCGGCGAAGCATTCTGGTCGAGCCACTTGAGCCAAAACTCGAACAGGCCGGCGGCGGCGGCGCAGACGAGGCCGAACAGGTAGGATCGCGATGAACCGGGAGGAATGTACCCTCGCAAGCGCGACAAGGCCGCATCGATAGCTGCGGTCAGCTTCGCTCCATCGATGCCTTGCATGATCGAACCCCCTTGGCTCGCTTGCAAAATGTGACCGATTAAAACCCAGGGAATCGCCAAGCACAATTGGTTTGCTTGGCGGATATTCGGTCGAGCGGGCAAGACCCATCATCAACGGGCATTGAGTACGCATGCCGCCAACGCCTTGCCGAACGGCCCGTCGCAGCGCAGGATATGACCATAGGCCTCGCCGTCCGCCGTCTCGTCGACGACGTGCGCGAAATCCTTACGGGTAGGATACCTCCAGCCTCCGCCCGTACGATCACGGCTGCTACGCGTTCACAACGCAGGCCGCCAACGCCTCCCGGAACGGTCCGCTCGCGCGCGTCCATCGCCAGGATCGGTAACGCCATCATCCGCCTCACTGACCTCGGCCCATTAGTTCTCCAATGGGAACATACCCCACCCCGCTTCGGGTCACGGCAACTCATTCGTCTACCAAGGGGGCCAGCGCATCTACGCGGAGCGCGAGCTCATCAAGCAAAAGGTCAAGAACGAGGACAGCCGGCTGCTGGTCGCTACCGATGCCGCCTCGGGCGCCTAGCGGTGAGCGTCTACAGCCCGACCGAAAGAACTACCGGTGCGCACGCGTTCGTGGAAGCGCTCGACAGCGTTCTCGGGAACGAGGCTTCTCGGATCAAGCGTGCGGAGCATTCGTCGGCGCCGCGCGTGAGTTGGACGAGCTCCTGCGTGACGCAGCGTTCGAGAACGTCAGGGTCGATATCGTCGTCCAGCGGATCGCTTTCCCGTCCGTGCTCGACTACGTGCGCTTCCAGCTTCTCGCGACGCCTATGGCAGCGCTGCTTGGTGATCGTCCGGAGTCCGAACGTAAGGCGCTGATCGACGAGGTCGCGTCGCAAGTCGGGGGCATGTCCGATCCTACGATGCTCAAGGGGTCGAATTCTCCTTCCCGCGGGAGGCCTACGTCGGAACGGCTTCGGCTTCGTGCTGAGCCATAGCTTCAACAATCTCCATTCGGACACTCCGGGCAGGTATCGCCGATCGAATTCAGGACGTCGCGTACCTCCGCGACGGCGTCCGCCGGCGAGACACCGGGCGGTGGTTCGCGGCGGGCCAGATCGAAGGCGCGTTCGCGGGCATGCGGATCGGCCTTGTCCTTGGCCCAGCCGTGCTCCTCGCATTCGTGGATGGCGCCGGCCTCCTGCAGCACATCGATCGCCCAGCCGCGCAGCGTTCGGATCGCCGGCCGTCGTTCTTTCGTCATCAGCATTGAGATCACTCCTGCCGGACGAATCCTTCGGCCCGCCTGATCGTTCCCGGCGGTTAGCACGGGTCAGGGATTCACCGTCGGCGGAGCTTCCGCTTGTCCACCTGTTCCGCGGGCCTGTGAAGAATCTAAGCGGCGGGCGCCGGGTCTTCCTTCACGCCGCGGGCGACGATCCGCAGCGCCCCGTCCGGGAGGGGCCGCTGCAGCTTCAGCGCCTCGTCGGCCGGCGCCGTCATCCAGGTCTCGACCTCGTCGGGCGTCGTCAGGATCACAGGCATCGCCTTCGGATGGATGGCGCCTACTTCGGCGTTCGGCTTGCTGGCGCTCGCTCCCTCGGAGGACGTCGCCGGCTACCGCATGACGGTGGCCGAGGCGCGCGCGCTGCCGGGCCAACTGTTCTCCCGCATGTTCGACTACGCCTGCCTCGACGACGTTCCCGTGGTGGCCGCGCGGCCTGACCGGACCCGGCATCTTCGACGACATCCCGGCGGGCGTGGAAGAGTACATCTGGCTCCGCCCGCCGCCGGATCCGGACAGGCGCAGGCCCGGCGGAAAGGCCGGCGGCAAGGCGACCCGAAAGGCGTCGAAGAAGGCCCGCAAGAAGGCCGCCTTCGTGCTCGTCCGCAAGATCCCGAAGGAAGCGGCGGGCGGCCGCCGGCGGCAGGGACCGGATCTTCCGCACGCTTCGGGCGGCAAGCCCCGACGAGGCCCGCCTCGAGGTCCTGCTGGAGGCCGCGCGCGCGAAGAACCGCACCATCCGTCCGGCGACCTGGCCGGTGGAACGGATCGTCGCGCTGCCGGCCCGCCATGTGCCGGAGGTGTTCCTCGTCAAGAACGGCCTCCGCGCACGGCCGGACGGCAAGGAAAGCGTACGGCGGAAGAAGAGGACGCGCGAAAATCTGGTGAGGGCCGTCGAGACACCGCGACGGCGGCATGCCCTCCGACGGCAACAAGGGGCGCGCGGGGAACATCATTCCCGAGGAGTTCGCCCCCGAGGTCAGGGCCTGGTTCGAGGCGGACATGGCCGTCGGCAGGCAATTCGTGTTCCGCAGGAAGAACGGGATGCGCTACGTCGGCCGCCACATCGGTTGGTGGACCTTCCGCCGCATCGTCGCGGACTCCGGCGTCCCGTGGCAGCGCGTGCCGCACCACTTCAAGGATTGCGCCAAGGAGATCGCCGAGGCCTCCGGACTGCGAGTCGAGGCGTTCGCCGCCCATGCCGACACGGCCGTCGAGATGCTCGAGGGGACCTACGGCGACGCGACGCGCGCGGCGCTGCTGCAGGAAGCGGCCGAGAAGCATTCGCTGTCGGCCTGGCGCGAGAAGGACGCCGCGCGCCTCGCCATCGTCGAGCGCTTCCGCCGGAACCGCGCCCGGGCGGACCAGGCCGACGCCGAGGCCGCGAAGACCGGGCCGCGCAACAAGCCCCGCACCGAGGCGCAGAAGCAGCGCCGGCTCGAGCGCGACAGGCTCCGCCGGGCCGCGGCCGCCGAGACCCGGTCCTGCCCCGAAGCCGCCGCGGCGAAGGGTCCCGGTACGGCCGCGGCGCCGGCGCCAGGCCGCGCGGCGCGCCGTGCCGTCGCGCGCCCGACCGGCTGACCGCCCTCCGCCAGATCGCGATCGCGCCCGAACTCCGCCGCCTTCCCGGCAGGCGAAGCAGCGCGGCCCGTCCGCAACCTCCGAGCCCCGCTCGCATCCTGCCCGCGCCCTGGGGCCGGTTCGGGGTCGCCGGTGCCCGCGCGTGCGGATCGGTTCGTAGCCGCTCCGTAGCCGCGGTCGCGCTTCGTTCCCAGAAAGTGCGCAAAATCCCCCGGAATTTCGAACCGTTGAGCCATTTCTACGGCAAGGCGCAACGTTCTCCTCTGTTCTAACTGCGACGTTTTCCACGATGACCCACTCCGGATCGGGGCAGTTGGAGGCGGCAGATCGCCCTCGGCCCGGGCCGTTCGTAACCGCTGCGTGGCCGCGATAAAGCCCGCGAAATACGGGCCGACCAGCAGACTTCGTTGTCGTTGACCCTCATCGCGACGATCACAAGTTAGTCATCGGGAACCCTTTGGCGGAGTTGAAGAAACGCCCGACTCCGCTGTCCAGACCGCCCAGGCCAGATTCCCGGCCGCGCCGTCGGATCGCACTGAGATCGATCGCCTCTCGCGCCCTGCGTGCATTTTCGGGGGGGTGCGGGAGCGAAGCGGTCTTGAAAGGACTCGGTCCGTGCACCCCGAAGGATCGGATAATTGCCCTCGGGAGGTCGGCGCCGGAGCGGCGCCCGACGCCGCCTCATCGCCGGCTTGGGGTCGAATCCTACGGCGCGGCGGCCTCGTCGGCGCGCCTCTGGCCGCGGCGGCGCCGGTCGACTGGCTGCGCCGGCGCCTCGATTTGGTACCACGGATATTTCTCGATCTCCGGCAGCATCACATCCGCCGGGATCTCGCCGTAGTTCTCGCCGTCCGTACGCGGAGCGTGGCCCTGGATGGCGTCGAGCACCTGCCACAGCATCTTCGCCCGCCGTCCCTCCGTCTTGAAACGATGCCGCCACCCATGGTTGGGCGCGACTCTCGGGTTCTTGATCTGAAAACCGTTGCGGACCCAGTCGGCGAGCTTGTTGCCGACGCTGGTGTAGGTCGGATTCTTCAGATCCTTCTTCCGCTGCCGTTCGATCGAGTAGAACAGCGGAGTATCTCCCTTCTTTCGGTGTGCCCACTCCACGAACTGCATCTGCAGCAGGTGCGGATGCAGCGGCACGGTGCGCTCTCCGGCCGTCTTCACCGTTCCCGCCTCGGGTCTGATGTGAATGCACGGGGTCCCGTCTTTTTCGACCACGTCGCACGCCCTCAATTGCGTGATCTCGTTGACGCGCGCGCCGGTGTAAGCGCAGAGCCACGGCACCCACTTGCGGGCGGCGGCATTCTCCTCGGTCATCCGCTCGTTCTGCGGCCCGAGCGCGGCCGCAAGGATGGTACGGGCCTCCTGATCGTCGAAGCCGACCTTCTTCGTTTTCTTTTTCTTCTTTTCGGAAATAGTGACGACGACATCGGCGGCTGGATTGGTCGCCAGTTTCTTCTCGTTCTTGGCCCACCCGAAGAACGCGCGGGCAGCGGCAATGTAGCCGAACTTGACGTTGAGCCGAGACGCCTTCGACGCCAGCAGCGCATCGCGCCAATCGAGCAGATGCTGTTCGGTCACGCTGCTCATGTCGTCCGTGCCGATGCGCTTGATCAGTTGGCGGAAGTACGGCTGCCACTTCTTGCGGGTCGACGCCGCGAGCTCCTTCGCCTCGGCGAACTCGGCCCACAGCACGTCGAACTTCTTCGCGGGATTGGGCGGTTTGAACTCCGGGAAGCGTTCGGCGACCGACTTGTTGGGCGTGTAGTCCTTCTTCGCGTTCTGCAGGAGCTCCCTCTCCGCGAGCTTCTTGGCCTCGACGTAGGAGCGGATGAAGGAATGAAGCCTGTCGCCGACGAGATGGATACCCTTGCGCTGCAGGAACGCCCGCACTTCGGGTCCGAACATCATATACAGGTGCGGATCGAGCGGACCGATCGGGGGCCGTTTGCGCTTTGCGTGCTCCCTCAACGACCGTTCAATCTCGGCCGCGGGACCGGGCTCGTCGCGGCGGGGGGCCGCCACCGTTTCCTTGTAAAATTCGCCGGCGAGCGCGGTGATCTGGAGGTGCGTGAGCTGGGTCGGCTGCTGGCCCGCCATCGCGCGCCACTCCCGCTCGAGCTTCAGGTTCTCTTCCTGGCAAAGGATCTTTGCCTCTTCCAGGTCGGAGGTGCCGAGACTGAACTTGATTTCGGCGGGCATTCCGAACCTGCGATACTTCGCCGGAACGCGGCGTCGAAACCAATAGACCTTCGAACGCGGATTCTTCCAAGGACCGATCACGACAAGTCTCACGGTGACCACTCCTGTGTACCACCGGGACTTTTCGGAAAGCCTTATTTTATAGGTAAATGCGGAGTTTCAGGCGCTTAGCGGGGCCGATGGCGGAGAGAGTGGGATTCTCGTCCCCGATACGAATCTATACTGGCCAGCCTCCGCCCGCGGCAGCTACTGGATGTTTCCCAGCACCCAACCAAGCAGTCGGCCACGAAGACCTCCCCGCTGGCGAACTTCGAGGAACCTGAGAACCTCGGGACAATCATTTGCGATAACCGCCGCTTCCAGCAGACCCTCGGCAGACCCCTCCGAGATGCCCTTCTCATGACGAACGAGGCACTCGAGCACCGACAGGAAGTCGGTGTCGGACTTCGCTAAGCGCAACAAGTCGGGGAGCAGCGCAGGACGCAGCGCATAGATCTCGACGATCTTGTCCAATTCTCCCCGCTCAATCAGCTCGACAATCGATGAGACATTTACCGACGACGTCGAAAGAACCTCGTGGAGCTTAAGCAGCGCCGGACTCGAAACAACCGAGAGGATGATCGAGCGCATATTTCTGCTGTTCGTCTTGTCGTCGACGATCGCCTGTGCCACGGCGTACACGGTACGCTTGGCATCCTCGTCCACGGGCACCTCGACAACATACTGCCCAAATCCTTCCGCCTTTCGCTGCGCTCGGTACTTGCGCTTGGCTTCGGCCGCCTCTGAAACCTTCTTCTTAACGCGAGCGACGCGGGCATATGCTTTTATCGGTTCCAGGCCGAATTCTGCGACCTTCTCGTCAAACTGAGACTCGTTGCAGAAGTCTGCTCCCGAGCCTTCTTCGAGAGTCTCATGGCAGTTTCCAGAGCTCCTTTCACCGCAGGTCTTTGTGGTCATTTGCACGACTAGTCCCGAGACCAGTCTCCCTATGCCTGGCCTGCGAAACGCCAATCGCATCGCGCGCGCAGAATGCCGCGCGTCGAGCGACGTGCCGGAGGCTCGTTTCAATTTTTTCAGGGGTGCGCGAGGCCGTTTGCCGGGATGAAGGCCTGATATCTGGAGAAGCCTTCACCGCCTTCCGTCACTAAGTGACGCCGGATCGGAAACTTCCGGCGAGCCTCTCCATGGCCCGCACGACCGCCCTCGGGAGCGGTGGACACATGTTATATAGGACGGCCCCTCTAGCACGCCAAATTCTCGAGAGCAGTATAGTTAAGATGAGTTAATGCCGGGGCTCTCCGCGCCGAGTCGGCACGGCCTCTCTAGAGCCCCGAACGGGACACTCATCGCTGCGAACAGCATCGCCTCGCGAAGGCTGCCGCTTCCAAAGCATTCGAGCGGAAGTCGCGAGCTTTCCCACCTCAGCCACAAGGACTAGTCCGAAGACTAGTCCGGCGTTCAACAATCGATTAAGCGGCGCAAGGTGCTAAGTACCGCTTACACGGCGGCCCTCGCCTCTCCGGCAACGCAGCAACAAAAATAATTTGGGACGGAATTTTTTCGTCGCCACCGATTCTCGCCTGATCTTCTCAGAGAGTGTCCACAAATTTTGCAAGCTTTTGCGCACGCAACGCAATTTGCGCAGGCAACAAAGCAGCTGGCATAATCTACTGCGCAGCGCATCCGAGCTGGGCAGACAGGAGCGAAGAGTGGAACGGCCCAAAATCGGCATTGATGAACTCTTGGAGAGCTCTGAGGATTCCCGCTCGGTCGAGGCATCTCAGCACAATGCGGCGCCCTGCCGGCCCTACGCCTTTCCTAAACTCAGGCGGTCTCACATCCTCAAAGTCGCGAACAACGATTCGCATTTGCCGAAAGGCCATTCCGACACTCCCGCCTCGGACCTCGCGCAAGATGCCAACGACGCTGGCACATCACTGCACGCGGTCGAAGCTCCGAACGCGACGTTGAGGGAAACCCCATCGTTGCCCAATCCCTTCGATGATCCGCTCGTGACTAATGCCGACGTCCGAGTGGATGCTCTTAGGCTCGTGCGTCTGGTCGACATCTCGGTCGGTCATCGGCTCCGTGGCATCATGGACGAATTCATCCCAGTCATGGTTGGCTCCCTGTCCACCAATGACGTCATCCAGCCGGTGGTTGTCCGACCGGATCCCATGAACCCGGGCAAATTCCTGCTCGTTGCTGGCCTACAGAGGCTCAATGCCGCACGTACCAGTGGCGAGGACCAGATTCTTTGCCGCGTCGTCGGACTCACCGATGAGGAAGCAGAACTTTGGGAAATCGAAGAAAACCTCGTTCGGAGCCCGTTCACGCCGGCGCAGGAAGCGCTTGCCATTGATCGCTGTCGGGAGCTCCACGAGCAGTTGCACGGCAAACCGAAGGCCAGAGGAGCGGCCGCAGCCAATCGTGCCATGTGTCGGGCACACGCATCCGCCAATGTGGCGGATGCGTCGCCCTCCTTTGTCGAGACGACCGCGAGGCGGATCGGCAAGTCTGCGCGGTCCGTTCAGCGGATTGTTCAGCGTGCCTCTCGGAACGGGCGCAACGATCTCGAGCGTGTTGTCGGCACATCGTTGGACCGGGGCAACGAACTTGACGCACTGCCCATGTTGCCACTGGACACGCGCGAGGCCCTCATCAAGGAGGCGGCCGCCGGTCAAGATGTCTCGGCGGTGGACCAATGGGGATCAGGCGACAGTCCCATGTCGTATAGGCAGTCGCGCGGCGGTCTGATCTCGGCCCAGCCCGGCGACCAACCAGTTAAGTGCGATGAAGGCGTCCGGGGACTCGCCGCCCTGCAAGCAGCCTGGCATGAAGCCTCCGTTCCCGCTCGCGAGGCATTTCTTGCCTGGATCGACGAAACCAACGCTGCGGCCACGACCCTGGAATCCCAATCGTTTGAAGCCTTCCAATCCGAGGACGGCAAATGAGCCTTCAGGCGACGATATGGGGATGGAAGCAGCTCAACATCACGTCCACAGAGAAAATCGTTCTCCTCGACCTCTGCGATCGCGCGAACGACGCCAATGTGTGTTGGCCCAAACAAAAAACAATCGCAAATCGGACCCGCCTCACTGAGCGCACGGTCTGCACCGTATTGGCCAAACTTGAAGCGCTTAAACTCATCCACCGTAAATCGAGGAACGTCAATCGCAAGCGTACGTCCGACTGGATCACTCTCCTGATCCGTCCTCTCGAACCGCCGCCGACCGCAGCTCCGCCGGTCGGCCCGCCTCCTGCGGATACTCCTTCCCACCCCACACTGAAGAATGAAGCTGTTTCTGGTGATAACCAGAACGTCGTTCAGGTGCCTACCCGAACGAATTTCAGCGTAATCTACCATGATGAAACACCCAGACAGAACCAGCCCCTACCCGGCTTCATCGAGCCGTTTCCCGAGCCCGGGCGCCTCGACGTAGACGCCATCATCTACGCCGTTCGAACCATCGAAGGGATTGCGGTGGAGCTAGGACCCGCAATTGACTGGTCTGCCCCAGGTATCAACAACTTGGCGCCTGTCGCGACGTGGCTGATGCACTTTGATGAGCGCGAGGTGAAGTCCTGCCTGATCAAGGTTGCCCGACGAGTTGGCAATGGCGCCAGCAAGATTGCTTCTTGGAAGTATTTCGAAGCCGAAGTCCTGAACGCATGCCGAGCTGATCAGGACGATGGCTAAGCTCCAGCGCACGCCCAGCGGCTGGACGCATGACCGTACGCGATCGTGCTGGGAAGTCATGGTCGCGTCCATGCGTTCCCGGCGGTCAGCCGATAAACGACGACGCTCAAGGCAGGGCAGCCGTCAGTCAGTCCAAGATGGGCTTCAGACCGGCTCAAACAACCGCGAACTCAATCGCGACTGAGTTCCGGAAAAGCGATCACAGTGCTGCCCTGCTCGCCCGAAAATGGAGCATCGTCCTCTCCCCGGGCGCCCTCCGCGTCTACTGCCGCCGAGCGCTCGGCCTCGAGCAGCGCGGCGATTTCGGCGCCGTCGACGCTACCCCGCTCGAACAGCCGGCGCGCCACCGCGATCAACGCCGTCCGGTTGCCCTCGAGCAGGTCATGGCAGGCACGGTCAGCCTCGGCAAGCTCGATGCCGACCGCGGCGCGAATATCGACGTGGCGGAGAAATTCCTCCGCATGGCGCGGGTCGCCGAGGTGCGTCAGGGGCGACGGTCCCGCCAAACCCAGGCCGCCTAACATCGCGCAGCTCAGCCTGGTGGCCTCCGCCAGATCCTGTTGGGCGCCGTGGGACGCCTCACCAAGCAGGACTTCCTCGGCGGCACGGCCGGCGAGCAAGACTTCGATACGTGACCTATAATCGCTCGCCGTGCCTTCGAAGACCTGGCGGGTGGTACGCATCGACATCCCAAGCCGCCGGTCCGTGCGCGTCGTGTTGGCGACGACGCCGTCGGGGCCGAAGCGGAGCACATCGACCACCGCGTGGCCCGCTTCGTGGATCGACGTCCTCCAGCGCAGCTTGCCGGAAACGTCGTGGTCGCCGACGAGAGCAAGACGGAGGTCGTCGAGCCTGAGTTCGCGGTTCTCCCGCCGCGCCACACGGCGTGCGTCCTTCACCGCGCGCTCCGCGTCGGCGCCGGTCATGCCAGCTGCCGACATCACGACGGTGGAGATGTCCACGCCGACCAGATCGCCCTTCAACCGAACCCGGAAGATCTTCTTGAGCTCGTCCTGATCGGGCGGACTGATGCGCACCACGTTCTCGAAGCGGCCCGCCCGCAGCAGCGCGGGATCGCAAGCCTCGACCTCGTTGGTGCAGCCGATCAGGAAGACGCCCTCCCGCCGGCGCACACCATCAACCTCCTCAAGCAGCGCGTTGATGCAATTCCTGACGTAGTCTGAGTGCGAGTGCTTGACGGCGCGACGGTTGACGAAACTATCGCATTCCTCGAGCAGCATCACGCAGGGCGCCTGAGCCCGGGCGGAGGCGAAGTCTCGGCGCATCGCCGCCAGGAAATCGCCTAAGTGCCCCTCTGCCTGCCAGGAATAATACGAGCAGACGATCAGCGGGATGCCTGATTTCGAATCCTCGCCTGACGCGCTACGCGCGAACACCTCTGCGAACAGCGTCTTGCCGACGCCGGGTGGCCCAGCGAGCATCACGGCGCTTGAGACCGCATCCCAGGGGATCTCGCCGTGTCGCCAGGCGGCGAGATCGGCGATCGCATCGTCAGCCCAGGCGCGCGCACCAGCCATGCCATGGATCTCGGAGAGCACCAGCCCCCGCGACGGCCGTTCGGCCCTCTTCGAGGCGGCGAGACGGTGCAGCTCGTCGACGCATTCTTCCGGCGTGCGGTCGAACCGAATCGCCGCTGCGAGGTCGCCTACACCAACATCGCGCATCGTCTCCGCCGGCACATCGACCGCCGCCCTGATGCCGGTGACGGCGCGGATGGTGCGCGACACCGTCGCGGGATCGAGCATGGGCAACTCGACCCGGTACCGGGCCGCGTCGTTCAGCACTTTCGGAAGGCAGGCGCGGCCGTTGGACGAGAACGCCACGAAGGGCAGCGCGTAGGCGCACATGTCGGCAGCGACGCGCTCCAGCCGCTGTTTGGCGGCGCCTTTGAGCGGCTCCCTCAGCACGATATAGGCGCCGTCGAGACCGTCGCGACGGCCGGGAGCGGTCTTGACCAGGTCGATCATACGCAGCGCGTCGTCGAAAAACATCCCGCGCCACCCGCCTTTGAGCGCGTCGAGCATCGCGTCGTCGGCGACGTCGACGACAACGGGAGCGCCGCCGCAGATCAAGTCCCGCGCAGCGTCCGGCGCGGCGTCGAAAGCGCGGGCGAGCAGCAGAGCCGCGGCAATTCGCGCCGGGCTCGGGGGGCATCCCTCGCGGCTTGCATTCTCCTCGAAGCCAGTGTCGTCATCGACATCCGCCAAGCGCGTCAGACTGGCGAAGCCGCCCGACCGGGCGATAGGCGGCCGATCGTCGCCCACGGCGAGGTTCCACCGGAAGCGCAAGGCATCGCGCCAAGCCTGCCCGTAAGCCCGCCGCTCGATGGGTCCAATGCCGGTGCCGGCGAAGGACACCGGGCGGTGCGTACCGCCGTTACGGGGCCCAAAGACACTCGACATGCTCGTGGTCTCGTTCATGTCTAGATGTCGATGAGAGGATCGGACCCGAGGCGCTCGTTCGGGTAGCCAAGCGCCGCGGCGAAGTCCTGCTCGTTGTCGCTGGCGACGACGATCAAGGACGCGTTCAAGGCGGAAAAATCGGCATGCAGGTCGCTCGTCGGCTGCACCATCACGACCCACCTCCCGTCAGCCGGGGCGGCGTCTTGGGAACACGGGCGCCGGCACGGCGGCTGCCGAGCCAGATCTCGTGCATCGACCAGGATGCCGAGAGGCGCGTGCGCTCGCGCGTCTCGATCGGCATGCGGGCGAGCGTTTGCGACAGCACCATCGCCGCGGCGGGATCAAACAAGGCGCAGGCCAGCAACACTGTCATGCTGAGATCGACGCGCAGGCCGATGCGCTCGGGGATTCGACGTCCGATGACGATGCCGATGGCGGCGGCAGCGTCGCCGCGGATCACCGCACGCCACTCGGGCATCGTGGCGGAGATGCCGGCGACGAAGCTGGCGACCTCGGAGCGAGCGCGTTCGCCGAAGGATTCAGCCGTCTTTGTGCGCCAGTAGAAGAGCACCGGAGGCAGCGCCTCGCCGTCCCGAAATTCGCCTTCTTTCATCGGGCAAAGCTCCGTCATTCGCGCGGCAGGCCGCGCGTGATGTTGAGATGCGGAATTTGAAAAGGTTAGGCGAGGGAGGGTCCTTGGCGGACCCTGCCCTGCCTCGCCGGGACACGCCCCGTCACGTCACGCCGTGCCGGACCACGCCTAGCCTCGCGGTGTCGAGCCATGCCAAGACTATTCGAGCTGCGACTCCTCGATCAGGAAGCGACCGAAGTCGGGACGGTGGTCGCCGATGCCGAAGGGACCCGCCATGCGGAAGTAGCTCACGACGTCCTCTCGGTTAATAATGGTGGTGATGAACGAGCCGTGTACGGTCGCGCTCCAGCCGTCGAAGCACGGACGCGTGCGCGCCACCCGCGAGTCGTCGACGCGCACGATCTCGCGGTGGCGGAAGCGCGGGTCCTGCCAGAGCTCTTCGACCGTCTTCGGGCCATCGTACTCGAGCATCGCGGGACCCTCGGCGACGAAGGCCGCCTTGGTCGCCTTGCCCTTGCGGACCGTCTTGGCGCCGTTGACGAGCGCACCCTTGATCGCGGACGGCGGCAGACACGGCCGGCCTTCGTGAAGCCACAGCGATCCGTGCCACTCGAGCTCCGCGATCCGGTGATGGTCAGCGTCGGTTTTGTGCTGCTTCCCCGTGAGCTTTTTGAGCGCCTTCGCGGCGGGGTCGAACGGGTCGGCGAGCCTGCTGGAGTGCATCAGCATGGGGCCGACGCCGACCAGACGGAGGGTGATCATCTCCACCGCCATGATCAGATCTCCCCCTCGGTGGGATCGAAGAGCGGTGCCGTCTCGGCGATGCTGCGGACGATGTTGGCATACGAGGCCGGCTTGGCCGCGTAACGACGGGCGCGCAGCATGCTGGTCACCACCTCGTGGCACTCGTGGCACAGCACCGTGAGGTCGCCATCGTGCTCATCTCCGAGGTTGTCGTAGGTGCGATGGTGCGCCTCGAGCTGCTCGGTCGCCGCGCAGAGCACGCAGCGATGGCCGGCGGCCGCGATCGCACGCTGGCGAATCTGCCGCCAAGCGGCGCTACGCAGATGTTTCTCGTAATCCACCATCGGTCATCGTCCCCGGTCAGTTTCCTGAGGGGCGGTGTAGCACAGTTCTTCTGGTTTGGGGACAAATTGTCCCCAAAAACCCGGAAATTCTCGTTAACCTTAACCGTCGGTTAACAGGAAAGGTAAAAATGTAACCATTGATTTGTAGGTCGCCCCGTTCGGAGGCCCGGCCGGAGAACTGATAGATTCCGATGGACGACCACCTGCTCACCCCCTCCCTGCTTCGAGCAGCGCGCGCCCTGCTCGGATGGAGTCAAACCGAACTTGGGCAGAAGGCTGGCGTGTCGCGGAAGGCCATCGCAACGTTCGAGACGGCCAAGCCATCCGATCGAACCGATCCGCGCCGCAAGGCCGTGCTGCAGACGCTGCGGCAATATCTCGAAGTCGAATGCGATATCGAGTTCACCTTCGCGAGTGACAAGACGGGCGAAGGCGTACGTCGCGCGAAGTCGAGGTGACGGGAGCGACCAAAAGATTCCGGTGGGCAGGATGACAGAAGGCCAATCCTAAGCCGTACAAGGCAAGTCCTACAACTAGGACGCGGACTCATTAAGGCACAGCCATAGCCTTATTGATGCGAGTTGAACGAATGCGAGGTAGTTGGCGGCGAGCCTATCGTAGCGCGTCGCCACCCGACGACATTGTTTGATCCTGTTGAAGAACCGCTCGACCTGGTTGCGAGCACGATTGAGGTGGGGACTGAAGCAGATCGGATCGCTACGATTGCTCTTCGGCGGGATGTTGGCCCGCGCGCCCTTCTTCATAGCCATCTCCCTGATCCAGTCCGCATCATAGCCACGGTCGGCAAGCAGCATCGACCCTGCTTTCAGACGAGACAGCAGTTTTCCGGCGAGTCGAACGTCATGGGCCTCACCCGGGCTCAGCGTCAGCCGTACCGGCAAGCCATTGCCATCGACCACCGCATGGATTTTGCTCGTCAAGCCGCCGCGGGACCTTCCCATCGACTGGCGCTGGTTTCTTGTGATGCAGGCTCCATGCTGATGCACGCGGACAATGGAGGTGTCGATCATCTGGACAGCGGCATCATGGGCAGTGGCGAGCGCTTCTATGATGCGGCCCCAAACACCGGCCCGCCGCCACCTAACGAACCGGTTGTAGCAAGTGGTGTATGGGCCAAACGCAGTCGGCAGATCACGCCAAGGTGCTCCTGATCGGAGGACCCAGAAGATGCCATTCAGGACCCGTCTGTCGTTCACCCGACGAACTCCACGGGGCTTGTTCGGTAACATCGGCCTGATGGCGGTCCATTCATGGTCCGTGAGTTCGTAGCGCATGATTCGACCTCCAGTTCAGGAGTTTGAATCACGGTAGTCGGGCCAAACGCAACGATCATGGCTTGCTCCTGGTATGAGCGCTTACGGACAGGAGCGGACATCAACAGCCCTCAATCTCTGCCAGATGCGTCGAAAAAGGACCCATAGCAGACACCGACGCGCCAAACTGACTTCGGCATTGTTCGGCCCGCGTTCTCTGTGCGTCAGGTGCAAATTGCTCCAACTGAGCAATCAGCGCCTCTTGAGTAACTTGAGAATTTTCCGGGTTTCATGTGCAATATTGTTTTGCACGTATCAAAAGATACTGAACCAGTGCCCACTTCGGGTCATTGTCTTCGATCGTAGGACTTCTGTTATGAGAACGCCGCTTGCTTTCTCGCTTATAAGCGTTGGATTTTGCCTATGCCGAAGCGTCGCCGCGTTAAACAGATCTTCTCTCTCGAAGAACGCCTATCTGTCGAGGCCAAGCGCCTGCGGGAAGAAGCCAAGCTGCTCCCCCCAGGTGCTCTCAGGGACACCTTGCTGAGAAGAGCGCGTCAAGCAGAGACGGGCTCGCACTTGAGCGAATGGCTCCGGTCGCCCGGACTGAGGCCCCCGGAGTAGGAACAACGGCAAAGCTGTGCTAGTTAATAACCATCATCGGCACGCGACCCGCAGGCGTCGATGGCTGAGAGATGTTTGCGCTCCCGCCTCGAAATCGGAGCGCGCCGAATGCCGCTATATTTTTTCGACCTGCTTAGCGCCGAAGGGTTAGCTCCGGACGAAGAGGGAACGGAGCTTTCCTCTCTAGATGAGATTCAAAACGAGGCGGCTTACGCTCTTGCCGATATGCTGAGAGACGAGGTGCGGGCGACCAACGGCAACCCGCGTGCTCGCGATCTGATGATCGTCGTCCGCGACAAAAATGGTCCGGTCTTGGAGGCGAAGTACTCTTTTCAGATCGCGCGCGTCCAGTAGGCATGCGTACCTCTTTCTCCGTCAGTGACAGAGCTGCCGATGGCAGCTTCTGGCCGCAGCAGACCTTCACGGCGTGCTCAGAACCCCATTTTATCGTCCATCTTGCCTATGCAAATCCTTAAGAGAGTAGACCTGTCCAAGTCCCAAACCAGGAGCTTTGCAACCAACCATTGACGCAGCTATTGTGTCCCCATCACCGGGTTCGGCTCTGCCCGTAGGCGGTCGGTGGCTGAGAGATCATTGTGCTTCCGCCTGCGAGCCAGGGAGCGCCATGATGAGCGAGCAGTATGGCCGGGAACTTCAAGATCTGTTTGATGCCGCCGATCGAGCGATTGCTCATAGTCGGGAAATCATCCGGCAGCGCCGAGAGATGTTGGCAGCTTGCGAAAACGACCGCCGCCAACGAGAGGATCGCTTCGCTTTTCGCCGGGAATTGTGGAAACCTCGTTGAATATTTGCGTTAGTTGGTGACCTGATGGCTTTGGCCCTATGCCTCAAGCGCCCCGACCACCACCCCAAATGCAGATTTTTCGGCCCAGCGAGTTCGATCGCGAACTCATCGAGCGCGCACGAGAGGTCGTACAGTTTGCAAAAAAGTTCTGGCGGAGTCCGATCCGACTGTCCTGCTCAAAGGGTACCGTCCGGTACTCCCTCAGAAGGCCAGCGAGACTGCCACATTTACAATGGAGTAGCGGTCCTCAAAACCGAGAAAGGTTTAGGCATGGGAAAACTCCGGGTCTCTCGGCGGCTCGCTTACCACCTTGGCCAAGAGGCCCGACGCGGCGGTATACGTATCGTCGAAAATCCGTTCCCACCTTACTCTGGAGGCCACAACCTCTGGCGGCTGGTGGGAAGAGGAGGATCATAAGCTCTCGTGAGAGGCGGTGGAACGTTAAGCCTCCCGGCCCATTGGAAGCCGGCTTCACGTTTCAGACTGAATGGTGCAGCAGTAAAGCCGCCTATTTTGCGAGATTTACATCCATGCGGGAGCGCAAATGCCATCCATTGAACAATGCAGAGCGTATGCCGCTGATTTTAAAATCCGAGGAGCCGATCCGAAAAATTCAGCGAGGCGCTCTGCGGTACTTTTGAGCATTTCACGAAGCTGGACAGCATTGGGGCACCAGCTCGAAAGCCTTGCAGAAATTGTGAAATCGGAAGGAAAGTGAAGTTCGCACCCAGTTGGTTGGGCTGCTTGTCCCTCCATGCGAGATCTTAGCAACCAGCCAAGATCGGCCCGGTTAGATCATCTGCATCATGGCCGAGGTTGCCGAGGCGTCGGTGACTGAGAGAGACGAGCGCTCCCTTACGCTCCCCAACATGGCCAAAGGCAACGTGACTTACGCAAGCTGATATGGGACGATGCCCCCTCAGTTGGCGGTCTCTCAACGGCGACTTCCGCTTGGGGCTTATCGCGACATATTGCGCTGCCGCCCGAAGTCGGTCGCTGTAGGGGCAAAGCAGACATTGTTTTAGTTACATCATGGCGCCGGGTTTATGGGTACACGGCCTAGAATACTCGCATGTCAGCCGATTCGACCTATCCAGCCGTCGCTGCGGATGATTTTGCGCGCCGCTTCTCGCAACGGGGCGGAAATCTGATGTGGTTGCTCGGAGCCGGTGGATCGGCGGCCGCCGGCATCCCGACGGCGTGGGACATGATCTGCCAGTTCAAGCAGCAGCTCTACATAAGTCAGCGGCGCGTCTCCCCGAAAATGGTCGCCGACCTTGCCAACCCAGCCGTCCGGCGCGAACTGCAGTCATTCGTCGACGGCCTCGGGAATTTGCCGCCGCCCGGCGCTCCCGACGAGTATGCGGCTCTCTTCGAAGCCGTCTATCCGAGCGAGGCGGACCGTCGAACCTACATCGCGTCGAAGGTGAGCGGCGCCAAGCACGTCTTACGGACACGTCGCTCTTGCGACAATGATGCGGGCCGGACGTGCTCATCTCGTCTGGACGACCAACTTCGATCCGTTGATCGCTGACGGCTGCGCGAAGGTCTACGGCGGAACTGGTCAGTTGACGACGGTGGCGATCGAGACCAGAAGTCTTGGGCGCCAAGTCATCGACGAGGGGCGTTGGCCCGTCGAAGTCAAAATGCACGGCGACTTTCGATCGCGCAGACTGAAGAACACCGGAGACGAACTGCGCGAACAGGATGCGAAACTCAGGTCGCTGTTGATCGACAGTTGCGGCCGGTGGGGCCTGATCGTAGCTGGCTACAGCGGCCGCGACGACTCCATCATGGACACCCTGGAAACGGCTCTCGAGCGCGACACCCCTTTTCCTGCCGGTATCTTCTGGCTCCATCGCGGCGAGGACCCGCCGTTGCCGCGCGTCAAACGGCTCTTGGCGGCCGCCGCCCGCAAAGGCGTCGACGGCGGACTGGTGCCGATCGAGAATTTCGACGAGGTCTTGCACGACCTCGTTCGCCTGGCGGAGAATCTGGACACTAAGGCCTTGGACGAACTCGCTTCGGAGCGACGAATCTGGTCGCCCGCACCGCGACCAACCGGCAAGCGCGGTTTTCCAGTGGTTCGGCTCAATGCACTCGAATTGATCGAAACGCCGACCGTTTGTCGCCGCGTCGGATGCGGCATCGGCGGCGTGGCGGAGGTAAGGTCGGCGATCGAAGCCGCAGCCCTGCCGGTGCTCGCGACCCGGTCACGAGCCGGAGTACTCGCTTTCGGCTCCGACGCCAACGTGCGAGCCGTGCTTTCGGCCTACGACATTGAAAGCTTCGACCTGCACGCGATCGAAGTCCGCCGATTGCGCTACGAAAGCCAAGAGCGTGGGCTTCTCCGTGAGGCGTTGACCCGCGCGCTGACCCGAACGCATGCGATGACTGCAGATCGTCGCCGAAGCAGCGATCTCTTGACCCCGGCCTCGATCGACGACGCGAAGTGGGGGCCGCTCAAGAAACTGACCGGCAGCCTCGGTGGAACGGTACCGAAGCATCCCGAACTGAGTTGGCGGGAGGGCCTGGGCATCCGGCTGGATTGGGCGGACGAGCGGCTCTGGCTTCTGCTCGAGCCGCGCACCGTGTTCGAAGGCATCACGCAGGGGAACAGAACCGCGGGCGACCGATTTTGCCCGCGAGCGCACAGTGAGGCGCTACAATCCGGCGCTCAATGCCCTTCTCTCGTTCTGGTCGACGCTGTTCGCGTGCCCTGAGCGCGATATCCTGGCCCTCGGCATCAGCGCGGGCGTGGATGCGGCCTTCAGGCTCGACGATAAGACAGCTTACTCAGGAAGAGGCCGCCCATGACGAGCGAGATATCGCCTCACCTTTTCATCCCGGAAGCCGAGCTCGCATTCCATCCCGAGCGAACATCCGACGTCGACCTGCACCCCCTGCGCGGGCTGTTGCGGTTTGGTCCCTATTCGTCAGGCCTAGTCCCCAACCCCATTCGGATCCCGACGATCGCACCGGCCCGGCAGGGGGCGCGACTCTACGGCTTCATGAAAGAACTCGCGGCCGAGTTCAAGGCGACCGAACGCAAGGACTACCTCCCGGCCTGGCCCGGCTTCCGCAAGGCGTTCAATCTCGATATGCGAGGCGCCGTTAAGGATTGCCACTTCGAGTTGGACGATCGGCTGGAGTTCGAGATGAAGGACTCGGCTAGGCCCCACGTCGTGTTGGCGGATCGGCTGATTCGCGCCATCCAATCTCTCGAGGCGCGTCGGGATGCGTTCGACATTGTCTTCATCTACATCCCGCAAAGCTGGGCCGCGGGCTTCGTGGGATCCGCCGGCGACGATTTCGACCTCCACGACCACCTCAAGGCGGCGACCGCCGCGCGACGCATTCCGATCCAATTGGTACGCGAAGACCGCGCGCTCGCCTATTCGGACCGCGCAAGCGTCATGTGGCGCATCGGACTTGCGATTTACGCGAAGGCGGGAGGCGTCCCCTGGAAGCTCGCTGACACGGATCCTGAGGCCGCCTATATCGGTCTCTCCTGCGCGGTGCGTCCGACCGAATCGGACCGGCCGCGCTTCGTAACATGCTGCAGTCAGGTCTTCGACGCCGAAGGTGCCGGTCTCGAGTTTGTCGCCTACGACGCCCACGAAATCGACGTTCAGCGAGAAAACCCTTTCATGTCCCTGACCGAGATGTTCCGTGTCATGAGCAGATCGTTGGACCTCTATCGCAGAAGGCACTCGGGCCGCACGCCTCGCAGGGTCACGGTGCACAAGACTACAGAGTTCAAGCAGGAGGAGATCGGCGGCTGCATGGAGGCGTTGCATCTCTGCGAGGCGGTCGACTTGGTGCAGGTCGTTGAGGACGTGGGCTGGCGCGGCGTCAGGATCGAACGCGACCGGCAAGGCGGCGCTAAAGGAAAGCCTTTCGGCTATCCAGTTGAACGCGGCACGCTGATCCCGCTCGGGGATCGGGAGTGCCTGCTTTGGATGCACGGCGACGTGAAGGGCGTTGCCGAACGCTCATATTATCAAGGAGGTCGTAGCACGCCGCGCCCGATCCGTCTGGTGCGCCACGCGGGCCATGGTAGTTGGGACAACACGGCGCGTTCCGCTCTCGCTCTCGCGAAGATGGATTGGAACAACGACGCGCTGTACGACATGCTGCCGGTGACGATGGCTTACGCGAAAGTGCTCGCGCGCGTCGTCAAGCGCATGGACGGCCTGGGTTCGACACCGTATCAGTTTCGCTTCTTCATGTAGCGAAATCGCCTAAGTCGTTGTGGGTATCGCCAGGCGCCTGAGTCCGCACAAGGGCGCCTTGAAGCCAAGGTCCGGACATCTCTACGACTTGCTCAGCCAGTCGGTCAGCGCGTTCACGTGCACGGCGAAATCTCTGGCCTCTCCTGGTCCGCCTTTATGATTGACACCGGCGACCGCGCCGTCATCATCGAGCAACGGACCGCCGGACATGCCTTGCGAGAGCTTTTGCGTCACCTCGATCATCGGGACGGCGCTCTTCGTGGGCACGAGGTTATCGACCCGGATCGGACGTTGATCTTGTCGCCTGGGCCGAAGCTCGGAAATCCAATCGCCGTCGTATTGTCGCCGACCTTGAATGTGCGTTTCGAGATGTCGGACTCGTAGTACTCGGTGACGGGTATTTCGTGTGCGAGCACGGCCAAGTCCCGATGCGCGTCGTTCTTGGCGACCGTCACCTTGAATTTATTCGAAGTCTTGCTGGGGTGATAGACCGCGATCTCGGTCGCCGCCTCCACGCAATGCCAGGCCGTAACGAAACCCACTGACTTCAAGAAGAAAGCCGTGCCCTGCGCGCTGCCTTCCGCTGCGTCATCTGCCCAATGCTCGACTACCCACACCGCGCGCTCCCTGATCTCCAAATTCGTTGGCAGAATTTCGAGTTTCTCGGAAGGGAAGAGCTTGTTGTAGCGCGAGGCCAGACCACGGAAAATCGGGTCCGAAGGTCCCTTGATGTGCCCCACCCAGGATATCCGTCCGCGAAGATGCGACGCGAGCGTCGCTTCGCGACCATACTTGTCTTTGAGAATCTTCTGGGCGACCGCAGCGCCTCGTGTTTCGGTCACGAACAAGGCTGCGCGGGTGTTTCGTACGTATTTTCGGTCGACGTTGACGAACTCGTTGATCTTGAGGCCGGTCACTGTTCGGCGCGAATGCTTGTCGGCGTAGTGGATCTTCTGCGGATTGATCGCGAAGCCGTTGGATCGGAAAGCTCCGCGAAGCCGATCCTTGAGCAAATCGGGCGGGAAATTCCCGGCCAGCGGCGGGGGTCCTTCGAATAGCAAGGTCAGCGGCTGGTAGCTGGAGAAAGTGATATCGTCGGCATACCTGGTGTAGATGCAGCGGCTTTCCTTCGCGATTGTCTGCAATTCCTTGTCCATCCGGAAGCAGATCATGTTGGAAATTACTGGGCTGCTAGGCGCGCCTTGGGGCAGGACACCCTCGTTGCAGCAGATCCGCGCCAGGATTTCAGCGACTCGACCGTCGACGCCGAGCGCACCCATTAGGCCGGACACGCGTCCTTCCGTGATGGCCATAAAGAAGCCTTCGATGTCCAAGTTCAACACGAACTTGCTCCGGAGATGAGCCGTAGCGTTCGTTTTGACCGAGCGGCCGTCCACGAAGCCATGAATGGGATTCCGCGGTCTGTATATCGACGCGAGCGAGGACGCGATCTTTGTCTGCAGCATCTTCAATCGGCGGTCCGGTGCGCTTATGACGCGCTTCTTTTGTCCGCCTTTCGAAATCTCGAACTTCTGATACATCCGGCCCCGAAACCACCAAATCTTCTTGAGTTCGGCTGTCGACGGAGCAAGAAACTTCAGCAGCTCGGCTTCGCACGTGAGCTCGTTTGGAACGGTGACCCGGATAGGAGCGCCGAAGAACGATGCAAGGCTGGGCACGAGGTCTCCCTTCCAATCACGCCAGGCATTCAGCGAGCAACGTGGCGCGCACGATCCTTGATTAGACTTTCGCTCTTACGCCGCAGTTACGACAGCGCGCATGCGAGGGGAGACCTCGTAGCGTCTTCAATAGCAGCGCATCGCGCTGGCGCCACGTCCTCCTTGGGATCACATGGATATTTGGCCTTAGGTCGCCGACGTTCGCAGATCAACGCTTCCGCCAAATCGGGCTTCGGGATCAGCAGCAGTCTTAGGTGACAGGGAGCATTAGTGACTAATGCCTCCCGCCCAAGGATAGAGAGAGCATGCGGTCGCGACCGCGCCCACGGTAACCATCACCCGGGAACGTTAGCGTGCCACGTCCTCGATTTGTAGGAATCGAAATTCCGACTCTTACCTTCCTGCACGATGACCTGGGCATAAAACGGCATGCAGTGCGCTTCGCTTGGAGCAAGTGCGCCCTCCGCCAACTTCACGAGCTCAGATCCCCGCCCATCTAACCGATGTAGGAGAAGAGAGTGAGCTCCCACGATAGCACGATCAACGGCGTCGATTTGCCCGCCTGAAAAACGGTGCCCATGCCTGTCGCTACCTGCAGCTGCTGCAATGACTAAAGGACGGATGGCGGCGATAAGCCGCCGCCGCTAGGGCGGCACGTTGATCTTGAGCGGCGTTATGTCGTGCGGTGGGTTGGGCCGTGGAATTTGATCAGCGGCCGCTTCGGATGTATCAATGAGACATCCCTCGCGTCGAAACTTCCATCGGCCAAGCCTGGGAAATCAAGGGGTTACGCTGGAACTGGTAGCGGGAGAGGGACTCGAACCCCCGACCCCAGGATTATGATTCCCGTGCTCTAACCAGCTGAGCTACCCCGCCACAGGGTCGCGAGCGGCGGAACGGCCGATCTCGCGAACGCGCGGCATATAAGGAAGGGGGCGGCGGGAAGTCAAGCAAAGTGGCGGCCATTGATGGGGTGATTTCACTGGCGAAATCGCCCCGTTTGGCCGGATTTGCCCATTTCGAGGACCAGACACGCGGAGAGTCCCCCTCACCCGGATCGCATCTGCGATGCGCTCCGGGCTCTCCCCGCGCGCGGGGAGAGGCGAAGGAGAAACCGGCTATTTCGGCCTCACATTCGGGTCGCCGCCGGGGCTGCCGGGGGGCGGAATCACCGGGGTGTTGCCGCCGGCGTCGGGCGCCGGGGCGTGCATGTCGGGGTCTACCCCGGAGGGCGGGCAGAGCACGCCGTCGGACTTTGCCAATTTGTCGCCCAGCGGTTCCCGGGACTGGCCCGTCGTCGTGCCGTCGGGCGAGCGGTTCGGGCGGTCCTGCGGGGCGCAGTTGGCCATATGTTGCGGGGATGGCGGCGCGGTCTGTTGCGGCGGCGTCGCCGGGGCGGGTGGAGCCTGCGCGATCGCACTGCCGGAGGCGGCGATCAGGAGGCTGGCCAGGATGATGTTCGATGTCGTGCGCATGGGAGGAAAACGCGCAGGCCGCGGGCGATGTTCCCCGGCAGAATGCGATGTGATCGGGGGAAGAGAACGACGGATTCGCGTCGATTTGGGTCCCTCCGCCGTCATTGCGAGGAGCTCTTGCGACGAAGCAATCCAGAATTCCACCGCGGAGGCACTCTGGATTGCTTCGCTGCGCTCGCAATGACGGGGAGAGAGCAGTGTCCTCTCGCAAGGGCTGGCGCCAGCCAGCCGCGCGCGATCACGATTTGCGGTAGCGGATCAGCGAGAAGTGGCCCATCGGCGGCATCGGGCGGCGCTCGGTCAGCGTGACGCCGCCGTGCCTGGCGGCCCAGTTGACGAGGCGGGCCCAGGGAAATTCCGGGCGCCAACCGAGGCGGCGGGCGACGGGGGCGAAGGCGAGCTCGAACAACTTGCGAGGGCCGCTCTCGGCGCCGATGTGGTTGACCAGGATCAGCTCGCCGCCGTGCTTGAGCACGCGCACGAACTCGTCGAGCGTGCCTTCCGGATCGGGCACGGCGGTGATGACATATTGCGCGACCACCGCGTCGAAGAAATTGTCGGGAAAGGCGAGGTTCTTCGCGTCCATCACCGAGAGCACCTCGACATTGTCGAGCTTCTCCTCGCGCACGCGCTTGATCGCGCGGCGCAGCATCGGCTCGGAAATGTCGACGCCGCAGATCTTGGTGGTGCGCGCGTAGTCGGAGAGCGAAAGTCCGGTGCCGACGCCGACGTCGAGGATGCGGCCGCCGATGCGGTCGGCCTCCGCGATGGTGGATTGCCGGCCGGCGTCGAAGACCTTGCCGAACACGAGGTCGTAGACCGGCGCCCAGCGGCCATAGGCCTTCTCGACCCCGGCTCGCGAGATGTCTGCTGCCATGCCCCCTGCCCTGCCCCGGATACTCTTTACTGATGTGAGACGATCGTTCCCGCGGTAGCAGTTGGGGCCGATCTCGGCAAGATTAGCCGCGCACGGCTTCCGCGAGCGGGCGCGATGTCGCGTCGCCGAGCTTGGCCGCGGCGCTCTGGATAAAACCGCCGCCGAGCACGCGGGCCTGGCCGCCGGGCGCGTCGTAGAACACGCAGGCCTGGCCGGGCGAGACGCCCTCTTCGCCGGCGACGAGCTCGACCTCGTAATGGCCGCCGGCGCCGCGCAGCCAGGCCGGCTGCGGCGAGCGGGTCGAGCGCACGCGCACGAACATTTCGAGGCCATTGCCGATGGCGCGGTCGATGTCGCCGCCGCCGATCCAGTTGACGTCGCGCAAGGAGATGCGGTGCATCTTCAGCGCATCGCGCGGGCCGACCACGACGCGGCGGTTCGCGGCATCGAGCCGCACCACGAACAGCGGCGAGCCGGAGGCGATGCCGAGACCGCGGCGCTGGCCGACGGTGAAATTGGCGATGCCGTGATGCCGGCCGAGCACGCGTCCGTCGAGATCGACGATGTCGCCGGGGTCCATCGCGTTCGGACGCAGGCGGGTGATGATGTCGGTGTAGCGCCCCGTGGGCACGAAGCAGATGTCCTGGCTGTCGTGCTTGTCGGCGACGGACAGGCCGTAGCGGCGCGCGAGCTCGCGCGTCTCGGGCTTGGTCATGTCGCCGAGCGGGAAGCGCAGGAAGTCGAGCTGCTCCTGCGTCGTCGCGAACAGGAAATAGCTCTGGTCGCGGTCGCTATCGGCCGCGCAGACCAGCGCGCGCGAGCCGTCGCCCTGGCGGCGCGAGGCGACGTAATGGCCGGTGGCGAGCGCCTGCGCGCCGAGCTCGCGCGCGGTCTTCAGGAGGTCGCGGAACTTGACGCTGCGGTTGCACTCGATGCACGGCACCGGCGTCTCGCCGAGCGCGTAGCTGTCGGCGAAATTGTCGATGACGGATTCGCGGAAGCGATCCTCGTAGTCGAGCACGTAATGAGGAATGCCGAGCTTGGCGGCGACGTCACGGGCGTCGTGGATGTCCTGGCCGGCGCAGCAGGCACCCTTGCGGTGGGTCGCCGCGCCATGATCGTAGAGCTGCAGCGTGATGCCGACGACGTCGTAGCCTTCCGCCTTGAGCAGCGCAGCCGTCGTCGAGGAATCGACGCCGCCCGACATGGCGACGACGACCCTGGTGTCCTCAGGACGGCCTTCGAGATCCAGACTGTTGAGCATGGCTTCTTGTGACGGCGGCGTTCGGCGATCCGCGATTTGCCTTTGACCGGGGCATGAACGGCCCCGGGGAACCCGGGTTCCCGCAGGGGCGCGACTTGCCCGGTCGAAAGCGGCTGAGAGCGATCTCTTTAATATAGGCGGCATCCCGGTGAAGCAATCGCAGGGCTGGCCAGCTTAGGGCAATTCTTGCCGGGGAGGCAGAAATGGCGGGGTTGTTCCAGCCCTTGCGGCTGCGACCACAATCAATCAAGCCATTGAATTATAATGGAAAAATAGCTCTGTGGGAGGCTGGCCCGCTCCTTGCTACCCCATTGCCGAAGATGTTTCCAAGGGGTCGCCTGTGGTCGGTGTTTCGTCGGATCTAGTGGCAAACGTGCAGGTTTCGAGCACGCAGCAGAAGCCTGCGCGCTCGCAGGCGTCGAAGGATACCGCGCCGAGCGACTCCTTCGGCTCGCTGGTCGACAGCAATACCCAGGCGATCAGCAACAATGCGCCGGCGCAGGATACCGCGCCGCGCCGGACCGATTCCGCCTCGTCGTCCTCCGCCTCCGACCGGAGCTCGCGCGACACCGCCACGGATAGCTCCGCGCAGAGCAAGGCGAGCGACGACACCGATACAGCCGCCCCCGCGAAGAGCGACGCCGGCGACGATGCGGCCAATGATCCGGTGAAGGATCCGGCCAAGGCGGGCAAGGCCAAGGACAAGTCCGAGGCGTCCGACGCCAAATCGGCCGACAAGTCCGACGAGACCAAGGGCGACAAGACCGACGCCGGCGACAGCCTCACGGCCGCCGTCGATGCCGCGGCCGCGGCGCAGATCGATGCGACGCAGACCGCGGTGCCCGATCCGAACGCCGTCATCGTCGCCGCACCCGTCGTCCCCGTCGATCCGAACGCGGCCGCGGGCCAGGCAGGCGATGCCGCCGCCTCGCCCCTGACGATCGCCGCCGCCGGCATCGCCGCCAGCGCGACCACCGCGGCGCAGATCGCGGGCGCCAAGACCGATACCGCAACGCCCGGCGACAAGAGCGCCAAGACGGCCGGCGCGAAAGTCGATGCCGACACCTCGGCGACGCTGGCCGATGCCGCGACCGGCGCGACTGACACCACCGACGGCACCGCGACCGACGCCAAGACCAATGGCGGGCTGATCGCCGCGGTGGACCAGGGCACGCCAAAGACCTCGTTCAAGGCCGCCGCGACCGCTGCCGGTGCCAGCGACGTCTCCAACATCGGCCAGGACACGGGCAAGGCGAACGCCGCGCTCACGCCAGCGAATGCGACGGCCGCCAACGCCGCGCATGCGCAAGCCGCCAAGCCGCAGGCCGACGGCAACGCGACCGAGGCGAAGACCAACGCTTCGGACCGTGCGCCCGATACGATTCCCGCCGCACCGGCCGCCCACGCCCATGCCAACGCGCAGGCCGCTTTCAACACGACCGATCCGAGCGCGCAGGCCGCCGCTGCGGTGCAGGCGCCGCTGACCACGACGACTTCGGCCGCGACCGCCTCGACCGCAACCCTGACCGCGACCGCCGCAACTTCCGCAGCCGTGCCGATCAACGCCGTGCCGATCGAAATCGCGGCGGCCGCACGCGCGGGCAAGACGCGGTTCGACATCAGCCTCGACCCGCTCGATCTCGGCCGCATCGACGTCCGCATCAATGTCGACCGCAACGGCCAGGTCACCTCGCATCTGACGGTCGAGAAGCCGGAGACGCTGCAGATGCTACGCCAGGACGCGCCGCAATTGCAGCGCGCGCTCGACGATGCCGGCTTCAAGACCGGCAGCAACGGGCTGTCCTTCAGCCTGCGCGACCAGAACTCGTCAGGCCAGCAGTCCGGCCAGAACAACGACAATGGCGGCAATGCCCGCCGGCTGATCATCAGCGAGGACGACAGCGTTTCCGCGGCGCCCGTGGGGCGCGGCTACGGCCGCATGCTCGGATCGAGCAGCGGCGTCGACATCAGAGTGTGAGGAGTATTCGACCATGACCACCACGAATGCCGCCACTGCGCCTACGCCCGTCTCCGGGACGACCGACATCCCGAAGTCCTCGTCGAACTCGACCTTGAGCTCGAGCACGGGCTCGACGCTCGCGGGCAATTTCCAGACCTTCCTGACCCTGCTGACGACGCAGCTGCAGAACCAGAACCCGCTCGATCCGCTCGACACCAACCAGTTCACCCAGCAGCTGGTGCAGTTCGCCGGCGTCGAGCAGCAGCTCAAGACCAACGATTCGCTGTCCCAGCTCGTCACTTTGCAGCAGACCACGCAGGCGACCCAGGCGCTCGGCTTCGTCGGCAAGACCGCCCTGGTCGACGGCTCGACCGCGACCATGACCAAGTCGTCGGCGACCTGGCATCTCAACGTGCCGACCGATTCCACGGTCGACATCACCGTTGCCAATGCCAGCGGCCAAACCGTGTTCACCGGCAAATACACCGCCGCCGCCGGCACCGACATTCCCTTCACCTGGAACGGCATGGGCAATGACGGCACGCAATGGCCCGACGGCAAGTACACGATCTCGGCCACCGGCAAGGATGTCGCGAACAACAATGTCGGTATCGCCGCGCAGGTGCAGGGCGTGGTGTCCTCGGTCGACCTGACCCAGTCGCCGCCGCTGCTGACAATCGACGGCGCCAGCTACACGCTGAGCCAGGTGAAGAGCATTATTGCGGCGAGCAGCAATTAATAGCGGAACGCTGCAGCAACAGATTCAGTGTCATCCCCGCGAAGGCGGGGATCCATACCCCCAGGGAGCGGTTGTAGCGCGTAGCTGGTGACTCCGAGCCTTCGTCAAACCCCTTCCTGGGGTTATGGGTCCCGGGCTCGCGCTACGCGCGCCCCGGGACGACGGTTGAGGGGCCTTGCGACACCACGGCAGGCCCCGTTCGTTAGTAAAGTATTTACCTTCTGCCCGCCTGGCCGGCCTTTTCGCCCGCCAGGCCGGCCGCGTTCCCGCAAGTTTCAACGAGAATTGTATTGAAGCCTTAGGCTTAGCGGATTTTTAAGCCGACGGGGTTACGGTTACGGCGTGAGTTCAGTGGTTGAGAGTTTGTGAGTACGCCATGACAGAACCCCATCGCCCGAGGGTAAAATACGTCATCGGGCCGGACGGCAGTCCGCTGACGATTGCAGATCTGCCCGCGCCCGGCACCAAACGCTGGGTCATCCGCCGCAAGGCCGAAGTCGTCGCCGCTGTGCGTGGCGGACTTCTCTCCCTCGAGGAGGCCTGCAGCCGTTATACCCTGACGGTCGACGAATTCCTCTCCTGGCAGTTTTCCATCGACCAGCACGGTCTGGCGGGTCTTCGCACCACCCGCATCCAGCAATATCGCCAGTAAGCGATCCGGAAATCTGCTGCTTTTGACGAAAATCGGCCTCGCCCTGCGAGGCCGATTTTTTTCATGACGCTACTTTTGTCCGACCTCTTAACCTTCGTTAACCATATCGAAACCATCACCTAGGCAATAATTGCCCAGTCGACCGCTCGGTTGCGGGTCGAAGCTTCGGGGCGGTTGCTTGCAAGGTCTTGCGGACTTCTTAAAAAGTATCGGCGCCGCCCGGTTCGGGGCGATGATCGCGGTCACCGCCGCGCTCATCGGCTTCTTCGCGTTCGTCATCATGCGGGTCACCACGCCCCAGATGACGACGCTGTTCACGGACCTCAGCGTCGAAGATTCCTCCAGCATTATCAAGGACCTGGAACGCCAGGGCATCCAGTTCGAGATCCGTAATGAGGGCTCGATCATCATGGTGCCCAAGGACAAGGTCACGCGCCTGCGGATGAAGCTCGCCGAGGGCGGCCTGCCCAAGGGCGGCGGCGTCGGCTACGAGGTGTTCGACAAGTCGGACGCGCTCGGCACCACCTCCTTCGTCCAGAACATCAATCATCTGCGTGCGCTGGAGGGCGAGCTTGCCCGCACCATCCGCGCCATCGACCGCATCCAGGCCGCCCGCGTCCATTTGGTGCTGCCCGAGCGCCCGCTGTTCGCCCGCGAGGCGCCGGAGCCGTCGGCCTCGATCGTGGTGCGGGTCCGCGGTTCGCTCGAGGCCCAGCAGATCCGCGCCATCCGCCACCTCGTCGCCTCCGCCGTCAACGGGCTGAAGCCGCAGCGCGTCTCGATCGTCGACGAGGCCGGCCAGCTGCTTGCCGACGGCGCCCAGACCGATCCGGAGCAGGCGCTCGGCGACGAGCGCCGCACCGCCTTCGAGAAGCGGATGCGCAAGCAGGTCGAGGACATCGTGTCCTCCGTGGTCGGCGCCGGCCGGGCCCGCGTCCAGCTCTCCGCCGATTTCGACTTCAACAAGGTCACCCAGACCTCGGACAAGTACGACCCCGAGGGCCGCGTGCTGCGCTCCAGCCAGACCCGCGAAGAAAGCAGCATGACCGCCGACAACAACGGCCAGGTCACCGTGAACAACGAGCTGCCCGGCAACCAGCAGAACAACGGCGTCGCGGCCAAGGACCAGAGCAAGAAGACCGAGGAGACCAACAATTACGAGATCTCCCGCACCACCAAGACCGAGGTGACCGAGGCCGGCCGCGTCAACCGCATCTCGGTCGCGGTGCTGGTCGACGGCATCTACACCAAGAACGACAAGGGCGAGCTGGGCTACACCGACCGCACCAAGGAGCAGCTCGACCGCATCGCCACCCTGGTTCGCTCGGCGATCGGCTTCGACCAGAAGCGCGGCGACCAGGTCGAGGTCGTGAACCTGCGCTTCGCCGACGCCCCCTCCACCGCCCCGATCGGCGAACCCGGCGGCTTCCTCGGCATGCTGCAGTTCACCAAGGACGACCTCATGTACTTCGTCGAGCTCGGCGTGATGATGCTGCTCGGCCTCGTCGTGCTGTTCATGGTGATCCGCCCGCTGGTCAAGCGCATCCTCGCCTCCGACGAGGTCGCGGCCGCCATCAGCGGCGTCCTCTCGGGTCCAGCGGCGTCCGAAGAAGCTGCTCCGGCCGGCCAGCCCCTGCTGCCGAGCGGGGCCGCGAGCGCAATCGACGTCGCCACCATCCAGGGCCAGGTCCACGCCCAGTCCGTTCATCGCGTCGGCGAGCTCGCCGAGCGCAACCCCAACGAAACCGTCGCCATCATCCGCCAGTGGCTCACCGAGCCAACCAAGTAACCGCCAAGTGAATCAAGAAGTGATCTGACATGGCCGCCTCCTTGCAAAACGCCAACTCGAACGACATCACCAGCGTGATCTCCACGCTCGGTCAGCGTGCCGGCAGCCGCACGGGCAAGGCCGAAACGGTGGCGGGGCCGAAGCGCGCCGCGATCCTGATGCTGGCGCTCGGCGAGCAATATGGCGGCAAGATCTGGTCGCTGCTCGACGACGACGAGGTGCGCCAACTCTCGCTGGAAATGTCGACGCTCGGCACCGTCGAGGTCGACACGGTGGAAGACATGCTGCTCGAATTCGTCTCGCGCATGTCGGCCTCGGGCGCGCTGATGGGCAATTTCGACGCCACCGAGCGGCTGCTGCAGCAGTATCTGGCGCCCGAACGCGTCAACGGCATCATGGACGAGATACGCGGCCCCGCCGGGCGCAACATGTGGGAGAAGCTCTCCAACGTGCAGGAAGAGGTCCTCGCCAACTACCTCAAGAACGAATATCCGCAGACCATCGCGGTCGTGCTGTCGAAGCTGAAGCCGGAACATGCGGCCCGCGTGCTCGGCATCTTCCCCGAAGAGCTCGCGCTCGACGTCGTCAACCGCATGCTGAAGATGGAGGCGGTGCAGAAGGAGGTGATCGAGAGCGTGGAGAAGACGCTGCGCACCGAGTTCATGTCCAACCTGTCGCAGACCCGCCGCCGCGACGCCCACGAGGTCATGGCGGAAATCTTCAACAATTTCGACCGCCAGACCGAAACCCGCTTCATCACCTCGCTCGAAGAAGAGAACCGCGAATCGGCGGAGCGCATCAAGGCGCTGATGTTCACCTTCGACGACCTCGTGAAGCTGGATTCCGGCTCGGCGCAGACCCTGATGCGCAACGTCGACAAGGACAAGCTCGGCGTCGCGCTCAAGAGCGCCAACGAGGACGTCCGCAACTTCTTCTTCGGCAACATGTCCTCGCGCGCGGCCAAGATGCTGCAGGACGACATGGCCGCGATGGGCCCGGTCCGTCTGCGCGACGTCGACGAGGCCCAGGCGCTGCTGGTCAACCTCGCCAAGGACCTTGCCGCCAAGGGCGAGATCATGCTGACCAAGAACCGCGCCGACGACGAGCTGGTGTACTGATGGCCGCTCCGGCAAAATTCCTGTTCGATACCGACTTCGCGGCGCCCGAGCGGACGACGCGCGAAAAGGCCGCGACCGCGGCCGAGATCGCGCAGAAGGTCGCGGAAGCGGAGGCGCGCGCCTACCAGGACGGCTTTGCCGCCGGCCAGCGCGAAGCCAAGGCCGAGAGCGACCGCCGCGTCGCGCTCGCCATGGAGGAGATCAACATCGGAATCCGCGGCGTTGCCTCCGGCATCGGCAACATCGAGACCAGGATGGAGACCGAGGCGGTCGAGGTCGCGGTCGCCGTGGCGCGCAAGCTGTGCGCCGACCTCGTCGACGCCGAGCCGCTCGGCGAGATCGTCGCGCTGGTCAAGGATTGCTTCTCGCATCTGGTCGCGACGCCGCATCTCGTCGTCCGCATCAACGATCAGCTCTACGAGGCCGCGCGCGAGAAGATCGAGCGGCTGGCCAAGCAGAGCGGCTTCGAAGGCCGGCTGGTGATCCTCGCCGAGCCTGAAATCGCCACCGGTGACTGCAGGATCGAATGGGCCGACGGCGGTGTCGTGCTGGAACGCAATGCCATCGCCGCCAAGATCGACGACATGGTCGGACGCTATATCGCGTCCCGCAGGGGGAGCTAAATCATGAGCGACACCGACGGACAGGTCCCGCTGCCCGATCTCAACGGCCCGATGCCGCCCGGCGGCACCGATGTCGGCTACAACGAGGACGAATACGCGACGCGCGCCGCCGCCGACCTCGAAGCCGTGTTCGACGTGCCTGTGCAGGTCTCGGCCGTGCTCGGCCGCTCCAAGATGGACGTCAGCGAGCTCCTGAAGCTCGGGCCCGGCACCGTGCTCGAGCTCGACCGCCGCGTCGGCGAGGCCATCGACATCTACGTCAACAACAAGCTGGTCGCCCGCGGCGAGGTCGTCCTGGTCGAGGACAAGCTCGGCGTGACCATGACCGAAATCATCAAGACAGAACGCACCTAATACGCAGGGAATGACGCGCGGCAGCGCGACCAGACGGACAGGAGACTGACATGCGGCTTCTCATCGTTGGCACATTGAAGGGCCAGCTCACCACCGCCACCAAGATCGCGATGGAGAACGGCGCTACCGTGACCCACGCCGAGGATCACGAGCAGGCGATGCGGGTGCTGCGCGGCGGCAAGGGTGCCGACCTGCTGCTGGTCGACGTCGCCCTCGACATCCGCGACCTCGTGATGCGGCTCGAGGCCGAGCATATCCATGCTCCGATCGTCGCCTGCGGCATCACCAACGACGCCCGCGCCGCGGTCGCCGCGATCCACGCCGGCGCCAAGGAATACATCCCGCTGCCGCCGGAGCCGGAACTGATCGCCGCGGTGCTCGCCGCCGTCGCCAATGATTCCCGCGAACTGGTCTACCGCGACGACGCCATGGCGCGCGTGATCAAGCTGGCGCAGCAGATCGCCGGCTCCGATGCCTCGGTGATGATCACCGGCGAGTCCGGCACGGGCAAGGAGGTGCTGGCGCGCTACGTCCACACCCGCTCGGCCCGCGCCAAGCGGCCGTTCATCTCGATCAACTGCGCCGCGATCCCCGAGCATCTGCTGGAGTCCGAGCTGTTCGGCCACGAGAAAGGCGCCTTCACCGGCGCGGTCGCCCGCCGCATCGGCAAGTTCGAGGAAGCGACCGGCGGCACCCTGCTGCTCGACGAAATCTCGGAGATGGACGTCCGTCTGCAGTCCAAGCTCCTGCGCGCCATCCAGGAGCGCGTGATCGACCGCGTCGGCGGCACCAAGCCGGTGGCGGTGGACATCCGCATCATCGCGACCTCGAACCGCAACCTCGTCGAGGCCGTGCGCGAAGGCACGTTCCGCGAAGACCTGCTGTTCCGCCTCAACGTCGTGAACCTGAAGATCCCGCCGCTGCGCGAGCGCCCGGCCGACATTCTCGAGCTCGCCCAGCACTTCGTGAAGAAATATGCCGAGGCCAACGGCGTGCCGATGCGCCCGATCTCGGCGGAAGCGCGCCGCGTGCTCTCCACCAACCGCTGGCAGGGCAACGTCCGCGAGCTCGAAAACACCATGCACCGCGCCGTGCTGATGGCGCAGGGCGACGAGATAGGTCCCGACGCGATCATCACCCCGGACGGCGACCGGCTCGACCTCGCCAAGACCGCTCCGGCGGTGGCGCATGCGACCATGGCCGCCGAGCAGGTGACGCGCGCGCTGGTCGGCCGCACCGTCGCCGACGTCGAGCGTGACCTGATCCTGGAGACGCTGAAGCACTGCCTCGGCAACCGCACCCATGCCGCCAACATCCTCGGCATCTCCATCCGCACGCTGCGCAACAAGCTCAACGAATACGCCGACGGCGGCATCCCGATCCCGCCCGCGGGCACGCCGGGTGAATATCCGCGGATGCCGATGGTCGGAGCGTAAGGGCTCCTGACAATATCGAGACGACGAATGCCCGGGCCGGTCCCGGGCATTTTCTTTGTGCGTTGTCCACCATGCTCCCGATGTCGTCCCGGCCTAGTGCGCAATTGCGCACGGGGGCCGGGACGGCAGCGCGAATCGCCGTGCACGGACAAAAGACGGTCTCGTAGCCCGGATGGAGCGAAGCGCAATCCGGGATCAGGCCGCGATCGGACGTCCCGGATTTCGCTTCGCTCCATCCGGACTACGGGGCTGGACCCATGGTCGCACCCTGGCGCATCGCGTGAAGCAGTTCACAATCGGCACGCCGCAACATCGCTAAAGTCCCGGGGCCGCTTGGCAGGATGCCGGCGAGGTGCCGCATCCGCGTTTTGCGAACCTCCTTCAACCGAAAGGGCACGCCATGAAATGCACTTCGTGGACGATTTCCCGCTTGTCGCTGATCGCAACGCTGGTCGCGATCGCAGCGCCGCCGGCACGCGCCGACGTGATCATGGACTGGAACGCAAAGGCCGACGCGATCGCCGCCGAGAAGCAAATTCCGCCGGCGCCGCAGAGCCGCGCCCTGACCATGATGCACGTGGCGATGTTCGAGGCCGTCAACGCGATCGACCGCCGCTACACGCCTTACAAGCTCGCGTTGTCCGCGGAGCGTTCGACCTCGCGGGAAGCCGCGGCGGCGGTCGCGGCTCACGACGTGCTGCTGTCGATCTATCCGGATATCAAGCCGGATCTGGATACGGCGCTGACGAGTTCTCTGGCGCCGATTGCCGAGGGCGAGTCCAAGACCGCCGGCATCGCGCTCGGGAAAGACGCCGCGGCGCAGATCATCCAGCTTCGTGCGAAGGATGGCAGCAACGCCGTTGAAACGTACCGCCCCGTGACGACAGCGGGCGTCTATGTTCCGACCGCCGTTCCGGTGTTCCAGACCACGGGCGCGACAACGCCATGGGTGATGACGTCTGGATCGCAGTTCCGTCCCGGACCGCCGCCGGCGCTGGATTCAGAGGTCTGGACCAAGGACATCAACGAAATCCGCGAGGTCGGCAGCCGCGGCAGCCCGACCCGCACGCCTGAGCAAACCACGATCGGCCGCTTCTGGTTCTTCGTCGGCGCCCGCACCTACAATCCCATCGTGAGGCAGGCGGCAATGGCCAAGAATATGGATCTCGTCGATTGCGCCCGCCTGTTCGCGTTGACGTCGATGACCGGCAATGAGGCCATCGTCGCCGTGTTCGAGGCCAAGTATCACTACAATTTCTGGCGCCCGATCACGGCCATACGCAACGCCGATCTGACCTCGAATGCCGCGACGCCGCGCGATCCGTCCTGGCTGCCGCTCGGGGACACGCCGATGCATCCGGAGTATCCCTGCGCGCACTGCATCACCTCGGCCGCGATCTCGACCGTGCTCCAGACTGTCGTCGGAGATTTCGGCGAGTTCTCGCTGACCAGCCCGACGGCACCGGGGGTCACGCGCAAATGGTCGCGGCTGCAGGACTATAGCGACGAAGTCGCCAATGCCCGCATCTACGCCGGCTTCCACTACCGCTTCTCGACCGAGGTCGGCAAGGACATGGGCCGGAAGATCGGGGCCCTGGTCGTCGCGACGCAGCTTCGCGGTGCCGAGGCGAAGGCCGAGCCGAGCCGGTAGGATTGCGACCATCTCCACCGCGCCTTCGTAGCCCGGATGGAGCGAAGCGCAATCCGGGATAGCTCCGAGATTGGCATTCCCGGATTTGGCTTCGCTCCATCCGGGCTACAGGGCGAACACATGGCCGCACCGCATCCAGCGACTAGGCCATCCCTGCGCGAGGTCTTATAACCTCGCGCGGGAACCACGAGGATACATATGTCTGAAGCTCAAATCACGGACTGGCTGGCGTCGCAGAAGCAGGCGATGATCGATCTCTTGCGCGATGTCGTGAACATCGATTCCGGATCGTATGACAAGGAAGGCGTCGATGCGGTCGGAGCGCGGTTCGAGCGGCATTTTGCCGAGCATGGCATTCCCTGCCGGCGCGAAGCCGACGGCACGTTCGGCGACGCGATCCATGCCGAGGTGGCCAAGCCCGGCAGCAACGAGAAGCCGGTGCTGTTGATGGGGCATCGCGACACCGTGTTCGGCAAAGGCGAAGCCGGGCGACGGCCGTTCACCATCAAGGACGGCCGCGCCTATGGCCCCGGGGTCTCCGATATGAAGTCCGGCCTCGTCATGAACGCATTCGTGGCGACCGCCTTCCACAAGTTCGGCGGCTCGCCCCACCCGATCAAGGTGCTGATCACCTCGGACGAGGAGATCGGCTCGCCGTCGTCGCGCCCGGTGATCGAGCGCGAGGGACGCGCCGCGCGCGCCGTGTTCAATTCCGAGCCGGGCCGCCCGACCGGCAACGTCGTGACCGGACGCAAGGGCGGCATCTTCATGCACATGACCATCACCGGCAAGGCCGCGCATTCCGGCGCCAATTTCAAGGCCGGCATCAGCGCGATCGGCGAGCTCGCGCACAAGATCGTGCAGATCCACGCGCTGACCGATCTCGACAAGGGCATCACGCTCAATGTCGGCCTCGTCTCCGGCGGCCAGTCGGTCAACACCACGGCGCCTCATGCCGAAGGCCAGATCGACCTGCGTTATGTCGATCCCGCCGATCGCGCCAGGATCATGGCCGCGATCGAAAACATCGTCGCAACCTCCTACGTGCCGGGCACCAGCGCGACGCTGACGATCAAGGGCGAGTTCGTGCCGGTGGTACAGAGCGCGGAGTCAAAGGCGCTGTTCGAAGGTTACCAGGCAGGCGCAAGGAAGGTCGGCCTCACCACGCTGCAGGGCGAGTTCTCCGGCGGCTGCGCCGATTCCGGCTTCACCGCCGCCGTGGGCACACCGACCATCTGCGGCCTCGGCCCGGTCGGCGGCCTCGCGCACACGCCGGAGGAATATCTCGAGATCGACAGCATCGTGCCGCGCGCGCAGGCGCTGGCGCTGGCGATCTTGAGGGGGTAGTTGCCACACACACCGTCGTCATGCCCGGGCTTGACCCGGCCATCCACGTCTCTCCGAAATCGACGATACACGTGGATGGCCGGGTCAAGCCCGGCCATGACGAGAGGAGAGTGTCGTCACGAATAACTCGGCGCGTCCGGCTTGCGGAAGATGTGGATGGGGTCGCCCGGCACGATCGGCTGGCCCGAGAACATCGCATAGGCGTAGAGCGCGAGATAGGCGATCGCGAGCGCGCCGATGGCGTAGAAGGCGATAGTCGCGACGCGCTTCATCGATCCGCTCCAATGCCGTCCCGGCGGGAGGCTCAAGGGCGCTTCTAGAGCGATGAGGCGGAAAAGGCCAGCCTGCGAGTCAACTGCCTGCGGCGATCAAATGCCGCGCCGGCCGCGCGTGGGAACGCTGACGTCGGCGAGCCTTGCGGCGTCCTCGTCCTGGTCGACCGCCACATACTGGCCGTGCCAATAGGCCAGCGCCGCGGTGCGGGTCGAGCTCTTGATGTCCCTGACACGGCCGATGACGATGCCGTGCGAGTGCCGCTCGACGATCTCCTCGACCTCGCAATCGAAGGCCGACAATGCCCCCACCAGCAGCGGCACGCCCGAGACCGCCGTGATCCAATGGGCGCCGGCGAAGCGATCGGCCCCCTTCAGCCCGCCCTTGCCGGCAAAGCGTTCGGCGACGTCGAGCTGGTCGGCGTTGAGGATGTTCACGCCGAAGGCACCGTGGCGCCTGATCAGCGGGAAGGACGAGGCATCGCGATTGATGCTGACCAGCAGCGTCGCCGGCTCCACGGACAGCGAGGTCACCGAGGTCACCGTCATGCCGGTGATGTCCTTGCCCCGCCCGGCGGTGATGACGCTGACGCCGCCGGTGAGGTGGCGCATGGCGCCGCGGAAATCGGCGGGCGAAACGGGGATTTCAGTCATGAGATCGCGGGGCACTACATTCATGGCATGGTCCCCAAAGCCGGGGTTCCCTCTATTTAGGTACGATCGTCCGCCGACAAAAGGTGGCTCAGGATCGAGCCTTCGAGCCCTGCAAGCTCGGCCGAGCCGCGCTCCCGCGGCCGGGCGGCGTTAACCACGACGTCATGGGCGATGCGCCCCTCCTCGATCACCAGCACCCGGTCGGCCAGCGCCACGGCCTCGGCAACGTCGTGGGTCACCAGGATCGCGGTAAAACCCTGGTCGCGCCAGACCCGCTCCAGAAGACGCTGCATCGAGATCCGGGTCAGCGCGTCCAGCGCGCCGAGCGGCTCGTCGAAGGCGAGCACGCGGGGGCGGGACACCAGCGCGCGGCCGAGCGCAACGCGCTGCTTCTGGCCGCCCGACAGCACCGACGGCCATTGGTCGCGCTTGTCGGCGAGGCCAACCTCGCTCAAGGCCTTCTCGGCGCGCGCATGCGCATCGGCAGAGGCTCGATCACGGCCGAGGCCGACCTCGACATTGGCGAGTACGCGGGCCCAGGGCAACAGCCGCGGCTCCTGGAACATGACGCGAATGTCTTCCGCCTGAACGTCCTGGCCGAAGCTGATGCTGCCGGCGTCGATCTTGTCGAGGCCCGCGATCAGGCGCAGCAGCGTGCTCTTGCCGCAACCGCTCTTGCCCACGATGGCGACGAACTGGCCGGCGGGGATGTGCAGATCGATGCCGCGCAGCACCTCGTTGCTGCCGAAGGATTTGCGCAGGCCCCGGATACTGAGCGGCAGGCCGATGGCTTGCTGCGGACGCTCCTCGCGCACTACGCGGGCGTGAGGGGCGAAACTGGCGCGGCTGGCGAGCTCGGTCTCGGGAAGGGAGGTACGAAGCGCTGTCTGCATGTGATTTCCGGTATTTCTGCTCAACGTTTCTGGAATGCGGGGTGCCAGGAGAGCGTCGCCCGCTCCAGCACGCGGGAGGCGCTGTCGGCGAGCTTGCCGAGCAGGGCGTAGATCAGGATCGAGAGCACGACGACGTCGATCAGCATGAATTCGCGCGCCTGCATCGCCATGTAGCCGAGGCCCGATGATGCCGCGATGGTCTCGGCGACGATCAGCGTCAGCCACATAATGCCGAGCGCGAAGCGGATGCCGACGAAGATCGACGGCAGCGCGCCCGGGAAGATCACGCGGCGGAACAATTCGCCGTCGCTCATGCCGTAGATGCGACCCATCTCGATCAGCTGCGGATCGACGGTGCGGATGCCGTGCAGCGTGTTGAGGTAGATCGGGAAGAACACGCCCAGCGCCACCAGGAACAGCTTTGCGCTCTCGTCGATGCCGAACCACAGGATCACCAGCGGGATCAGCGCCAGATGCGGCACGTTGCGCACCATCTGCAGCGTGGTGTCGGTGAGCTTGGCCGAGAGCTGCGACAGGCCGTTGGCGAGCCCGAAGGCGAAACCGATGCTGCCGCCGATCAGGAAGCCGATCGAGGCGCGCCAGAACGAGACCCAGATGTTGCGGACGAGCTCGCCGGAGAGCAGCAGCTTCCAGCCCGCGAGCAGGACGTCGCTCGGGGCCGGCAGCACCCGGGTCGGCACGAAGCCGGTGACGCTCGCGACCTGCCAGATCGCGATGATGGCGAGCGGCACGATCCACTGGATCAGGCCGTCGACCCGCGGCAGGCGGACGCTGCGCGGAAGCGAAACGCTGTCGATCAGGCTCATGACTGCGACACCCTGTGTTGCGGACGGAAATCGCTGCCGACCGTTTCGCCGAAGGGGCCGCCGTTGAAGTGCAGCCTGGTCACGTTGCTCGGCTGCTCCAGCGAGAGCAGCGGGAACACCAGCTCGGCGAAGCGATAGGCTTCCTCCAGATGCGGGTAGCCCGACATGATGAAGGTATCGATGCCGAGATCCTGATACTCCTTGATGCGGGCCGCCACCGTCTGGGCGTCGCCGACCAGCGCCGTGCCGGCACCGCCGCGCACGAGGCCGACACCGGCCCACAGGTTCGGGGCGATCTCGAGCTTGTCGCGCTTGCCGCCGTGCAGCTGCGCCATGCGCTGCTGGCCGACGGAATCCATCCGGGCGAAGTTCTTCTGCGCCTTGGCAATGGTGTCGTCGTCGACATGCTTGATCAGGTCGTTGGCGGCGCGCCAGGCCTCTTCATTGGTCTCGCGAACAATCACGTGAAGGCGGATGCCGAAGGAGAGCTTTCGGCCGCGCGCGCTCGCGACCTCCCTCACCTTCGCGATCTTCTCGGCGACCAGCGCCGGCGGCTCGCCCCAGGTGAGATATTTGTCGACGGCGTCGACCGCGACGTCGATGCCGGCATCGGACGAGCCGCCGAAATAGAGCTGAGGCCGCGGCGACTGCACCGGCGGGAACAGCAGCTTGCCGCCCTCGACATGGATGTGCTTGCCCTCGACATTCACCGTCTTGCCGGCGAGCAGGTCGCTGTAGACGCTGAGGAACTCGCGCGTGACCTCGTAACGCTCGTCATGGCCAAGGAAGATGCCGTCGCCCTTGTTCTCGACGGGATCGCCGCCGGTAACGACGTTGACGAGGAGCCGGCCATTGGTGATCCGGTCCAGCGTCGCGGTCATGCGCGCCGCAACGCTCGGCGATTGCAGGCCGGGACGCACGGCCACGAGATAGCGCAGCCGCTCGGTGAACGGCGCGACGGACGAGGCGACGATCCAGGAATCCTCGCAGGAGCGCCCGGTCGGCAGCAGCACGCCGTAATAGCCGAGCTGGTCGGCGGCCTGGGCGATCTGGCGCAGATAGTTGAAGTTGACCTCGCGGCCGCCGATGCCGGTGCCAAGATAGCGCCCGTCACCGTGGGTCGGCAGGAACCAGAGGATGTTGGCGTTGGATGGCTTGCTCATGGATGTGCCCCTAGCCGTAGGTCGTGCCGACGGCGGCCGCGACGATGCCGACCGACATGACGATGGCAGCGATCACGCGTTGAACGATACGCCTCATGTTCAGACCCTTATGAATGGGGAGAGTGGTCGGCACGATCAGGCTGCCGGATTGCGCCAGACGATGTCGCGAATGACGATCGGCTTCGGGATCAGGCCGAGCTTGTGGAAGCGGTCGGCGACGCCCTGCTGGGTCGCGACGATGTCGTCGGTGACGGGGCCGACCACGAAGGACGAGCGGTTGGCCGCGATGGTCTGGATATCCAGGGGAATGCCGGTGACGGCAGCGAGCGATCGGGCGACCTCGTCGCGGTGTTGCTCGGCCCATTTGGCGGTGGCGCTGGTGACGTCGACGATCTGCTGCAGGACCGCGCCATGGTTCTTCGCGAAGTCGCGGTTGGCGATGTAGAACGAGTTGGTCTTGGTGACCTCGCGCGCATTGATCAGGATGCGGCCGTTCTGCTTGGTCTCGCCGATCGCGAAATACGGATCCCATATCGCCCAGGCCTCGATGCTGCCATTGGCGAAGGCGGGGCCGGCGTCCGGCGGCGTCAGATAGACCGGCGTGATGTCGGCATAGGTGAGACCGGCCTTCTCCAGCGTCTGCACCACGATGTTGTGCGCGCTGGAGCCCTTGGTGAAGCCGACGCGCTTTCCCTTCAACTCGGCGATGGAGCGGATCGGCGAATCCTTCGGCACCAGGATGCCCTGGCCGTTGGTGATCGGCTGCCCCGCGGCGTAGACGATCGCAGCTCCGGCGGCCTGCGCGAACACCGGCGGGGAATCGCCGACGGCACCATAGTCGACGCTGCCGACATTCATCGCCTCCATCATTGGCGGGCCCGAGGAGAACTCGACCCATTTCACCTCGATGCCCTGCGGGATGAAATGTTTTTCCAGGGCGGCCTGCTGGCGCGTGATGACCAGCACGCCGTTCTTCTGGTAGCCGATACGAATTTCCTTCAGCGCGCCTTGTGCGATGGCGGGTGACGCGAAGGCCGCGGCGGCCGCGGTTCCAACAGACAGTTTCAGAAAGTCCCGACGCTGCATTCCACACTCCCGGCCGCATGCGGCCGTCATTTCATCTGCGTCCGGGAATGATGGTGCGGCTTATCGGAGGTGTCGAGACATCGGGAAAAATAGCGATGCGAGCACTGCGCGCGCGGCAACGTGCATGATCAATCTTTCAAGCGGCGGAGCGAACGCAGATGGAATTTTTCTGCACGCGGATGTGAAGACCGCGCGGCCGCAACCAAAACTGCGAAAACAACCCCATGCACAGTAGGCGGGTCACGCGAAATCAACGACTTACAAATTGTTCGAAACTTTCTTCGAGGCGTCGGGCAAAACAGGGGCATAATGGCATTGTGGCGGAGTGGATCTAGGGGGCGAAGCGTCCTTTACGAGCTCCGCTGTCATTCCCCGCGAAGGCGGGGAATCCAGTACGCCGCGGCGTCTCCGTATCCAACAACGGTCACTGGAATACTGGATCGCCCGCCCCAGTGCGCAAGTGCGCATGACACTGCCGATATCGCAAGCGCGTGCCTCGTTGGCGCGAAGCACGGACGCAGGACGAGCTAATGCCACTTCACCGGCAGGTTCTGCAGGCCGCGAAACGCCCAGCCGCCGATCCGCACCGGTTCGTCGCCGGCGATCTCGAGCCGGCTTGCGCGCGCGAACAATGTCGGCAGCGCGACGTCGGCGATCATGGCGCGCGAAGCGAAGGCGCCTGCGCAAAAATGCGGGCCGGCGCCGAAGGCGACGCTCTTCGAGGTGTCGCGCGTCACGTCGAACTGGTCGGCGCGCTCGAAATGCTTCTCGTCGCGATTGGCGGAGCCGAACATCAGGAACACGCGCTCCTCGGCCTCGAACTGGACATCGCGGATGCCCCAGGGCTTTGCGATCCGCCGCGGCGACATGCCGATCGGCGAGATCCAGCGGGCATATTCCTCGAAGGCCTGGAGCCAGGTCACCTCGCCCCTTCGCACGAGGTCGAGCTGCTCGGGATGGGTCAACAGCGCCCACACCGTGCCGGCGATGGCCTTGCGCGGCTCGTTCTGGCCGCCCGAGATCGCAAGTTTGACGTTCGCGCGCACGCTCTCCATGGCCATGCCGGAGGCGAGAAGCACGCCCAGAATGCTCTGGTCGGGCTTCTTGCGCATCGCCGGAAGGATGTCGTCGATCGCAGCATCGATGCCCGACGTCGCCGCGTGGCAGCGCGCTTCGACCGCGGGATCGCCGGCATAATTGGCGATGCCCTCGATCATGCCCTGCGACCACGCATCCATGTCCTGATAGCCGATATTCGTGAGGCCGGTGATCGACTTCAGGCATTCGCCGGAGAACGGCAGCGCGAAGTCGCGCATGAAATCGATCCGGCCCGGCGCGATCGAATCGAGAATGCGGTCGGCATGGGCCTGGAACAGCGCGGTCCAGTAGCCCTTCACCGTCTTCGGCGACACCGTCGGAAACATCGCGCGGCGCTCGACCTGGTGCGCCTCGCCGTCCTTGCGCATCATGTTGTGGCCCATCAACCGGTTCATCAGGCCGGCCGGCTGGTGCGAGGAGAACACGTCGATCTGCTTCTCCGAGATCGAGATGTCGTCGCGGCTGGTCAACAGCGTCGAGCCGAGCTGCGGCACGAATGCGATCGGCGCCTCTTTCCGCATCTTCGCGAGCATCGGATAAGGATCGGCCCAGAATGCGGCCGGGTCGATGTCGATGTGCGGCGCCGTGCTCAAGGCGGTCTCCCCTGGATTTGCGTTGGCTCCAAGCTAGCGAAATCCGGCGGCGGCGTCTGTCCCTAGCGATAGGGACAGACGCCGCAAGGACGCGCGTTCAGGAGCAAGGTGGTCGCGCACGACGGCACGCGCGCGGCCAGACAAGGGACATCGACGAGGCGCGAATGAATGCCGGTTAAATTATTGAAACCAGATTTTATGCGTGCGTTAATTCAACGATTCACGCTCGAGTGGTGATGTTCGCGTGACGCCGAGCGCTATCCTCACTGCCGGGAAGATCATCGCGAAAGCCTACAAATATCGGCAAATTCGGTAACATGGTCGGGTAACCTGGATCTGAACTTCGTTAAGAACGCCGCAACGTCCTGCTTCGCGCAGCGCCGCGACATCGCGACACTATTTACAAAAGTTAATGCTTGATTTAACGTTTTCACTTTCGTCGAGGTTTGCGGGCTCGACAAGCATTGAAATTGCGCACCTACAGGCACTTGAACAGAGTTGGCCCTGATTTGATTGAGAGGGCTTCAGAGTAGAGTTCAATTGTTGTTTAGGAGGCGGCCATGTTTGAGCCCGCTGTTTGCTTCAGGACATATTCAATCAGCAAGGCGTGATCGTCGCTCGAGGCGGCGCGCGCTCCCGACTACGTTGCAAGCTCGATCTCTCACCCTCTGAGAGACGATGAATTCCTGTTTTGTTGTGTAATGCGTGCGCCCCCTCCAGGCGATGGGAAATTCTTCGATGAATTTCAATCCATTTATCCTCGGAGGATTCAATGGCTCTCAGTATTTCCGGCGATCTCGTCATCGACGAGGAATTTCGCACACCTTCAACCGGCAGCACCGATAACGAGGTCGCAACGCCCTCGGCGAATGCAACGCTGCTCGCCTTTCTCAACGGCCTCAACACCAGCCCCGATACGGGCTTCCCGCAATGCGCCGAACGCGACGACAGGATCGTCGGCTTTGCCAGTGGGGCCGCGCTATCGCTGGTCGCCGACACCTCGGGCACGGCCTTCTCGACGAGCGTCGGCGTCGCCACGGGTTTCACCGATATCGATGGCGATGCGATCAGCCTCTATCAGGCCGACGCGGTGGATCGCCGACGAGCCTGCGCGTGGAATTTCTGAAGTGCATACCTCACCCATAGTCATTTTGGAGGATGGATATCATGGCACTTACAGTCACTCTTACCGGCACAACCGTTATTCTCGACGAAACCGCTGGTCTGCAGAACAACGACACCAACACGGCGCTCCCGAGCGAGTTTTCAACCCGGCTGGCCGCACTGCTCGCTCCGGCCACGGAGATCAACCACGCGGTCAGCAGCGGCGATGTCATCACCATCAGCGGCGTCACGGGCTCGGTTGGCAACGTCGCCTTCACCGATGGGAGTGGCGGCGCGCTCGACGGTGACACGAGCGGTCTCTTCACCAACGACGGCGAGGAGATCTTCCTTTTCACGGACCCCGTGAACGACAACATCGTGCTCGGCAAGACGGCTGCGGGCGTGATCGCCTTCGCGATCTATCTCGAGCAGACCGCGACCGGCGGCAAGATCTGGAGTGTCCAGTACGAGGCGCTGGAGCATCCGGATGGCACCAACCCCGATGACTCCCTTGACCTCGGCAGCCATCTCAAGGTCGCGGTCAGCGAAGTGATCAACTTCGGCTTCGCCGGCGCGCCGTCCGGCAGCAATCTCTTCATGACCTTCGGAGATCCTACCTCGACCCAGATCGTGGTGATCGGCAAGGATCCGTTAAACCAGTCCCAGGGCGGAAACATCTCGAGCAAGGACGTGCTCAATATCAGCCAGGCCGGCAGCACCACCTCGTTCGGCGTCAACGGCAACGCGATCAACCCCGGTGAAGGTGCGTACATCACCTATGTCACGGGCGCGAACACGAACTTTCTCGTGCCCAATCTGGACCAGAACGAGGCCGACGTCGAAGCCAACATCGACTTCCAGAACGTCTTCAATGCGACCAGCGCGTCCTTCACCGTCAACCAGACGAACCCGGGCGTCGGACCCGTCACCGTCAAGATCTCGGCCTTCAACACCGCCAAGGAAACTGGCGTGAATTTCGTCGACGGACTCACCAACGACGCGCATGTCAATATCGCCTCATTCTTGCTCACCGACGTCGTCGTCAAGTCGGGCAAGACGCAATTTACTCCGGCCGCCTCGATCGACACTGACGGCAACTTGATCATCACCGGCCTCAGCACCGGCGACACGGTGCAGTGGACCACGAGCGGAACGCACAACCGTGTCCTGATCGAGAACATCAGCGCCATCGACGGCATCACCGGCAACGACAACAACACCTTCGACATCGGCGGCTTCAGCTTGAGTAGCGCCAACGCCGCGAGCACCGTGGTCGGCACGGCCATTCACTTCGAGGATGATGGGCCGACGGCGGGGATCGTGCAGGGCGCGCCAACGGTGGCGCATGACGAGACCGCGGGCAACCAGAGCGATGCCGATGACACCACCGACGCCACGGTGTCGGCGCTGTTCGCGGGCGTCACCAACGTCAGCGCCGACCTCAGCCCGACCGGATATGCGCGGGATGCGAACGCTGTTGTGAGCTCGACCGGGAGCTCGTTCGGTACCGACTCGGTGGGCGGGACGATTGCGTTCTCGCTGGCGGTGTCCGCCGCAGGGGTGGATTCCGGCCTCGACACCACCGACGGCACCAGCATCTTCCTGTTCAAGGAAGGCAGCCTGGTGGTCGGCCGCATCGGCGGTGCCGCCGGGGCCGCGGCCTTCGCGGTGGCGATCAACAGCACGAGCGGCGTCGTCAGCGTGGCGCAGTACGCCTCGCTGAAGCACCCGAGTGCCGCGAACCCCGACGATTCGGTGTCGATCACCGACAGTGCGCTGCTGGCGGTGGTGACGGTCACCGACGGCGACGGCGATACGGCGACGAGCTCGACCGGCATCGGCGATGCCGTGCAGTTCCAGGACGACGGCCCGACGGCAGCGATCGTGCAGGGCGCGCCGACGGTGGCGCATGACGAGACCGCGGGCAACCAGAGCGATGCCGATGACACCACCGACGCCACGGTGTCGGCGCTGTTCGCGGGCGTCACCAACGTCAGCGCCGACCTCAGCCCGACCGGATATGCGCGAGATGCGACCCCTGTCGTGAGTTCGACCGGAAGCTCGTTTGGTGCGGACCAGGAGGGCGGGACGATTGCGTTCTCGCTGGCGGTGTCCTCCGCAGGGGTGGATTCCGGCCTCGATACGACGGGCGGCACCAGCATCTTCCTGTTCAAGGAAGGCAGCCTGGTGGTCGGCCGTATCGGCGGTGCCGCCGGGGCGGCGGCCTTCGCGGTGGCGATCAACAGCTCGAGCGGCGTCGTCAGCGTGGCGCAATACGCTTCGCTGAAGCACCCCGACGCCACCAATCCCGATGACTCGGTGTCGATTACCGACAGCGCGCTGCTGGCGGTGGTGACGGTCACCGATGGTGACGGCGATACGGCGACGAGTTCGACCGGCATCGGCGATGCCGTGCAGTTCCAGGACGACGGCCCGACGGCGGGGATCGTGCAGGGCGCGCCGACGGTGGCGCATGACGAGACCGCGGGCAACCAGAGCGATGCCGATGACACCACCGACACCACGGTGTCGGCGCTGTTCGCGGGCGTCACCAACGTCAGCGGTGACCTTAACCCGACCGGATATGCGCGGGATGCGACCCCTGTCGTGAGCTCGACCGGAAGCTCGCTCGGCGCGGACCAGGAGGGAGGGACGATCGCGTTCTCGCTGGCGGTGTCCTCCGTAGGGGTGGATTCCGGCCTCGATACGACGGGCGGCACCAGCATCTTCCTGTTCAAGGAAGGCAGCCTGGTGGTCGGCCGCATCGGCGGTGCCGCCGGGGCGGCGGCCTTCGCGGTGGCGATCAACAGCTCGAGCGGCGTCGTCAGCGTGGCGCAATACGCTTCGCTGAAGCACCCCGACGCCACCAACACCGATGAGTCGATCTCGATCACCGACAGCGCGCTGCTGGCGGTGGTGACGGTGACCGACGGCGACGGCGACGCAGCGACGAGCTCGACCGGCATCGGCGATGCCGTACAGTTCCAGGACGATGCGCCAACCATCGGGCCCATCGCCGATGGGCAGGTGGACTTCTCCGTCGGCGCCACCGTAACCAAGACGCTCGCCGGAGTGGTCGGAGCGGATGACCCGGCGACCTACAGCATCACGAGCTCGCCGGCGAGCCTGACGATCCTCGATGGCACGGTCTCGCAGATGACACTGCTCCGGGATCTCTCGAACAGCGATACTGTCGCTACCTATTACAAGGACGTTGATAACAGCGGCACTCACACCAATGGCGACATCGATTTCTTCAAGCTGACCCTGTCCGGCGGCAGCTACACCTTCGATGTCCTGCAGAATCCTCCGCCCGCGGAGGTCAGCTTCAACTTTGCCGGCGCGCCCTCCGGCAGCAATCTCTTCATGACCTTCGGCGATCCGACCTCGACCCAGATCGTGGTTATCGGGGAGAATCCGCTGAACCAGTCCCAGGGTGGAAACATCACGACCAAGGACGTGCTCAATATCAGCCAGGCCGGCAGCACCACCTCGTTCGGTGTCAACGGCAACGCGCTCAATGACAGCGCCAGTAACCCCACTGAAGGCGCGTACATCACCTACGTGACGGGCACGAATACGAACTTCCTCGTGCCCAATCTGGACCAGAACGAGGCGGACGTCGAAGCCAACATCGACTTCCAGAACGTCTTCAATGCGACCGGTGCGTCCTTCACCGTCAACCAGACCAACCCGGGCGTCGGACCCGTCACCGTCAAGATCTCGGCCTTCAACACCCTCAAGGAATCGGGGGTGAATTTCGTTGACGGGCTCACCAACGACACGCACGTCAATATTACGTCGGCTTCGGTCACCGACTTCGTCGTCAAGACGGGCAACACGTCATTTACTCCCGTTGCCACGATCGACCAGGACGGCAACTTGATCATCACCGGGCTGAGCACCGGCGACAAGGTGTCGTGGTCGACGGGTGCAACGACCCACGACCGGGTCCTGATCGAAAACATCAGCGCCCATGACAGCATTGCCGGCAACGACAACAACACTTTCGATATCGGCGGGTTCAGCCTGATCCAGTCGCAGCCGGCGCCCGACGAGAAGCTCGACTTCACCGTTCAGATCGCTGATGCCGACGGGGATACGGCGTCCGGCAGCTTCTCCGTCAAGATCGACGGAAACCACGACGGCGTCATCAACGTCTGAACCGCAAGCCGCCGGCTGCGCGCCGCTTTGGCGCGCAGCCGGCACCTCACATCTGGCGGGTCATGCTGCATGAAATTTCAAGAACCTGACTTCAATCAGTCACTACACGCGCGTCTCCGGTCCTCGCCGCTTCAGGCCTGTCGCGGCGTGCTGGTCGGGCTCGGCCTGATCACCGCCATGCTGAACGTGCTGTACCTGACCGGCTCGTTCTTCATGCTCGAAGTCTACGACCGCGTGGTGCCTAGCCGCAGCGTGCCGACGCTGATCGGCCTCGCCGCACTGGTGGGCGCGCTCTATTCGTTCCAGGCGTTCCTCGACCTTCTGCGCGGGCGCATCCTCGTCCGCATCGGCGAATGGCTCGACCGTGCATTCTCGGCGCGCGCCTATGACATCGTCGCGCGCTGGCCGTTGCGGGCACGCGCGAGCGGCGACGGGCTGCAGCCGGTGCGCGATCTCGACCAGGTGCGCAGCTATCTCTCCGGGCTCGGCCCGACCGCGCTGTTCGATCTGCCATGGATCCCATTCTACCTCGCGATCTGCTTTCTGTTTCATCCGCTGATCGGACTCACGGCGTCGATCGGATCGCTGTTGCTCGTGTCCCTGACCCTCCTGACCAACCGGCTGACGCGCGAACGCACCAGGGAGGTCACCGGCCAGATCGCGCAGCGCAACGCGCTCGCCGAGGCCAGCCGCCGGAACGCCGAGGTCTTGCAGGCCATGGGCATGCGCGGGCGCCTTGCCGCGCGCTGGGCGGAGGCCAATGACAGCTACATGGCCACCCAGCGCAGTGCCGCCGATATCACCGGCGGCTTCGGCTCCGTTTCCAAGGTGCTGCGCATGGTGCTGCAATCGGCGGTGCTCGGTGTCGGCGGCTATCTCGTCATCATCCAGGAGGCGACCGCCGGAATCATCATTGCCGGCTCGATCCTCGCCTCGCGCGCGCTCGCGCCGGTCGAACTCGCCATCGCCCACTGGAGGAGCCTGATCGCGGCCCGGCAGAGCTGGAAACGTCTGCAGCAGCAATGGGCGCAACTCCCGGCCGAGGAGGAGAAGACGCCGTTGCCGGCGCCGTGCAAGGCCCTCGCGGTCGAGGCCGTCTCCGTGGCGGCGCCGGGCGAACAGGTCGCCGTCGTGATGGAAGCATCCTTCGCGTTGAACCCGGGCCAGGGGGTCGGCATCGTCGGCCCGAGCGCATCGGGCAAGTCGTCGCTGGTGCGTGCCGTCGTCGGCGTGTGGGGAGCCGCGCGAGGCAAGGTGCGGCTGGACGGCGCCGCGCTCGACCAATGGAGCTGCGAGGCGCTCGGCCGCCATATCGGCTATCTGCCCCAGGACGTCGAGCTGTTCGCCGGCACGGTGGCGCAGAACATCAACCGGTTCGAGCCCGCCCCCGATGCCGAGGCGACGATCGCCGCCGCGAACGCGGCCGGTGTGCACCAGATGGTGCTGCGGTTGCCGAAGGGCTACGACACCTCGATCGGCGAAGGCGGCGCGGCGCTCTCTGCTGGGCAGCGGCAGCGCATTGCGCTTGCCCGCGCGCTCTACCGCGACCCCTTCCTGGTGGTGCTCGACGAGCCCAACTCCAATCTCGACGCCGAGGGCGACCAGGCCCTGACGCAAGCCATTCTCGGCGTGCGCGCGCGCGGCGGCATTGTCATCGTCGTCGCGCATCGCACCAGCGCGCTCGCCGGTGTGGACCAATTGATCGTGATGGCCGAGGGGCGTGTGCAGGCGTTCGGACCGAAGGACGCGCTGCTGGCCAAGATGATGCAGCCGCGGCCGGCGGTGCCGCTCAAGATCGTAACCGAGGGAGCAAACCCGTGAACCGCGAGCCGGTGAACCAGGTCCCGCACGCGATCCGCCAACACCTGCGCGCCGGCCTCGTGGGCGTCATCATTCTTGCCGGCGGCGTCGGCGGCTGGGCCGCGACCACGGAACTGGCCGGCGCCGTCGTCGGCTCCGGCACGCTGGTGGTCGACAGCTACACCAAGAAAGTGCAGCACCCGACCGGCGGCGTGGTCGGCGAACTCAAGGTGCGTGATGGCGCCCAGGTGAAGGCCGGCGACGTGATCGTGCGCCTCGACGAGACGGTGACGCGGGCCAATCTCCTGATCGTCGTCAAGAGCCTCGACGAACAGACGGCGCGCCGGGCGCGGCTCGAGGCGGAACGCGACGATCAGGAGTGGCTCGGCTTTCCCGCGGACCTCGTCGGGCGCATCGCTGATCCGGACGTCGCTCGCTTGATCGTCGGCGAGCGCAAGCTGTTCGAGCTGCGCCGTGTCGCCCGCGCCGGCAAGAAGGCGCAGCTCAACGAGCGCATCGGCCAGCTTCAAGAGCAGATCCGCGGGCTCGAGGAGCAGATCCAGGCGAAAGACAGGGAAACCACCTTCATCGACCAGGAACTGCTGGGCGTGCGCGATCTATGGCGAAAGAATCTGATCCAGATCTCGCGCCTGACCACGCTCGAGCGCGACGCGGTGCGTGTGCATGGCGAACGCGGCGCGCTGGTCGCCGCCATCGCCGAAGCCAAGGGCCGGATCACCGAGACCACACTGCAAATCATGCAGATCGATCAGGATCTGCGTAGCGAGGTCGGAAAGGATCTCGCCGAGATCCGCGCCAAGTCCTCGGAGCTGGTCGAGAAGCGCGTGGCCGCCGAGGATCAACTCAAGCGCATCGATATTCGGGCGCCGCAGGACGGCACAGTGCATCAACTGGCGCTGCATACCGTCGGTGGCGTCATCAGCCCCGGCGAGCAGATCATGCTCATCGTCCCCGCCCATGATGCGCTCGTCGTCGAGGCACGGATTCCCCCGCATGAGATCGATCGTCTGTCGGTTGGCCAGCCGGTGCTGCTGCGCTTTACGACCTTCAACCAGCGCACCACGCCTCAGCTCAACGGCGAGGTGAGCAACATCTCCGCCGACGTCTCAGTCGACCAGAAAAGCCCGGCGAGCTTCTACGTCGCCCGCATCGCCGTTCCCGAGGCGGAGATCGCACGCCTGGGCGAACTGAAGCTGATCGCCGGCATGCCGGTCGAAGCCTTCATCCAGACCGGTCAGCGCACGGTGATGTCGTACCTCGTCAAGCCGCTCTCCGATCAGTTGATGCGCGCTTGGCGCGAACGCTAGCGCGAGCCCGGCGCGCCGCCGCGGTCGATCAGGTCCCGGTCCTCGCCCATAGCCGCGCCCAGCCCTTCGGCCCGCGCGACAGCGTTCTCACCAAGGTGACGCAACTGCGACCCGACGCGCCGATGCCTGTCAGGCTGGCGGGAGACGCGCGATGAAAGCACCGCCCGGCTCGCCGGCACAATCCGCGGACACCAAGACCGGCGCGAACCACTTCACGGTGCGCATTACGGTTCCGGACACCGAGGTCGCACGCCTCAACGGCACGACGCTGCTTCCCGGCATGCCGGTCGAAGCCTTCATCCAGACCGGCAGGCGCACGGTGATGTCCTATCTCATCAAGCCGATGCGCGATCAGGTCGCGCGGGCATTCCGTGAGAGATGAGAGGCTCCATCAAGGGTGAGCCGGGGCAGCGCCGGCCCTGTCCGGCCGCCATCGGCCGATGAGATAGCCTGGATAGCCACGCACGCATTCACAATCGCGTCGGCTTGCCCACTGCACATCGGCGACCGGGCGCAATAAGCGGGCGCTTTTCCATTTCGTAGGCCTGATTCATCATGACAAATGGCGCCGCCGGCACCGGCGGCCGGGAACCGTGCCTCGGGAACTCCGGACAAGCCCGGAACTGTCAAATGGTTGAAATAGGAACATAATCTCTGCTACGCGTCGATCTGGCCATCCGGGAAATAGTTGCAATTGAGTTCCGCTCGGCGAGGTGTTGGTATCAAGGGCCTTGGACAAGCGAAGCGCGGTCGAATCTGATGGGTCTATCGCTGCCAATGACGGACATCGATTTCGAGCGCATCGTGGATCGCATCCACGAGGCGTCGACCGTTCCAGAACTCTGGCCGGAGGTTCTGGAAGACATCGCCCATGCCGCGGGCGCGCATGGCATGGTCATGATCACCTCGGATTCCGATCAGTGGTCCGGCGTCTGGAATGGAGTCGTGACGTCGCCATCGATCCGCGAGGCATTCTCGGCGTTCATGCGCGATGGCCTCGCCGGCCGTACGGAGACGACCCCGAGGCTCCTGGCACTCGATCACCCCGGCTTCGTCAGCGAGCAGGATGTCTTCTCGCTGGAAGAATGGGAGCGTGATCCCTATCGGGTGGAGTGGAACAAGAAATGGGGCTTCGAACACGCCTGCGCGACGGCCGTGCGCAGCCCCTCCGGTGAGATCATCGTTTTCCATATGGAACGGCTGGCCGGCCGGCCCGCCTTTTCGCGGCAGGATCTCGGCTTTCTCGACCGGTTTCGCCCCCATCTGGCGCGGGCCGCCCTGCTGTCGACGCGCTGGCGTCTCACCCGGATGCGGGCGGCGACCGAGGCGCTGTCGCTCGTCGGCTTGCCGGCCCTCGCGATTTCGCGCTCCGGGCGGGTGCTGGCGGCGAACGCCCTGATTGAGGGCATGACGGACGTGCTGCAATGGTTGCCGAAGGACCGGATCGCCGTCAGGGACCGCGCGGCCGACACGCTGCTCCGCGCCAGCCTGGCTCAACTCGATTCACCGGAAAAAGCCGTGCGCTCCTTTGCCGCGCGCGGCTCGAGCGACCTCGACCGGATCGTCTTCCATCTCGTGTCGATGCCGGGCGAAGCACGCGACCTGTTCGACGGGGCGGTCGGCCTCCTGATCGCGACGCCGGTCACCGCCTCCCAGGCACCGAGCCTGGCGCTCATTCGCGGGCTGTTCGACCTCACCCCCAGCGAGGCGCGCGTGGCGCGCGGAATCGCGCAAGGGCAGACGATCGGCGACATCGCGGCGCATCACGGGCTCAGCCGCGAAACGATCCGCACGCAGATCAAGGCCGTGCTTGCCAAGACGGGAACGCGCAACCAGAAAAGCGCGGCTGCGCTGTTCGGCGCCATCCCCAAACTGCCGCTTCCGGATTGAAGGCGGCCCCTGCCGGATCGGGTTTACCCTGCCATGAGCCGAGCGGCCTCTTCACCCAAATGGGTGAAGACACAGGCCGCCCCTCCGGGTTCAACTCCGCTACAGGAGTCTGACGAGAACGGCAGGGATGGCGAGACCGGAATTCCCGATTTTTGAAATGAGCCTGGCACGGCAAAGGCGCGGGAAATGGACCTGGAGCGTCAGCATCGTCCAGGGAACGGTCGTGATGCGGGGCCGCGAATCGAGCCGGCCCGCCGCAAAGTACCGGGCCGAAAGAGCGCTTTTCATGCTGCTGCTCACCGCGCCCTACCGGTCGCGGCTTTCCGCATAGCGATGCATGGCGGCCGGCGCCCTCAGTTCAGACTGGGCGCCAGCAATCGCAGCACGATCGCAAACAGCTCGCTCTGCGAGGAGATGCCGAGCCGCTCATAGGCGCGCTTGCGGTAGGTCAGCGTCGAATGCAGGCTGATGCCGAGCGCCTGCGCAATCGCCTCGGAGCTGAAGCCCGCGAGGATGCGCCGGCAAACCTCCTGCTCGCGCGGCGTGAGCGCGGCGAGCGGCGCTCTCGTGGCGAACAAGGCAGCAAGGGACTGGTCCGGCACCGACGTCTGGAAATGACGGGCGACGCTCGCCGCGATCGCCGGCGCGATCGCCTCGAGCCGCTCGCGCTGCGCGGCGCTGAAACGGCCCTGCGCGGCGATGCGATAGAAGTTGACGTAGAAGCAGGTGTCGCCGGTCCAGATCGCGGTCGCGCATTTGTCGACGATGCCGGAATCCTGGAAGAAGATCTTGCGGTAGCGCGCACCATACATGCGCGGCGCGAACGCCGGCAGCATGATCGGCGCAGCGCCTTCGCCCTCGAACAGCGCATCGCGGTTGGGATCGGATTCGTGAAACTGGCCGGCATAGGCCGCGCCGAGATCGCCGCCGATCGGGATGTTGCCGGCATCGAGCAGGCAGTCGGCGGCACCGGCGCGGCTCAGCGCGAACACCATGCAATGGCCGACCTCGGCCTGCCGGCGCAGCGTGTCGATCAGGACGTCTGGAAAATCGTTGCGGCCGATGGCGAGCACCGCGGAGGTGACATCACCCGCCGACGGATGTGTGGGCACCATGTGAGACCGCATCGCTTCCTCCGAAAAGCCGCTGTTTTGCGCGAGGATAGCAGCAAGGTGATTTCCGCGGAAGGCGGAGGGGCCTGTGTCTGCGGACCTGGGCCGCAAATGGCTTCCTCATTCGATGACCTCGTCGGCGCGGACGAGCAGCATCGGAGGTATTTTGAGGCTCAGCGCGTTGGCGGCCTTCAGATTGATCACCAGTTGGAATTTGTTGGGCCGGTAGATCGGGATGTCGCCCGGCCTGGTCCCGCTGAGGATCTGGTGCACATCAACGGCGAGTCGTTCGGCAAGCTCACCGAGATCCGGCGCATAGCTGATCAGCCCACCTGAATCCGCATAGTCGCGGAAGGGATAGATCACCGGAAGATGAAGTTTCCCGGCTAGTTCGGTGATCGAGTCGCGTCGTGCCAGAAAGCTGCCGCTCGCGTCAACCATGGCAGCGTCGAACTGCTGTGACGTCAGCTCGGCAAAGGTACGATGGAGTTGCGCATCATTCACCTCTGGAAAGAACTTCCAGCTCAGCACGATGCCCAGGGCCTGCCCTGCCTTCTGAAGCGAGAGTCCCAGGGCAGTATCCATCAAGGTCCGCGACGATGTCAGGTAAGCGACCTTGGCGGCCGAGGGCATCGCCTCCTTCAGGATTTGCAGGCGTTTCGCCACGATTTCGTAGCCTGCATCGACGCTGACACCCGTCAGGTTGCCTCCGGGATGCGCGAGGTTTGCAACCAATCCTGTCGCGATCGGATCTCCCATGATCGCGACAATCGGTATCGTTGTCGTGGCCGCGGTGAACGCTTTGATCAGTTCGTTAAGATTTACAACGATGACCTGCGGGTGGCTGCCAACGACGGCAGCGGCAAGAGAAGTAAAGTGTAGCGAGCGCCCCTCGGCCGAATAACGCTCGATGACAATATTGCTTCCTTCGGCATAACCGAGCCCACTCAGCGCTTGATAAAACCGCCGCACCCAGAAGGGGCCAGCAGTCTCGGTCAGTTGATCGGCGGGGATACCCGAATGAACCAACGCAATGCGGTGTTGCCGCCGCGCCTGCTGCGCGCGCCCAGCGAGCGGCAAGGCCGCTGCCGCACCGCTCACAAGCGCGATGAACTCCCGCCGCCGCATCGCCAATCCCCGATGCTCCCAACCCGAGCGTAGGCACGGAGCAAACGTCCGTCCATGTCCAAAGCCTAGCACTTTGCGGCGAGACAGCCAGTGAGAATGGGCAAAACAACAATGTCCGAAGCTGCGTCTTAATGCCCGCTATGGGCTCAGCGATCTTCGACAAGAAGTTCGACAAGAAGCACCAGGCAGGCTGGCTACCAGGCATCGACGGACGTCGATACGGGTCGACGGATTTCGATTCACCAGTCCAAGCCTACCTAGGTATGCCCCCTTCATACCCGTGCGCAATGGCGCCAACCGGGTGCCCGATGCTATCGATCAGTCCAGAGTGAAAAGCAGCGGAACCGGTCTTGCGAGCCGGCAGTTGCGGAGCAAGGTCAGCGGCGTAACGCCCGCCGGTCTTTCTCGACCTTCAGGTTGTTGTTTACGCATGATCGTTCCGGAGCTAACGCGGTCCTTCGGGTCCGGATCATGCTTTAGCGGCGCGTTGCCGCTCAATTGGTGTCTACTGCCACGATCAACTGCAGAGAACACGCCATGAGAAACATCGCCGATCTCCTGATGCGGTTTTGGCAGGGGAGCCAGCACGCGTCCGATCCTCAGGTTGCGGCTTTTGCCGAAAACCAGGATCGATCCAGCATGGCTGATTTTGTCCGGATCCTGCAGTCCTACGATCAAGACCAGCACGGCAGCAGTTGAAGCTGCCACGTTAGTCCGTGATGCAATTGTCCGAGCAAGACAAAGTTCAGGACTTGAGCCCGCGTCCAGCTCCTTATGTTCACCGCCTCCGCCCGCGGATCAAAGGCCGTCCCAGCTGAAGCGGTCATTTCGTCCAGGGCTTGCACGACCGCTTCCGCACGGGATGTTCAGCCCACTGGCCCCGGTGTCCAGTCGTCCCCCGACAGCGGGCTGACCTTGACGTTCTTGATGACGCCGCGCTCCAGGCTCGGATCGAAATGGCGCATCGTGCGCTCGTTGAAGTCGATGACGCGGCCGGGCCTGAGCGGTCCGACGTCATTGATCTTGACGATGACCTTCTTGCCCGCGGCCTCGACGAGCGCGAATTTCGGCCTCTCGCCGAATTGGACCCCGCCAAATTTTCCGCGCAAGCTCGTCTTGATGGCAGCCGACCAGGCAGAGGGATTATACCGCTCGCCGGAGGCTGTCTTCGGACCGCCTTCCTCCCTGCCGGGCCTGAACGGATTGTACATGGAAGCCGCGCCGACGACCGCATCCCCGGAGGCGGCTTCGACGACGGCATTTGCGTGAACTACACGCGACTCACTTCGAGCAACAGTGACGGAAACGGCAAGCGCAACCAGGGCGCCGCAAGCTGCGGCGCTCGAGTGGAACAGCATCATATCTCCTGTGATTTTCGTCGTCCGGTTCCCGGCACCGCACAGCGCAAGCGAACGCCGAAGCGTTCATGAAGCTTGCACCGGACTTTTGCGGGTTCGAGCCAACCCCTTGGCTATGGAACCGTTGTGCGAACCTGAGCGGTTCCCACGCAGTGTTTTACGTTGTCGCTGTTAAGACAGAGATTGCGTCAGCAACATGACCCCGCGACCAATCTATTCCGCGGCCGCTTTCGCCGGAGCGACATTGATCGCGAGCTTGCCGTAACGATCCGTAAAAGCCACAGTGTCGATCTCTTCCAGCTTGATCTCGCCGCTCATCACGCCCTGTTTCCAGGCCGCCTGCGCCGGATCGTTCTGGAACTCCGGCATCACCTCGCGACCGAACAGCTCGAGCGATTCGCAGATATGCTCGTGGCTGTTCTTGCCGGCCTGGTTGAGCAGGATGACCTGGTCGATATGCGAGGATTGGAAGCGCTTCAGCTTCTTGCGGATCGTTTCGGGCGAGCCGATCAGGCCGCCGCGCAGCGCCGCCTCCTGCGCCTCCGGATTGTCGCGCTTCCACTTGTTGTACTCGTCCCACATGTTGACGGTGTAGGGCGCGGGACGCTGGCGGTTCTGCGAGGCACCGTAGAAGCGCAGCGCGAACTGGAAGAAGGTGGCGCCGTCGGCGCGCGCACGGGCCTCTTCGTCCGTCTTCGCGCACATGAAGAACGAGACCAGCGCCATGTTCGGGTTGATCTCGTAGTCGGCGAGCTTGTGCAGCCGCTTGGTCATGGCGTTGTAGTAGGCGTGCACCCAGGCATGCGCAGCATCCGCGCTGACGAACTGGAAGCCGAGCGCGCCGAAGCCGTGGCGGCCGGCACGCTCGATGGTCGGCAGTTGCGAGCAGGCCATCCACAAAGGCGGATGCGGCTTCTGCACGGGCTTCGGCACGACATTGCGCAAGGGGATGTCGAAATACTTGCCGTGATGCTCGCTGCCTGCGTCCTTGAACATCGGGAAGATCGCGGCGACGGCTTCCTCGAACACCTCCTTCTTGGTCTCCATGTCGCGGCCGAACGGCGTGAGCTCGGTGATCGACGCGCTCTCGCCCATGCCGAATTCGCAGCGGCCGTTAGAGAGCAGATCCAGCACCGCGACGCGCTCGGCGACACGGGCCGGATGGTTGGTGGTGAGCTGGAGGATGCCGTGGCCGAGCCGGATGTTCTTGGTGCGCTGGCTGGCGGCGGCGAGGAAGGATTCCGGCGACGGCGAGTGCGAATATTCTTCGAGGAAGTGATGCTCGACGACCCAGGCGTGGTCGTAGCCGAGCCGGTCGGCGAGTTCCATCTGCGAGAGCGCGTTCTGGTAGAGCTTGAGCTCGTCGCCGGCCACCCAGGGCCGTGGCAGCTGCAGCTCGTAGAAGATGCCGAACTTCATGACGCCTCTCCCAGTTTCCTTGCCCGCTTATTGTTGTTGAGCTCATCTTACGGTGCGAGACGGCGCTGTCTACGGAGCAGCAATTCCGCCGCGCGGGAGAAGGATTCCGCGCCTGAGCGCAGCAACACGCTGCCCACCGCGACGCAGCCGCTGCGACATCCGCGCCGAGCGGTAGCTTGATCCAGATCAAGGCCGCACAGGCCCGGATGCCTCAAAAGTGCAGCAAGGCAACGGCCCGGATGCCGTCCCGAATCCCAATATTTCAGAGAGACCGAATATGTCGGCCCCTGACGACACGACTTCGCGCGTGCGCCGTAAGCGCATGGAGATTTTTGCGTTCCTGTTCCTGACCGCGATCGTAATGCCCGCCCTCGCGGTCGGAACGGTGGGCTCCTACGGGCTCGGCGTCTGGATCTACCAGATGTTCGCCGGCCCACCGGGACCTCCCTCCTCCCCGCATTGATCCCCCTTGAAGCGAAAGACAGGCATCATGGCCCAAGCCACAACGAGCAGCGCCACACGCAGCAGCGCCAAACTCAACCGCCGCGCCCTGATCACCGGCCGCGTGCTCAGCACCGAGCGCGTCATCTCCCCGCCGGGCGCCGAGATCGCCAGCATCATCGTGCAGGCGCGTCCCGAGCGACTTGCCGAGCTGGAAGCGGAGATCGCCGCGCTTCCGGGCTGCGAGATCTACGCCCGCGACGCGCGCGGCAAGCTCGTCGTCGTCACCGAGGCGCCCGACGCCGGCAGCCTCGGCACCATGCTCAACACCATCCAGTCGCTGCAGCACGTCTATTCCGCGGCGCTGGTCTTCCACGCCATCGAAACCGCCTGAGACGGAGAGCCATCATGACATCGCCGAAGCTCGACCGCCGTCAGATGCTGAAGCTCGAGGCTGCCGCGATCGCCGCGGCAGCCGCCGGCCTCCCGGCCCCGGCGCTCGCCGCCAACCTCGCCGCCGAGCGCGAGGTGAGCGAAATGAAATGGGACAAGGCCGCCTGCCGCTTCTGCGGCACCGGCTGCTCCGTGATGGTCGCGACCAAGGACAACCGCGTCGTCGCCACGCATGGCGACATCAAGGCCGAGGTCAATCGCGGCCTCAACTGCGTCAAGGGCTACTTCCTGTCCAAGATCATGTACGGCCACGACCGCCTGACGCAGCCGATGCTGCGCAAGACGGGCGGCAAGTACGACAAGAACGGCGACTTCACGCCCGTGTCCTGGACCGAAGCCTTCGACATCATGGAGCAGAAGTGGAAGGAGGCGATCAAGAAGCGCGGGCCGAACGGCGTCGCCATGTTCGGCTCCGGCCAGTGGACGATCTGGGAAGGCTATGCGGCCTCCAAGCTGTTCAAGGCCGGCTTCCGCACCAACAACATCGACCCCAATGCGCGGCACTGCATGGCCTCGGCCGTCGCCGGCATGATGCGTACCTTCGGCATCGACGAGCCGGCCGGTTGCTATGACGACATCGAAGCCACCGACGCCTTCGTGCTGTGGGGCTCCAACATGGCGGAGATGCATCCCATCCTGTGGACGCGGCTTGCCGATCGCCGGCTCTCCGCGCCGCATGTCCGCGTCGCCGTGCTCTCGACCTTCGAGCACCGCTCGTTCGACCTTGCCGACATCGGCATGGTGTTCGTGCCGCAGACCGATCTCTACATCCTCAACGCGATCGCGAACCACATCATCACGACCGGCCGCGTCAACAAGGACTTCGTCAACGCCCATACCATCTTCAGGCGCGGCCAGACCGACATCGGTTATGGCCTCCGGCCCGAGCATCCGCTGCAGAAGAAGGCGACCGGCGCGGCCAAGGCCAACGACTCCACCGACATGAGCTACGACGAATACGTCAAGTTCATCTCGGACTACACGCTGGAGAAGGCGGCGAAGATGTCCGGCGTGCCGCTCAATCGCCTGGAGGCGCTGGCGGAGCTCTATGCCGATCCCAAGACCAAGGTGGTCTCGTTCTGGACCATGGGCTTCAACCAGCACACCCGCGGCGTCTGGGCCAACAACCTCGTCTACAACATCCATCTCCTGACCGGAAAGATCTCCTCGCCCGGCAACAGCCCGTTCTCCCTGACCGGCCAGCCCTCGGCCTGCGGCACCGCGCGCGAGGTCGGCACCTTCTCGCACCGCTTGCCCGCCGACATGGTCGTGACCAACAAGGCGCACCGCGATCACGCCGAGCACATCTGGCAGCTGCCCGAGGGCACCATCCCCGACAAGAACGGCGCACATGCCGTGCTGCAGAGCCGGATGCTGAAGGACGGCCTGATCAATGCCTATTGGGTGCAGGTCAACAACAACCTCCAGGCCGGCCCGAACGTCAACGAGGAGACCTATCCGGGCTTCCGCAACCCCGACAATTTCATCGTGGTCTCGGATGCCTATCCGACCGTGACCGCGCTCGCCGCCGACCTGATCCTGCCGACCGCGATGTGGGTGGAGAAGGAAGGCGCCTACGGCAATGCCGAGCGGCGCACCCAGTTCTGGCACCAGCTCGTCACCGCACCGGGCGAAGCCAAATCCGATCTTTGGCAGCTCATGGAATTTTCAAAACGCTTCAAGATCGAGGAGGTCTGGCCCGAGGAGCTGATCGCCAAGAAGCCGGAATATCGCGGCAAGACACTGTTCGACGTGCTCTACAAGAACGGCCAGGTCGACAAATTCCCCGCGACCGAAATCGAGGCGGGCTATGCCAACGAGGAAGCCAAGGCGTTCGGCTTCTACGTGCAGAAGGGCCTGTTCGAGGAATATGCCCAGTTCGGCCGCGGCCATGGCCACGACCTCGCGCCGTTCGACACCTATCACAAAGAGCGCGGCCTGCGCTGGCCGGTCGTCAACGGCCAGGAGACCAAGTGGCGCTTCCGCGAGGGCAGCGACCCCTACGTCAAGCAGGGCACCGACGTGCAGTTCTACGGCTATCCCGACGGCAAGGCGCGCATCTTCGCGCTGCCCTTCGAGCCGGCGGCGGAATCGCCCGACAACGAATATCCGTTCTGGCTCTCGACCGGCCGCGTGCTGGAGCACTGGCATTCCGGCACCATGACGCGCCGCGTGCCCGAGCTCTACAAGGCCTTCCCCGAAGCCGTCTGCTTCATGCATCCCGACGACGCGTCGGAGGCCAAGCTCCGGCGCGGCGACGAGGTCAAAGTGGTGTCGCGCCGCGGCTTCATCCGCGCCCGCGTCGAGACGCGCGGCCGCGACCGGCCGCCGCGCGGCCTCGTCTTCGTGCCCTGGTTCGACGAATCCAAGCTGATCAACAAGGTGACGCTGGACGCCACCGATCCGATCTCGCTGCAAACCGACTTCAAGAAATGCGCCGTGCGCATCGAGCGGGTGAACCTGTCATGATGAAACGATTTGGTATCGCCCTGCTCGCGGCCGCGATTGCCGCAGGCACGGGCTCGCTCACCGCGCAGACGGTGTCCTCCGGGCTGCGCGGCGCTGCGCCGCTCAACGACGAGGGCCCGGCGCCGCCGATGCTGCCCAACCGCAACACCTCCGAGAAGGAGGTGCGCAACTATCCGGAGCAGCCGCCCGTCATTCCGCACACGATCGACGGCTATCAGATCGACCTCAACGGCAACAAGTGCCTGTCCTGCCACGCGCGGGCGCGGACCGCGGAATCGCAGGCGCCGATGGTGTCGATCACGCATTTCATGGATCGCGACGGCCAGTTCCTGGCCGCGATCTCGCCGCGCCGCTTCTTCTGCACCGAATGCCATGTGCCGCAGAACACTGCCAATCCGCCCGTCAGCAACGATTTCACCGACATCGACACGCTGCTGTCGCGTGCAAGCCCCGGTGGCCGGCGATGACGACAACTGCTGACGAGCCCAAGGACAAGCTGGAGACCAAGCGCGGCTTTCTCCTGCGCTGCTGGGATTTCCTGCTCGAGCTCTGGGGCGTGCTGATCCGGCCGAGCTCGGTGTTCGCGCTCGGCACGCTCGTGCTGGCCGGCTTCGTGGCCGGCGTGATCTTCTGGGGCGGCTTCAACACCGCGCTGGAACTGACCAACACCGAGAAGTTCTGCACCGGCTGCCACGAGATGAAGGACAACGTCTTCGCCGAGCTGAAGTCGACCATCCACTTCACCAACCGCTCCGGCGTGCGCGCGACCTGCCCGGATTGCCACGTGCCGCACAACTGGACCGACAAGATCGCGCGCAAGATGCAGGCCTCCAAGGAAGTCTGGGGCAAGATTTTCGGCACGATCGACACGCGGGAGAAGTTCCTCGATCACCGGCTCGAGCTGGCCGCCCACGAATGGGCGCGCTTCAAGGCCAACGATTCCCTGGAATGCCGCAACTGCCACAGTGCCGATTCCATGGACATCACCAAGCAATCGCCGCGGGCCTCGGTGGCGCACCAGCGCTTCCTGTTCACCAAGGAAAAGACCTGCATCGACTGCCACAAGGGCATCGCCCACCAGCTGCCCGACATGCGCGGCGTTCCCGGCTGGCAGTAGGGGTGCGGACAGCCGGATTCGCCCCGCTTGAACCAGCGGGGCGAATGGTTAGTTTTGGGGGATAGCGAATCGGTCGATTTCGCACCTCTCAAGACAGCTATGGCCACTTTCACCCCGCATCAGGATGCCGCGCTAAAAGCCGTCGGCGATTGGCTCAAGGCCAAGCCGGGCCGTAACGGCACGCCGCCCGTCTTCCGCCTGTTCGGCTTCGCCGGCACCGGCAAGACCACGCTCGCGCGGCATATCGCCGAAGGCGTCGACGGCGAGGTGAAATTCGCCGCCTTCACCGGCAAGGCGGCCCTCGTCATGCGCAACAAGGGCTGCGACGAGGCCTCCACCATCCATTCGCTGATCTACCGCGCCCGCGAATCCGGCGAGGAGCAGCCGAGCTTCGAATTGTGGGACGACGCACCGGCCTCGAAGGCCAAGCTGATCGTGATCGACGAATGCTCGATGGTCGATGCCGAGCTCGGGCGCGACCTGATGTCGTTCGACTGTCCGCTGCTGGTGCTCGGCGATCCCGCGCAGCTGCCGCCGATCCAGGGCGGCGGCTTCTTCACCAATGTCGAGCCCGATGCGATGCTGACCGAAGTGCATCGCCAGGCCCAGGACGATCCGATCGTGCGGATGTCGATGGACGTGCGCGAGGGCCGCGAGCTCGATATCGGCCGCTACGGCGAGAGCGAGGTGGTGTCGCGGAAGGAGCTCGATCCCGATCGCGTCATGGGCGCCGACCAGGTGCTGGTCGGCCGCAACAACACGCGCCGCGCCTACAACATGCGGGTGCGCCAGCGCCAGAACATCGAGGACGTGTTCCCGGTCGCCGGCGACAAGCTGGTGTGCCTGCGCAACAACCGCAAGAAGGGGCTGTTCAACGGCGGCCTGTGGCGCGTCAAATCGCGCAACACCTCGCGTTCGAAGTCGCGCATCCTGTCCATGCGCCTCTCGCCGGACGAGGATTTCGGGCACAAGATCACGAAGGTCTCCGTGCGCGCCGATTGCTTCGAAGGCGGCGTCGAGCAGATCGCCTGGGAGCAGCGCAAGCCCTATGACGAGTTCGACTACGGCTATGTGCTGACCGTGCACAAGTCGCAGGGCTCGCAATGGGACGACGTCGTGCTGTTCGACGAGAGCTTTGCGTTTCAGGATAGCCGGGCGCGGTGGCTCTACACGGGGATCACGCGCGCGGCCAAGCGGCTGAGTATCGTCGTCTAGCGTCAACGCTTTGGCAACGCCGCGGCGTCGACCTCCGCTCGTCGTCCCGGACAAGCGAAGCGCAGATCCGGGACCCATACCCACAGGGAGATGTTTTGCGAAGGCTCGGAGTGGGAGCTGTGCCCCACACTCCTCCCTGGGGTTATGGGTCCCCGCCTACGCGGGGACGACACCGGTTATGAGGGGACTTGGTTGCGTCCCACACGCAGCCCCCTACTTCCCCGCCACAAAATAAAAATCCTCCCGCCCCGGGGGCGATCCATACGTGAACGGCTGCTGCTCGTGCCTGGTCGCGGCCCAGACGTCGTCGCGGACGATGTCGAAAAGCTTTCGGATCTCGACCTTCGGCTCCTTGATCTCGCGGGCGAGCGCGGTGGCGAACGGGCTGTTGGCGGCGCCGTCGCCGTCCATCGCGGTCTCGCCGTGCTTGGCGGCGTAGACCACCATGAAGCCGGCGCCGGGCTCGATGTTGGAGAAGCCCTTGTCGACCAGCTTCAGCGACAGCGTGCGCTGCATGGTCGGCGCGAACGGATTGTCGCGGCAGGCATCCAGCACCACGAGCCGCATTTTTCGCGCGGCACCGACCGCGGCGATGACCTGCTCCAGGGCGACCGCCTGGCTCTCGGCGTCCTTGTCGGCCGCGAGCTTGGCATCGACGGGAACGAGGTAATTCACGCCGCCGATCTCGAAGCCGTGGCCGGCGTAATAGACCACGGCCCAGTCGGCCTTCTCCGCCTCCTCCGCGAAAGCCTTCAGCGCCTCGAAGAACTTGTCGCGGGTGAGATCGCTGACGGAGATCACGCTCTGGAAGCCGACGTCCTTCAGCACGCTCGCGATCAGTTTCGAATCGCGCGGCGGGTTGGGCAAGGCGTGGACGTTCTTGTAGGCGCCGTTGCCGATCACCAGCGCGACGCGGCGCCCGCTCATCGCGGCCGGCGCCTGCGGCGTCAGCGCGGCGAGCCGCTCCTGCGCGATGGCGCGGGCGCGCGCCACGTCGGGCTCGTCGAACCTGGTCAGCGAATAGGCGGCTGCGCGGTAGTCGGCGCGCGCCTGGGCGAGATCCTTCTTCCGCTCGTAGATCTGGCCGCGGCCGGAATGGGCGCGGATATTGTTCGGGTTGATCTCGATCGCCGTGTTGTAGTCCTTCAGCGCGGCATCGAGGTCGCCCTTCATCATGGCAACGTCGGCGCGATTGTTGATCGCGAAGACGTTGCGGGGCTGCTTCTGGATCAGGCCGTTGCAATCGGCGAAGGCCTGCTCGTACTTGCCCATCATGCCGAAGGTGACGCAGCGGTTGCCGGCGATCTGCGGCGCGGCCGGATCGATCTTCTCGGCCTCCGCGAAGTCGGCGATCGCGCCGTTGTAATCCTTCATCAGCGTGCGCACGCGGGCACGATTGGTCCAGCCGAGCAGGAATTTCGGCGTGTACTTGACCGACAGGTTGAAATCGTCGAGCGCGCTCTGCAGCGCGCCCCTGCGGGCGTGGATGACGCCGCGATTGTTGTAGGGGACGCCGTAGGTCGGCCGCTTCTGGAGCGCGAGGTTGTAGTCGGCCATCGCGAGGTCGTCCTGACCCTTGCGCTCATAGGCGAGGCCGCGCAGGTTGAGCGCAATGACGTAATCCGGGTCGAGGTCGATCGCCATCGACAGCGTCTCGATGGCGTGGACGTAGTCGCGTTTGTTGATCAGGGTGTTGCCGCGCACCGACAGCGCGACGGCCTTGTCCTTGCCGCTCACGCGATCGGCGTTGAGCAGATTGTCGCAGGCCGGTGCGCGGGCCTGCATGTCCACCTGGCGGTCGCGGCAGACGGCGAGATCATCGCTGACTTGATCTGCCGAGGCGATCGCGACGGCCGCGACCAGGGTGACGAGGGTCAGGGAAACGACGCGCAGCATGTTGTCAGGTCAGCTCCAGCCACCACTTCTTTGGGTCGATCGTCGATCGCGCTGGTTCATGTAACGCGGAGTTCCCCATCCCGCCAAGCCGCAAGTCGGAGGCCACAGCTTTCACAGAGTCGTGTCCATCGAGGTGTAACAACCGGCAGCCCTGCCCGTATCTCAGTTGACCGAAAATGCGGCCGGGCAGGCTGTTCGCCCGGTGCCATCCGACCTAGACTGTCGCAACCTTCCGAAAAGAGGCTTCGCCATGCGCCGTCCCGCCATCCTGACCCTGCTCGCCGCCACCGCCGCCGCGACCCTGGCCTTTGCCTTGCCGTCGAAGGCCGCCGAAGACGCAGTAGTGATCCCCGCCCCCGCCATGGACGCAGCGCCCGCAAGCGGCATCCAGACCGCGGTGGTCGCGGGCGGCTGCTTCTGGGGTGTGCAGGGCGTCTTCCAGCACACCGCCGGCGTCGTCAACGCGGTCTCCGGCTATGCCGGCGGCACCAAGGCGACCGCGGACTACCAGACCGTCTCGGGCGGCCGGACCGGCCACGCGGAATCGGTCGAGATCAAGTACGACCCGAAGAAGATCTCCTACGGCAAGATCCTCCAGATCTACTTCTCCGTGGTGCACGACCCGACCCAGCTCAACCGCCAGGGCCCGGACGTCGGCACGCAATATCGCTCGGCGATCTTCACCACCTCCGACGAGCAGAAGAAGGTGGCGGATGCCTATATCGCCCAGCTCAACGGCGCCAAGGTGTTCGGCAAGCCGATCGTGACCAAGGTCGGCGCGCTGGAGGCGTTCTATCCGGCGGAGGCCTATCACCAGGACTATCTGACGCTGCACCCGAACCAGCCCTACATCGCCTATAACGACCTGCCGAAGGTCGAGAACCTGAAAAAGCTGTTCGCGGATAACTACATTGAGAAGCCGACGCTGGTGAGTGCCAGCAAGGCCACCAACTGATCGCGACATCATCGCAGAAACGGGAGACCCATGCCCGACACCAAGACGAAAACCACCGACGACAAGGTCATCAAGAGCGAAGAGCAGTGGCGGCGCGAATTGACGCCGATGCAGTACGCGGTGCTGCGCGAGAAGGCGACCGAGCGTCCCTTCACCGGCGAATATGAGCACGACCACCGTGCCGGCACCTATGTCTGCGCCGGCTGCGGCAACGTGCTGTTCGAGTCCGACGCCAAGTTCGATTCCGGCTGCGGCTGGCCGAGCTTCACCGCGCCGGCGGTCGAGAGCCATATCGACGAGGAGCATGATGCGAGCCACGGCATGATCCGTACCGAGGTGCTCTGCTCCAAGTGCAGCGGCCATCTCGGCCACGTCTTCCCCGACGGCCCCGGACCGACCGGCCTGCGCTACTGCATCAACTCGGCGGCGCTGAAGCTCGAGCCCAAATAAACCCCGCCGGCGATCGGGTTCCCTCGTGGAACCCGATCGACGGATATGCTTTTCTTCCCTGGCGGCGCGGCCGATCAGCGCATTTCCGCGGCCGCCAGGGAGGACGCCATGACGCTTGGGACCATCCTGATCATCCTGGTGATCATCTATCTCGTCGGCGGCATGTCCGGCCGGTTCGGCGGCTACGGTTATGGCCTCGGCCATTCCGGCATGGGCATCGGAGGGGTTGTGCTGGTGGTGCTGGTCGTACTGCTCCTTCTTGGCAAAGTGTAAACCATATAAGCCATTGAAATAACTTGGCTTATTCCCCTTGCGGGGCTGCCATGCGCAGATTCATCATCTCCCATCGCAGGGGTCGCATTTCTGTCAAATCGGCCTATATTAGAGGGCGAAAATGATGTGCGGCGGGCCGACCCGATCCTGGCCCCTGCCTTCCCAAACCCCACGCGCTTAAAGCCCCAGAGAGATCACGAGGTCTTTGACCATGCGTCCACTGCGTCCGTTCAACTTCAACACTTCCGCCGAGCTCTTCCCCGC